>Ga0315284_10005139_pt1 | contig 18591 bp, 18 predicted proteins | sample YL17G09_16_MG_FD_203696 | JGI IMG/M metagenome (GOLD analysis project Ga0315284, IMG submission 203696) | Sediment microbial communities from Yellowstone Lake, YNP, Wyoming, USA - YL17G09_16 | ecosystem: Environmental > Aquatic > Freshwater > Lake > Sediment | place: USA: Wyoming | collected... | reverse complement strand
TCGCCAGTCCGGATTGCTCCGACCCGCGCTTGCCGGGCTACTTGTTGAACGGGTAATCTACAAGGTGAACTCCTTTCAGTTCACAAGATCAGCCAGACTTGTCCTGGCACTCCAGAGTTTGAAAAACACAAACTCTGCGCGGCCTGAACCCCAAAAAGAAAGAAGTTTCCCGCACCCATCAAGAAAGAAAAAACTCTTGGAATTTAAGAGGGAATCTACCTCGCTTAATCGAAGAAAAGACCGCGAACGTGGAGAACAAAACTCGCGTTGAAATCGAACGCATTCGTTCGGAGCGTACGGCCTTAGTAGCTTGAGTTCCTCCATACCTTCTGGGTCCGGTTTCGCGGACGTGATGGCGAGGGGGCTTTCGGCAACAGCAATAGGAAGGATTGCCGCTAGGGCTAGCATTCCCGGGCCAGTCGTAGTTCCACCGAGTGAGGCAGGTCCGTCCGAGCCGAAGAAGAAATGACCAAAGTAAGCAAGGTATCGCCGAGCGCTACCCTGCTTTCATGAAGAAGCAATCAGCATTCAGTCGTCAGTGGTCAGACAATCCAAAATCAAAAATCTGAAATCTAAAATTACGTCAGCCGTCGGTTGTCAGCAAGGTAGCGCAGAGTTTGCGTTTTTCAAACTCTGCGGCTTGCATGCTTGAGAGTGGTTATCTCATAGTGCACTATATACTGTAGAACTGGCCGCAGAGTAATGCGCTGCTGCGCACAACTCTGATGTCATAAGTAAGTCGGCCTCCTGGGCAGCGTATGATACGTTGCCCAGACGAAGCGATTTCAGTCGTAAGTGGTCAGACAATCCAAAATCCAAAATCTGAAATCTAAAATTCCGTCAGCCGTCGGTTGTCAGCGGGCGCGACGAGTACATTGGATTGACCCAGCGCGGTCCGGTTTGCTATGGTAAGAGTTCATTTTTGCGGATGGAGCTTAAACACAGGATGGCGAACATTCAGATTACCTTTCCGGATGGAGACGTGAAAGAATTCCCGCAAGGAATTACCGCGCGGGAGGTGGCGCAACAGATTGGGCCGCGGCTGGCGGCGGAGGCGCTGGCCGCCAAGGTCAACGGCCAACTGGTGGACCTCTCGAGCCGCCTCGAGGCGAGCGCTCCCCTCGAGATCATCACGCCTTCCTCATCCGAAGGACTGGAACTCTACCGACACTCCTCGGCGCACCTGCTGGCGGCGGCGGTCAAGGAGCTTTTCCCGGAGGCGCGTCCGGGCATCGGCCCCGCCACGGACACCGGCTTCTATTATGACTTTGCCCGCGAGCAGCCCTTCACGGAAGACGACCTGAAGACGATTGAAGCCAAGATGCGGGAGCTGGTGAAGGCGAACCTGCCCTACGAGCGGCTCGAGTATCCCAAGGCAGAAGGCCTGAAACTCTTCGAACAGCAGGGTGAAAATCTTAAGTGCGAACTCATCCAGGAAAAAGCCGAGGAGATCTTCCCGGTTTATCGGACCGGCAATTTCCTCGACTTCTGCCGGGGTCCGCATGTTCCTTCCACTGGACGCCTCAAGGCGTTCAAGTTGCTGAGCGTGGCGGGGGCTTACTGGAAGGGGGATGAGCACGGGCTTCCCCTGCAGCGGATTTACGGGACGGCATTCTGTACCCAGAAGGAATTGGATGACTACCTCACGCGGCTGGAAGAGGCCAAAAAGCGCGACCATCGCCGCCTGGGCACCGAGCTGGACCTCTTCAGCATCCAGGACGAGGCGGGACCGGGCCTGATCTTCTGGCACCCGAAGGGCGGCCTGATCCGCAAGGAGATTGAGGACTTTCTCCGTGAAGAGTTGCTCCGGCAGGGTTACGACCTGGTGTATACGCCGCACGTGGCCCGGGTGGACCTCTGGAAGACCAGTGGCCACCTGACCTTCTACAAGGAGAACATGTTCACCCCGATTCAACTGGACGATGCCGCCTACCAGTTGAGGCCCATGAACTGCCCGTTCCACATTTTGATTTACAAGAACACGCGGCGCAGTTACCGCGATCTGCCGGTGCGGCTGGCGGAGTTTGGCACAGTCTACCGCTATGAACGCTCTGGAGTCATGCACGGGTTGCTGCGGGTGCGCGGCTTTACCCAGGATGATGCCCATATTTTCGCCACCCCGGAAACCGTGGAAGCCGAAGCCGGCGCCTGCGTAGACTTCGCGTTGATGCTCTTCAAGGTCTTCGGCTTTGACCAGTACGAGGTCGAGTTGTCCACCTGGGACCCGAACGACCGCGCCAAATACTCGGGCGAGGCGAGCCAGTGGGAACTGGCCGAGCGGTCGCTGGAATCTGCCTTGCGCGCCCGCAACATTCCCTGCAAGCGGATGGCGGGCGAAGCGGCATTTTATGGGCCGAAGATTGATATCAAGCTGGTGGATGCGCTCGGCCGGCTCTGGCAACTGACGACGGTGCAGTTTGATTTCTTCCTGCCGGAGCGGTTCGGGCTCAAATACACGGGCGCCGATGGCCAAGTGCATCAGCCGCTGATGGTCCATCGTACGCTGCTGGGTTCCATTGAGCGCTTCTTCGGCGTCTTGATTGAGCATTACGCCGGCGCGTTCCCGGTGTGGCTGGCGCCGGTGCAAGCGATGGTTCTGCCGGTGAGCGACAAGCACCTGGAGTACGCGCGCGCGGTGGCCGACACCTTGCGGCAGGCGAATATCCGGGCTCACCTCGACGACCGGAACGAGAAGCTGAATGCCCGCATCCGCGATGCGCAGTTGCAGAAGGTACCCTTCATGCTCGTGGTGGGCGATCGCGAGGCGCAGGCCCGCACCGTGGCCTTGCGTCGGCGGGATACGGGTGACGCGGGTTCCCGCAGCCTGGACGAGGTCGGGGGCTGGATTCGACAACTTATCGACACCCGAGCCGCGAAATGGTAAGCTGGAGTACACCTTCGGGTGGGGCGGACCCCGTACCCGGAAGGGGAGAATTGTAATCTTGCGCTGGCCCCAGCCAGCAGGGGCGGGAGGAGAAACTTATCGCTGATCGATTTGTCCGTACGAATGAGAAGATACGCGCCCGCGAAATTCGCGTGATTGACGGCGAGGGGCAACAACTGGGAGTGATGGTGCCGTTTGAGGCCCTCAAATTAGCGCGAGCGCAAGGCTTGGATTTGGTGGAAGTGGCTCCCACGGCGAATCCGCCCGTCTGCCGGATCATCAACTACGGAAAGTTTCTCTATCAGCTCAGCAAGCGCCAACACGAGGCCCGGAAGAACCAGAAGTCGGTGGGGCTGAAGGAAGTGAAGATGCGGCCCCGCACGTCGGTGCATGATTTTGAAACCAAACGGAACCGCATCCTCGAGTTCCTGCGCGACGGGGCCAAGGTGAAGGCCACCATCATGTTCCGGGGCCGGGAGATGGCCCACCGGGATCTGGGGATGAACTTGATGAATCGGTTGATCCAGGAAGTGGGCGAGGTGGGGCAGGTCGAAGCCTATCCCAAGTTTGAAGGCCCAACTTTCGCCGCCATCATAGCTCCCAAGAAAGTTGTGACGAAGGCCCACGCGCCTGTGGCGCGGGGGGCGACGCCACCCAAGCAGAGCGCGGGACCGGCGCCCAACCCCACGGTGCCCAAAGCGGTTATTTCCCCAGAGACCTCGGGAGGATAGAAGTTGCCCAAGCAAAAGCTAAAGTTGAAGACCCATAAAGGCGCGGCCAAGCGCTTCAAGATCACGGCCACCGGTAAGGTCCGGGGCAGCCATGCGTATGGTCGGCACATCTTGACGTCGAAGCCGGCCAAACGCAAACGCAAGCTGGGAGAGAGAATCACTGTCTCCAAGCCGGACGCCAAGAGAGTCCACGCCATGCTGCCTTACGGGCTGTAGAAAGACAGTAGGCGGAAAGCAGTAGGCAGTAAGCAGTAAGCAGCAGGCAGCAAGCACGGTGTCCAATTAGGCGCGCTGCCGACTGCTTACTGCCTACTGCTCTTCGCTGGGTGCAGGAAGGCCAGTATTGGGGTGCCTTCGCTGCCCCTTAATCTTTGAGAGAGGAGCAAACCCCATGGCTCGTGTCAAACGGGGCACGGTTCGCCGTGCCCATCGGCAGAAGCTTGCCAAGCTCACCAAAGGCAATTTCCTTACCAAGAGCAAACTATACCGTTCCATGCGGGAGGCCGCCGACCGTGCCGGACGGTTCGCTTATCGCGACCGGCGGCGACGCAAACGGGACTTCCGCCGGCTTTGGATTGTCCGCATCAGCGCCGCCGCGCGGCTGAACCAGCTTACCTACAGTCAGCTCATTCACGGCCTAAAGAAGCTGGACATCGCGCTGGATCGCAAGATGCTGGCGGACATTGCCGCGCGGGATGCGGCCGGCTTTGCGGAACTTGCCGCCAAGGTCAAGGCTTCCCTGGCGGGGTAGGCATCTTTGGTAGGGGAGGGGCCTTGCGCCCCTCCCGACTGCGGATTGCGGGAGCACCGTAAAGGTGCTCCCCGACACTGTTTATGACCATCGAAGAAAAAGTCAGGAAAACCCTGGCTGAACTGGGCGTGGCCGATGCGCCGAGCATCGAGGGCCTTTTTGACGAGGTGCGCAAAGCCATTGAGAAGGAACGAATCGATTTCGTCGAACGAGCCTCGCGTGATGACGCCCGTTTGGACGAACTCGCGACAGCTCTTCGAAACCGCTGGTTGGCCCGCAAGAACGGGCTGCTGGCGCTGTTGGATGAGAACTGGCTGAAGAAAGCTCCCAAGGAATTGAAGCCCGCCGTGGGACGACAGTTCAACGCGCTCCGGCAAGCGACAGTAGCCCTGGAGACGGATGCACTCATCCGTCAAATACCCCTCCGGATACAGGCGCACGTGGAAGATCGTTTTCAGGTCTCCGACGAAGTTACCGCTCTGGTCACCCCTGTACCCCCGCAAGACCTCACGCTACCCGGCCGCCGGTGCCCCCTCGGTACGATCCATCCCATTATGCAGACGCAGCGCGAGATTGAGGAGATCTTCCTCGGTCTGGGCTTCTCGATCGAAAGCGGGCCCGAGGTCGAGTCGGTTTACTACAACTTCGACGCGTTGAATATTCCGGAGAGCCATCCGGCGCGGGACGACTGGGACACGTTCTACGTGGACGACCAGACCGTGTTGCGAACCCACACGTCACCGGTGCAGATCCGCTCGATGGAAAAGTACGGGGCGCCGCTTTACATCATCATTCCGGGCAAGTGCTATCGTCACGACAATCCGGATTCGACGCACTCCCCGATGTTCCACCAGATTGAGGGCCTCGCCATCGACACGGACATCACTTTCGCGGACTTGAAGGGGACCCTCGATTTTTTTGCCAAGAAAATGTTCGGGTCCAAGGTTCGCACCCGCTTCCAGCCCAGCTTCTTCCCGTTCACGGAGCCCAGTGGCGAGGTGGCTGTGAGCTGCATGGCTTGCGACGGCCAAGGTTGCCGCGTGTGCAAGGAGAGTGGCTGGATCGAGGTGATGGGCTGCGGCATGGTCCACCCGGAAGTCCTGCGCCACGGCGGCATTGACCCCAATCGCTACGCAGGCTGGGCCTTCGGCCTGGGGGTCGAGCGGTTCGCCATGCGGAGGTATGACATCAACGATATTCAGCTCTTCTATCAGAGCGACGTGCGATTCTTAAAGCAATTCTGAATTCGCAAATTTTCCCTCTCGCCTTCGGTTATGAAGATTGCGTTAAGTTGGTTGAAGGAATTCGTGGACGTGCCGAGCGATCCCCGGCAGCTTGCGGCGGACCTCACCATGATCGGCTTGAACGTGGAGTCCTACGCGGCGGCGGGGGATGACTGGGTTCTGGAGGTTGAGGTCACCACCAACCGGCCCGATTGCCTCAGCCACTACGGCATGGCGAGGGAACTGGCCACGGTTTACCGGAAGCCGCTCAAGCGCCTGGAATTCGTCGTGAAAGGATCCACCACGCCGGTGAAAGACACGGTCACGATTGAGATCGCCGATCCCGAGCTGTGCGCGCGGTATTGCGGGCGGGTGGTGCGCAACGTCGAGGTGAAGCCATCGCCCGCCTGGTTGCAGCAACGCCTGGAAGCCGTGGGCCAGCGGACCCTCAACAACGTGGCCGACGTAACCAACTATGTTTTGCTGGAACTGGGTCATCCCCTCCATGCTTTCGACCTGGGGCGACTGCGACAACGGAAGATCATCGTCCGGCGGGCGCGCCCCGGCGAGCCGCTCCGGACGCTGGACGGGATCGACCGCACGCTGAGCGCGGAGAACCTGGTGATCGCCGATGGGGAACGCCCGGTAGCGCTGGCGGGCGTGATGGGCGGAGAAGAGTCGGAGATTTCTTCGAGTACCCGGACGGTGCTGCTGGAAAGCGCCTGGTTCCAGCCCCTGTCGATTCGCCGCACGTCCAAGGTCCAGGGGCTGCACACCGAAGCCTCGCACCGGTTCGAGCGCGGGGCTGACGTCGCGATGGCGCGGGTGGCGCTCGACCGCGCGGCGACGCTGATCACCCAGGTGGCGGGCGGGGAGATACTAACTGGGGTGGTGGACGTCTACCCGGGCGAGAAACCACGCGAGGATTTTGTCTTGCGGCGCAGCGAGATCCTCCGCCTCCTGGGCGCCGAGGTTTCCGGGGAAGAAGTCGAGCGAATCTTGCGCGCGCTCGGATTCGAGACGGTGCGCCGGGGAACGGAAGGCTGGCGGGTGACGCCCCCGACGTTTCGGTTGGACGTTACTCGCGAGGTCGACCTGATTGAGGAAGTCGCGCGGCATTACGGTTACGACCGATTGCCGGCGCGCGTACGTCCCGCGCCCCCGCGCGTCGCACGAGACTTGAGGCGGGAGAAGTTGCTGAAGATTTCCGCGCTGCTGGTGGCGCTGGGCTATCACGAAATCATCCCGCCCGCGCTTCTGGACCCGGAGGAGAACGCGCGCTTCACCGACAAGCCGCCGGTACGGTTGGCGAATCCGCTCACGCAGGATGCCTCGGCTTTGCGCTCCACCACGTTGCCCAGCATGGTGAATGCCTTGCGCTGGAACCTGGACCGCGACCAGCGTAGCCTGCGCTTGTTCGAAATCGGCAAGACTTACACCCCGCGTCCGGAAGGCCTGCCGGAGGAGCGCTGGGTTCTGACGCTCGGACTCAGCGGGTACAGCCGAGTCGCCACGGTGCACGAGTCCGAGACTCCCTTCAACTTTTTTGACCTGAAAGGCGACGCGGAAACCCTGCTGCAAACTTTCGACTTGCCCGGGCTGACCTTTGAAGCCCAAGCGAGTTCATGCTACGAAGCCGGTGCCGCCGGTCGCTTTGTGGCTGACGGGAAGGCGCTGGCCGGGGGCGGCCGCCTCAATCGTGACCTGTCGCGGGAATACAAGCTGCGCGAGCCGGTCTGGCTTATGGAACTGGACTTGGAGCCGTTGCTCGAGAAGCCGCTGCGGGCGAGCGTCTTTCACTCCTATTCGAAGTTCCCGGCGGTGGAGCGTGATTTCTCCCTGCTGGCGCCGGACGCGGTCCCGTACGGCCGCCTGGAAGAAGCGATCCGCCGCCTGGATATGCCTGAGATTCAGGACTCCCGGCCCGTGGAGTTGTTCCGGGGCGGGGCGGTACCCGCCGGTCAATATAGCCTGCTCTTGCGGGTGACCTTCCAGAGCGCCGACCGCACGCTCACCAGCGAGGAACTCAACGAGGCCGGCCGGCGCCTGCTGGCGGCACTCGAACCGCTGGGTGTACGCTTGCGGAGTTAGTGCTTAGTGACGTAAATTGGCGTTACGTCGGGATCCCGGAAGGGCGGGGCTTCCGCCCCGCCTGGATATGTTTTTCAGCATCCTGATAGGTAGGGCTACAGCAAGCAGTGCGAGGGCTCGCCCCAAGAGACAGACGTGAGCGATTCGGTTGATAATCTCGAAAAGCTTGAAACGAAGATTCTGAAAGCCGCCGTTCTGCTCAAGCGGACCCTAGCCGAAAAAAGCTCCCTGCTGGATCAACTCGCGAAGATCCGAGCCGATCTCGAGAAACACGCGAAGTCATCCGCAGGACGGGAGCGCGACATCCTGGCGTTGCGCCGGGAACGTGAGGAAGTGCGGAGCCGGATTGAGAAACTGCTGCGCCAGATCGACCTGTTCGCCAAGTCGGCGCCCGGTTCTTGAACTCGGGGTCGAAGCGAAGCATAATGGCTCAACACCCACGGCGCGGAGCCGCGTGAATACGATAGACGCGAGGTGGCACCTTGGCCAAAACCGGCGACGGGATTCGCGTGGACATCTATGACCAGCAATACACCATCCGGGGAGACCTTGACCAGGAGTACATTCAAGAGCTGGTGAAGTACCTGGATGGGAAGATGCGCACGATTGCCGAGCGCACGCGCACGGTGGATTCGTTGCGCGTGGCGGTCCTGGCGGCCCTGAATATCGCGGACGAGTACCATCGCTTGAAAGCCCAGCACGCGGCCACGACGAAGAAGGTCGAGGAGATAGTGGGCAAGTGCAACGAGACACTCGACCGCGTCATCAGCGACGCCTCTTGAGCGGTGCGGGCAGCGGGGCCGGGCGCCAGATCCACTTAGCAGCACGCGCCCATCGGACGCTCCCAAGAATTTCCGTGACGTGCTTATGAGGATTCTCTTTATCGGTGACATTGTCGGCCAGCCGGGCCGGCGCATTGTCAAGGAATCGCTGCCGGGTTTGGTGGAGGAGTACTCCCCGGACCTGATTCTGGCGAACGGCGAAAACGCGGCCGGCGGTTTCGGCATCACCCCCTCGCTGGTGGAAGAACTGCTCGACCTGGGCATCGCGGTCCTGACTTCCGGCAATCACATCTGGGACAAGAAAGAACTGCTTCCATATCTTACCGACCGCGTGGATAGCCGCTTGCTGCGTCCGGCCAACTATCCGGCGGGGGTGCCGGGGCGGGGCCTGACCGTGGGGCAGACGCGGGGGGGGATCGGCTATGCCGTCATGAACCTGCAAGGGCGGACCTTCATGCAGCCGATCGAATGTCCTTTTCGGGCGGCCGACGCGTTGCTCGAGCAGATTCCCGCCGAGGTCAAGATTCGCATCGTCGACATGCATGCCGAGGCGACCTCGGAGAAGATCGCCCTGGGCTGGTACCTCGACGGCCGGGTCACGGGTGTGATCGGGACGCACACGCACATTCCCACCGCGGATGAGGCGGTGCTTCCCCAGGGAACGGCTTATATCACGGACGTCGGCATGAGCGGGCCGTACGACTCAGTTATCGGGATCGAGAAGCAGTGCGTCATTCAGAAGTTTCTGACCCAACTGCCGGGGCGCTTCGAGGTGGCCCGAGGCGACGTGCGCCTGTGCGGCGTTTTGATTGAAACCGACACCGCCACCGGCCGGGCACTTTCTATCCAGCGAATCGTTCACAAGTGACCGTCGCCGGCATTCCCCCCGATGCCTGCCGAACTGCCAGCTGAGCGCCACCGGCCGTTGAGATCGCCCGTGGGGCACGCTTCTGCCTTGACTTCGCATCGCCAAAGTGGTATTCGTGTGCAAACGCAGGGGGCAACTTAGAGGGAGGTCTATAGTGGGGCGTACAATTCTGGTTGCGGACGACAGCGCTGCCATACAGAAAAAAGCCAGTGGAATTCTGGCGGGTGAAGGATTGCAGGTCGTGACCGTTTCGAACGGAGTGGCTGCGATCAAGAAGCTTTCCTCGCTCAAGCCGCTGCTGGTCTTGGCGGATGTTTCCATGCCCGGCAAGGATGGCTATGAAGTCTGTGAATTTATCAAGACCCATCCGGAATTGGCTTACATCCCCGTCTTGCTGCTGGTCAGCGACCTGGAACCCTACGATGAACACCGGGGCGCGATGGTTCGCGCCGATGGCATGGTTCAGAAGCCGTTTGACCCCGAGACGCTGATTTCCGTGGTGACAAAGTTCGTGGCCCAGGCGGAAGCGGCCGTGGCCCAGGCCCAAGTCGCCGACACAGTTATTAACCCTCCCCCGCCTTCCCACGAATTCAGCATGCCGCCGCCGCTGGAGGAACAAGAGGTAGCCCCCAAGAGCGAAGGGGTCGATTGGGGTGCGCTGCCCGAAGGGTCTGCGTTTGCCGAGCCGGCGCTGTATGAGACACCCCTCGCTCCGCCGGAACCCACGCTCGTAATGGCGGCCCCGCCGGAGATTCAATATGAAGCGGCGCCGGAGGAACCTGCCGCCGAAACTGCGCCGGAACCAGGGGTAGCGCCCGAGGCATATTACGCCGAGCCTGCGCCGGTGGAATATGCGCCTGCAGCGCCGGTCGAGGCGACCGAGGAAGTTGCCCCGGTCCCCTCTGAACCGGTGTTCATCGAAGAGGCACCGCCCGACGTCTCCGAGCATCCACCCGCATCCGGACCGGAAATGACAATGATGTTTCGCGCGCCGGTGGAGATTGCCGAGCCGGTGCTGACGGATGAGCTGGCTCCCGCGCCGCCCGCCGAAGAGCCTCCGACGGCGGTCGAACCGGAAGTTCCTCCCGTGGCGGCTGAGCCCGAAGTGGTTTCGGCTCCGGGTGCCGAGCCGGAGACGGCTGCGGCGCTGGAGGAGCCACCGGCGTCCGTCGAGGATGTCCCCGCGGTGGAAGTCGAAGCTGCTCCCGCCGCGGAAGAGGCGGTTGCGAGCCCAGTGGAAGCCGCCCCTCCTGCCGAAGAGGCGGTGCCGGAAGTGGTCGAAACTCCATCGCCGGTCGCCGAGGCGCAACCTGCCGAGGAGGTGGTGCCGGAATGGGTCGAGATCCCACTGCCCGCCGCCGAGCCGCAACCTGCTGAAGAGGCGGTGCCGGAATCGGTCGAGATTCCATCGCCGGTCGCCGAGGCGCAACCCGCCGAGGTTGCGGTTGCGCCGACCGTCAGAACCGCGGTGCTCGATCCGGACTGGGTGTTCTGGATCGTGCGCACCGTAGTCGTCAAGATGTCTCCGCCGGCGTTCTCAGCAGAGACCATCGAGGAAGTAGCCAGAAAAATTACCGACGAGATCACCGCCGAGCTTGACTCCTATAACCCGCAGGGTTGAAGACTCTGCGTGGGGCGAGGGGATCCGTTTTTGAGGGGAGGTGTGTCTGGGAACAGGTGCATCGCCCGCACGCATTTGTAGAGACGTTCCGCTGGAACGTCTCCGTTCCTGAGACGCCCCAGCGGGGCGTCTCTACGTCTCGTAGCCACGGCACCGTTGCCGTGCCGTGGGCCAGCCCGCTGTAGAGGCGGCTTTATGCTGCCATGTTGGTTGGCGGATTTATCCTGGGTGGCGGGATAAACCTGCCGCTACAGCAGAACCTACGACATAAAGATCATGCCGTGGCTACGCGTCATCTTTCCCTGGCTATGCCCTCGCACACATGGCACAATGCGCCAGGTGTGCGCCAGCCGCGATGCTCCTTGAATTGCCGGCGCGCGCCACTGCTGTCGATTCCGTCCACGAGACATCGGAAGTCTCTGCCTGCTCGGATTAATGAGACATTTCTCTTGACATCCCCTTCTATAGAACTGGGCTGGGGTATTGTGTTCGGAGACGGTCAGGTGTAGATTACTGGTTGGCCGGAAAATCAAAATGGCAATTCCGGCCAAGGGTCAGCGGGTCAGACTTTCACGCATCGACAAGAAGTCTGCCCTGCCTGGGAGTGAACCATGAATCTTTTAACGGGGATTGTCACCGCTTGGGGGTTGGTCACTGGGGTCCTGATTGTCCTGTACATCTGCCGCTCCCGCCTGGAAAGCAAGGAGACTGCCTGGATTTCTTTGACCGACGATGCCCGCGAAGATCAGGCCATCAAGGAACAAACGGTCATTGAGAAGAAGGCCCATAAGTTCGACTGGCCCATCCGGGCCCTGGGCGTGTTGTCGGCAGTTCTCCTGTTGTTGATCATCGGCTACTTCTTGTACAGCGGGATTACCACGCCTCCTCCCCAGCCCGAATAGGGGAGAAACTGCGGCAAGCCTGTTGCTGCGAGCTTGCGCTCCCACTCCGAGGACGAGTCCAAGAGTGGCGAGTCTGTCTCGTCATCGCGCAAGGGCTCTACCCAGGGGCTGGCAGCCACGGCACCGTTGTTGTGCCGTGGGGTTTTCCCAAACATCACGAACCCACGGCATAAAGATCATGCCGTGGCTACCTGTTCTTCAACGTCTTTCAACTGCAATTGCCTCGCTGGTCACCGCATAGATACGGCCGCTGGCTGGCGCCGAGCGCAGCTCTGCGCTTTAGCGTGCTATATTAGCGCTGGTCATGCCCACCCACAAACGCCATTTTGCGCCCGGAGACCTGCCATTCCTCCCCCGCAGCACTTATCACCGCGCCAAGCTTTTTGAGAGTGATCGGTTCCGTCCGTGGGCCGCAGAGCTGCGCTCGGCGCCAGCCTGCGAAGGGAGGCCCAAATCAGAGCTTGGATCGGAACCTGCTCACGATAGAGACAGTCTCACTTGGACTGCAAGGGGTGCTCAGGCCACTCGTAGAGGTTCGACCGTTTATCCCTCGTCAGAAATGTCACTGCGTTTTGCCAAAGACTGGCGCGAGCCGGACATTTCGTCATGGCCAGGTCGATTAATCTTGAAACGGGTGGAGGGCTGAAGTAATCTTTGGTGGCTGTGAGGATGCACGCGCTTGACGAAACGCTAATCTGTCAGTAACCTTGGGAGCCTCATGCAAGCAAAGTCGAGATCGAGGGTGAAGATTTCACGGCTCAGCTTGGCGGCTTACCTTCTGGTGGCGGCGGCGTTTCTATGGGGTAAAGGACATAAGCTGGTCGTGTACCGCAACACGGCACCTAGCGTGGCTTCTGTGGGGTCGAAATCATGCGCTGCCCCGGGTTGTCACGAGGAGCTCAGCCGCGACTATCAGCATACGCCGATGGGCCGCTCCATGGCGCCTGCCAATGACCCTTCCGAACTCGCTAGAGTTCCCCATACGATTACGGTCTATAACCAGAAACTGGACCGCTACTTTCAGGTAGTTCGGGAAGGCTCCGACCTCTATCAAACGGAATACCAGCTTGATGAGAGCGGGAACCGGGTGTTCACGGCTGTTCACAAACTTGAATACGTTATCGGCGGGCCCCTTGTCGGTTTCACCTATGTGGTCCGGCAGGGTCAGTACCTTTTTCAGGCGCCGCTCTCCTACTATCTCAGGACCCAGCAATGGGACCTTTCGCCGGGTTACGAGGCGGCGGGGGACCTTGCCTTCAGCCGGCCTATTCAAAAGGGGTGTCTTTCCTGTCATAACGGCCAACCTGAGGCGGTAGCGAATCGCGACGGTAAGTATCTCGACCCTCCTTTCAGATTCATGGAATACGCTATTAGTTGTGAGTGCTGTCACGGTCCGGGACAGTTGCACGGCGAAGAGCTGAGGAAACAGCCCAAACGAAAATACGGTAAGGTGGATGCCACGATTGTGAACCCGGCGAGGCTTTCGCCCCGCCTTGCAGATGACGTTTGCATGAACTGCCACCAAGGAGGGCGTGCGCGCGTTTTGCAGCCCGGCAAGGATTACCTGGATTTCCGGCCTGGCACCCCTTTGTACGAAACGACCGCGATATTCGAGCTCCCCGTGACGAAGGAGCAGCGCGCGGAATTGGACCGTTCGGAAAAGCTTCCTCCCGTGCGGGGAAAACTGACCATTCCGCTTTGGTGGAAAAACTCCACGATGGAAACGAGCCGATGTTTTCGTGAGAGCAACGGACAGTTGCGCTGCATCACCTGTCATGTGATCCACGACCGGCCCACTGAGGAAAACAAGGTGGCCTTTTACCGGGAAAGGTGTTTCACCTGTCACACCAATAAGAGTTGCGTTCTCTCCCTCGAGGAGCGCCTGCGGCAGGAACCGCCGAACGATTGCGTCGGCTGCCATATGCCCAGGAAGCCGACGGCGGGCATCCCGCATTCGAATGACACGAACCATCGCATCGTGCGGCGAGCCGGGCAGCCCTACCCGGACTACGCCTTCCAGGAGGACACCGCGGACTTGCCAGGCTTGGTTTGCCTTAACAGGCGGGGGGAGGAGGCAAGCCGCCCTGTTCCCCTTCTGACCAAGCTTTTTGCTTATCGGGACGTTTTGGGAAAGGAACCTAGCCTACGGGCGCGGTATTTCGAGGTTCTCGAGGAACTGCGTAAGTCCCTGCCGGACAATGCCATGGTGCTTGCCTCGCTGGGGAGGAAGGCGGTCGGGGAAGGCAACAATGAGCAAGCGGTCAAGTACCTGACAGGGGCTCTTCAAAAGGGTGGGGACTACCCCAGCACCTTCGTCGACCTCAGTGAAGCGCTCGCCCGGATGGGCCGGGTGGAGGAATCTTCGAAGGTGCTCGAACAAGGGGCCGCTGCCTGGCCCTTTTCGGCGGATATCCAGAAGGCGCTGGTGCTGCGCTATGTTACCCTGAAACGATTCCCCCAGGCTCGCGATACGCTCGAGCACTATATGGTGTTGTTCCCACAGGATGCGTTTATGCGGAGCATTTTGGCGAAGATGGAAGGGCGTAATCCATGATGCCCTCGTCCTCTTTCGGCAGCCGCCTAGCGGAGAACTCGCGGGACAGGTGCTGGAATACGGACAGCCCGGCTCTAGGGTAGCGCGGCAGGGAGCATCCGACGCCCTAGCGAAGCGTGGCGGACAGACATCAAGAAGCGGGTAGCGCGGACCGGCGGTGGAGGTCCGCGGCTTTTTCTTGATTCATCGTGGACAAGCCGCAGACCTCAAAAACGGAGGTCTGCGCTACCCACTGTCGTGAAAGGGCACGGTTTTAACCTTGCCGATGCGAAGCAGTTTTTGATTGTTTCGTTGGGCTTCAGCCCCTGAAGCCTCAGTTGGTAGCCACGGTCAGTGGTTTTCTGACCGTGGGTATTTCTCATCCGCGATACCCTTCCGGCAGTCGCACGTAGTCGATCTGAATCGGGCAGGCCGCGACCGTCGCCTTGTCCAAAGCAAAATTATTGTAGCTCGACCACCGCCAATCCTCTGGCCGCTTCACCAGCCCTTTCCGAACCGGGTTCACATGCATGTAGTCCAGCCGCTCTCGAAACTCCTTCGCATGACGCACGAATCGATCCCAAAACTGGCGCTGCCAAAACGGTCCGTGGCTGCCCCGCGCGGCGTGAATGCGGAGCGTGGAAATCTTCTTGATGTCGTGAAGCACCTGAGAAATCAACAACGGGTAGACCGGCCAGATCAGGGCGTGCCAATGATCAGGCATCAGGACATAGCCGCACAGCAAGAACCCGAGCCGACGTCGCGAATCCTTCAGAACCTCAAGGATGAGCGGGTATTCCGAATCTCTGAACCCTTGGTGGACGGGACGAACGTTGACGTTCACAAAGAAGATGCGGTCCGTGAGCAGCAGGCGTCGAACGTGCGACACGCCGCTACCATACCACCATCGCCCCCACCTTCCAAGAGCCCACGGTCAGGACGGCACTGACCGTGGCTACCAGCTCGTGCTAATACCTATTGATGTGGTTTGTCAAGAGGAAAAAATGTCAGTGGGACAAAAAGACAGGTTTCAGGTGCCGGGGCAGGAAGAGCAGGGGCTAGGGGCTGGGGGGGTCATTGAGGGATTGGCAGATTGAGCGATTGAGTGATCGGGCGATTGCGTGATTGGGGGATTGGGGGAATTATGAATGATGAATTGTGAATTACGAATGGGGGAGAGAGGGGTCAGGAGTCGGAAAGCAAGGGCCAGAGAGACGCCTAGGCGAAGACCAGGCGCCCCCTGGGGGCGGGGATGGGCCGGCCCAACTCCTTGGCGGTATCGATCCACTCCTGAATGATGACCTCGACGTTGGCCAGCGCTTCCCGATAGGTCCGGCCGGCGGCGGCGCAGCCGGGCAGCTCAGGCACCTCGGTGATGAACGCCCGATCTTCGTCGCTCCAGTAAATGATGACTTCGTACTTAGGCATCCGGCGCGCCTCCCAACCTGTACTTTAGAATAACATGACGATGGAAACGGTTTGCTGAAAGGAAGAGATGGCGACGTGAAGTCGCCGCTACAGGTGCCGGCTGGAAGCCGGCGCTACAAACGAAAAGGGCGGGCACCAAGCCCGCCCCTCCCACCTGCCGGCAAGATGCCGGCGCTACATTAATTCCCGGCGATGTCCTACTCTCCCACACGGTCGCCCGCGGAGTACCATCGGCCTTGGAGGGCTTAACCCGTCACGGCATACTCCACCGACCGGGGGTTCGTAATGCGCTTCGAGGCCTCGAGGATTTCCAGACCCACGATGTTGCCGTCGCGGTCGTAGTCGAGGATCACCCCCGGCTTATCTTCATCGCTTTCCTCGATGGGCGCGTCGCTCAGCAGAATTCGGAGCACGTCCACCTCGGGGTCGTAGGTCACTTTCAAGGCTTCCCCCAATATTTCTCAATCTTTACCGTCCGGTAGGCGGTCACCACCACCGCCGGGTCCCCAGAGTCGTCCACGATAACCCGCAACAGGAACATCTTACCACCGATTTCGCACTTTGATTGGTAGGCCTTCGCAGCCCCTCGGCTCGGTACAACCTGACCGGGCTTTTCGAGAACGGCCTCCAGCAAGGTCAGCGGAATTCTGCGACGCTCGATTTCCTGTCGCGCATGTTCGGGGAGTCTATATCTCACCCGGTTTGCCAATCCAAACGACAACGGGCTCGCGGATCGCGAGCCCGTTGTCAGTTTTACTTCCCGGCGATGTCCTACTCTCCCACGCGGTCGCCCGCAGAGTACCATCGGCCTTGGAGGGCTTAACTACCGTGTTCGGGATGGGAACGGGTGTGGCCCCTCCGGTATCGTCGCCGGGAAAACTCTTGGGATTTTTGATTTGCGATTTTGGATTGCCGATTGGAAGAGCCGCTTCGTGGCTCCATCCTAAATCCAAAATCTAAAATCCCAAAATCGACTGATAGTGCGGTGTCTAATTTTGTACTTGCAAAGGCGATGTCAGTTACAGGACTTCTGACTCCTGTCTGCTGACTGCTGCGTGGCGGGGTAAACCCGCCGCTACCGTATGCTGAGCAGAAAATATGGTCAAGCCGAACGGGCGATTAGGACCAGTAAGCTGAACACATTACTGTGCTTACACCTCTGGCCTATCAACGTCGTAGTCTACGACGGCCCTTCAGAGGGATCTCGATCCGTAGCGAACGGACCTTTCACCCTTGGGAGATCTTATCTTGGGGCGTGCTTCCCGCTTAGATGCTTTCAGCGGTTATCACTTCCAGACTTCGCTACCCAGCCGTGCCACGGGCGTGACAGCTGGTACACAAGAGGTCTGTTCATCCCGGTCCTCTCGTACTAAGGACAACCCCCCTCAAATCTCCTCCGCCCACACCAGATAGGGACCGAACTGTCTCGCGACGTTCTGAACCCAGCTCACGTACCGCTTTAATGGGCGAACAGCCCAACCCTTGGAACCTTCTACAGCTCCAGGATGCGATGAGCCGACATCGAGGTGCCAAACCGCTGCGTCGATATGAACTCTTGGCAGCGATCAGCCTGTTATCCCCGGCGTACCTTTTATCCGTTGAGCGATGGCCCTTCCATACAGAACCACCGGATCACTAGGTCCCACTTTCGTGCCTGCTTGACTTGTTGGTCTCGCAGTCAACCTGGCTTATGCCCTTGCACTCGACGGCTGATTTCCAAACAGCCTGAGCCAAGCTTCGAGCGCCTCCGTTACATTTTGGGAGGCGACCGCCCCAGTCAAACTACCCGCCTAGTCGTGTCCCTGATCCGGATTACGGACCGAGGTTAGATCCACAGAATCATCAGGGTGGTATCTCACCGTTGGCTCCCCAGAATCCGAAAACCCTGGTTCAAAGCCTCCCACCTATCCTGCGCAGACAAACCCATAGATCAGGGCTAAGTTATAGTAAAGGTGCACGGGGTCTTTCCGTCTAGGTGCGGGAAACCGGCATCTTCACCGGTACTACAAGTTCGCTGAGTCACTCGCCTCGACAGTCGCTCTATCGTTACGCCATTCGTGCAGGTCGGAACTTACCCGACAAGGAATTTCGCTACCTTAGGACCGTTATAGTTACGGCCGCCGTTCACCGGGGCTTCAGTTCAAAGCTTCTCCAGGATTGCTCCCAAATGACCTCTCCCTTTAACCTTCCGGCACCGGGCAGGCGTCAGCCCCTATACGTCGTTTTCGACTTTGCAGAGACCTGTGTTTTTGCTAAACAGTCGCAGAGCGCGCTTCGCTGCGGCCTCCTCGGGCTCTTAACCCTGGCGAGGCACTCCTTCTTCCGAAGTTACGGAGCTAATTTGCCAAGTTCCTTAGCGAGTGTTCTCTCAAGCGCCTTTGGATATTCACCTCGTCTACCTGTGTCGGTTTGGGGTACGGTTGCGTTCGAGACTCCTTAGCGGCTTTTCTTGGCAGCATGAAATCGCGGACTTTGCGGGGCTCTCGCCCCTCGGCTCACACCCCAGAGTGGCTTTGAACCGATCCGGTGGATTTGCCTGCCGGATCCTCCTCGGTGCGCGCGTTGCCATCCATCAGGCCGACTCCGCTATCCTCCTGCGTCCCCGCATCGTGATAACGCCTCGACCGCAGTGCCGGAATATTAACCGGCCTTCCATCGGCTACGCCTTTCGGCCTCGCCTTAGGGACCGACTGACCCTGAGCGGATTAACCTTTCTCAGGAAACCTTAGACTTTCGGCGCGGAGGGTTCTCACCTCCGTTATCGCTACTTATGCCGG
>Ga0315284_10005138_pt1 | contig 18593 bp, 16 predicted proteins | sample YL17G09_16_MG_FD_203696 | JGI IMG/M metagenome (GOLD analysis project Ga0315284, IMG submission 203696) | Sediment microbial communities from Yellowstone Lake, YNP, Wyoming, USA - YL17G09_16 | ecosystem: Environmental > Aquatic > Freshwater > Lake > Sediment | place: USA: Wyoming | collected... | reverse complement strand
CAAAAGTATAAGAAAATTATTTAGAGATGCTGGATATGATTTGTTTTTGGTGGATGAATATAACACAAGTAAAATGAATTATAAGATGAATTGTGAAATGGAACGATTCAAACGGATTGAATCTCCGAGGCCTTATAGAAAAGGTAATTATCAATTATGTCATGGATTATTAAGATCTAAAATCTTTCTTGAAAATAATCCAAAAAGACATCTTCTGATGAATAGAGATTTGAATGCAAGTTTAAACATAAGATACAAAGCAGAATGTTACATTCTGAAAAAAGATCTTCCTAAATGTTTGACTCGGAAATAAATTCAGTGATACTTTGTAGGTATCACACGACTTCGTTCTTTAGTCATATTATACCAAAACATATGTTAATACAGAAACTAGAATTGTTTTTTGTTTACATTAAACATTCCATTTTTTGTTGGAACATGTATAAAATTGAAATCAAATAATAAAAAATCATCCATAAATAATCATACACATTACGGCGGTATGGCTAAATTGATATTATTAGATGATATATCATCTTCTGGTAAATCAACAATTGCTAAATTTTATGAAAAAATTGGATATATACATATTGCGGGTGATGATATTTCAAGTAAAGAAAAACAAATGGCAGTTTTTAAAACAATTACTGAATGAATACATTTTACAAGACCAAATAGATAAAATAAGGAAAGAAGTACCAAGACAATTAATGTTAGATAAAGCAAAGAGTTACGACAAGGTAAAAGCAAAGATGAAATATTTGAAGAATTAACAAAAAAACAAATTGATTTACATAGATATTAAATAATTTATAAAATAACTATCTTTTTCATATATTGAACTATTTTTGAATATCCTTTATTTTATGATATTCCACCATATGTTCATTTGTCACGTTAACACCTTTTCGCAACAAATATTTCGCAACATCCATATGATTTTTTTGAATACTTGTCATCATTAGTTTATTTCCATTTTCTTTAATATCAACACCATATTCAACCAAACATTTAACCATATCTAATTCACCATTTGAAACTGCTGTGTATAGTGCATGATTACCAGTATCAGTACTTGTAATATCTATTTTACATTCGATGAAATATTTAACAATCTCCCAATGACCATTAACAGCAGCCTGATAGAATGCATCATCGTTATTATCATCTTCTGTATGTACTTTCAAACCACAATCTCTTAAATATTTAATTACATCTAATTGATTGTATATGGCAGCTTTAACTAAAGCAATATCATTTTGAATATGCATATCTGCTTTATTGGTGCCTAACAATTTTATAATTTCCAAACAATTTGAATGTTGATATGTTGAATTGTATAATAATCTTTGACTAATTATTTCTTTAAACTTTTCACTACCATCATTAAAATTTACCAACACGAATTCAATTTCTTCTAATGAACCAACTGAAATAACATATCCAACAAGTCCTTCTACAATATTTTTATTGGAATCATCAAAATCGATATATTCTTTGGATACTGCACTTTGTATCAATTCACTGATTTTTGTTACATATTGACATTTCTTGATTGGATTTTTTGTGATTGGTCTATTCATTGTTTTACTGTTTTATTTATCTTTTGATTAGACATTATGCAATATATTGTTGAAATTTCAATTTTTTAATATTGTTTAATTATAGTAATAAATGGTAACATTTGAAGACATAAAACAAGGTAAGCAAATTGGCAAAGGTATGTACGGTACAATCTATCTAGGCATAGATAAACAAAAGAATAAATATGCCATAAAAATAGAACAAATATTTAAAAAAGATGCCAAAAAATCTCTCAAATCATATACATGGCGTGAAACTGAATTTGCACAAACAATGAATAAATTATATCCTAATGTATTTATGACATTGTATGATTATAAAATAGATGAAAGTTGTAAACATAAGCAAAACTTTGAAGGGTTTGACTTTAAGATGAAAGATTTACCAATTCCACAACAGAATTTCTATAAAAAATTATGGAAAAGCGAATATTGTTCTGTGAAATTATGGTCGTATGTTGATACAACACTCCATGATGTATTAAATAGTTGGAAAGAATTTAAACCTGATGTCTTTTATGATTTATTTATTCAACTTATGTACATTATTTATTTAATGAACAAACATGGATATTTACATAGGGATTTACATACTAAAAATGTTGGTGTGATATATACCACCAAAAAGTATATTACAATTTTAGGTCATAAGATTCCAACACATGGTATGATTGTACAGCTGCTTGATTATGATCTTGTATTACATAAGAAATATGAGTTAAATAAAAATGAAAAAATGGAATTAGCAAATAATAGTGATCTATTTCCACAGTTAAATATGATCATAAACTTTGAAACATTTGTAAATGCATATAAGACACAAAAAATAGACTTATATGAAGAAAATAATAAATTAAAAATGAGTAAGGATGATATAAACTTATTGAAATGTCATATACAACATCTGAAACTAAGCAAAAATAATGAATCATTCTTATTGTTGTCATTGTACAAAATATTATGTTATGAAAAATATGAAAGGCAAATCGTTGGAAATAAATTTAAGAAAGTATATCCACCATTATTAATGATGCCATTACATGTGATACTTTTTATAATATCTAATATTTATGATGTTGAAAAAATATTAAAATATGTGATGGCAAATAGGATGTAAAAACCGTTGGATAAAAATTGAAATATTAATGGTATGATATTCATATTTACAATATTAATTACATTATACAATTTTAAGATAATTATGGATAAACAAATAAAAATAACTAAACGTAAGGATTGTGATAAAATTTTTGTAGAATGTGAGATGATAGCAACATATTCTACTCGAAATCATTTCGATTTTAAACTTTGTACAATGAGATTTACTGACTGCATTAAGAATATTGGTCAACGGAAACAGAATATTGGCCCACGGAAATATTAATAAGATGTAATATGTTGATTTATTATCCTTTTACACTTTTATACTTTTATACTTTTATTTTTTCAACAATTTCTTAACATTATCATTTGGAAACACATCATCTTTTTTATTATTATGTCTCATATTATACAAAAATACAGGCGATATTTCCGATAGTTTCCAATATTTTTTCAACAACCGTACATACATTTCATCAAATTTAAAGTATGCACCAATTTCATCAAGATTATTACATGTTATTTCACGGAAGTCACTTTCATTCATTTTTTCATCAAATTTATATTTATTATCTATGTACTTTTTGCGTTTTTGCATTTGATCAAACAATGGACTATACATATTATTTATTGCCATTGAATAATCATAATCGTTGTTCTTTCTAAAGAAAATTTTCTCTTGATTTGATAAGTTAAAATCCATATCTAGCACCAAACCAAAATCTGTCAAATAAATATTATTGCCATCAGATACTATATTACCATCATGCGCATCAAAATGTATGATGTTGTGTTTTTTTAAGAAATTAATTATTTTTGTGATTTGAAAAAGGTATGATGTTGCTTGGATGATGTTTGGTTTTAACCATTTGTATAAGGTAAACGGAAAATACTCTAAAAATATCATTATTTCATGTTCAGCCTTTCCTTTTTCTATCATGTACTTTTTGATATTATTATTATTATTCCACTCTTTGGCATAATCATTTAATTTATTTCTATTCTCAAACATTTTATATGGTTCATTATTTTTTATGATTCTGTAATGATACATTATTGGAAAATTCTCAATTTCGCCATTAATAACCCAATTGGTTGTTTTGATATGCATGGCTAATTCTCGAAAACAATTGATACCTGCTGAGCCAACACCATAATTGTAATATGGGGGCAAATCATATAAGTTTGATGTATCAAACTGATGTTCATATTCTAATTTGGTTATTGGTATTTTCTTAATAAATATCTGTGTGTTATTTATTTTAACTATTGCATTTTTTCCCCATCCAGATGATTGTTTGCCTTTATTGTATAGATTTTTAATTGCTTCATCGGATAGATAGCCTATTTTGGTATTAAACGTAAGATATTTCTCTATACGATCATTCATTTATACATTTGAGACATAAAATATTTATGGTATATTTTATGTAGAATTAATTTTTTACATTTAATTTTTTATTCATCATCATCATCAGAATTATCATCAGATTCTTCTTCTGATTCATGTGCTCGATATGTAATCGTGTTGGTATTATCATCAGATAGATTTTTCAAATTCTCAGATTGACCATTAAATTTTATAATAACTTCAGTAGATCCATCTGAATTGTGTTTTTCGGTTTGAATCGTCCAATTTCTATCCTTTAATTGTTGTATCAATAATTCATTTGATGTACTCATTTTATTCTTTATTATAGTGTTTAGATAATAATTTCACACATAATAATTTTTAATTATTTCATTTACAATGATTAAAAAATTGAATAATAAATGGCTTGATACATATACCACTATAATATTATAGCAATTTAAAGACAAACATCATGAACTCTAACAACAATTCAACCAACAGCAATTCAACCAATAACAATTCAGTTAATTCACTTTTCGGTGGAAATTGGAATAACATTGCTTCACAAGTACCAATCAAGGTTCCTTCGATGGATGGACTGTTTAGAAATATTAAAACTGGAAATATTCAAATTGCAGTTGCTTATGATGGATCTGGATCGACAGTATTTGGTGGATCAAAATCAGTCAACAATGAAGGATTTGATGAAATTTATGCAGAGGCATTAAAACAATTGCAAAATGAATTACCTTCAGATCATGAAGTTATTTGTTGGAGCAGTGAGGCAATAGTTATGAAAGATAAAGAATTAGAAACTTTTAAAAATGCGATTAATAATAGAATTCCTTTCGCAACTATCATTACAAAAATGAATGGAGGCACTGAACCACAAACAATCATTCCATTGGCTATTGGTAAAACAGTTGTTATTATTACAGATGGTGAAATAGGTGATAATGCTGTCAATACAATCCAAAGACAAATATCAACCAGTGGTGTAGGTGCTGTTTTTCTTGTTATTGTTCCACATATCGATTCATATAAAAATTTATATAATAATGCACAAGTTGAATCATCTGCAAAAGATTCCATTCGATTGTCAATCCCGCAAGCATTCAGTGGAAAATTAGCAACTGTTGCTGTTTGGAATTACAAAAAGAAAACATTCGATTTAGTTTCAGAATTAACTGCTCCTTGGGCTAAACATAATAAATCACTCGGTGAAGCATTGAATAATGCATTGCCAATCATTCCTTCAGGTGAATTTTTAATTAAGAATGATAAGGATCAATATCAATCATTTTCATTGGATGAACTTGTTGAATGGTTGTCAAAGAATCCCGTTGATGAAACAACTGTACAGAAACTCGCCGATTTGGAAGTAGGAAACGCTGTCAGACAACAAGCATCACCAACACAAAGAGATAAATGGAACATTTGCATTCAACAGATTTATGGTAAGATTTTGGAAGTTAAAGTTAAAAATGAATATGTTGATGAAAAAGTTCCAGAGAATGCAAACATTATGGAAATGATTAAAATCACTAGAAATAATGATGTTTCCAGAAAAAAGGTAGAAAATAAATATAAAGATGCTATTGGTAAAGTATGTGAAAAGTTATTAGTGGATAAAACTGTTGGTGAAATTACTAATATTGCACAAGCTAAAGTTACTCAGACTAAAAATAATGTCTTTCAATTCCAAAGTATGAAAAGCAGTGATAAATTGGATGAATTAGCTTCCGCATTAGTTTTTGGAAAATGTGCTATTTGTAATCAGGAAAATACTAACATCTTCAAAACAATTATCTTTCCAGGCAAACTTATCCCGTTTTTATCGACTTGCAAAACTGAAAAGGTTGTCAATGGTAAAAAGAATAAGAAAACAACACTCAATTTAGTTGATATTGAAGCATTGGAAACAGTCTTAACAACACATAGACCAAGATTTCACTTTTTAGATTTGTGTGCAGAATGTGCAAAAGTTTCCGTCGAACAATGCAAACAAAAGCATAATACTTCTATTGAATATGATGTGACTGGATTAATTCCACAAAATACTGATGAAAAATTAGTATTGTTCCCATTCGTCGATCCATCTAAAATCCATAACACAACCAATCCAAATGAACAACAGTTGTCTTATGCCAGACAATGGCTTAGAGGATTTATTTCCAAATATATCGGCCTTGATCCTGCTAGTCAAGACTGTATGAAAGCATGCTTATGTTTCTTAACCAAATTAGCTAATAATAAGGAAAATGCAGAAGTTGTCTTTGGTACACAAGTCTCACTCATGCGTGGTGGTGCTCAAGATAAATACAGAGATCTTGCTGGTAGATTATTTTACCCAAACACTCGATCGCTTTCAAGTGAAGCATTAACTATTATTTCTCTTGTTGAAGAGGTTATTGAGAAAACTGAGAGACCTATTTTACCAGAAGTCAATAAACTGTTATTGTTGTGTTTGTTGGCTAGACAAGTTACACCATTGATTATTGCCAAAAATAATCGAGAAAAGGCCACAGCTAAATTATATGAAACATTGGAACGTCTAATAAAGGGAGAAAATAGTCTGATGCTTGAAAAATTTGGAATTGTTGATGAGCATGTTAAAATCATTAAAACATTTACAACTGCGCGAGATTTCAAAAGTGCACATGACGAATTATTTACAAGATTCTTGGCCACTTATCTTCAAAATACAATGAATATGAATATCCAACAAATTGTCACTAAGGAAAACTATATTGGTAAAGTTTTGAATGCTAGCAATATGGGAGATGCTGCTGAAGGACTTAATTTGAATGTTGAATATTTGAATAAAATGGTTGCCAGATCTAAATTGGCTGATAGTGAATTCTTAACATTGGCTCCAAAATTTATTGCTGAACTTGTTAGTAATAATTTCACGGAAAACAAAATGGACTTATATCAGAAATTTTTGTAGACTTTCATACTTTTGATTTATATTGATTAATTAATTCATAATTTATTTATTTTGTATGCTTCCTAAATAAAAAAATTGAAATTCTAACCTATTGACAATACCATAATAAATATCATTATCTAAAACCAAAATACAATGAACTCTACACAAACATCCAAAGTTGCCACAATTGTTTTAATCAAAGGTAATCCAGCCAAAATTCTAACTGGATTATTAAAAGATAAAAATATTATGCTTTATCATTCAGATGATACTTTCGAAAATGCCAATGATAAAGCATTCAATGAATCTAAATTTTTTGGTACAGTATGTGTTTCATTAAGTAGCGACAATGTTGCTTTTTCAGATGCTGAAACTCTTGTTACTAAAAAAGGTGCATTGTCGATAGTTTATACATTTGGGACTAGAATGAAATTGAAGGTAAATGAATTGACTTTTGTTGTTGTTGCAGATGACAAAACTGGTGTATTATGTGATTGGGCTGTTAAAAATAAAGTGGAAATTGTTACAGTTGATGAATTTAAGGAGTATGTTTGTGAACCTAATAAAGTTAACGTTGACTTGAACAAAGTTAAAGTTGACTTGAATAAAGTTAACGTTGACTTGAAGGTTACATGTGGTTTAATGTGTCGTTCGTTGAATGTGCAAGAAAAAGAGCCGATTATTGGTCATCGAACATGTGCTTTTGGTGTGAGTCTTGATGAAGCTAATAAATTGAAAGAAGATAACGGGGAACATATAAAACAAACATATGATGGTTGTAATATCGCATTAACAATTGATGGTAAAAATGGCGGATCAGTTATTGCTATACCTCAATTAGGATCAACTGCACATATTACCAATAATACAACCATTCGATCTGTCTTGTCTGGTCCAGTTGTTGAAAAATATAATGATGGTGTTATGCAATTTATGTTGAGTGAAATTGATCCAAAGGTAAAACAGGATAAAAATATCACCATTGAGAAGACAGCTGATACAAAGGTTGAAATTTTTGGTTGGTATACTTATGCTGTTGATATGTAATTATTTTATATTTGATTTTCTGCTTGATTTTCTGCTTGATTCTTTGCTTGATTTTCTGCTTGATTTTCTACTTGATTCTTTGCTCGATTTCCTGATATATTTTTTTGATTTATTAAATAATTCATTGACATCTGGATTATTTTGTTTATCTATTATTATCAACCAATTCTTATCATCATTATTATCGAATAATTTTTTATTTTGTGTTAATAAAATTGTATTTTTTATAGAACAATATTTTATAGTTTCTTTAACAAAATTTACATCTATTTTATATAGTTCTGTGTTATTTTTTAATTGATATGTTTTTAAATTATCTTTTATGCATTTTTCTATTTGATTTATATTATCAGTTTTATATACAAATACAATAGGTAAGTCACTAATTCTGCCAACATTATAAATTTTCATTCTTTTTTTTAATTCAGATGTTCGTCCTAGTTTATAAGTTTCATCATCAACTTTTAATATATATATCAATCCATGATTTTTATTCGAATCCATTATTACTTTATTATTTGCTTTTATTCCTAATTGATCATTTAAACTTTTAACAATATCATCTTTATGTTTAATTAATAGTTTTTCTAATTCAATATAATAATTTCTCACTAGATTTGCTTTTTCACATTTTGAAATCATGCATAATAATTTAGCACAAGTATAAGTTAATAGAACCAATTTCTTATTATTAACACCTATGCCTTTTTCTTTAATTAATTGTTTCGATATTGTATAGTCTTGATTATTAATGAAATTAGATTCTAATAATCTTTTTAAATGCTCTTTTTTTACTTCTAACCAATATGCAACATTTTCTAAATTTATTGTAAAATCATATTCATTTTTACCATCATTATAAAAACTATAAAAATCATCTATAAATTTGTCATTGATGAGAGAATATTTCTTTAAAAATTCTGTTATTCTCATATTATAATATTATAAACGATTTTTATTTATCCCGATCTGGATAAATAAAAATATTATAGTATTTTATGTGGCTATTTTCCAAACATATAATAGTTATATTACCAATAATACAACCATTCGATCTGTCTTGTCTGGGCCTGTTGTTGAAAAATATAATGATGGTGTTATGCAATTTAAGTTGAGTGAAATTGATCCAAAGGTAAAACAGGATAAAAATATCACCATTGAGAAGACAGCTGATACAAAGGTTGAAATTTTTGGTTGGTATACTTATGCTGTTGATATGTAATTATTTTATATTTGATTTTTTTATAATGTCAATTAATATTATAATGCCTAAGGAATATGAATATGCATTTTTATTTGATGAAAATATAAAAGAACATGACATCAAACGGAAATTGAAACAAATGAAAGAGAAACATATGAAACCAATGATGTTTTCAATTATGGTATACTCTCATCCATCCAATGATAAAGATATATATATACGATTAAGAGATGAAGGTATCAAGAAGACATTTACGGTTAAGACAAAATTAGGTTCTAAATTTGTTACAGAGTTGGAAACGACAGTTGATGATATTAAAATAGTAAATGATATGTTGATTGTTTTAGGATGTAAATTGTTATACACTGTTGAAAAATTAAGAGAAATATGGACAATTGATTATGTGGGTAAAGAAGATGTAGAGGTTGTGTTTGATTCATATCCGGGATTGCCTACATATATGGAAATAGAAACAGATTCCGAAGATAAATTAAATAAATTTTGTAAGAAGCTTGGTTTGGATCCTTCTCAAAGATATCAAGGTGGTGGGTTGTATGATGAACTGTATGGATTGCCAAAAAATAGGAAGGTTGGAGGTAATTTAACTTTTAAGAGTGCAAAAAAAGTATTTTTGAAAATTATAACTAAAAATAAAAAAATATTTAATGATACATTGAAGAAACAACAAGAATATATTGATAAGTATTTAACTTAATTGTTGAATTATTTTTTATTTTTTAATTCTTCTTTCAATGATTCAATTTCCTTTGTTAATTTCTCAACTGTATTATTTTGTTCTTGTTTCATATGTTTCATTCTACAAACCATTTCATCATTTGTAAGTTTTATAGGTTCTAATGTTATGGTTTTTTTATCGAAATATTCATCACTGAAAGATAATTGGACACATATTTCAATGATCATACTATCATCTGATGAATATCCATTTGGAAATGTGATCTTTAAAGTTGGATCTAAAGTACGATTCATATATTTGACAAAAAGATTATAAATATCTTCTGCTTCAAATTTCATATTGATATTGCCATCAGATGTTTTTCTTTCTAATGGACAATTAATTCTTTTGTGCCAATAGATAAATTCTTTTGTATGAAACATTATAATGTTAAGAGTGTTATCTGAATAAGTAATGTCATATTGGAAAGAATCTACAATGAATGTAATTTTTTGAACAGTATTATTAGTAGATGGTGCGACGGGTGTAATTGTAGGTTCCATTATATGTTTGTTTAATGTTTTTGTAATGTGATATATTTAAGATAGTAGTCTATATGTTATATTCAATTAAAATATCAATTTTTTTGTATGTAATAAAATAATAATTATGGATGTTGACTTATTAAGCTTGGACAACTGGAACAACTGGAACAACTGGAACAACTGGTACAACTGGAACAACTGGAACAACTGGAACAACTGGTACATATTTAGTATCACATTTCTTTTCAAGTTCAATCAAAAGAGGTGTGACTGTATTAATACATGTGGTTGATACATTTTTCAAAATATTTTCATGTGTTTCACTTATGGTTGTTATTTTTGTCAATGAACTATTTAATGTGGCAATATCATCAGTTAATTTTTTGATTTCAATGGTATGATTATTTGACAATGTGGCAATATGATCAGTTAATTTTTTGATTTCAATGCCGTGATTATTTGACAATGTTTCGATATGTTTCACTACTTCATTATGTTTCATTTTCGCCTGAGTAATTTCAGATTTATGTACTTTTGTTAATTGCTCGATTTGTTCAACCAGTTCGTTGTGCATTGTTTTCTTGAGATGTTGTAATTTCAATTCATAATGTTTACGATCGCTAATTTTCATTGGTACAAGAGCGATGATTTTATTATCGTAATATTTTTCATCAAAAGTTAATTGAACACGAATCTCAATCAACATTGTGACATCTACATCTTTGAATTTATCTGGAAATGTTATTTTAATTGTTGGATCTAATGTACCATTCATATAATCGGTAAAAAGTTTAAAGACATATTCTGGGCCAAATTTTACATCCATATTTCCATCAGATATTTTTTCTAATTCAAAACTAACTGTTGTTCGCCAGTGACTAAATTCTTCAATGTGAAACATAACGATATCAACACAATCTTCATAGTATGAAACATCATATTGATATGAATTTACAATAAATGTAATTTTTTGGGGTGTGGTAGTATTAGCAGTATTTTCCATAATGTCTATTTATTTGTCTTTTTTATTTGTATATTATTAATATATTATCACTTGTATGTTATTATGTTTATTTTTCAACTTTTTTTAATGTTATTTCTGTTTATGAGTTGTTGGTGTAATTTTAGATGTAGTTATTTTTGGTTTGAATGATTCTGGTACATTTGTATTTGCATTCTTGTCAACAATAGACCAAACAATAATAACAATAATACCACAAACAAGCAAACATATGAAACATAAAAATAGTTTATCAGTGACAATACGTCTAGAAAAAGACTTCAATGCCGTTGCTGCAGATTTCAAATTATCATCAACCTCACTAACACCTGATTCTATTCTATTTAATGATTCGGTATTATCATTAAGTTTATGACCAATATTCGCGCCAACTTCTCTAATATGTTCTACTTCTGTTATTATTTTATCAAGTATATTTGATGAATGTACTTGTGTATTTTGTGCATGTTGTAACACATCATCTGTTGTTTTACCATCTAGTCCAGTATCATTTTCTCCTTTATTTTTTAATAGATCAATTCTCTCCTCATGGTAACAAAGATCATTCTTCAGTTTTATAATTGCCAAACTATATTCTTTCGCTTTTTTATTATATGGTTCTGATTGTATTTTATCTAGTTGTCTTATTTCATATTTGAAACTTAATAGAACATCTCTTGAGCGTATAAATCGTTTTTTAATATAGTCGATGTGATCATCCTTGTCTTTTGCTTTGATTTTAGGTATTTCATTTATCCATTGTTCGATTTCATTTAATAGTTGTGTTAGTTCTTTATCATAATCTAATAGATCTTCAGACATTTTAATATTATCATTAATAATTAATTAATGATAATATCATACTATTCAATACATTGAAATATCAATTTTTTACAACTATTTCTTATTATTCAACACAATTATTTCGATCTAATATTTTAGTTATTTCATTGTAGATGTTTTCCATAATTTGATCATTTTCTGTTTGTTTTTCAGTTGTTTCATTGATAATAATAAACAAACAGGAATAGTCTTTTTTTATTTCATCACATGTTCCTTTTGTATATATGCTTACAACGTTGACATTGTTGATGTTGACATTGTTAACATTATTGATTTTGAAATGGAAACATCCAGGTGGTGAAAATGCACTACCATGTAATAAGACAGATCCACCAACAGTAGTGTTATTTTGTAAATGTTGATTGACGATGGTTGAATTGTAACCAAATAAATTTAGTGTTTGACAGTAGACATTGAAATGGTAATCTTTGACAAACGATGGTGGTATGGATGGTATTTCGATATATTGATTCGTTAAATATTGAGTGTTATTTGGATCATTGATAAAAGCAAATGAGTGGTTACAGATATAGATATTGGCATCTGATAAAATATGTTTTTGGATAATGATATAACAGTTGTCTGATAGGTTGTCAGGAGGTATGATGGCTTGACATATTTTTGATAGTTCATCTTTGGATACTTTACATATGTGATCAAATGTGCATGTTAATTCTTCTTCTCTATACCAAAGGAAAGGTGATGTTGGTATTATTGTGGTATTAAGTTTGATGGAGTTTATTGTAGAATTGGATGGAGGGGTTTGCATCTATAATTGTTTATTATATTTATTAAAGATAATAAACAAATGTATATGTTTTTATGGTCCAAGGCGGGTGATTGTTAGGGAAAAAGCAGGATAACTTGATGTTCCGGTGTTTAGTGTTTTTGTTATTGCGGATTGGAGTCCAGCAGAAGTAGCCTGTGCCCTTATGATTAAGTAATCCCCTGCATTCAATGTCGCTATTCCTGTACCCGTCGCAGTTTTTCTACTGCCGCCAGTAATAGGTGAATATTGTGATTCAGTGTTTGCGAAAGTTGAAAGTATTATACCACCAGCTAATCCATTGACACGGACGTCTGAATAAACTAATATTCCACCTGAGCCTCCAATGTATTCTATATTAAGATTATAACTAACCAGATAGTCACCACCCATACCGGCTGGAATAAGTAAGCCAGTTGGACCACTACCACTAAGAGTAAAACCTCCCACATTGGGTGTTGGTGATCCGGCAATACTTCCGAATGGTAATAATATACCTGATGTAGTTATCGAGATTGCTACAGTCGTCCCAGGTGTTACAGTTGATACAGCAGTGCAATATCCACGAGAAAGTATCCCAGTTGGACCTATCTGACCAGTTATCCCTGTCGGACCTGTGGGACCAACATAACTTGGGCCTGTTGGTCCAGGTGTATCTGAACCAGTGGGCCCAATTGCTCCTGTTATACCTGGTGGCCCAGTCGGTCCAATGGGGCCAAATCCAGTTGGTCCGGTTGGGCCAGTGGGTCCGGTTACACCAGTTGCCCCATTATATCCGGTTGGGCCAGTTATTCCAGGTCCAGTTGGACCGGTTGGACCAGTGACACCTGTTGGACCGGTTGAACCGGTTGGACCTGTTACTCCTATACCTGTTGAACCAGTTGGACCTGTTACACCTGTTGGTCCGATTGGTCCGGGTGGTCCTGTGGGTGCTATACCTGTTGGACCTGTTGGACCTGTTGTACCTGTTGGACCAGTTGGACCTGTAGTACCAGTGGGCCCTGTTGGACCGGTTGGCCCAGTAACACCTGTTTGCCCAGTTGGTCCTATTGGTCCTGTTGGTGCTATACCTGTTGGACCTGTTGGGCCGGTTGTACCTGTTGGACCTGTTGGACCTGTTTGACCAGTAAATCCAGTTGGCCCAGTTGGACCGGTTGGACCTGTCACACCTGTTGGGCCGGTTGGTCCAGGGGGTCCAGTAGGTGCTATACCTGTTGGACCTGTTGGACCAGTGGTACCTGTCGGACCTGTTTGACCCGTCGCACCCGTTGGACCTGTGGGAGCAGTGCCTGTTGGACCAGTATGACCAGTTACACCAGTTGGCCCAGTTGGACCACTTGGGCCAACGATTGCACCACCAGTTGGACCAGTTGGACCAGTTGCACCAGTTGGTCCTGTTGGCCCTGTCATACCATTCGAACCAATCGAACCAGGCGAACTCGATCCAGTCAAACAACTAATCTCTTCACATGTTCTTCTTTTTGGCGCATATACTGTATTATTTGGTTCCCATAAAAGCACATTTGTATAGTAAGCAACACCAACATTTCTAAACATATGTGATATGTCATAATTAACATTTGTGAGTGCATTATTGACACAATCGTAATAATAGATATCCCCAGGAATAAAAGTATTATTTGAAAATTGAACACCTCCAGTAAATTGAACACATACACCGGTTGAACCAAATACTTCTTTAACAACACCTATTATTTTAGAACTCATATCTTCACTAACTATTTTGCCAACGAAAATTTGATCATTTGCACCACCAACAAGACTTATACCTGTCACACCATTTGAAGGTGGAGGATTATTAAACATCATAGTTGATCCACTCGCTCCCTGTCCTGTAAAAAATACATTACCATCAGCATCTACTGAAACCGACGGTAAAATGTCATTATTTCCACTATTAACTTTAACAGCCCACTCAAAACCCCCATATGTATTATATTTGGATAACCATACATATGTATCACTGCTACCATGTGATAACATCCCTCCGGTTGCACCAGTGGTAGTATAAAATGTTAATCCTGTATTTGCATGACCAGAAATATAAATATTACCTCGTCCATCAATATCAATACTATTAATTTCTTTTATTGCACTCACTGTACCACTAATTAATAAGGTCCAAAACCAAAAACCATCTTGACTTATTTTAGCCACAACAATCTGATCATCATAACTAGAATTGCCGCTGATCGAACTTGAACCATTTGAATTATATAAAATTGGAGGGGTTACATTATTGCATTTAAATCCAACATATAAATTAAAATAAAGATCAACTGCAGTAATTGGTCGCATGTTTCCTAAAACACTCGATATTCGAGTATTCCAATCCCAACTTCCATTACAACATAATTTACCAATCCATAATTGTTTAGTTGATTCCGCAGTACCACTAAAAGTTAAGGTATTTGTTGAATCATAAAAGTTTGGTGCAGCCCCTGTATTTCCAATACCAACAACAAAAGCACATCCTCCATCATCTACATTAACATTTGGAAAGCTTTGATCCACACTACTTCTAACTGTATTAACAGATATAATTTTTCCATTTGAATCATATTTTGAAACATAGACATAATTATTATTAAAGATTGGTTCAGATATTGAACTTCCATCTGTACTATTAAAGATACCAGATGATCCAGATGCACCAACACCTGCAACAAAAACATTACTGCATGTATCAACTGAAATTCTAGGTTGTGAATCTAATCCAACACCTATAATGTTTGTTGCCCATTGCCATATTCCTAATGTATTCATTTGACTAACAATTACTTGACCATTATTTCCGGCTGAACTTCCGATGATACCAACTGTACCATCATAATTATAATAATTAGGTCCGGTTATTCCAATACATTGTGCAGTGACATATAAACTCCCTTTCGTATCATTGGCAATATCCGGCAATATTTCATCTGAAACACCATCAATTAAATTATTAAATTGCCATTGACCAACTGTATCTATTTGACCAATAAATACATAATTATTACTTGGTGTGATACTATTTAATCCTGTTGCTCCTGTGGTTCCATCAAAATTCCAAAATGTTGGCAATATTGGCGAATTGGTATATCCTATAACAAAAGCACCATTATTATCAGCAACAATTTTCGGGTATTTTTCATCATTGGTACCATCGATTCTTGCAGTCCATTCCCATTTTTCACATAATAATTTATGAACTGATGTATCAATGTTTTTATTGGCATCAAATGTTACAAGATCACCTCCAGTTGGTCCAATCACACCAACAAATGGAAGAGTGACACACTCTGTACCTACACCGGCTGGTCCAGTCGGGCCCATGATACCAGTTGAACCCAAAATACCAGTTGGTCCAGTCGCACCTATTGGACCTATATCACCAGTCGGACCCGTTACACCTGTTGGGCCAATAAAACTTGGTCCAGTTGGTCCCATTGTACTTGCTCCAGTTGGCCCTGTTTCACCTGTATTTCCCTGTGGACCCATTTCTCCAGTTGGACCTACAAAACCAGTTGCTCCAATTGGACCTGTTTCACCAGTTGGACCTGTGGCGCCAGTAACTGCGGCTCCTGTTGGTCCAGTTAAACCGATCATACCAGTAGGTCCTGTTGCCCCCAATAAACCTGTTGGTCCAATGGGTCCTTCGACTGTTGGACCAGTAGGACCGGTTGGACCAGTGGTACCAGTTGGTCCGAGTTGTCCGGTAGGACCTGTTGGCCCATCAGGTGATGCACCGGTTGGGCCAGTAACACCCAAGATTCCGGTTGGCCCAGTTGGACCAATGAGAGAAAACCCTGTTGGTCCAGTTGGACCTGTTGCACCCGTTGGACCGACAACACCAGTTGCGCCTGTTGGTCCTGTTTCTCCTGTTGAACCAGTTGGTCCGGTTGCTCCTGTTGAGCCTGTTGGACCGGTTGGCCCAGTTGCACCTGTTGAACCAGTTGGTCCGGTTTCTCCAGTTGGTCCGGTTGAACCTGTTGGACCGGTTACACCAGTTGGACCAGTTGGACCTGTAGCACCTGTCGGTCCGACTAATCCAGTTGGACCAATATCACCTGTATCACCGATTGATCCTGTTGAACCTATGGGACCTGTAGCTCCATGTGAACCAGTGACACCTGTTGGACCAATCGGCCCAGTTATACCAGTGGGACCAAGAGGGCCGGTTGGACCTTCGCGTGATGCTCCAGTGGGACCAATTGGACCAGTATTCCCAGTTGGACCTTTCATACCGCTTGCACCAGTAGGTCCCTGTAATGATATACCTGTTGGTCCTGTTGGACCTGTCGCACCAGTTGGTCCTTGTGCCCCAACAACACCAATTGGACCACTTGGACCTATCGTAATTGAACCTGTCAAATTACAAATCAATTCCCAATAAGTACCATCAAAGACATATAAATTTCTTGAACAACAATCTAAAAATTTATCATTTGGTCTCAAGATATATTCATGACAACTATCAACATATGACAAACTGTCAACAACAATAATTTTATACAAATTAGAACTAATATGTGCAGCATAATAAAATGGAACTGCCACTGGATTACCCATTGGATCAAGTAAACCATTCAAATCTGATTTATCTTTCCAAACAGAACCACCAACACATTGAAATAATTCACAATCAGTATTAACTTGCAAATAAAAACCACCAGTATTACCAACAACTGGTAATATACTTGGTTCATTAACTCCCATCAAACCCGACAATGAAATACATCCTGTTTCAAACAATGTACCTTCTTCACCAGTCGGCCCAGTTTCTCCTGTAGCCCCTGTTGCACCAGTGCTCCCAGTTTGCCCTGTTGAACCAGTATATCCTGTACTACCAGTCGGACCCGTCGAACCAGTCACACCAGTCGGTCCCAAAAGAGAACATCCTAATTTCCAAGTACAATTACTTTGCAATTCATAAATACTTCCAGTATGATCCTCAATCACTAGATCATATGGCAATAAATTGCAATAATCTTTTAATGTTTTGCTTAATATTCCACATTCGATTACAACATAAATAATACCATTATTGCATAAAAAATAAAATGGTAATGGTAATATAATTTGTAACCATCCATTTATAGTCCATTTCCAAACTGAACCATCTTTGATATCCAATTTCAATTCACCAACAACAGAACCATTGATACAATCATTTCCATTAACACATTTTCCATGATAAAGGAAATCAATACATTTAATAAATGATCCTCTTTTTCCATCTGCACCGGTTGCTCCAGTATCACCCTTTATACCTTGTTCTCCTTCTAAACCTTGTTCCCCTTGTAAACCTTGTTCCCCTTGTAGTCCCTGTTCTCCTTGTTCCCCTTGTTCCCCCTGATCACCCTTAAATCCTCTATGACCTCTTGGACCAATTGGACCCTGGATACCTTCATGTCCTTGTTGACCTTCGATACCCTGTATCCCCATACGGCCAATCGGACCAGTTGGACCTTTTTCCCCAGGTGGTCCTTTGACACCTGCCTGACCATGAGGACCTTGTGGACCTTCAGGACCTTGT
>Ga0315284_10005136_pt1 | contig 18596 bp, 20 predicted proteins | sample YL17G09_16_MG_FD_203696 | JGI IMG/M metagenome (GOLD analysis project Ga0315284, IMG submission 203696) | Sediment microbial communities from Yellowstone Lake, YNP, Wyoming, USA - YL17G09_16 | ecosystem: Environmental > Aquatic > Freshwater > Lake > Sediment | place: USA: Wyoming | collected... | reverse complement strand
CGATGATCCCTGCGACCGTGAAGAAGAACACATTCAGCAACTTCATGAATGGGTAGCTGGTCGTGCTGAGCGTGAAGAACGCGGTGATTGGGCCGAGGGACGCGAGCACCGCCAGGTTGACGACGATGGGGACGAGGATCAGCCGGAATGTGTCCTTGGGTCCCAGCCGAACGCCGAGCAGCGCACTGAAAACATAGAGGGATGGGAAAGTGACCACGAGCGTCAGGAAGAACAGGGCGGGGACCTTGATAGCCGACGCCGCCAGTTGCGCGAAGGATGGCGGTGTCCGTGTCGCGACGGCGTACAGCCCCATGCACACGCCGTAGATTATCCCCAGCGCCACCGATACGCCGACCAGCGGCGTGATGTGAATGTGACCGGTCCCTTCGGCCAGCAGCCGCGGATCGGCCTTACGGCCGCGCAGTGCCTCATCCAATTCTCTCAGCCAGACGTTCATTTCCGCACACTCCTTTTCAGAGCCAAGTCAACTGATGTCTCTCGCCGCCTCTGCCACAGAGCCCGTGCACTCGGCTGTCACTTCACTGCAAGTAGTGTAAAAGCCAGGCGTTTCTCATGCAAGAGGGATCCTGTTTCGCATCGGAGGTTTTCGGAAACCGCTCCGCGGTCGCCCATTTCAGGTGTTCGTCCACTTGATCTGAAACTCGATCTCCTCTTCTTCACCTTCGCATTCGTGTTCGACATTGAACTCGGCGCGAACGGGCACATAGATGCGTTCTCCGGCGATCTGGATCTTGAACTCTTCTCCCTTCTCCAGTGAATCCGCCAGCCGCCGCAACTTCGCTGCGAACTGGGAAACCGCATACCCCTTCTCAATATCTCGTTCCGGCTTGTTACCCATGCTGCACTCTCCTGCCAGAGCGGACTCGGCGATTCGACGATGAGGTGTGCGGCGGCTTCGGGCCTTTCAGAAAATCGAGCAGTGTCTTGTTGTCATACTCAGTGACTTGCAGCCAACCCCGTTCGAGGCAAACGAGGCCGATGCCCACGCCTGCGGCGAACCCGCCTATGTGACCCCAATACGCGATATTGTCTTCACCGACAAGGAGCCACAGAACATCGAACACCAGCCATCCAAGGATGATCACCCAAGCCCGGACCTCCAGCAGATTATGGCCCCGGCTGATTCCCACGGGAACAATCCACAGCAGGTGTACGCGGTTGAGCGGATACATCGCCACGACAATGCCGGTAATGCCGTTGATCGCACCGCTTGCGCCGATGGCGGGACGCCCGTCCAAAAGAAGATGAAAAAGGGCTGCTGCGATGCCGACGGCAAGGTACAGCAGCGGATAGGCGATGTTGCCCACATTGGCGCATATGGCGTTGCCGAACACCCACAGGAAGAGCATGTTGCCGATCAGGTGGATCGGATCTGCGTGCAGAAACATATGCCCGACAATGCCTGCCGGATGAAAACCCTTCAGAATGAGAGCGCCGAGCACCGATTGCGGCAAACCCCCAAGCACTCCTCCCAGGAACACAATGATACAGGCGCCAATTATGATCCGGTTTGCGGTCGGCTTTTCCTGTTCCAGCGTCTCAATGGCGTATGGTATAAGCATTGTACCGTTGTCCCCACTCAAAGCCACAAGGCTCGCACACTCAACCGCGTCTCATGCCACTATGATTATCTTTGGAAAATGGCGAGGCAAGAGAATTCTATCGATCTGCTGTGCACCCGGGTGGGCCGGCCTCGATTCGGTTGCCGTGGACTTCGATCAGGCATTGGTGGAACGCCCGGTCCAGATCGTCGGTGGACGTATGCGTTGGCGGGGGAGCCGGCTTGTCCGAAAGACGGGCAAGCTCACGCTCCAGGAAATCCGAGATGACGGGGATTCGCGGCCCGCGGGCCAGTTCGTCTCCTTCCTTCTTCCGCCGGACCAGGTCGTGGACCGCTGTCTTCAACTCGCCGTCGTCAAGAATGCGATCGATCAGCGTGGCGAACTTCATGGGCACTACCCCGTAGTCCTTCTCGATCCACAGGCAGGCGAGCACCGGCCGCAGGACGTACAGGTACTTCTTGAGCCAGACTACGTCACCCTGCAGATACTCGCGGTTGTTGCCCTGGGCCATGTGCAGGTAGTGATAGTGGCACGCGGCGGGCTGGTAGTACTGGGGCATCAGCTCGCGAATCCGCGACACGATACCGGGCCTCTCCCGGTATACAATCGGCGACTGGAGCCATTCCAGCAGCGGTGGGTTCGAGCTGCGGAGCAACTGAAGCGCCTTGCGGAGGTCCCATCCGGAGATATCCAGCACCTTGTCCCCTCGGTGCTCGATGACATCCCGTCCGGGCATGACGCGCAGGTATCTTTGCGTCGGCTGAACATAGATGAACCGGATGTCGAAATCGCTGTCCTGCGATTCGAATCCCCAGGCCCGGCTGCCCGACTCGCATGCATAAGCAATGCACACACCCTCACGATGCTCGATTTCCTCCAGCCGAGCTTGAATCTGCTGTTGCGGGGTCATCTTCTATTCCCGATTCGATTGCATCTGAATCCACTCCTTGAGACCGTTTGCCGGTCCTATGACGGCAGTGTACTATCGTCGCATCCCTGAGGCAAGGTCCACTTGTCCGTCCCACATGCCGGCAGGTTGACGCGGCCGTTAGAGGGGCAGGTCGCGGCGGCGCCAGATGACAGCGCCGATGACGGCGGTCGTGACGATGATGGCCGTCAGGATCGCCATGTTGCGCAACGGCCACTCGCGCAGCAGGTCCGAATAGTAGATCAGGTAGAAAATCGTTGCCCGCCGGAGGAACCGGATCGAAGGCCACCATTCGGAGACCAGCGCCACGAAGTAGTTGAGGGAGAGGAAGGCGACAGCGGCGCCCACGGCCGAATACAGCCGCCCGAACGTCGCCGCACAGAGCAGGGCAAAGGCGCCGAACGTGCTGGCGAGCAGCCCGCCGTTCATGGCGATGCGGAAGAACAGATCGAGAGAGATGGGAGGGTCAAAGCGGTAGATGTGCACGGCGACGACAGTCCCGAGGAACATGACCAGGACCAGGGCAAACATGCCGGCGAGCGTCAGGATGCCCGCGCAGAAGTAGACCTGCGTCTTCGTCACGGGCCGGCTGAGGATCAGCTCCATGGTCCCCTTCTGCACCTCGCCGGTGAGCAGGCCGGTGGGCACGCCGACGGCGAAGAGCATGCAGAGGAACATGACGAACGGGTGCTGATAGCCGACGGTGAGCAGCGCGGACGTATCGCCGGCCTGGAGCATCTCGCCGCCCAGGGCGGTTTTCACGATCGACGGCAGCATGTTGAGGAACGCGAGGAAGGTCCTGACGTTCGCGTTGTCGTGCACGATACCGCTGACCGCGATCTGCATCAGGAAGATGAGCAGGGCAATTCCGAGCCACACGGGCAGGATGCGGAAGAACCAGAATCGCAGCAGAGCAAACGGGAATTGCGGCCGGGATGTGTGGCTCATGAGCGTACTCCCGGAGTGGGCTTGCGTCCGCTGCCGCTTGCAGTCGCGCCCGGCTGTTGATAGTACTGAATGAAAGCCTCTTCCAAAGACATCTGCGGCGTGGCGATCCGGTCTATGGGAAACTGCGCGATCCATTTGAGGACGGCGTCCGATGTGCCCTGATAGGCGAGGTGGAGCATGCGGGCCTGGTGCTCGACCACGCGCACGCCCGGCAACCGATCCAGCGGCACATCCGGGGCCTGTGTGCCGGCCATGAACCAGACCATCAGGCGGTGTTCGCCCTCGTGGATGATCTCGGAGATAGGCGCGACCTTCACAAGGCGGCCCTCGCGCAGGACTCCCGCGCGATTGCACGTGGCGGAGACCTCGCCCAGATCGTGCGACGACAACAGCACGGCGGCGCCGGCCTCGGCCGCCTCGCGGATCAGGTCCAGAACGACTTGGCGCATGAGCGGGTCGAGGCCGGCCGTGGGCTCATCGAGCACCAGCACCTCCGGCCGGTGCTGGAAGGCATAGATGATCGCGACTTTCTGCCGATTGCCCTTGGAGAGGTCGCCCACGGAGCGATTCAGGTCCAGGCCCAGGCGCTCGGCCAACTCATTTCGCCGATCTTTCGCGTTATCACTGCCGCCGAGTGTGGCGAGCATGCGTAGCAGGTAGCGTGCGCTGGGCCAGCGCCAGATGCGAAATTCGCCGGGCAGGTAGCCGATCCTCGCGTGCTCGGTAGCCCGGCCCGGCCCGACCCTGGCTCCGAGGACGTGGACTTGGCCGCCGCCGGGCCGCAGCAGGCCCATGATGCATCGGATCGTCGTGGTCTTGCCCGAGCCGTTGGGACCGAGATATCCAAAGACCTCGCCGCGTTCGATGGTGAAGGTCACGTCCTCGACCCCGCGGCTCCGGCCGTACCATTTCGTCAACGAGCTGACTTCAAGCGGCTTCATCATTCTTGGCCCATTCGGTGACCACGCTCAACGGGACCCACAGGACCGAATTGACTTTGAGACTCGTCTGCCCCTCAGCCATAACACTGCCTTTCCATCTCACATACCAGCCTTCCGTGGGCCGTGAGGGTAGATGGTACAGGAAAGACACGGAATCGGCAATGCGTGCGAACGGTTTTCTGCACCGGACAAGCCAGTTCCTTGCGGCCGAGGTATCACTACTATTGATATTAGGGATGCAGGTTTATCCTGCCGGAGTCTGCGATTGACATGAGGTTTGCGGGTGGTGTATAGTACCCTGCCTAATGCACGTGTTTGATGGATAGGGTGCCGTGCTCATCCGGGCATGCGTGATCCGGGCAGCGGGCAGGTTTGCGCGAGCAGAGGCAGGCGACCCGCAGGACCAAAGGAGTGAGCTTTTATGAATCCGGATATTTTCAAGGCGTATGACATCAGGGGTGTTTACCCTGATGAGGTGAATGAGGAGGATGCGTGGAAGATCGGCTGTGCGGCGGGGCGGTATCTGCCGTCACTGATCAAGGGCTATGAGCGGGGCAAGCCGCAGTCGCAGCAGGTGTGCGTCGGCCGGGACATGAGGACGCACAGCGAGCCGCTGTCGCAGGCCCTCACGGACGGCATACGCTCCACGGGGACCGGGGTGATCGACATTGGAATGATCGACACGCCGCAAATGTACTTCGCCATCAATTATCTTGGGACATGCGGAGGCGTGCAGGTCACGGCGTCCCACAATCCCGCCAAGTACAATGGCTTCAAGATCTCTGGCAAAGGGGCCCTTCCCGTCGGCATCGATACCGGACTGGTCGAGATCAAGCACCTCGCGACGGCCCTGCTCCATACCAAGGGCAAGCTTACCGGCTCACTGAAGACCCACGACCTGACCGACGCGTACAGAAAACACGTGCTGCAATTCCTGCGGGACGATCTCAAGAAGAAAAAGGTGGCGATCGACGCCTCCAATGGCATGGCGGGGAAGATGGTCCCTCTGCTCTTTGGAGATGTCCCCATAGAAATCGTGGACATCAACTTCGAGCACACGGGCAAGTTCAAGCACGACCCGGACCCGCTGAAGGACAAGAGCCTGAATCAGGTCAAGGCGGCGGTCAAGAAGGATGCCTGTGACTTCGGGGTCTGCTTCGACGGCGACGCCGACCGGATGATCATGATCGACGAAAACGGGGACACGATCAGTTGCGATCTGCTGACGGCGTTTCTTGTGCCATACTTCCTGAGGAAAAAGCCGAAGTCGGCCGTCGTGTTCGATGTGCGGAGCAGCCGCGCCGTGATGGAGGAGATCATCAAGCATGGCGGGACGCCTCGGCGAGAGCGCGTCGGGCACGCCTACATGAAGAAGGCGATGCGCGATACGCATGCCGTCTTCGGAGGGGAGTTGTCCGGCCATTTCTACTACGAGGAGAACTTCTACGCCGACTCGGCCCTGATCACACTGGTGCACACGTTGAACGTCGTCAGCGAGAAGGACAAGCCGATGAGCGAGCAAATCCAGCCGCTGCGCCGATACCACAACAGCGGCGAGATCAACTTCCGAGTGGAGAACAAGCAGGTGAAAATGGAGGAGCTGACCCGGCGCTACGGCGACGGGCAAATCGACCATCTCGACGGCGTGACGGTCGGTTTCAAGGACTGGTGGTTCAACTGCCGGCCGAGCAATACGGAGCCGCTGCTGCGGCTGAACATCGAGGCCAAGACGAAGGAGTTGCTGACCGAGAAGCTGGCCGAGATCGAGAGCCAGCTTGGGACTCCGCAATAGAAAAACAAGATTTGCTATGTAGGGAATGGCGCAACGGATGGATACGAGCACGAGGATTTTTCCCACGCCCAACGGGCCCGTGGAAGGCGTACAGACGAAATGGCCCGGCTTCAGCATTCTGATCGTGACCGGATCGAAGGGTTTCCTGGCGTGTCCCGCGATCGACGTGGAGGCCTGCCAGCGGTATGGTGTGGCGGCCGCCCTCGTGGAGAGCACGCCGCAAAACCCGATCGGGACGCTGGACCGCTTCCCGAATCGCAAGGTCACCAAAGTGAATGAGAAGGCCAAAGCCCTCGGCATCCGCGAAGGCATGGACGCCACGGAGGCATTTGCACTGATCGCCTGAGGCGTCAGAGGCCCGCCACGGACCATGGAGGGGACGATACGTGCGGGCAGGAGGTCCCTGACCTCCCGGATGGGCTTTGGCCTTTTCCTCTGTATTCAGTATTTGATTGTTGATGTTTTGTGAGGAACTGCCGATGATGAACGATGCCCTTTCCCGCCGACGTTTCATGACGGTCTCGGCCGCCGGGTTCGGGGCTGCTTTGCTGGCCCCGCATGATGCACGTGCTGCCGCGAATCCCCAACCCTCCGGAGAGCGGGGGACGCGCCCCTTCAAATACTGCCTGAACACGAGCACGATTCGCGGCCAAAAGCTGGGCGTGGAAAAGGAGATCGACGTGGCCGCCCAGGCGGGCTACCAGGCCATCGAGTTGTGGGTCAGCACGATCCAGGAGTATGTCAAGGCCGGCGGGAAGACGGGGGACGTGCGAAAACGCATCGAGGATCGCGGCCTGACGCTGGAGAACGCGATTTCTTTCAGCCGCTGGGTCGTCGATGACGACGCCGTGCGGGCCGAGGCCGTCGATCAGGTCAAGTGGGAGATGGACCTGCTTGCCCAGATCGGAGGCAAGCGGATCGCCGCTCCTCCGGCCGGCGCGACGGACAAGCCGGGTTTGGACCTGATGAAGGCGGCCGAGCGATACCGGGTCATTCTGGACCTTGGCGACAAGATGAACATCACGCCGATCCTGGAACTGTGGGGCGGCTCCAAGAACTTGCACCGGATCGGCCAGTGCATGTTCGTGGTGATCGAGAGCGGCCATCCGAAGGCGTGCCTGCTTGGCGACGTGTACCACATCTACAAGGGCGGGTCCGATTATGCCGGGCTGAGAATGGTCAGTCCCGCCGCGATGCCCATCCTGCACATGAACGATTACCCTGCCGACCCGCCGCGAGACAAGATCAGCGACCGCGACCGCGTGATGCCCGGCGACGGGATCGCTCCGCTGACACAGATTCTCCGCGACCTGCGCGACAACAACAGCCGGGCGCTCCTCTCGCTGGAGCTGTTCAGCCCGGCGTATTGGCAGAAGGACCCGCTGGAAGTGGCCAAGACCGGCCTGGCCAAGATGAAGTCGGCGGTGGAGAAGGCGCTCGGCGCGGCATGAGGCGTCAGTCAGCCCCGGAGGATGGAGAAACATGAGTCCGCATCTGTAGTGGACGCAAGTGAAGGGAGAGATCATGGCGGTCGATTTCTGTTTGTTGGTTGCATTGCTACTCGCCAATCCGGTGTCGCAGAGGATCGTGGGCCAGCCGGACGGCCTCGACGTGAAATTCGACCCTGGTCTGGTCGATATCAACGAGGTGAATACTGACGTCGAAATCAGATGGCATCCGACGCTTGACCCAAACGCTTCGAAGTTCTCGTCTCCCTTGGAGAAGCTTATTCGCACGCGACTCGAGGCATCTGGAATCCACGTCTACGACCAGACTGTTGATGCGAAGGCTCGCGCCCTGCGGGAGATGCTCGGTCGCAATCTCAAAGTCGATCCGAACACTCTGCGATGGAGGCCCGCGGCTGTCCCTATCTTGCGAGCCGCTGTGGATATCGTGTCCCTGGGGCAGGACGGGCCCATCGCTCTCTATGCGCACACCTCTTTCGCTCGACTCGTTTGCCTGGACGGACGAAGCGCACCATCTTTCCAGGCGACCGTCTGGATCGCTGATCCTGCGGCAGCATCCATGCAATCTTCGCGGTGGCGGGACGAAGCCCAGAAGGCGGTCCTGGAGCAGGTGGAGTCGTTCATTGCCGCGTGGAAGGCGGCGGCTTCCCACGGTGGCGAAGCTCGGACGCCTTCGAGCGCGCCCGCCTTGCTGAGAAGCACTGTGAGCGCGTCGCAGTATCCGTTCGTGGCGTCGGTGAGCGGCTCTGTGTTCCATCGGCCGGACTGTCGCTGGGCCCAGAATATCGGCGGGGACAATCGCCTCAGCTACAAGACGCGCGAGGAGGCCGTGCAGGCCGGCAAACGGCCGTGCAAATCCTGCAAGCCATAGACTCAATCGAGAGAAGGATGGTAAAGTGACGACCAGAGCGCGCGTGCTGACCGCATTGAGGCATCAACAGCCCGACGCCGTTCCTTACGACGTCCGGTTCACGCTGCCCGCGCATGCCCGGATGGTGGAGTACTACGGCGACCCCCACTTCGAGTCCGGGCTGAGCAACTGCTTCATGTGGCTGCGGCCGCATCCGCCCGAGGCGCGGTTCGTCAAGGTGGCTCCCGATGTCTACCAGGACGAGTTCGGCGTGCAATGGGACCGGCATATCGACAAAGACATCGGCGTCGTCTGCAACCGCCTCGTGACGCCGGAGAACGTGGCAAGCTTCGAGTTCCCCGACCCCAACGATCCGGAGCGATATGAGTCGTTTGACGACACGATTGCGTCGAGCGCGAATACGGCCGTGCTCGTCAGCCTGGGTTTCTCGCTCTTCGAGCGGGCCTGGACGCTGGCGGGCATGGAAAACGTCCTGATGGCCATGGTGGCCGACAAGAAATTCGTACACACCCTGCTCGACCGCATCCTCGAATTCAACCTGGCCATCATCGAGAATGCGTGCTCGCATAATGTGGATATCTTCCGGTTCGGGGATGACTGGGGCCACCAGCGGGGCGTGCTGATGGGCCCGCAGTTGTGGCGAGAGTTCATCGCACCCCGATTCCAGCAGATGTGCCGGCTGGTCAAATCGAAGGGCAAATTCGCGATGCTGCACTGTTGCGGCAAGGTCGATGAGCTGTTCCCGGACCTGATCGAGTGCGGCCTCGATATCTTCAATCCCTTCCAGCCGGAGGTGATGGACGTCTTCGAGATCAAGCGGCGCTTCGGCAATGATCTGACGTTCTACGGCGGCATCAGCATCCAGCGGACCCTGCCGTTCGGAACTGTGCAGCAGGTCAAGGACGAGGTCCGAAAGCTGATTGATCTTGTCGGCGCCAGCGGGGGTTACATCGCCTCGCCCTCGCATGACATCCCCCGCGATGCGAGACCCGAGAATATCGCCGCGATGATCGAGGTTCTGCAGAACCAATGATCGCCGCGGGGTGTAGAGAAAGTAACCGTGGCCCAGAACTATGTCCATGATAAGTAAGACCGACATCATAGCCCCTCCCGGGGATGCCAGGCGGCTGCAGTTGATCGCATGCAAAGTGCTGCAGCGCGAGGCGTACTCCTGCGCGGCCCGGAGCAGGAACGTGGTGGACGTCGTGCTGATGGAGCAGGGGCTGCACGATGAGCCGGACCGGCTTCGGCGGGAAGTGCAAAAGGCGCTCGAACGGACACACGATATCCAGGGCCGGCCCTACGATGCCTCTCTCCTCGGCTATGGCCTGTGCAGCAACGGAGTGGTCGGGCTCAGTGCCGCAATCCCTATCGTCATTCCGCGAGGGCACGATTGCATCACGGTCTTGCTCGGCTCCAAGGAGCGGTACCAGGAGTGCTTCGATTCGCATCGCGGCGCCTACTGGTACAGCCCCGGCTGGATCGAGTCGGGCAAGCAGCCCAGCAAAGAGCGCTACGAGAAGCTGCTCGAAGAGTACACGCGGAAATACGGCGAGGACAATGCCAGGTACCTGATGGAAGTCGAGCAGACCTGGATCAAGGAATACAAGTGGGCGATCTTCGTAGACTGGGGTCTGGTCGAAGCGGACGCATACAGGGACTTTACGAAGCAGTGTGCCGCGTTTCTGAGCTGGAGCTATGAGGAGCTCAAGGGCGACTCCGGCCTGATGCAGCGGTTTGTCGACGGCCACTGGAGCGAGGAGGAGTTTCTCGTCGTCGAGCCGGGCCGGCGCATCGCCGAAGATGTCACCAGCAGGGGGATCATCAAGGCCGAATGATTACGATATTGCCGCAAGAAATACTCTCTGTTCTCCTTTTCCTGCTGTTCCTTTTCGGCATTTACGGCCTTGAAGTCCTACTGTTTGCCCGTTACATCCTGCACAGGATTCATCGCCGGCGGCGCAAGAGCGTTCCTTTGACAAGGCCCGCCATCGTTCTCCATGCTCTCGTCATCGTCAGCAGCCTCTGTCTGCTCTACGGGTACTTTGTAGAGCCGTACTGGATCGAGGTGAATGCGAAAACGATTCACACGGCGAAGTTCAGGAACACCGGCTTCCGCATCGTCCAAATCTCCGACCTTCATTGCGATGAGAAGTCCCGCAACGAGGAGCGGGCCGTCCAGATTGTCAATCAGCTCAAGCCCGACGTCATTGTCCTCACGGGCGACTGCCTCAATCGTGCTTCCGCGTTGCCTCGTTTACAGACAATGCTTCGGGGGCTCGAAGCGCCGCTCGGGAAGCTCGCCGTGAAGGGTAACTTTGAGATTGGTCATTGGCCCCACCTCGACCTCCTTGCGGACACCGGCTTTCGCTGGCTGGAGCGGGATACGGTCACGGTGGAGAAGGGGGATGATGCTATCGACGTCTCCGGGCTGAGTCTCGATCGCCCGCAGGCGTGCCGCGACCTTCTTGAGCAGGCCGGCAGGGATCGTTTCCATGTCTTCCTGTTCCACACGCCCGACCTGATCGAGGACATCCACGGCCTGGGCGTCGATCTCTACCTGTGCGGCCACACGCACGGCGGACAGGTGGCCCTGCCTCTGTACGGCGCGTTGATCACCCTCTCGAAGTTCGGCAAGAAATATGAGTCCGGCATGTATGAATCGGATGGTACAATGCTCTACGTCAATCGCGGCCTCGGCCTGGAGCCCAAACCGGCCCCGCAGGTGCGGTTCTTCGCCAGGCCCGAAATCGCCGTGTTCGATATCGTGCCGGAGTAGCACGCATTGGTGTTGAGTCTCGTAAGTTCTGGGTGGCAGCGTCCCTCCTGAGCTTGCCGAAGGATTGCCGATGGCTTGTGCATCCACCATCGGCAAAGCCTTCGGGCTTGCCGATGCCACCCGCCCAACACTGTCAAAGGATAGATCGCAGGTGCAGCTTACAGTCATCTTGTTCATAGCGGTCGGCCTGTCCATGGATGCGTTCGCCGTCTCCGTCGTTACGGGCAGCGTGTACCGGGAGTTGAAAGTCCGGCATGCCTTGCGCATGGCGTTGTTCTTCGGCGGCTTCCAGGCGGTCATGCCGATCATCGGCTTTCTGACCGGGCTGAGCCTCAAGGACTACATCTCCGCCTATGACCACTGGATTGCCTTTGGCCTGCTCGTGTTCGTCGGAGGCAAGATGATCTATGAGTCGCTCAAGATCGAAGCGGCGGAGAAGAACCTCGATCCATCCAATCTCCTGGTCCTGCTCGCTCTGTCCGTGGCAACCAGCATCGACGCACTTGCCATCGGGATTACCCTCTCCATGCTGACCGCCTCCATCGTGAGGACCGCGGCCATCATCGGTCTGGTCACGTTCGGCCTGTCCTACGCCGGCATTCTCATAGGCAAACGCTTCGGCCATTTCTTCGAGAGCAGGATCGAAATCATCGGCGGCCTGATCCTCATCGCCATCGGCATCAAGATCCTGATCGAGCACCTCACGGCCTGACGTGGGCGGCTACATTTCGTGGGAACAGAAGAACAAGGCCAGTCGAGCAATCCCTGCAAACGCTGCTCCCGCCGAAAACTGCTCTTGCCGGCGCTGGCCCGCACACGCAACCCGTCCTGGCTGATCCGATGCACGCCGACCAGTTCACGCGCCATCAGCATGGTCGTCACCTCGGTCATCAGGTCGTCCAACGCCTCCTCATGGCTCACGCGGAAATCGCTCAACGTGTGATAGTTCACGTGAACGCCACCGCACAGCCATCGATAGGCCGCCGTCGCTGCCGCATAGAGATGGACCAGCAGATGCAGAAAGTCCAGCACCTGCTCCCATCCGGGAAAGTGCATCTGCCCCAGCGGCTCAATCCAATTGCCCCCGTCGCCCACCACCGCCCGACGCTTGGCCTGGTAGAACCCCCGCCGCCACCATCCAGCCAAACCCTTCCGTCCCTTGCATCGTGGCCACGGCCGTGCGAACCAGACGTTGGGGCCGTTCCACGATCACTTCGGCGACCAGCGGGGTGTCGGACTTGGGCGCCTTGGGACGCGTGGCGGGGTTCCCGCGAATCTGCTCCATCTCCTGGCACAGCCGCACCACACGCGGGGAATCCAGAAAGAGCGACGGCGGATCGGGTTGCGGGTCGTACTCGCCGGGGATCGACGTGTACGTCTGCAAGCAGGCGACTTTCGTATCCGACCAGTGCGGCGTGCGAACCCCGGGATGCCCATCGTCGCCACGCAGGCGAATCTTGCCTGCATCCAAGTGAACAGACGCCAGTTGTCCCGCCTTCATCCACTCGACGTCTTGATCCCGCTGCCCTGCCCGCTCGCGGCCCAGCCGTTCGGTGATCCGTTGCACATGCTTGGCACTGATGGACAGATCTCCCACACGGGCCAACGTCTGGGCCGCCTTCTGGAAGGACTCTTCATTGGCGCCGGTGTATTCGATCTTGGCTACCAACGCCGCACTGTAGCCTTCCGTGCCCAAGGCCAATCGCTCATCCAGGAGGGAAAAAAATCTTCCGGCATCGCGGACAACGGACCCCCGCTCGGCGGTAGGCGATCTTGCCCCGCCGGGTCATCAACTCCCGGACCTCCTGCGGGGCCTGCCGGCTGGACGGATACTGTACCGGTCCTCCACAGATCGGACAGTCGTGTTCCACGCCGGCGTTGCCTGCTGCGTCCTGGGCCACATGCTCGGCCATCAGCCAGCGGGCCAACTCGTCCGTCACCTCACAGGCCCGCTCTTCTCGCTGGGCGAACGTCACCAAGCCATTCTGTCCACCGCAGCCAAACATCCGCTCAAAGGCCGTCCCGGCCAACGCCAGGAACTCCGCTCGCTTGGGATCCAACGAATCGGTCGCCATATCCAATCCTCCTTGATCGGCCGGTTACGGGAATCCCACGCCCAGCCCCGCCGGGCAGGGTTCCCTCTCTTTCCTCTATCGGCCAAATCGCCCCCGCAACTACGGTCATGCACCCCCGGACGCCTTTCTCACTTCTTGATCGGCTCCGTCGGGGCGTACGGGTCTTTCTTCACCAGGGACTGAGCATTGGCGACGATGTGCGGCGAAGTCCTGCGTAAGTCGTCCAGCGTCCTCGTGGCCGCGGCCGTAACGCGCGCGTTCTCCTCTGTGGCGACGATTTGCTCGAGCAGTGCATAGGTCTTGGCATCCGGGAAATTCCGCAGCGCGTAAATGGCCGCGGTTTGGCCGTTCTCGGCGGAAACCTCCTTGTTGCCCGCCGCGGCGTAGAGCAACGCATCAAGCGCCTGGGGCTCTTTGATCTGCGAGATCGTATTGACCAGGTAGCCGCCCTCGCCCGGGGGCGCGGCCTCGAGCTTGCGCATCAGGTAACTTATCGCCTGTGGATCACCGATCTTACCCAACCCGTCCACGGCCGCCTTCGCCAGCGCATCCTGCGGCGCCGACGCGACGTCGCCTGCCAGCGAAATGAGGGAATCCGTCGCCTTGGGCGACCGGATGTTGCTGATCACCTGGGCGATGCGCTCGGTATCTCTCGCGTCCGTTGCCCCGTCGAACCTGGCGATCAACTCATCGATGATAGGCGTATCCGCCATGCGGGAAAGAGACTCGCCGGCCGCTCGCAGGACCGTCGAATCCGCGGTGTTCAGAACGTTGTCGAGCAGGACGGGCCAGCTCTCATGATTGCTGATGCCGGCGACGCGCTTGCCCAGCTCCTCCTTGTACTGCCCCTCCTTGATCTGGGCGAGCGTATCGAGCAACGTCGTCGTGGCCAGCGGCGACCCGATCCTGGCCAGCGCCTCGGTCGCCCACATGCCCACCTCACCCTGTTCGCGGGCGATCACCTGCGTCAACGGCGCTATGACCTGGTCGCCCAGCGCGACGAGGTCATCCAGGCACTGCTTGATCCTGGCATGATCTTTCTCTTGAACGGCCTCCTGCAAGATGGCGATGATCCGGCCGGGACCGTCCATCGCCTGCAAACCGGTGCGCGGACCGCTTCCCTTTTGAGGGACAGGCCCGTGCGTCACGGCCTCCGGCCTTTCGTTTTCTTGTGTCAACGCCGGCCGCTCGTTTGTCTGAGGCGGCTTATCCTGTGGCTCTGTGTCGAATCTCGTTTTGGACGCCCGCTTTGTACCGTCGGCGACAGCCGTCAGATCCGGCGCTTTTGCGGCGGGGGCACGCGCTGTCCTTGACTCAGCATCGCTGTGCACGGGACGTACGGGCCCTTGCTGCTGAATCGAGCGGTTCACCACGTACAAGGCGACGAGGGTGGCCAACAATGCAGCCGGGAAGGCCAGAAGCGGCCATTCGAAGGATTTGCCGCGGCCCTGCGGATTGGCTGCGGGGGCCGGCGATGGCGTCGCATTTTTCCTATTATGGCGAGTACTCTTCATATCATTCTCACAACTCTGTCTCCGGGTGAGGCTGGCCACCCGTCAGAATCATCCCATTCTACCCAATTAGACACATACACCAGCACGAAATTCCTCTTCCTTATGTCGGATCAATGGGACCCGAGAATGAGCGAGCGGAGCAGTTTCGCCCGCATCATCGGCATGCCGGCCGGCCCCTTTGCCGGAAACCTTGCCGCCTGCTGGACTTACGCACAAGAGCATTGATCGTAAGCCTTCGCCGCGTGGTCCGAGAAGACGTACGGCCACAAAGCTGCGGTGCTCAAAAGCGGGAATAGACTCGATGGTCTTCAAACAACTCCTCGCAGAATCAAGACAGCCTGATAACGGGGGAGCATGGCTGCATACTTAAGCGCCCGCAGCATACTCTCAAATCCCATAATTCCACGCTGGTTGTTTGTCGGCAATTATCAGTATAGCACCGAAGCCGGTTCGCGTCAAGAGTCAATTGGGTAGCCGTCACGGTAGTGTCTGCGAAGGTTTTAGGGTATTGAGGATGGGTGGCAGCGGCAAGCGCAGCGACCCTCCTGGGCCCGTCGAAGGATTGCCGATGGCTCCCACATACTGCGGAACACCATCAGCAAGCTCCGCTTTTCTCAACTCGTCGCTGCCACCTGTCGCCTTCTATCTTGAAAGGGCCGGCCAAATGCCATTATGGGCAACGCTATCAGCTTGTCCGGTCTGGCGTGCCCACTATCCGCCCGGCAGGCCAGATTGGCTTTGTTTTTCGCAGAGGCATCGTCGATACTTTCTCTCATAACCCTTTTCCTGAAAAGTAGTTAGCTCTGATTTTGCCTCCCTGCAAATTGGGTTTGTTTCGCATGACGGGTTCTCCGCTCCCGCTGAGCACACCCGCAAATTGGCTTTGTTTGGCGTAGCGGGCCATCCGGGAATTGGCTTTGTTTGGCACAATCAGGTTCTTCGCTCTCGCCTGACATGCCTCGGAATTGGCTTTGTTTCGCACGGCAGCCCCTCAGCGACTTTGTAGGGCGTGCCGTGCCCAACACCCACCCGGCAGCGCGAATTGGCTTTGTTTCGCACGACAGGTTCTCCGTTCCCCCTAAGTGCACCCGCAAATTGGCTTTGTTTTGCATAATCGGCCATGTGGCGGCCCGATGGCTTTGTCTGCGTTGCACTGGTTGGCGACGCTCTTGGGCTCATCCGGCTTTTCCCGCCTCCCATCGGACGAGGGTTCCGGCCCTTGGGGCCGGGAGTTTTGCGCTTTGGAGCCACCAGCATGATTCACCACACCTCCCATTGGCCTCGATGTCGATCCAAGGGCGAGAGGCCTATCCATGCTGGAGGCCGCAAAGCGGTAAACTCACCCACGGCTACGACCTGCGTTTGTCTGGTCACGATCAGACGCTCCGACTTGACCATTTACTACTCGCTATTCAGTTGCGTCATTATCATACAGGATCACACATTGGCCGTCAAGTGAAATCTGGACAATGCAGAGATTCTTATTGGCTGCTGAAGTCCTATCAGGCAGGGATTTACGAGTGACTCGCACATCACGCCCTTCGGCACACACCAAGATTGCGTCTCGCCAGGCACGCCACGCTTGCCCTCGTGAAGGCGGGGGAACGCAAAGAAAGGGGAGAAGTATGGTTTCGTTGGAGATCGTTGCGCTCTTTGTGAGAGACACGTCTTTTCACGAAATGCCGGAGATCTTCAAGAATCTGCGTCACATCGGCAGACACGATTGACACGCCTGGCTCAGTCGTTGGCCGAGCCGGGGGTGGGGATTGTGGCCTGCCAGTTGTTCGGGTCGTTGCCGTACTTGCGGGTGAAGAGCCGATTCAGCGACAGGCCGAGGCCGTCCGCCGGGGCGGGCCAGGGGTCGATGTTGTTCGCAAAGTTCTCGGGATGGCCGCCGTCGCTGTAGTCGACGCGATCCACCTCGATCCAGTACCGAGTGCCCGCCAGATCGACGTCCCCCGGCTTGAGCAGGTAGAGGTGCTCGCCCTGGTTGGCGAGCTTGCCGGAACCCCACGGCATCATTCTCACGCCCGCCCGGACCCCTCGCTGGCGAACCGCGACCGCATCCTTGACCAATAGGAGGTACTCGCCCTTTTCCAGCGTCACGGGATCATCGGAGGGGAACCGGAAATCGATGCCGGAATCGTCCCTGAACCGCCAGGGCTCCATCGAGATGAAGTCGAAGAGGGTGACGGGGCCCTCATCGATATTGAGCAGCTCGACGTATTCCGCGTCGGCATCGCCGGCGGGGTGATACATGATCTCATTGATGACCACGGGGCCGACGCGGGGATAGGCATTGGCCATGCCCGGGGTCAGCTCGCTCATCGTCACATAGCTGTACTCGCCGGTGCTCTTGCGGTACCGGCCGAAAGAGGTGAACGTCTCCGACGGTCCGAGCGGCGCCTCGGCGAGATAGTTGGGGTATGCCTCGTCGTCGCCGGAGAAGAGATACAGCGTCTCTCCATTCTCGCTCAGGGCAAAGGGAGTGCGAGTGTCTGGATTGAGCGCATTGCCGAAGTGCGTGTTCTCGTAGAAGACGATATAGCCGAAAGGCTCCAGGATGGTGCCGGCGGCGATCTGGAACCTGCCGAGGTCGTCCTTGCGATCGCTGAGTGTCCAGCCGCCGATGTCCACCGGGAGACCGCTGAGGTTATGCAACTCGATCCAGTCGGGCGCGTTGGCATGCGCATGGGCCAGCACCTCGTTGATGACGATCGGGCAGCCCGTCCGGCCCCAGGCGGCGGCGACGACCGCAAGGTCGGCTTGATTCACGTGCCCGTCGCGGTTCAGGTCGGCCGGCGTGTTCGCGTCGCCCAACCACGCTTCGGCGAGGACCCGCAGGTCGGCGGCGTCAATTCTACAATCGTTGTTCAGATCGCCCTGGGGACAGTCTGCCTGCGCACAAGCACAGAGGCACACGCTCAGTACGGCGAATATCAGTCGGACTCTCATCATACGCGCTCTTCACGGGCGGGTTTGAAACCCACCCCTACGGCTTACTACGCCGGTATCAAAAAACGGTTCGCTATTGCTCTGGTCCTGAATCTCAATTGTTTGCTCTTCCCGGTGACGGGGCGGCGGCGTGCCAGTTGGCGGCGTCATTGCCGTAGGATGCGGACGTGGTCCGGCTCAACGAGGAGCCCTGCCCATCCGCTGTCGTAGGCCACGGGTCCGTGCCGCCGGGGAAATCCTGCGGGTGCAAGCCGTCGCTATAGACCATCCGATCCACGCGAATCCAGTTGTACGTGCCGTCGGCATGCGCCTCGCCGGGCTTGCTGAGCTGGACCTTCTCGGCCCCATTGGCCAGATTGCCCGCGCCCCAGGCGAAGATCTTCACGCCCGCCGGCGGCGTGTACTTGGAGTTGAACTGGCTCAGGTCTTTCACCAGCAGCAGGTACTCGCCCGCCGCGAGCGTCACGGGCGGGTCCGTCGGGAATAGCAGCTCGATGCCCGGGTTCTCCGGGTCGTCCGTGAACCGCCAGGGGGCTTTCGCCGCCGCATCGTACAGCGTTACGGCGCTGCCGCTGATATTGAGCAGCTCCACGTACTCCGCGTCGGCAACGGCATCCGGATGGTACATGATCTCATTGATCACCACCGGCCCGACCTGTGGAGCGGCGTTCGCGGCGCCCGGCGTCGCCTGGCTCAGGGCCACGAAGTTGTACGTGCCCAGGCTCTTTTCATAGCGGCCCAGAG
>Ga0315284_10005134_pt1 | contig 18606 bp, 28 predicted proteins | sample YL17G09_16_MG_FD_203696 | JGI IMG/M metagenome (GOLD analysis project Ga0315284, IMG submission 203696) | Sediment microbial communities from Yellowstone Lake, YNP, Wyoming, USA - YL17G09_16 | ecosystem: Environmental > Aquatic > Freshwater > Lake > Sediment | place: USA: Wyoming | collected... | reverse complement strand
AAATCTAATAAAAAAAGTCGAGATGAACTCGACTTTTTTATTTAAGAACAACGTCAATTTTTTTATCCCTAAAGTAAGTAACCAAGTCGGGATATTTATCATTTATACAAGTACACTCATCAGTCTTAAACTGTTTATAATTAATGGCGTAATATGGCTGACACCATTCTCGATAATGATCATCTATACACATAAATCTATACCAGGTTGAGTATAAAATATGATTACCCGAATCATCAAGAAATCTTCCAACAATACCCTGTCGGTGAACTTTACCATCTGTATAGTAGTTACTTTTCAAAACATCAGCACACAACTCAAGAAACTCAGATTGAATCCTCTCAACTTCCTCGGGAACGTGTTGCATATATGGCATTAGATACTCACGATCAGCCTTTAACTTCACCAGGGATTTGGGAAGACCACTCATTATATCATCAACTCTACTTTGTAAGTCCTTGTTCATAATGTCTCATTACATAATTTATACCGGGCTTAACACTCTCAGGGATAAAATACCCACTATCCTTTATCATAGGAGCTCTACCACAACCATACTCGGCTAAAGTGTACTCCCAAACAGTTCTTTCATTTTTAAATCTACCAGACCAGAATGAATGTATAGAATGTATAAGATTGGCGGCCACTCTTATATTATTACCCTGAGTATGTCCATTTTTTAAATTTAACTTGTTATAATACATGTTGAATGTAGACTTCACAACCTGCATATAACCCATAGCACCCGATCCCTCTGAATTTGGAATGAATTGAAATTTTGATTCTTTCTCCATTATCCTAAAAAATATAACATAGGGTATTTTGTATCTATCCACCTCCTTCACCATCAAGAAGAATATAGAGTCCGGAACAGCCTTAAGATTTGATATGTGTTCAATTTTTGATTCTTGTATGACCTTGAATTCAAGATATCCTCTTGATTTAAGTTCAACAGAGAGGTTAGATATTTCTAAATTCTTATCTAATGATGATAGATACAGATTAAATATAACAGAGTCTTTTCTGTACGAACTATATGTCAAGTCATCAATTTGTGATTCATTAACCATCTTACCAAAGAAGAATGATGACACAAGAGATATTATTAATATAGTGGTGAATAACACCAAATACTTATTTGAGAATATAATTTTTTTTATACTCCAAGATCCTCTAAACTCTGGATAACATATCCAATTTAATAATGAGTGTAGTTGCCATCTTATCCTCTTTTCAAAAAAATCATTTCTGAAATCAGTAATAAGTAACCACTTGTTTATTCGATTTAATATTCCCATCAGTAGCTAATATACAAATTTATCAACAATAAAACAAAAAATAGAGACCATATTTTAATATATACAGAAACGAAATAAGTCCATTATGAAGAAGTTCAGTAAGATAACCAATCAAAAGATAGGTGAAGAACCAAAGGTTAAGGAAAATAAAGTAACAGAAGAAGATATATTCAAAGCTAGTGTTATGAATCTTATGGAACAATTATTGACTATAAGTACTTATGGACCTGTTGATAGATACCTAAGAGCGGGAAGCATTAAGATTGCTGGTAAGGAGATATTCCTTGAAGCTCTTATAAATCTAATGGGTGATAAGTCACTTAAGGATCAAGCTAAACTATTAGAAGGACTTAAATCTAGAATATCTGATTGGGAATCTTTAGACAAAGGAATAGAGGAAGTTACTACTCAATTAAATGAATCAATTAAAGATAAAGGTAAGATGCTTTCTCATAGAATGAGAATAATAGACCTATTCAAGATATATAAGGATGATAAGGAGACTTTGTTACAACAAGCTGAAGAAATGGCAAACAAAATAAAGAATGGTGAGAAAGCATTCTGGAGAGGTTTGACAGCAGAACAGATGGCTAGTGAGGGTAAGTTTCCAAAAACCGTTATGAATCAAATAGCGGATAAATTCTACTTCAGAGCAAAACAGCTAGGGTACAAGAAATAATAAATGGAACTTACTGATAATCAATTGGAAATTCTATATCAGATGGTAGAAGTTCATCTTGAATGGTTTAAAGTTTACAGCGATAACCCACCAAAATATGAAGAAGTATTAGAATTGAATCATCGTAAGATGATGGATATAGTAGAATCATGTGATGACTATACCGAGGAAATGATTGATTTCCTATTTCAAACAACCTTAGAAGACTATATAAAAATGTTAAGAGATTATAAATACTAAATCTTAGCAGACTTTCTAAACTGAGTCAATACAGAATTCAAAGTGTGTCTCCATTTATTATCCAATTCATCCCAAGTCCATTCCTTTTTGCTTCTCATATATTGAGGCAGACTCTTGAATGTTATATCATCCCAAATATAATTCGCTTCAGCAAAATCAACTATTTTTCCAAAGTTGGCTATTTGCAAACCAAACATAGGAATGCGAATGGAATGGAATATACTCTTAATACCAGAGTAGTATTCATCTTGAGCCAACTTCTTCTTACATTTAACCCAAGAATTGGAACTAATATGTGATATAGAATGGCGGAGCTTAGAGGCGTCCAATTTGAAGTCCCACTTAATATCTTCCTTGAGCTTTGCCCAACCAGGCGCAAAAATACACTCAAGATTATTTATTCTATGCCAATCTAAATCCTCTTTGAACTTCTTTGGAGTATATACATGTATATTGTAAAGTCCTCTTTTTAATCCAGATAGTTCTGTTGAATCAACAGAGTTGTTAGCAACCATGATGATATCCCAATCTGAAGTAGGACCAGATGTTCCATAGACACGTGATCCAAAAATATAGACACAGAATACCCTACTCGGATGAAATCCAGATGCACTTATTATATCTTCAACTGTTGGTATCATTTATTTGTGATAATGATAGACGACTTACTCTTCGAATACTAATTTAATTGTCGTTATATCTTTATTATTTGGTATATCAACTTCACCACCAATACTAAATGGTGTTACTCCACTGCGGTATATTATAGTTTTACCAACACGGTATCCAACTGTTTTCATAAAAGAGATGAGGTGTAGTACTGAGTCCTTAACTTCAGAATATTCGAAGCCTATAACTGTATCGAGTCCTTCGAGTTCATCATATACTCCTCCCTTAGGTTTAAATATATTTACTTCGAAACTCTCCCACAAAAGACCATTCTTCCAATGTGTTGGTGTGGCGACATTCACACACTCAAAACCATCGTCTTTTATATCCAATAGTATATCAGATATTTGATCTTTAAGATTTTGGCGAAATAGACTAACCTCTTCTGACTTAGACTCATTATATGTTTTTAAATATCTCACAAGGTATATATATTATTATCCACATAGCAATATATCAAGCTTGATATCTCGATATTTTTCTTTGTCTGGTTTTATTCTTGTGAATTCATTTTCAATCCAATCTTTGAATTGTCCTTTGGATTGTTCTGGTGTGAGATATGATGAATTTTTATAATTTCTCCATCTCATACTAACACCCATTCTTTCTTCGGTGGTGAATGAATCCCACCAAGCCGATTCTACACATTCTTTAACTTTATAACCAAACCCTTTTAACTCTCTTTCACGCTCACGTCGCCATGCTCTATCTCTGTTATTAAAAAAGGGGTCACTTTTTAATTGTTTATCTAGTTGTTTTTCATTCCACTTCTTTGTTGATATGTCGTTATACTTCATAATGTTCTCTGCGTTATTTTATTCATTATCAAATACCCAATTCACTTAATTTACCATTTCTTATATCACTCTTTGTTTTCCAATATCCTCTTGATTCAAAATATTTAAGATAAATATCATATTTATCATCTAAGGAAGATAGATATATTTTCCAATCACAGTCACTTGCTTTAATATCCGTAACTCTCCATTCTGTTTTTCCTTTTATGATCCAATAGTTTGGCTTTGATCCGGGTCCATGTGGTGGTAGTTTTCTAAATCCACCATCCCACCAAAAAGTCTTCTCCATAACAAAGACATCACCAACTTCCGGTAATTTGTATATTGATTTATTAAATTCCCACTTACCAGAAATATAGTTTATTCTCGTTAAATATATTGGCAAGGATATAAGAAACATTGATAGAGCAATGAAGATTAAAACACTACTATTAGAAAGAGCCAAAATTGAATTTGGAACACCAATCGACATAAGCAATAGGAAAAACTTCAGCAGTTCTCTCTCATCCAACCACTTGTGTAGTCTATACATATTATTTTTTAACAAGCTAAACATAATGTATCGTTATAATCTTCATTTCTTAAAATAACATCAATGGTTTGATTCCTTTGATATCCAATCATGATATTCAAAACATCTCTATAATATTGAAGTGTTTTCATTCTTCTTTCTTCACTCCTCCAATGAGTAGCGTTTGTGATACCCTCAATCTCATTTCTAACATCTTGAATACTCCAGTGTGGTTTGAGGTAGTCCATCTCCCTCAAGAATATAACATCACCACTATCATCAATAACAATGGTGTCCCTTGTATGTGAATGGTATTGATGATGTAGGCTATTACTATGTAGAGTGTCGGCTAAAACCCGATACCATTTACCTCTTATTGACCTAATTGTCATTAAATAAACTATCTAAAATACTATTTCTATGAAATGCAACATCCTCAAAATATGAGAATGGATAGAAGTCCAATCTACCATTATCGTCTCTTAAATATATGTTAAGATATCCGCTTCTCATTGTAGAGCTCTCTACCGTGTAGCTTTTACCTTCCGTTAAGACAACTTGCCCTGTCGGGTAAACATAATTACTAATACATTTAACAACATCACCCTTTTCAATTTTCATCAACTTTAGAAGTTTATCACTCAAGAAATTAGAAACATAGTTAATATTTAACTTCTTAAAGTCAACCTTTGAATCAGATATAGTATCAACAAATGATGTGAGTAAATCCTCTGTAACCTTCATTTCCCTAACTAATGTATTATCAAGTGACAATTTGTGTGTATGAAACCAAGCCAAACCATCGATCTTATCATGAACCTCTATCTCATTCTGAATTATATAATTGATGATAGCGACTCTACAAGAGGTAAATGATGATACTTTCTCACCTGATCTAGCACCAGATCCTCTTCTACTTGGCTTTCTTACCCATCGACCATTCAATAGTCTATCATAAAGATCAACATTCTTTAGTATATCATTAAACTTATTCTGCGTTTTATTAGATATATAAGTTTTAAATCTATCCAACGTAGTGTTAGTGACGAGCATTGGTTTTAACTTTCTCCAAGTCATTCCTTTCATAATGATGTCAATTCCCAGCGATTGATTTTGTTTAATAAAATCACTGAATTGACCGAATTGACCAAGTCCAACAGATTGTAGTGAGCTAAGAGATGCCTCACCATCAATATACTTTTGCATAATCGGAAATTTTAACTTAGCATCCTCAAACATTTTGAGGTTGTTTTCTATAATATCGTAGGTTATTTTCATATTTCGTAATTTTTATCCTAATAATTCATCAAGTTTGGCCGCTCTCTCAGATGATTTACCAAGAACGTCCTTAATATCTACCAAAGTTTTATCAACGTGATCCTTTTTATCTAGATTCTTCTTAATTATATCATCCGAATAAACACCATAGATAAATTCAACAACTTCTTTAGATAGATATTTAGTTTTTTTGTAGGTGAAGATGTTACCAGATTTATCTTTAAGGAATATATCACTAATAACAAATATCCTTCCGCCTCTAACTTTTGATTCAAATTCATACTTAAAGACAATTGACACTTCCTTGGTTTTATATTGAGTAACTTTCTTAGATTTGGTCAATGTTATATGATCCCAAGAAATCTCCTTATCCCAGTTGTCGGTCTGAATAGAGTAAAACACAGTATTGAATATATCATTGACATATTCATCACTATCAAAGTCTACAATTTGAACCATTTCTTTCTCCTTCACAGGACTAGGTTCCTCAACAACTTTACCACTCTTACCCTTATTCTTATTGGAAAGAATATACCAAAATGGCAATCCAATTATAATAATCGCTCCGACAATAATTACTATCGGTGATTCCGAACTTATACCCATGATTTTATTAATTTATTTATAGAGTTATTAATTTCATTAAATGAAGGGACTGCATCACCTCTGAAAATAAAAGCAACAGTTTTACCATTGATAGATAATTTAGAGACAGACTCTCTCATTAGTCTCTTTATTCTGTTTCTATCAACAGCTCTTTTAAATTTTTTCGCAGAAACAGCGAATAGGAACTTAGTATCAACGGAGTTTACCCATTTAAGCGTAACTAACTTATCCGTGGCGTATTTACCAACCACAAATAAGTTATCAATTTCTGCTTTATTTTTAAGGCTATTCTTCACTATTACTACAAATATACGAAATTTATTTGAATTAATAAAATTTTATATATACCTCTATGGAAACCAAGGCTATCATATTTGATTTATACGACACTCTCATTTATTGCCCTAGAGAGTCTAAGAAGAATCCATATAAAAGATTCTTTAGTGATATAGGACTAACTAAACAACAAGCTAGTGAGTGGGTGGATAGAGTTATGACAAATAACTTCAATTCATTTGAGGATATCAAAAATGCAATCAATCCAGAAATGGATATAGATTTAACATCATATCAACAAGACCTACAAGATGAAGTAATGTCCACAAGACTATTTGATGATACTTTAAAGACTCTAGGAAGACTCAAAGACAAGTATAGACTATTTTGTCTATCTAACTTAGCAACACCGTATAAAACGTGTTATAGTGAGTTGGGACTAGATCAGTTTATAGAAAAGCCATTCTTTTCTTGTGACTTAGGACTTAAAAAGCCCGACTCTGCTTTCTTTAAGATGGTAATGGATTATGCTCAATTATCTCCTAAAGATTTTGTGATGGTCGGAGATAATCCTACAAATGATTACCAAGGAGCTCTTAATGCAGGAATAAAGGCCATTCTGAAGGATAAGCCACTATCACAAGTTACCATTGACTTGTAAGCTCCCAATACAAACATTAGAATCATTTATTTTACTCTTATATCCCCAGGTATCATTGGTTATCATATGACACGCATGTCTTTTATTCTCAATTTTACCAATGCTCTCCATACTAGTAACATAACCGGGCCATTTTTCACTATGACCACTCGGTGTTACCCAAGGGCATCCCTTACAGGGTTTTCTACACTTTTTCATATTATATCTTCTAATTTCATCTCTCGTATGAATGAGAGTATGTATTGTTTATAGACTTCATCTTCACTCAATACTCTTGACTTTATCTCACCATTCTTTGATATCTGAGTGAATAGTTTTCCTTTATACGAAATAAGAATATTGAGTCCATCAGAAGTCATATTACACCAGGTTTTACTGGATGTGTCTAGTAACTTAAGCCATATCTCATACTTATCATAATACTTAAACAGAATATCTATATCATGGAACTTCATTTAAATATCAAATATTTTTCCAATTTTCAAATCTCGGTTAATGTGTGTTTCGTTTTCGATTTTTGCCCATCCTCTATCCTCAAATTTAGCTATTCTATGATGTATTCTTTTCACAGAATACATCTTTGCATGTTTATTGACGGAAAAGACTTTACTTTGTGAATGTATTATAGCATTTGGAAAGTCCTCATATAATCCCCTGGAGTCATAGGATACCCCACAACAACTTATATCAACATTTGCTATTAGATTCATAAAACCATCTCTATAAGTATCGCTACTGATGTCGTGTCCCATACCCGATGGTCTTATAACTTGCACCACTTTGTTTCCTTTAATCCAAGTGTGAGGTTCATTGATCACATGAATGTCAGTATAGATACTTGATAGATCCTTTGGAGCAAGAGATTCCATATAATCATACCCATTATATCTTAGTAGATCTTCTAAAAATCCAATTGACTTAGATCCACATAGTATATCAACATCATTTATCTTATCCCCACAAATTGAATCACGAACAGCTCCTCCAAAAATACGTATTAATCTATTATCGTCTCTAAAAATATCAGATGAGTCAAATCCCAAATATTCGTCTATTCTGTTTTTAACTCTATCAAATAATGTTAAATCCATCTTACTTAATTTTTTATCTCTTGATTCGGATAGATAGTCATTGTAAAATATTCTAAGAAAGTCGCTCTTTTTTGACACTTCTTGATAAAATGGGAAATTCTTTTTACCACCAAACAACACTTTAATCCAAATATCAATCCACCCACCACTTCCCTTGACATATATTTTACCATATAAATCAGTAGCATCGTATGGTTCATCACCCACAAATTCTATCTTATCTATCTCTATACCTGAAATTGAGCCACTTCTAGCGATGGTTGAGTCAATAAAGACCAAATTAGAGTACCTTGGATCTCGATAAACAAAATCATCAACCATCTCGGATATTATTTCCTTATCTATCTCCATTATCTCTTAACATATATTTGACAATTATTACCCGTCAATGTGGTGATATCCACCCTTTTATATTCATTACCCTCATATCTATCAACTTCCGGAAGAATATCATCAGGAACATCCACAATGGCACCACTGATGATTGATTCTCCCTTGATAGCAACATTAAATACACCACCATGCATCCTGATCTTTATGATATCCCAACCACCAATATAATCCAAATCCGGATCAACGGAAAATGTCACACCAAATTGACTTATCTGAACATCAGGTTGCCAGAGAGTCCCATATGAAAATATCTTAGCCATTACCCAATATCTTTTTAATCTTTATTTTTCTTAAAATATTTCTATTTGGATAGATATTAAACGATCTCATGGTCACAGCAAAATCATAGCTAATAGGTTTAAACATGTTACTTTCGCTATTTGTGAATTTTCCTTTACTCATTGAGTATCCGATCTATTTTATCACCTCTCCTTTTTGCATCATCAACAACTATTTCAACGGTTGATCTATCAATCCATTTATCCTTCATAAAATCAATGATCCCTTTTCGGTTTTTTGACTCATTGGCTATCTTAGCTTCTGAGGTATACCCCGTTGCCTTTACCTTAAATTTTCCAGCAGATACCTCAAGTATTTCGACCTCATATGTAACTTTAAACGACTCATATCCCTTCTCACCATACGCACCATATGACAATCCGTAGCTAGGTATAATACCTCTATCACCAGGACACACACCAAGAATTTCCTCTCTTGTTTTTCTTGTTGATTTAACTTCCTCTTCTAGAGATTTTATCTTCTCTTTCACCTCTTTTTCTTTTAGAGCAACACGTTCATTGGCTTCTCTGACCTCATTTCGTAGGTCATAAGCAGCGTTATACTGAATCATATTAGCGACCAATAGCAAAAAAGCTACTATTGAAAGTGTCAGTATTATGGTTTCATTCATAATTTAGATTTGGAACAAATATAAGGAAATTATTTGAATTGACTATGAGCTAGAAATTACATATTTCTTACCACCATCTTTCTTAATAGCCTTAACCGGGAAACCCCAAAGATACTTGATATAAGGCAAAACCTTATCAACCTCTTTCAACTCAAGCTCTTTCCCATTGATTGGAGTATATTCTAGTGATAAAGTTCTGTCACCATATAAATCAACACTATATACCTGAATATCAGGAACATACCTACTTCTATTATAGGATTCAGATAATGATTCTCTCACTTTCTTATACCCACGCTCGTTATGAATTGAAGTAACCTCATAGAAATCAGAGCCATTCTTATCATCGACCGCAAATAATTTCATATCCCTTATTACCTTTGGTGAAAGATATTGCAGAACAAAGGTCTCGTCTTTGAAATTCTCAACTATGTATCTGAATGTTTCTTGCCAATTAGGATTACCAGCAATATCAGGAAACCATTGTTTATCTTCTTCGGTTGGACTAAGAGACATTCTCTTTAAGTCACTAAATATATTAAACCCCAATGTATAGGGATTCAATCCCGAGTAATACTTGGAATCAAATGATGGCTGGAAGATAACATTTGAATGATTGTGATAGAACTCTAACATAAATCCATCATCGAGATATCCCTCTTCATACATTTTAGTTATTATTTCATAATGGGTGAATGTAGCACATCCCTCATTAACGACTTTACTTTGGCCCTGTGGATAGAAATACTGTGATACTTTTCTAACAATACGAACAATCTCTCTTTGCCATTCCTTTAGTTTTGGTGAGTTTTTTTCGATGAAGTATAGTATATTTTCTTCTGGCTGAGATGGAAATCTACTAGACTTTATCTTCTTGTCAGAATCGGATGGTGGTAGTGTTCTCCAGATATCATCCAATAAAACTCTATCATCTTCCAATTTCTTTTTTAGTCTATCGTGTTCCTCACTTGGGGATAATTTACGGGGCTTCTTATACTTATCAACACCATAATTCATTAACGCATGACAAGCATCAAGTGTCATTTCAACTTCTTCATAACCGTACTTCTCTTCACACTTAGCAATGTAGTTCTTAGCAAAAACCATATAATCAATTATAGAGTCCGCTTGAGTCCACTGCTTGAATAAATAATTGTTCTTAAAGAAGTGATTGTGTCCGTATGCTGCGTGAGCTAATACAAGAACCATAAGACAAGTTGTATTGTCTTCCATATTATAAGATATACATGGATTAGAGTTAATAACTAACTCATAAGCCAATCCCATTCTACCTTTCTTATATTGATTTTGATTTATTACGAAGTCTTTACCAAACTTCCAATGATTGTAGGAAATAGGAAGTCCTATAAGTGAATAGGCGTCAAGCATTTGCTCAGATGATACGACTTCAAATTGATTTGGATATGTATCCAATCCTAGATATTCTTTAGCTATTTTTGATACGATTTTATCCGCCTCGATGATTGTATTATCATCCCAATCCGGCTTAGAAAATAAGGCTTTAAGTTCTTTCTTTGTCATCTAAATTACTCAGTATTTTCTCTATCCTTTCTTTCCTAATGCCTTCCTTGTTAGGGAAGGTAGGCATCCAAATGTCAGCAACCCAAGTGAGAGTCATATCACTCATATTAATATTGCCATCATTATCAATGTCGATAGTATTCATTATATATTATACTGATAATTCTAATTTTGGTTGTAATTTCTCCTTAAGTTTAATTAAATTAAATACTTGAGATGTGGAGAATTTGGGAAATTTACTTTTATTAGTAATTATCCATTCTAGATCAACGAGTCTCTTTCTCGCATGCTGAACATAAAAAGCGGTGTATTTGATGCGACTTGATTGAATTTTTTCCAAATCAGTTTTTAATAATTCCTCAAAATCATCAACAGTAATATCCTTCAGAAAAAGACCTCTCGACATATTAATAGATCTAGTCTCGATATCTTGTCTTATACAAAGAACAGGGAATCCCTCAACCATAGAGTCGTAGATTCTCCTGTCTATAAAATTCATTACACTTTCCTTATTCATCTTACAAAGATACAATAAAAAGTTGGTATATACAAATTACTTCATCAGAGTCACATGACCCACATATTCGTGATGTATGCCGTTTAAATCAATGACATTAATCTTCCAAACATACACATCATCCTTTACTCTCACACCGTTATATGTGCCGTCCCATTTACCATCCTGCACACCATTATAAATTTGCTCACCCCAACGATTAAATATCGACATTGTGTAAGATTTATATCCCATAACTACTGGATAAAAATAATCATTTGTACCACTATCATTTGGTGTAAAAGCATTCGGTACCCAGAATGAATAAACATCCTTAATGTGAATTGTACCATTCGCAACAGCTTGACAACCAGCAAATGTAGTAACAGTTAATTGTACATTGTAGTATCCAATATTATTATAAGTATATAATGGATTAGTTGATATTGATGAATTACCATCACCAAACGACCACATATTAGCACCAGGTGTACTTAAATTGGTAAACTGAACTGAACTATTATCGATATCAGTAGTAGTTGGATTCGCCGAAAATGAAGCAACTGGTATGTCATATACATTTATTCCAAAGCTTGAAGATGTCGCACTACAACCATTAACATCAGTAACAGATAACGAAACCGTATAAGTACCGGTATTAAATGTATATGATGTGTTGCAACCAATCATATTATATGGACTCATGTTCCAATTACAAGATGTTGATCCCGGTGTTGTATTATTAAAGTTTACTACTAGAGGATCACACCCAGATAACTTACTAGTCGTATATGTAACTATTGGTAACTGATTAACAAAAGCAGTTAATGTTGCTGTAACCACTGGACTACAACCATCAGATAGTGAAACAGTATATGTCGTAGTCACACTAGGTGTAACAACAATAGATTGCCCAGTTCCGCCCGGAGACCACATATATGTATAGGGTCCGCCAGTTCCACCTGAACCACTTGCAGTTAAACTTGTTGATTTACCAGCACAAATAACACTTGGTGAGATTATTGCGCTCACATTTAATGGTGGATTTACACTAATAACAACAGTATTTGTTGCAGTACAACCATTAGCATCAGTTATCTGAACACTGTATGTTGTAGTAGTTGTGGGACTGACAGTAGTATTTGCGTTATTGCTACCATTAGACCAAGTATATGTATAAGCAGGTGTTCCACCATTCACATTTGAACTTAATGTTGATTGTTGATCGATACATATTGAAGTCGGTAAACCATTGATACCAACAGTCAATAAATTAGGTTGACCAAGTATGAAGGTCATAGCAATTTGACAACCATTAGCATCAGTTACTAAAACAGAGTAATTAGCCGCACACAATCCTATTGCAGGATTTGTAGTAGCACCATTAGACCATAGGTATGTGTATCCGGGTGTTCCACCACCAACATTCGCTAATAATTCACCATCACATGCATTAAAGCAGGTAACCCAGGTCACACCACCAGTAATAGTAAGTGCAGTAGGTTGTGTTAGAGTAACTGTTGTAGTCGCAATACAACTATTAGCATCGGTAGCTCTTATGGTATAAGTACCAGCAGTTAAATTAGTAAATGTTGGTGAAACTTGGTTTGGTCCGTTATTCAACGAATATAAATATAACCCTGTACCACCAGAACCAGTTACCGTTAGTGCTCCATTTGTACCACCAAAACATAATATATTTGTTTGTGATGCTAAAGACAATGTTAATAATGTAGGTTGTGTGATATTAGCAGCAACACTTATTTGACACCCATTTAAATCAGTAACAGTACAAGTATATATACCGAGTATTAAATTACTAGCGGTCTGTGTTATTTGAGCATTAGACCATAAGTAAGTATAAGGACCAACACCACCAACTGGTGTAACAATAGCCGAACCATTATTACCACCAAAACAAGATACATTAGTAGTTGTTATTGCTCCAGTTAATTGAGTTGGTTGTGTGATAGTCACAGTTGCGCTTGATGAACAACCATTATTTCCAGTAACAGTTAATGTATAACTACCAGCGGTTAAGTTAGTAGCATTAGCAGTTATCTGAGCATTAGACCATAAGTAAGTATAAGGAGGAACTCCACCAACTACATTAGAATTGGCTGAGCCATTATTACCACCAAAACAAGAAACATTAACAGTTGTTGGTATAGTTACAGTCGGCGCACCAGTATTTGGTACAACGATTGTTTGTACTACTTGACAACCATTGGCATCAGTAATAGTACACGTATATGTTCCGGCTAAAATAGTATTTATCGCTTGACTTGTTTGAGCATTAGACCATAAGTAAGTATAAGGACCAACACCACCACTTGGTGCTACTGATGCGGAACCATTGGGTAGACCACATGTTGTAGGAGTCATTGAGATTACTGATGCCAATTGAGTTGGTTGTGCAATCACAAAAGTATTTATTACTTGACAACCATTAGCATCAGCAATAGTACATGTGTAGTTACCGGCAAGCACCATAACTGATTGTGTTGTTTGCGCATTGCTCCATAAATATGAATATGGTGGAGTACCACCAGATGGTGTTACTGATGCCGTAGCATTACCACCAAAACAAAGGATATTAGTTTGTGAGTTTATAGCAGTCAATTGTGTAGGTTGAGTGATAACAAATGTTTTTGTTATCAGACATCCGTTAAAATCAATGATAGTACAAGTATAGTTACCAGCAGTTAGATTAGTTGCAGTTTGTGTTACTTGAGCATTTGACCACATGTAGATGTAAGGAGCAGTTCCACCTGATGGAGAAACACTTGCCAATCCATTATTACCACCAAAACAAAGGACATTAGTTTGTGATGTTGTAGCGGCTAATTGAGTAGGTTGAGTAATAGTGACAACTGCACTTGCGGTACAACCATTAGCACCACTCACGGTCAATGTATAATTACCAGCAGTTAAATTAGTAGCATTTGGTGTATTCTGTACAGGAGTTGAATTCCAAGTATATGTGTATGGTGCGACACCACCAACTACATTAGAATTGGCTGAACCATTATTACCACCGAAACAAGAAACATTAACAGTGGTTGGTATAGTAACCAGCGGAGCACCGGTATTTAATATATTAACAACTGCAGTTGTAGTACAACCACCAACACCACTAACAGTTACAGTATAGACACCCGCCAAAATATTAGTTGCGATAGGTGTATTTTGTACTGGTGCAGTATTCCAAGTATATGTATATGGACCATTACCACCGGTTGCGTTAACAGTTGCTGATCCATTAGCTTGACCACAAGTTGTATTAATAACAGTTGTTGTTAATACAATAGGTGTAGGTTGTGTGATATTAAAGATGGCACTATTTGTACAACCAGCAACAGTAGTACCACTAACAGTATATGTCCCAATTGGTAAACCAGTTTCGATATTTGTATTGTTAGCACTAGATGACCAGGTATATGTATTGAATCCTACTATTGCAGTAGCACTACCTACACCACCAAAACAAAGAGGATTGGTTATACTCACGGTCATAGGAGGTGGTATACTTAGTGTAACACAGACAATGTTAGATGTCGCTGTTCCACATGCCGAAACTATTGCTCTAAAACATGTATTTGCAGTTATATTAGCAACGTGATTTGGATTAGTTGCTCCCAATATATTATTCCACGGACCACCAACATTTGGTGCTGACTGCCATTGAATAGTACCAGAAGACCCAACCAAAGATAGATTAACCGTGCTATTTGGACAAACCGATATATTTGATATGTTTGCAACACCAGCAATTGCTGCGGGCAATACGTTTATTGTAATATTTTGTGTAATTGGCACACCACATACTGGTGTTGCGGTTACTACATAATTAGTTGTTACTGCTGGACAAGCCACTTTAGGACCCGGCCCAACACCTAAACCACCACTCCAAGAATAAGTCCAATTATTAGCAGGACACCCACCAGTAACATTCGCAGTTAAATTAGCACAATTTGGTGGACAAACTGTTGTAGTTGATGCGTTAATACTCAATACTGGTGGACCATTACCACCAGGAACGATAAATGAATTAATAGCGGTCCATGGTCCAACTGTACCGGTACATGGTCGCTCTCTAGCCCTAAACCAATAAGTTGACCCAGGACAAAGATTTGTAAATGGTATGAAGGCCGCGGTATATGGTTCGATGATGCAATTATCAAACCAATTAGGCGCGGTGTAACCAGGTATGTTTAATATTGAATGATACCACAAATTAGGCAAAGCTGTATTCCAAGTACCAGCCGCACATGCTGGCGCAGCACCGGTGAATCCACCGGGAGTACATGATAGTTCAATCTCCATATAATATGGTCCACATCCACATGTAGCAGGATCAGAATTAGCATTTATAGTTATACCCATTGGGCCTACTGCAAAATTATAATTTAATAATGTTACACCATGGCACGCATTTACTTTAAGTGAACTTAACATACACATTAGTACAACTGTGGCTATTTTTAGAAATTTGGTCATTTGTTTATATTTATTTTATTTTTTAATTCTATCATATAACGCAACTATGTATGGATTCTGTCCTGGTGCCTGTACACCGGAACTACCGCTCGGATCAACCATATGAAATATGGGATTTATATACGTAGGGTCTCTATAATCATCATACATAGATGTTACTATTTTAACACCAAGAAGATAACATTCTTTTGCTGATTTAAGCTCAATCTTGACACCACTATCAAATACTAATATATTTGATTTTGTCTCAAATCGATAATCTTCTAACTTAGCAGTGATCATAGCCATTTCATATTTAACAACATCAATCTCTGAAACCGTACCGGTCTCAACAACTCTAAATGATCTATAATCAGTTTGAGAACTCAATGATGCTACAGACAAACACATCATAATTATAATTTTTTTTATATTCCTCATAGATTTAGTGGGTTTTATTAGGATTATATATAACGCTTTAAAAAATGTTTAATTTGAAAAATTAAAGACTACATCACCAATATAGTCATTTCCAGGGAGTTGTCCCACTTTTACCCGGAGCAAATGAGTGAATCACCGCTACTATTTATTGAACGAAAATTATGTCCATCTTCTTTTCCTCTTTTCGGGAAATTTCTTATTCACAATATATAAAAGAATCCCAGTCAACCCACCACCAATGTGAGCGAAGTGTCCGATGCCATCTCCTTGCGAAAAGAATCCTAATAGAACCTCTGCGGCGAACAGAATAGAAACCAAATACTTGGCCCTCAATCCGATTATACCAAAGAAATATAGTTTTTCATCAGGATTAAGAATAGCAAATATTAAAAGTAGGCCATAGATAGCACCAGAAGCACCAACCATTGGTACTGAAGATTTTATCATGAACATATGAAGAAACGCAGCACCCAACCCACAAAGTAAGTAAAATATTATAAATCTTTTTCGCCCGAGGTAGTCTTCAACTTGTGGACCGATTGAGACTAAAGCAAGCATATTAAATATAATGTGTATGATACCACCATGTAAAAACTGATGAGTTATTAGCTGATGGTATTGAAATCCGCCCTGTGGATACAAAGCAAATGTTTGATAAAAGGGGATGTTTAGAAATTCTAATAGATATCCAATTATGAATATCACAATATTTGCGTAGAATAATTGCTTAACTGTCTGTGATGATTGGAACATATTATTGATTTATTATTTGGTTTATTTTTTTATCTCTTTCCATTACAGTGGTTATATCAGTGAATACTCCTGTTATTTTGGAATTCGCCTCAAGGAATTCACGAGAAATAAGTGTCTCTGTAAAAAACTCGATTTCTACATCATCTCTTATTATTTTTTCCAAATAGCAGTAGGCATATGAAGTTTGACTATACTTGAAAAATCTAATACATAGTATATCATCCGGATTTAACTCAATTGGTTTAGTGTGATCATCCCAATCGGAAGAATCGATAAACTCACTATATCTCTTATCACAATTTGTCCAAACAAAGTCGTGATTTACTTCAAGAAAGTGAATCTTTTGGAAAGATTCATGTATTTCACCTGGGATGTATTCCATTATTTTCTGTTATCCATTACAATTCTTTTACAAGCATTACAAGCGATAACAGGACCGTCATTAGTCATAATGACTGTCCTATCACATTTACCCTCGCAGTCTTTTGTACCAACTGGAGCAAACTCTGATAAATTTGGTTTATCAGATCTTTCAAAATCTTTTCTTGATCGTAAATGTTTCATGCTGTATATATAATACTACAAATATACAAAAATATATCCGTTTTCCAAATTATATAATCTTCTTCAAGAGAAGGTCTCTCTTAATACACTTAAGCTCGGACACCGTATAATCTGATTCGGATAGACCCACCTCGGAGAATTCCTTAATATATTTATCCAATATTTTGATATTGAGTTCTTTTTTGTTATAATTTACCCAATCTTCGCTTATATAAGGTGGCATTTTTGTGACATCCTTCATCTTTTCCAATTCATCATATAAATAATAGGACTCATCTCCTCTTGAAACAAAAACGGTCGCCATCTCTGTCATAGAGTGGTGATCCATCTTACATGAAATAGCAACTACTTCCCACCCATTAAATTTAACAGACATTATTTAAATTTCTTTTTAAGTTCTGATAGGTCTAATAAGTACATATCTTTTGGATCGGTTGATTTTAACTTTTCGATATCTTCTTTCTTTAACTTGAAGTCCTCTTTTAGTTTCTCGAATAATTCCTTTGTTAAAGAGTAGATAGGCATTCTAAGTAGATAATCGAAAGAGTCTTCAATCTTCTCCAATCCCATTTTCTCTATCTGCTCTACTATCTGTTGTTTAGCAACATTATTAATCTTTATCTTCTCATCAAGTATAGCTTTAATAAATCTACCTCGGTTACTAAGAACCTTTAGATCATTATTCAATTTATCAAGCATAAATTCTTTTCTCTTGTGATAATAGATTAGTCTAAAATCAACAAAGTATTGAATAATATCACTTGTAGATTCAAATATTTTTAACTTACCATATTCATCAAGTGTTGAGTATATTTCGGTTGATGATTCTTCCAATTTCAATAACTTGAATAGTTTATCATCATCATGTTTCTCTAAGTCAATTCTGGTAAATTTTATCACATAATCAACATTATCTTTACAA
>Ga0315284_10005131_pt1 | contig 18611 bp, 21 predicted proteins | sample YL17G09_16_MG_FD_203696 | JGI IMG/M metagenome (GOLD analysis project Ga0315284, IMG submission 203696) | Sediment microbial communities from Yellowstone Lake, YNP, Wyoming, USA - YL17G09_16 | ecosystem: Environmental > Aquatic > Freshwater > Lake > Sediment | place: USA: Wyoming | collected... | reverse complement strand
GAAAGATGGAACAAAAATAACTTTTGAACAAACAGGTGACCAATTGCACCCCACAATCCCACAGAATGATATTGAATTCGTTATTGAGACATTGCCGCATCCAATTTTCCAGCGCAATGGTGATGATCTGACTTATAAATCTTGTATTTCACTTAAGCAAGCATTATGTGGGGGATATATTGAAATTCAGCATTTAGATGGTTTGAAAAGGAAAATTCCATTGAAAGGAATAACCACACCTAATATGAAGCGAACTATTCAAAATGAGGGCATGCCAATTTCGAAAAGTAAAAATAAAGAGACAGGAAATTTGCATATTATATTTGATGTCATATTCCCAGAAGATATAGAGCCAGACATAAAGCAACAACTGGAAAAATTATTATAAAAATAAGAGTATAAATGGAGAAAAAGCCTGAAAAAAAGCCTGCCCCACTGCCACCAAAAAAAGGCGATACCGTTGAAATAATAATTAAACCTTATCATAAGAAAATCACTAAAATTGGAGTTGTTAAAGATGTCCTGACTAAGGCAAAAAAACACACGCGAGGTCATAAAGTCAGACTAGAAGACGGAACAATTGGACGGGTTATAACAAAATAAAAATTGATGGGTCTAATAATTTAATTATATGATAAGTTTGAACACGAAACATGTTTTCTCGTTCTCTTTCCGCACTTGATGCTGCTGATGATGTCGCACTTGCTGCTGCTGATGATGCTGCTGATGATGCTGCACTTGATGCTGCACTTGATGCTGCACTTGATGCTGCACTTGATGCTGAACCTGCTGCTGCACTTGATGCTGCACTTGATGCTGCACTTGATGCTGCACTTGATGCTGAACCTGCTGCTGCACTTGATGCTGAACCTGCTGCTGCACCTGATGATGCACCGCGTGAAGATTATGAATTGAGAACCGTACCATGTGGACGTGGTTGTGTTTCAACGACTATTGAATCTTTCCCCTTCAAACAGCGTGATTTGTTGCATATGTTCAGTAAAAGATTGTTTCACTACTTCCCTTGTGCTTGTTGCGATAATGATTCTGAAGAGATTTATGCTTGCCAGAATTGTCGCGCACCCGTGTGCGGTAGCTGCGTTTATCGTATGCGAGGATATCCTTTTTTGTTACAGAATAAAAGGTGCAGATGGTGCGCAGAACTAGTATCTCCTCTAGAAAAGATTGACTTTGAAGATGGAAACCCTCTTACTACCCAGCATCAAATAGCTCTTGTGAGTGCCCAAGAACAATTCAGATGTTTGGGTGATTGGTTCCGGGAAATCAACCAAACAGATCCCAAGTTTGACTTCTCTGGAATCTTTTGGCAAGAATACTTTGCAGCACAAGGATGGCACTTTTTTTGCAATGTGGACCGTTTTTTAAGAGTTAAGCTTCCAAATGAATGCGATGTTGTGATGGCAAACATGGTATTTCACCATTTCTTTTGCCATTCGACGCATTTTCAGTTTCGTGACAATCGCAAAAAATTTTCTCTATTCTTACAACGTTGCCGTTCATTAAACCAAACATCCTTGTTTGTTCAATCGAGAAAGATGTCACTTATGCATACGATGTCAGTTATGATGTTGGAGAAGAGGGAGAAGAACACGGGAACTCAGTTTTTTGACTTAGTTTTACACCGTGTGCACACAAAGCGCTCACTACAGTTGTCCAATGGGTTGGGTGTTCGTCTCCTACAGCGCCAAGAACCTGAAGATAATAGCTGGATGTGGAAATAACTTTATTTCGCATTTCACAATTAAAATAATTCGTAATAATATGAATTTTCATAATATTCTACTTTTGACATCATGAATATTCCAAAAATAATTCCAAAAATCAAAAAAAAATTTTGCATCTTAATTGAATTATAGGGTGACAATACTATCTCATGATCATCACCAATTTTTCTGGGAATGTCCATCACATTCCCACTCTTGGTAACACATAATTTTCGCTTGTCGTCGTATCTTGTTTCCACATCCGTATTCTCCGGATACAATGGTATAAATGGATATAATTGTTCTTTGATAACTTCTATATCATTATTCACATCATCTGTGGGCATAATGATCGAATATGGCACAATATATCTTTTCTCATAATCTAGTCCAATGGTCAGGATTTTGCATTTTAATTTTCTGGCGACAAACCAAAAACCAGACCTCCAACGATCCTTCCAACGACTTCCTTCCGGAAAAATCCCCATAAATATATTCCGGTTGTTTTTGGCATTGTTCTTCTCAATAAATTCTACAATTTGACTAGTAGTGTCAGTCTTTTTATCCCAATAAATTGGAATAAAGCCAATATAGCGTAGGATGTGACCGAATGGACCCCAAAATAACTCATACTTTGCGGCACCCAATGTGGGAACTTTCTCACGAAAAATATATAGAACAATAATAAAACCATCCCAAATGGATGTATGACTGCTAACACACACTAAATTTTTGTGATTTTCCATTATATTTTTAATACTAAGTGTTGGGCGAATAATATTCTTATATTTCGTCGAAAAATGCATTCTATTATAGTAAATTTTCCAATCAAGCATAAATAATAATATCCGACTTATTATTGATAATCCATTTAATACAAAAAAATTAAAAATATGATGATACCAAGAGCAATTATGCCCCCATATCGTTGGATGATTCATTTTGTTATTTATATAAAAGTATAAGTTTTAAATTCAATTTTTCAGTAAAAAATTGATTAAAAATAGAATGATTATATATCTATTCATAATTAAGCAATAATAAGAAAAAAATGTGGGCAAAACGTATTCCAAAAGAAATTGAAGAGCTTGTCAAAAATTCCGAAGAACTACTCAAAGAGGGAATTACATTGAAAGTTAATGAATCGAATATAAAGATATTTCATGGAACGATTTTGGGTCCTCAAGGAACCCCATATGCTGGATTGAAGTATGAACTCGAAATCAAAATCGGTGATGATTACCCTATGAAGCCTCCAATTGCGCACTTCATTGAGCACAAAATTTACCACCCCAATGTCAATACAACTGGCGATATTTGCGTTGATATTCTCAAAGGTGGGTGGGCTCCAACATTGTCTCTGTCAAAAATAATGTTGAGCATTTGTTCTTTATTGAATGAACCCAACCCAGACAGTCCATTAAATAGTACAGCTGCATATGATTGGAAAAATAATCGCCAAAAATTTCAGGATGAAGTCATCCGTTATTGGAATGAATCTACCAGAAAATGAAGCTGCAAACTATTCCTTGCTAATTCTTTATAACAATATAAAAATTCAAATACATGGCAAACATGATCCATATGAAATATGGTAACAACATCCAGAAAGCAACCATCCTCTTCTTACTCCAACTTATCCACAATAAATATGCTGTAAGAGCAATCATTCCAAAAATAATAATCAGTGATATTTTTGGCTTCTGGAGCCCAAAAAATACAACGGACCACGCAAAATTTAGTAGCATTTGTGCCTCATATGGCAGAATATAGGATTTCAAATTAGGTAATAAGGCTTGCCCCATTAAGAAAAAAACAGCAGATAATCCCAGGAGTATATACAAAATAGTCCAAACAATGGGGAAAACAATGGAGGGGGGAGTTAGAGGTGATTGCTTTAGTTTTGCATACCAGGTCCTATTTTTAGTATTCATATTTCCTAAGACGGCATTTCCAATAAAAGGCTGTAAAATAAGGAATATGAAAAAAATAATTCTTCCAATCATTTCGTTTTATTTTATTAAATATTTTAATTTTTTAGAATATGAAAGAATATACTTTTAAACTTTATGATAATTATTTACCCAATCCCAATGTAATCCAGAAAAATAATATTATAGTAAATTTCCATTATTGCAATTTATCTGAACTTGCCTGGCTAGATGAAGATTTTAATGATAATATTTTTTATTTACCTGATTGGATTATTTCCTTTGACACTAGCTATAATTCTATTTATGCATTTTATAAAGGAAGCTCCCATGACTATATTTTACCCAAACAGCTCCAGATTTTGAATTTTAGTTTCAATAAATTGGATTTTATTCCAGACCAAATCCCAACATCACTTATTGCCCTTAATATATCCAATAATACAATTAAATATATCCCAAAATTACCCCAAAATATTCAAGTAATAAATGCATCCCATAACACCATCAAGTGGTTTGACCAAGAACTTTCCAATTTACAAAAATTAAACCTATCGCATAACCGCATCCATTTATTTAAATTTGACCGGTTGCGAGAAAACCTACAATTTTTGGATCTTAGTAGCAATCAACTTAAATCGATTGATGGTGATATATTTCCATCTGGATTAAAAGTCCTTAGATTAAAGGATAATCGTATTGAAATTATCCCCGAATTACCGGAAGGATTAGAGGAATTTGATATTAGTGATAATAAAATAAAATCGCTTCCTAATTATCCCAAACATTTGAAAATATTAGATGTTAGTTCTAATTATATGGAAATTATTTCAGATAATCTTATGAATTGTATAGAATTAGATAAACTCAACTATGAGAAGAATGATGCTATTGAACTCTCATTTGAATTATTAAAATGGATTGATGTTCAATTTCATAAAACACATCAAGAAGAACAACAGATTGAATCCAATTTTCTGCAAAAATTATACAGTCAGAATTATGAAGAAGTCCAGACAGTTTATAAAGATTCACAGAATGCCCACAATGTCAAACTACGAAATGACATTATAATTTCCATGGAGCATATATTGGAGGATAATTCTCCCGAAATATCATTTGAAGAATGTTGTAAAGAATTGCAGAATGATTTTAAAAGAGAAGATACCTACGATATTCTTTTGAAATCTAATATTGGAGAAATTGGATTAAATGAAAAAAAATACACATTATCTAATTTTTTTCCCTATTTGTTTCAAAGAATTATCAAGCATGAATACAGAGAAACTATTACCCAAATTTTGGAATGTGAAATTCAACGAACAAAGAATGTTTGTTTTTCTGGAAAAATAGAAGCATATGTTTGTGCATTCGCTAGTTTCTATGAAGATATAAAATATTCTCCATCTCTTTCCGACCAAATATTGGCAAAAGTTGATTTAATAAAAAATAGACTTCATAAAGACAGAATCCCAGTGGATTCTTTGCATTATCAAGTTGAATTGCGTTTTTATTTAGAGCAAGAATTGGATGATTTTAAAGAATTAGGGAAAAATGATAAAGAAATATGGTTGTCCCCCATAGATGATTGTATTGAGGATTTTATAAAAACTCTAGAAATCCATTATGGCAAAGATATTTTGGAAATATTGAATGTTATAAAAATGAAAAAGCCCATTAAAAATTATTTCATTGAGTTGCGGAAAAATAAGAATAATGTATTCTTATAAGATATATTAAAATATAATGTATAATAATCAATTAAAAAATGAAGTAAAAGAACCAAATAGATTTTTTTTAGATGAAATACTGCAAACAACGTATGCATATCGCAAACAAATTGATTTAAAAATCGAGAAACAATTAATATCAAAGAAGATAGAATTAGAGGCACAATTAAACAGTGTTTTTGGACAAGTTATATATAATTGGAAAATGAAAGCACGAAATTGTTCATTAAAAGGGAAAAATTATGCCAATCTTTTCTTTTTCAACAAACCAGAAGAGAGTGATTTATTTTTTATAAAAAATGAATTATATGAAAAACTCGATTTGGAATCCCCATTTCTGCGATTAGAGAAATTCTTTAAAGATTACGGTTTCGAATTTAAATTGGTGCGTAAGAATGGAATTCTTTTGTCACAAATCAGTTGGGAAAAATATTTCGATGAAGAGAAAATAAATATCGTTCAAGATGAAGAAGAGTTCGCTTAAAAGATTTCCTTTTGGAATTCAATAAAAGTCCGTTCCATATTATCGCCAAATTTCTGTAGAATATTTGTGATATCACAAGGACGGAATTTGTTGTCTTGGAGGCGGTCATAGTATTTTTCCCATTTTTCTTCAAATTGGGAAACAAGATTCCTCCCAGGGTAAAATTCATCGTGGGCTTTATACCAATTATGGATGATTTGATACATAACTTTTCTTGATGGTCTCCCAAATTTGATTCGTAAATCAATTCGCCCTGGTCTGAGGAATGCATCGTCGAGGGTTTCAGGGTGATTCGTCGTAAAAATGATGATACGCCCTGGTTGATTGTTGATTCCGTCCATAATATTCAAAACACTGGAAAGTGTAATATCACGGCTCTTGGATGGATCATTTTTGGGGAGCATCATTTGTGGAATTACTGTCATATCATCCTGACTCGCAATGGCACATAAAATCGCTTTTGCTTCCTCTGATTTGAACGATCCCATATTCTTCTGGAATTCATCATTGCGCTGTTGCATCTTTTTGATAGATTCTTCACTTTCTTTTTGAATCAATTTTCTAGATTTTGCTAGATCAGTCATACAATCAAAATCTTCGGCGACCATGATGACTTTATCAATGCTCATATCTTTGTTATCATAACTGATGCAATGAATACAGTTCTCTAGGTCATCAATAGTTTTCATGCGGTTGAATTGACAGTCTTTGATACTTCTGTTGAAGTAGTTAGCAAGGGCGACAATGAATGAGGTTTTGCCACAACCGGGCTCTCCTTCAAGGAGAATGCCGAGCTGATAAGGTTTGCCAATTTTTTCATATAATTCGCGTTCTTTCATGAATTTCTCTAGGAAATGGATGACTTCATCTTTTTCTTCGAAGAAGACGTGCTCAAGTGAGCGCTTATTCATAAATTCAGTGACTTGCCATTTGACACCCGTTTCTGGGTCTCTACCATCAAACGTAAAAATGTATTTTTTACGATTGGATTTATCACGCTGTTCTCTTTCATATTCATCCGTAATTTTCTCAATATACTCGAGCAATTGCTGGCAATTCATATTAAGGGACCACAACTCAATTTGGTATTCTTCTTTGTTAATGCTTGTTTTCTTATCACCACTTTCAAGATTGTTACAGAAAGTATTTACTTCACAAAAAATTCCGGTGTCAATTTCGAAGCAAGATTTTTGATCAACAATGAAATTAAATTCTTCCTCTTCTTTCTTTTCGTAATAGCGAGTGGAATCGCGAACTTGGAGTTCTTTTATTTTTTTAATGAGTTTCTTATTTTTCTCAGTCGACATTGATTTCAGAATTTTGTGAAGGATTGCTTTGAAACGTTGGCTGAAATCGAAGCGAATATGTAAAAAACGTAATTCACGTAAGATGTGTCCAGTAATAAGGATGCGCTTGGGTTGTTTCCACCAAAGATATATTTTTCTGGCTATGTAGAAATTCAAACTTGGTATTCTCCTTTCAGTCACAAATCCAATAAATTTTCCTGTAATTCCGGTTAGCATTGTAAGAATAATCATTCGCATAATTGCATCAATATAAGGATTTCCTGTTTCAATCTGAGACATAACATTCATTTTGAGAGAATCTTTGAGTAAAGACTCAAAGTTGAAATTGTCCATTTTTTCTGGGTATATTCTATGGTATTTATAAGTTTTTTAATCAATTTTTTTGTCTTGTTATAATAATGTTAGGAACAATTATAAAATTATTCATTGATTTTGGGACATATTTTTTCTATATCAGAACTTTTAAGCGCGAAAATCGATATTTGGCAGACTGTATTCTTTATCAAATTAAACAAGGTGGAAATGTATTCTGGAAATTAAGTCAATGGATATGCTCACGTGTAGAGTTCCAATATGATCTGCCAGATAATTATCTTATGCAGGAATTAAAGAAGTTCTATGAGAACTGTCCCGCTCATGATTTCTCCATATCCCGGGAAATTATTGAAAGATTCTATGGAGATAAACTCGAGAATGTATTTGAGGTAATTTGTGAAACACCCATTGCAAGTGGTAGCATTGGACAAGTTTATGAAGCAGTTTTAAAAAATGGGGAAAAAGTTGCAATTAAAATAAGGCATCCCCATATCCGGGAAAATATTTTACAATTATGCCGATATATTGGATATATTCCAAAGTCAATCCTTCAATTTGATTTGAAAGGATTGGACGAATATTTACTCCACCAAACGGATTTTAAGAAAGAATACACGAATCTTAAAAAATTAAGTCATAAATTTAAAAATGCATCTTATATTCATTTCCCCACACCTATTGCAGCAGATGAAGATATAATTATCATGGAATATATTGATGGTATAAATATTGATGAATTTTATGGAAATAGTGACAAAAGTGAACATTGGGAAGTTATGGTACAATTTTGGTTGTTCATTCGAGAATCTATATTATTACGAAATTTTTGTCATGCGGATTTACATAAGGGAAATTGGAAAATAAAGGATGGAAAAATTATTATTTATGATTTAGGCATAATTATTGATAATCGTAAATATTTTGAAGATTACAAAAAAATATGGGAAGGGTTTGAATCAAGACAACCCTACATATTGGCACCTTTATTAGTAAAAAATATTCTTAACAAAAAAATAACAGATTGCGAAATTGAAGCAAAATTTATTCAATTTATGGAGGAAAGAATGGATATGGATGCTCTTTATTTTTCGGGAGATATCCGTTTAATTATTCAATTTGTTAATCAAGAAGGATACATTTTGAAATTTCATCTAATTAGCTATTTAATTTCATTTTATTTAGCAATGAGTAATTTTAAGAATTTTTCATTTACAAAGAATCATAAATCATATATTGAAGGGCATTTAGATATATTAAATATTTTAAAGGACAAATGTGATAAATATAAGAATACTCCATTGAAACGACAAATACTAGAAGATGAAGCAAGCTTTCTAGAAAATAATAAAGATAGATTGAAGAAAATTTGGGCAAAAAAAAATGATGAAATTGCTGGAATTAATCTGGAAGAATCCACAGAAGAATCCACTAGAAACTCAGAAGATTTAGAAGAGGATAATTATCAATCTGATTTTGTTGCTATATAAAAATGATTGCTGGTATAATTTTTCAAAATATGGCATGTATAGAATATTTACCAGGAGAATATCATTTTTTAACAAATTGGGATAAATATTATAAAGGTAAAGAAATATCGATAAAATGTTTGATAACAACAGAAGAATATTTATTTGAAAAAGTAGAAAAATTACTCCAATTTCAAATAAAATTAATCCCAAAAGAAATCTCTTATTTTCCAAAAGTGAGTGTTATTTTACCAGTATATCAGGGTGAAAAAACAGTAAAACATGCGATTAAATCAATTCTAAAACAAATATACCCTGCAATTGAATTAATTATTATTAATGATGGATGTACTGATAAAACAGATGAAATTGTTTTATCAATTATGAAGAAAACTAATCAAATAAAATATATTAAAAATAATGAGAACCTCGGAGTTTATTTTTCCAGAAATCTCGGAATAAAAGAAAGCACTGGTAATTTTATTGCAATGCAAGATGCAGATGATATCAGCGATTTAAAAAGAATTGGGATATCAATTTCCCATCTTATTCAAGGAAAATATGAGTTTGTCCTCGCAAATGGAAAATATATTCGAGAATTAATTATACCAACAAATCAGATTCGTGTAACAATTGCGACATTTGTGTGTGGGAAATCATTTTTTGAAAAATATGGATATTATGATGAGAATACAAGACATAGTGGAGATTTAGAGATATTAGATCGAGCTTATTTTAAAAAATATCGAGAATATAAATTTGATAATTTTTGGTATTGGCTCAATTATACACCGGATTATGAAGAATTTTATGGACATATTTATGAGAATTTATATTATATTGGGCTAGAAGGAAATAGGATTACAAAACAGAATAATATTAATAAAAGAATCCAATATTTGAATAAACGTAGAAAAGAATTTAAAAATATGTAGTATAGTAGTATGTCTTTAGAAGATTTAATAAAAAGAGATTTATATAATAAATTTGAAGAGATTATTGGAAAAATAAAGAAAAAAATAAATGATGATTTATCAAATGAAGAGAAAAAAAAATTAATAAAAAAGATTGCATGTGTTATTATGTTATTTCAAATGGACACATTATATAAAAATATTACAAATGTGAGTGGAATAGAAACTATTTTGAATCTATTTGGAATATCAGATAAAAATGCGAATATTATTAAAAAAATGGGATATAGTAGTGTAAATATTGTATCATTGGCTTTACTTATCTTTACATATTTGAAAAATAATTAAGTATTTTTTAATTATCATTTATATCTTTATAATATATGAAAATTCACAAGTTAAGTGATAAAGAAATTGCATCTCTTCAAATACCAATTGAAAGTTATAAAGAAGATTTAAAATTTAAAGATTTTAAAGAAAAAGCAACAGAAATTCTTGGTAATGACTATTCAAAATATATTAAATATGTTCTAATTTTATATGTTTTAATTGATTTATATAGAATATCAAAAAAAGAAGATAAAAATGGTTTGATGAAAGTTATGGAAAAATTTGGATTATGTAGTGAAACCATACAAAAAATTGATAAAGGATTAAAATATGGATTATCAGCTAGTTATTTTTCACTATTATTATTGAATAAAAAAAAGAATGATTCATAATATAAATTATTATCTATTTTTTTGATAATATATTTAAATGGTACAAGATCGTCATATAAATCAACATTACATTTTATTTCATTATTCTTCATTTGATTAAATGATTCAACAAAATTTTCAATAATTGGGTGTAATATATATTTTTTTATTACATTGTCTTCTTCAATAATTTCAATTATATTATTTGAATTTATATCAATTTTAGTTAATTCAGATAGAATTAGTCTATCTTCATAAAATATTGGGAAAGTATGATAATATTTTTTTTTAAGTGGAAAAATATTATTATTTATTTTTAGAGAATACATATATCTAATAAATAAAAAAATACGTGTTATTATCCAAATAAAAAAAATTATTATTATTATGAGTTCTTTATTTATAGAATTAGAGCCAAATGAAAAATTATATATTGAATTATTAGATTGTTTAAAACTAGATGATTTAATTAAAAAAATAAAAATTTATATTATTAACCTTCATATTTATATAAATGATTTCTATTATTTTTTTAATATAAATGAAGAAAAAAACACAAGTTTTAAAGGAATTGTACTTCCTAAGAATACAAAAATAATTTTAGAGAATCGAAATGATATTTCTAAATTTATGATTGATGCGAATGTAATTATTAAAGATATTAATATGATTGAAGAAATAGAATTTAAAAATGATTCTTCAAAAGAAATGAATAATTGGAATGCTAAAGAAATTAAAACAATTAATATCCCAAATGAAAAACAATCACTTTTAATTAAAAAACTAGATAATGTAAAAATAAATCATTTTTCAAAATGTGATGATATATTATTAAAAGTTATTGAGGAATGTAGTTCAAATTCAACTACAGGAAATGTTAATTTTAGATTTTTATTTATGGATGGTAGAGAATATCTCAATTTATTCCATTATCAAATGTTTATTATATTAAAAAAATTTGTGGAAAAAGTAGTGATTGGTCATAAAAATTTTAAAGATAATAATTATACAATCGATATAATGGTTTTTGTAAATGATATGAATATAAAAGAATTAGGATCCGCAATGATTCATAAATATGTAAAAAATGATGAACTTGATTTAATCTTACCGACAAAAGCAATTATGCGAGTAAACAAAAAATTTTTATCAAAAGATAAAAAAGATAAAATTAATATAAAATTAATTCAAACATTATTTCATGAATTAATACATTGTTTAGGATTTGGATATTGGGAATTGTTTGGGAAAGAAACTGGAATATTAAAAAATAATAAAAACATAGCTATATATCAATCTATTTTTAATAATTCAACATTAACTGAAATACCTATGACAAAAGATAATTCGCATTATTCCTCTTATAATTTACCAATTTTAAAAAATGGAAAACTTTGGAGTATTCTTCCTGCATTAAAGTATGATTTAATGAGTGAAAATATTACTGATATTAATGTTTTTAGTAAATTAACTGCATCAATACTGGAAGTTATTGGTTATAAAATAAATTATTTTTTATGTGATGAATATCCATTTACTCCATTGGCTCAAAAATTGGAAATAGAATATGGAAAAACAACACCAAATCATTTTGCCAATGGATACGAAAAATATATTCTTCTTTTGAGATGGGGGAATATTAAAGTTTCTGGAATAGATAATTATTCAATGCGAGAAAACACAGAATATATTATTGTTAATAATCATAATTATGAAATTTATTGTGTATCTCAATTAGATGCAGATGAAAGATATTTATTAGGAGAAAAAGAAGGTGTTGAATATTCTTCAAATGAAATTCGAATTATTCCAAATAATTTTACTCCAAATCTTTTCTTTATTGTAAGTAGTATTACATTTGGTGGAATTCCAATTATTAAAATTACTAGTAATGATAATTTAAATTATTCAAATTGTTATAACAATAATTCATTGAAAAAGAGTATACAAGAATTTATAAATTTATAATGATTTATCGAGTATTCCCAATAGCTTGATAAATTTATAATGATTTATCGAGTATTCCCAATAGCTCTCCATCTTCTTGAGCTTTCATATGGAGAATTTATATTATAAAATGAATTTCCAATATAGGGGGTAGCAGTAGAAACTGGAATGCCTCCATTATACATATATTGTGCACACTCTGCAAAAAGAGGACCATCTGAATTTCCCAATACACAACTTCCATAACCATTGGGATCAATACACCATCCACAATTATTACAACTTAGACACTGATTCATTCCTTTTTTTCCTATACGATTACAATCTCTGCATCCATTTTCAGAAAAAGATGGAGAATAAAAACCCTCTTCAATTGAAATTATCCCTTTTGATAATAAAATATAATATACAATGAGAAGTAGAACCAATAATAATGAACTAACTATATACATTATTTTAATGAATATTTTAATTTATCAATTAAATTACTGACACCTTCATAAGTAAAAAACATAACTCCTTGCCCAGGTGCAACTCGAAGCATTCTTGCTAAACTTCCTCTCCAGAACCCGCGAATTCCAGATTTTTTATAAATATTTTTAATAATAGGAATAATCAGTTCTTTCTTTCCTTCTTGCATCTGTGTTTTTAAAACATCGGCAGGAGTAGATATAATTACTGAGAATATTCCCGCGAAAACACCACCTTGTAATGAATGGTAAGGACTAAATTGCTTATTTTTCTGAGTTATATACTCTTTATAATGTTGGTAAAATAAAAATCGACTAGCTTGATTAAGTGATTGACGAATAAGCGTTGGAGTATATCCTTGATATAATCCTTTAAATCCTTCTTGTTTTATTATATCTTTCGTTTTTAGACTAGCATTTTTTATCATTTTAGTTTTAATTGTTTCAGATGGAACAGTTACAAGTGTTGATTCTACAAATCCAGCAAATAAACCAGAAAGAATAATATTTGTATTTCCTTTAATATTTTTGGTTTGCAAATAATTTTTTGAAAAATCATATGCATAAAAACGTGAAATGATTTTGGGAATGTTGAAAAATAGAACCGGAGATAATCCCCGATAAAATGCTAAAATACCCCCATTTGTATAAATACGGTGCGCAGTTTGTCTTATACCTTGCTGATTTCCCTGAAATTGCATCTGTGTTTTTAAATTTTCAAAAGGCCATGTAATTATTGCTTCTGCTGTTCCAGCTAAACTACCACCAATAATGTTTTTGATCTTTTCATTTGACATTCTCTAACATAGAGAATTATTTTGAAAAAATTGAATAAAAAATGGTTTAAAATAATAATCGTATATTATAAAAAAGAATGACAACTGCGGAATCTATTCAGAAACAAGGTGAATTTATTAATTATAAATTATGTGAACTTGACGATTCACACCAAAAATCTGAAAATGTCCCAGAATTAAAAATTTCATTAATGAATCATCAAAAAACATCTATTTATCATGCTGAAATGATTGAACGAAATGAGGGTATAAGAGTTGAATATATTGAGCCTGAATATTCTTCATTATATCTGAAAGATGAGGATATTGAGCCCTGTCGAAATGTCTATTTTAATTTTGGGATTATTGCTTGTAAAGTAGGCTCTGGAAAATCATTTGTTGCATTGGCAATTATTATTCGGAATCCTTTACTAAATTTTAATAGAATGGTGAGTTCTCATTATAATAATAGTTGTTTCTCTTTTAAAAAAGTCAATACAACGAATTATACAGTTTCCACTAATATTATTTTAGTTCCACATAATTTATTCCATCAATGGTCAGAATATTTAACAAAATATACGAATTTAGATTTTATACAAATTGCTTCAAAAATAAATTTTGATAAATTTTCATTATTGGCATTGGAAGAAAATATTAGCCAATTAACGAAAAATAAAGTATATTTGGTTTCCGCAAAACAATGGAATAATTTTGCAGATATTTGGAATACAAATATCAAAAAGAAAGTTAGTAGAATTTTTGTTGATGAAGTCCATTCTATTAATTTGCCAAATTCTTTGCGCATAAAATCAAATTTCTTATGGTTTATTACATCTTCAGTGAATGATATTGGAAACCATCGAAATTATGGATTTATTCGAGATACGATTGATAATTATCATATATTGAATTATCAATTGTATAATTATATTAAAATTAAGAATAAAGATGATTATATTGATTCAAGTTTAAAATTACTCCCAATTAAGGAAAAAATAATCAAATGTAGATCATCTATTATTCTAAATATTTTTGAGGGAATTATTAATCAAGAAGTCAAAGATATGCTTTTAGCTGAAGATATCCAGGGAGTTGTAAATTATTTGGGGATTACTTCTGTGAATAATAAAGATATTGTAAATGTGATTTGTTCCAATATGGAAAAAGAATTGGAAAATGCAAAATTAATGTATCAAACAAAAACACAAATGCATTATGTAAATGAACAAGCTAAAACAGACTCTTTACAAAAAGCACAAGAAAAAATAACTGCAATTGATAATAAAATTAATGGCGTAAAACAGAGAATTATTGAATCAAATATTGACCCGATTATGTTTGTTGAAATTGAAAATCCAGTAATTACTGCATGTTGTAATAATAAATTTGACTTAGAATCTATCACAAATTATTATGATTTTAAATTGAAACAATCAGAACGAAATATAAATTGCCCATTATGTAGAAAATCCTTGGACTTGAAGAAATTAATTTATATTGGAGAATCCAAGCAAAAGAAAAAAGATGATTCAACTGGTTCAGGTTTTCTAGCTCCTAGATGGATATCAGAAGAACACACTAAAATTGATAATTTAGAAAAATTATTATATAATGAAATACCAATTGATAAAAAAATTCTAATTTTTTCAGAACATGAAGGGAATTTTGATTGCTATTCAAATGCTTTTTCAAAAGCTGGGCGAAATAATCTTTGTCCAGTAAAAGGGAGTATTAATCATATTGCTAGTTTGCTGGGAAAATTCAATTGTGGTGAAATACCTAATTTATTCTTAAATGCGAAATATTGTGGAAGTGGTCTAAATTTAGAGAAAACAGATGTTGTGATAATTATGCATAAAATGTCACAAGATAATATTAAACAAGTAATTGGAAGAGCTCAGCGAATTGGGCGACAAGGACAATTAGAAGTATTCTTTCTTTATGCCGAAAATGAATGATGAGATAAAGTAGCTTATTTTATTTGTATATTTGTTATCATAAGAACAATTGATAAAATACATGCGATTACTATACCAATTGTCGACCATATAAAATTATCAGTGGATTTTAATATATAATAGTAAACCGCCATAATAAATATAAACATGATTCCTCCAATAATACTGTAATTGGAGAAATACAATAATTTATGAACTTTCTCAGCTCTAGGTATATTCTGAATATAATATGCAATCATAATATATAGGAATCCAAGTGGAATTGCTCCATATATGAGCCCTCCAATTTTATACAATTTCATTTCTAATAGTACCATAACTATTCCAACCATAATCCCACTAAAAAATGCATTTTTAAGGAAGATTTTTAAATAACTCATGTTATCTAATATATTATACAATGAAAATATTTATTTCCAATTCAATTATTCAATTCAAAACAAGATTTATTCCCGGGGATTGTGTTATTCTTCCAATGCTGAAATTTGGCGGGGTAAATAAAATTATTATAAATATACGTTGGATAAAACCAACTGAAATTATTTGCGAAACAAAAGAAATTTTGAAGGCAATTTCACCTTATTGTAAAAATATTCCAATTTCGGTAATGACATATTCAAATGGAGTTGAATATTGCCCAAATTTATATAACCAAAATATAAAATATATTATAATATCTTCATATTTTACCATATTTTTATATTCTTTGATAATTGATCATTTTATTTTGTCTATTTTTTTATTAATTATTCATTTGTCGATTTTTATTGTGATTGTTTTATGGTATTCCGATTCAGAAAAATGGAATATTGATTTTCAGAAAATAGTGCATGTTTAAAGGGAGGAGGCGCGCTTCCCCTAAGAAAAGGGAAAATTATTAGTCAATAACAAAAAGAGTGGGAAAGTTAGTTCTCCCCTACAAATAGCGGACAATTGGCACACTTATCAAATATGGTTCTATCTTATCTATATCGAATGTTTCCAATATTTTATAAAATCCGGTTTTATCTACATTTTTTATATTATCATATTGGAGAATACTTGTGTCCGATTGTTCCATAATAATTGCCAAAAAATATTTCTTCTGGTCATTTTTTTCTGAAATTGGAATATCAAATTCGTAAATATTACATTGGAATTGGGAACCTATTTTTGAATTGAAAAAAGTAAGACTAGTATTTTTTATAATCATTTTATAAATTAGTTCCGGAAAATGACAGCCATAAATAATATATGAATCAAATTGCTTCATATGTATTAGAAGATTGGAATAAAAAAAAGATGATAAATAAACTAGTTATCGAGCAGCAAGAGCAGCAAGAGCAACCGGAGTAACCGGAGTAACCGGAGTAACCGGAGTAACCGGAGCAACCGGAGTAACAAGATCAAAAGAATATTCAATTAAATCCAAATTATCTACAGGATATCCAATTTTATCAAAAATATCTATTGGATATATACGCCGAAATTTCTGGATTAGTTCAAGATTATTAAAATAAGTCTTCCATTTGTCTAAATCGATGGATTTATTTGTAATATGCCCATTCTTTTGCAAATCTTTATCATCTTTTTTACGTATATTGTATTCTGCTGCGATGATAAGGGCAGTATGTATCATTTCTTTCGTGAATCCATAGTGTTTGAACATATTAGCTAGAGTTCCATTGTAGTTATTCATGAGGTCCTCATACTTGAATTCCATAAAATTGGGCATCTCATAATCCCAATTATACATATCCATAATTGTATTCTTACTAGATTCTAGGTATAGGGTATTCTTCATTTCAAAAATGAGCCCATCTTTTTCATTCAAACTATTTAATATTTCTTTGTAAGTCATCTTGTTTAAACTCTTAATTTTGCGATTTGCCCAGCCCTCTTTTGTAGTTTTATGATACTCATATGCACTCACTATAATAGCACACGGATTTCGGATCATATGAGTTCCAATAATCGGACGATTAATTGTACTAAAATCTATGTGGCTATGATGCTCCATCCATATATCAGTATTATCCTCTAATTTTGATTGAGGACAATACTGATATTTTAGTCCAAAATGTTCACATACTTTCCGAAGTATTTTCTCAATCACAACTGTCCCAGTTTTATGATGACAACAATGTATAATTAATTTCTTTTTTATGGGCTGCAATGGTGGCTTTATGGAAGTTGGTTCTGGATCAGTCTTTCCTCCAAAAAAATAAAAAACCATAACGATATAACATTTTATAAATAATATTTTCGAGATCAGTCCGCATCGGATTCAATATCTTCTCTAAATTTGACTCCAATGAAGCCTTTTCCTAAACGTTTGTTGTCGGCTCCATACACATTGTTCTTGAATTCTACAATTGTATTAGAAAAACATTTCTTAATGCGCTCAAGGAATTCACCTTGTGTTGTAAATAGCATCCTTCCGGAACCACCCTGATAATCTCTGAAAAATTCCTTGAAATTATCCTGGAGTTCTTTCGGTGTAATAGTATCTTTCTTGTCACCAGTAATATTCAACGAAATATCAATAAATTCTGAGAATACATCATATTGTTGAACCAAATACTTTGAATGGGCATTGACGACCTCTGGAATTTTGATTTTCTCATCGTTCAGGACATAAATTCGGCATTTCTCCATTAGTAAAATCATATATTGCTGTCTGTATTGGACGCAATCTTTGAGCTTCGTTTTGAGGTTGGGATCCGCACGAAATTCATTGGTGCGCTTTGGCTCTCCATCGATAAATCGATTGGGGAAATTGATTCCTTTGTATCTGCGGAGAAAACCACCGTCTTGGGCATCTTCAATTTTCGGCATTTTATTGCAAAGCATCACCAATTTGAACATTGGAGCATCACAAATTTCCGGTTCTGGGGCATGAGCCT
>Ga0315284_10005130_pt1 | contig 18613 bp, 22 predicted proteins | sample YL17G09_16_MG_FD_203696 | JGI IMG/M metagenome (GOLD analysis project Ga0315284, IMG submission 203696) | Sediment microbial communities from Yellowstone Lake, YNP, Wyoming, USA - YL17G09_16 | ecosystem: Environmental > Aquatic > Freshwater > Lake > Sediment | place: USA: Wyoming | collected... | reverse complement strand
TAAGTCTCAAGGAATCAAAAATCTCAAGCTATTGAAGGACCTGCGCGTTGAAGGCCTTCACCCAGCTATTGTACTCATGTCAAGAATCATGCATTATTATGCAGACCTAAACAAAAATAAAAATAACATTAAAATGGGGAAAAACTTGTACTTGGCGGTCGAGCCAGAAGAAATGAATGCCTACAAGACGATTAAAGCGAAATATGATCTTTCGCCAAACAAAATACTTCAAAAGGCAGTCATTTATTCGCCCATCGACCATGGATACAATTATATCCACTTGTTCAGAAACGATTATACTCGTTCAGCAACCATTTTGGACGACTACAGAAGTAATTGGTTGTATTACGCTGCAAAAAGCACGCCCATCTGGAAAGAACGGCTGACCGAGCATGGTGGCCAAGTCGACGAGGAAACTGGGTGGATCCGCTGGGGCGACGATGACGGCGAAGAGTTGTTTTATTATGCATATGGATACGATCCAGAAGAACAACCAGTAGAATTACTTTGGCGAAACATTCCACCGACGGAACCAAGCAAAAATATCACATGGCGTGCGTTTTATAACAAACACGCAGATTCGCGCCCGCGTCTATACACGCCCCACCCAGATATTCTAGAGGCACTTGAATAAATGAATGTCTTACCAATCATATCCCAATTCAACCTCAAGAGAGAAAGAGAAGTCCATGCAGTTTAAATCCAGTAATTCGCCATACTGATTACGCAGTTCTATTTTGAGTCGCTGTAGATTGACGGGGCCAAAATAATCTCTTTTTTTCTCAATAAAATCACTGCCGTTATCAAAACAAATATGGAAGCTGTTGCTTGTTAGCGGGATCATGGCGAGAATATTATTTCCAATATAACTTTTTGAATACATGGCGAGAATGTTTTGCGACTGAGAATGGTTAAAGTCATTCAAGATGAAGTAAATATAATCAGAGGCGACGCTATTATAGACGGCTTCGGATGTATACACTGCGGACCCATGGTAGTTTATTTGACGAAATCCTAAAATCCAACCAAACGTGCTATTGAAATCTTTTGACTCTATATCCTTGAGGAAATTTATCGAAAATACGTTGCGATTGTTCATAATGGTGATTTTTTGTGTCGTCTCATGCGCTAGGACCTCAAAACGCGGAGGACTGATATCCAACTGGTCATTCATTGCTTGCTGTAACGTGGTCGCTAACTGGGACAAAGTATAATTCCCGTCGGGCAGTATAACTGGACCTGATGCGGTTGGTCCGTCTCCGCATTCTATTATATAAAAAAGATTATTCATCTTTGCTTTTGAAAAACAATACAATACATTGGGTAATTGTATGGAAGAGAGACGCACAGAGAGAACATTCTTGAATTGATACGGCAATACTAGACTGAAATCAGTAGAACTTGTATTCTTATAATCTTCTCTAAATAACGAATTTAATATAACTGTTTGGGCAATCGTTTTTCGTTTCAAATTATTCAAATTACTTCGTGCAATATTCGTAGGAAACGTCTCTATTGGGTTCAAGTATTTGTTGGGGTTTGCTATGTCATTAAAACTTGTGGTTTCTTGATTTAAAACAAATGAGTTGCCGCCCGCTTGAATAACGCTTGTTTGGTTCACGACCTTGTCAATGTCTTTTTTTATTACAAATGTTTCAGGTTCCAAATCTTCGCTATTCTCTAGCGTTTTATCCAATTCATTTTTTAAACGGGCAATTAATTTGGATTTTGCATTTTTTATAAATATAATAAATTTGCTTTTGTGTTCGACTGGGTAATTTTGGTCATCGCTGATAACCTTTATTATTTGTTTTTCGCTTTTTAAAATGTCGTTTAATGAATACGGAGCAACAACTTTCAAGAATGCTTCTAATTCAGAAAAATTATAATTATTTATATTCAAATCAATTTCTGTTGTTGTCATTATACATAGCTTCTAAAAAAATATCGTTAATTAAATGTATTACAAAAAAAATTGATTTGGTTTGGTGCATCTCTAATTATAATATATAGAATAATATAAGATGGTAAAGAATACATCAGGAGGAAGCAAGAGCAAGGGCATGGCCCGTAAGAATGTGAATGGTGCGAAGCAGCCCTCAAAATTGCGCGTTATCGGCGAAGAGGGTGAGCTATTTGCATGTGTGGTTAAAATTTTGGGAGGGTCAATCTGTTCCGTTGTTGGTATGGACAATGTAGAACGACATTGTCATATTCGTGGTAAGTTTCGTGGAGGCCATCGTCGTGATAACATGCTCAAAGCCGGAACGTTGGTCTTGGTGGGTGATTGGGGTTTTACGTCTTCAAAAGCAGGCAAGGCTCCCGAATGTGACTTGTTAGAAGTGTATTCTGACATTGAGAAAGAGCGTCTGAAGAAGAGTGTTACAAACGTGAATTGGACCTTTGCAAATGTTGCAGATTCAAAATCAACAGACGAGTTTAATGTGGATGATGATACACTCGTGTTTTCAAATGATGCGACACAGGATGAATATGCTGCGTTGATGAAAGCTGCGATTAAAGCGGAGTCCAAGGGCGCCAAGACGACGATTGCGTTTGATGCAGATGAGGGCAACGTTGACATTGACGATATTTAAAATCGTCGCTTAAAAAAAGAAAATTCAAATAAAGACAAAATCAAATAAAAATGTATATATTTTCTTTTGATTTTAACCATATGGAAACAAAAAAATAACACACGCTTTATTTTTTTGTTTTTAACTCTCCTATAACATATATATTTTTGCAACATATGGGGGTCTGACATCATAAATATGAATATCATAAGACATCGCTCCACTTGCATTTTTTATTGAATGTACTAGCTAGTACTCGGATAGGAGAAGTAGGGATTATATACAATGGGGGCCTCCCAAATAAGTATTTCAATTAACCTTTATATTGTTATTCAATGGATTTAAATAAATATCGTGATGGAATAATAACTAGACAGCTAATATATTTAACTATGTTTAGAAATAAAAACAGACATTCGCTTCAACCAGTCAAGAAACAACAATTTAGCATGAATGCTGAGGAGTTTCCGGATATAACTCCGTCGTCCGCCTCCAGCTATGACGCAACAAAACCTCAAAAGAGTACCCCTGCTATTGTTGAGATGGATTTTAAAAATTGTTATAAACCGCCGCCGCCGCTTATAAGTGTGGAAAATAACCGGGAACCTGGATGGTTATATGGGTTTGGCGAGAATAATCCACACAAAATTTGGTTTGAAAATGACAAGCGTGAGGTGGTGGAAATTGACAAAATACCAAATATCAATGATGAATCGCCGTCCGTAGAGGAATTGCTTGCCGAATACTGCATGGAATGGGAAAGGTACAAGGAAGAGTATATTGAATTGAATGGATACGAAGACTTTGAAAGAACATTCATATCTCCACGAATGAATTACGACGATGATTTTAACCCGATGGATTACGAGGAAGAGGAAGACGAAGAAGAACCGGATGAATTATACGATGAATACGGAGACGCGTATGATGATTACTACTATGACAAGTAGTCCTCTATATTTGATTTACGTTAAATAATACATTGAAATATATGTCGTCATTATAATCATGACTGATGATGAAAATGACATATTAGATACAGATTGGATAACCAAATTTGAAAATATAGATAATTCTTATAGTATTTTTTATTTAGATGATGTGCATAGCATAAAAGTTAAATGTGTATATATCAACAAGGAAAACGAAATAGAAAAAATGAAGCAAGAAAATATGGTGCTATCAAAGCCAAACTATCTTTCTAGAGAAGAGGTAATGGGGATTATAAAACACAACATTCATGGCAGATATGGATTATTGTCGATATTAAAATATAATATCAATTTGGAACCTGCTAATGTAAAGTCTTTTGTTACATCAAAAGATTACGAGGAGACATTTTTAACACCTATAAAAAATATCGACGCAATTACGTGGGACATGACAATCTCCATGTTTCAAGATTTAAATGAGATCATATTCTTTTTTTATGAAAAAAGCGGGTCTCATTCTAACAATGTTACGCGGAAAATATTACTGCAAAAACATCTCAAGGCCAAAAAAACTATCCGCGTAAACCCGTCGAGTGATAAATAATGATAAACGACATTTTACACAACATGTCGTTTAAAGTAAGACATGTTTTATATTGATATAATGTAAATGATTATACCAATTGGCGTAGATTGTGGGATGGCTACCTTTTGTAAAAAATATAATTTACGTAATATATCATTTCCATTTGATTGGATTGTTTCCTATAATGGCGTCTCTAATTGTATAGATGATAATTTTACTTATTTCGTACCACAAATTAATGAAAAACTTAACAATTATGATATGTTTTTTACACACGACTTCGCAATTGAGACTTTTAATGAAGATAAAATTAAATATAGTAGAAGATATAATAGGTTCATTAATATCCTAAAAACGAGTAAAGAAAATATTATTTTTTGTAGAAAGGGACATGCGTGTCATAATCATAATGAACATGGCAATATTATTAGCGATATTTCCGATGCTGAAAATTTAGATGCTGTTATTTCAAATAAATATCCGCTATTGAACTATAAAATAATAGTAATTCTGGTTTGTGGTAAATGCTTTGATGCAAATAAGACATATAAAAGTAAGTCAGATAAAATTGAAATATACAATATCGCAACACCTCAAGCAGACGATGAACTTTTTGAAAATTGCGCTCGTAACATTTTTAAGGTATAAAACAATTAATTTAAGTGGTAAAATAGATTTAATGCGTAATGAATTTAAATATATCCTCGAGAATATATTTAGATTTGAATGAAGAAGGTTGCGTTGATTACTGGTATCACTGGCCAAGACGGCTCCTATTTGGCAGAACTTTTATTGGAGAAGGGATATGACGTTTGGGGAATTATACGTCGAGCATCTAGCATTAACACGCAACGCATTGAACACATTTTTAAGAAGATTATTTTAAGATATGGGGACCTTACCGATGGTATCAATTTGCTAAATGTTTTGGTGGAAATCAAGAATAAATATTGTGATAGTGCCGACTTTGATCGGTTGGAGGTGTATAATTTGGCGGCGATGAGCCATGTAAAGGTCTCCTTTGAGATTCCGGATTATACTTGCAGTGTGGATGCAGCGGGAACTTTAAGAATGTTGGAGTCCATCCGCAATTGTGGTATCCCCAACGAAAAGGTTCGTTTTTACCAGGCGTCTACTTCCGAGTTGTATGGAAAAGTCGTGGAGGTGCCTCAAAAGGAGACGACGCCCTTTTATCCGCGTTCGCCCTATGGTGTCGCCAAGTTGTATGGTTATTGGATTACCAAGAATTATCGAGAATCATATGGAATGTATGCGTGCTCAGGCATTCTTTTCAACCACGAAAGCCCGCGTCGCACACACAATTTCGTCACACGTAAAATCACGATTGCCTTGGGGAATATCTTGCGTGGGACACAGGATAAGTTGGTCTTGGGTAATTTGAATTCGTTGCGTGATTGGGGGCATGCAAAGGATTATGTGCGTGGAATGTGGTTGATTTTGCAACAGGATGCACCAGATGACTTTGTGCTTTCCACCAATGAGTATCATAGCGTGCGCGAATTTGTGGAAAAGACGTTCAAAATGCGTGGGTTTGATATTAAGTGGAAGGGTGAAGGTGTCGATGAAGTGGGGTATGATGAGAAGACGGGGCGCGAACTTGTATTTGTGTCGGAGAAATACTTTCGTCCTGCTGAAGTGGAGGAGTTGTTGGGAGATAGCACCAAGGCGCGTACACATTTAGGCTGGTTACCCGAATATACTTTTGATACACTTGTTCAAGAAATGGTGGATTGTGATTGTAAGTAAGGATCCTATTTTATTTTCATAATATATAATAGGATACATGCAAAATAGTAAAAAGAAACAAATCGTTTCATTAATATGCACACATCAAGCGCGTATAAGATGTTTGTTGCATGACATTTATTTTGGGACAGGGCGCATGGATAAGAAGGCATTTGTTGGATATGATGATTCAGATACTGAACCGGAATCAACTGAGGAGGACGAATTCGATGAAGACATAGCACAAAGTCAGAAAAGTTGGAGTTCAACAAATAGTAAGAATTCAGATGGTGATTATAGTTATCATACTGCAAATGGTTTGGATTTTTTAGAAGAATCTGTTAAAAATGGGGATAGGGGTAGCATTGGCGGAGCCCCCAAACCACCCAAAATGGACCGCTTTAAAAATGGTTGCGTCTTAGAGTTTAAAATAACCACCTCAAATATTCAAGTCAAATTAGTGTATGATGGAATAGTTGACGAAGAAAAACCAAAATACGTTTATTATGTTAGTCCTAGCTCCCCACCCGATCCAAAAGTTGCTGCTGGAAAATACAAAACAACCTTGTTTAAGGAAATAAACATTCCGAATGTTATGTACAGCGTTTCTCCGGGCTATACATATGTTTTTTATCTTATACGTCATGGTCAAGGAGAACATAATGTATTAAAAGGTATGTCTAAGAAATGGGGGGCATTAGCAGTCAGTTCTACATATAAAGATCCGTCGTTAACAAATACCGGCGTGCAACAAGCCATTGAAATTGGACAAAAATTACAAGTAATACTAGACGATCAAGATCAAAAGGTAGACTATTTATTCGCATCTGATTTGAAAAGAACACGGCAAACGCTTTATTATATACTACAGCCCATGGATAGCGACCCCGCGTTGCGACATAAACAAATTAATATACTGCAGTGTTCAGAGGAATTAAACTATACTGCTAACAAAAATTGCGATAGTGGTCAGTGGGCGACACCAAATGAAAACATTTCTTTGTGTAATCCATTCAAAGATTATGCAAAGGCAGGCCTTCCAGACTTGTGTCAAAATGAGAGAGGTAATCATGTATCGTGGAAAAATTATACTGCTTTTTATGGTACAGGAACTAGAAAAAATCCAGGAAAGTACAAATCGCAACAATGTCGTGATACTGACATGATAAAACAAGCCATTCTATATATACAGGGTGTCGGTAAGGGTGACTTGGAAAAGGACCGCACCACATTAGATGAATATAATAACCCTGCACAACGATATTATGATCCACAGGAAGAGGAAGAAATGCCTGCTCCTACATACGACCCAAGATGTAGTGGGAGATTTTATAGATGGACGCATCCAAAGGGGTGCAAAGGTTATCAAAAAGTGTCGACGTCGGGCGGAACAAAACGCGGTCGCGCTAAAATGACTCGGGGGCGTGGGCGCCGTCCTCGGACCCGCAAACGAAAAAACGTACGACGAACGACGCGACGCCGAAAGTATTACACCTTTTCTCATTTCAAACGCCCATTATTTTTCAAAACAACTTAAATGTAATATAATACAATATATTAAAATGCCTTATATTTTAGAAGTACAAAAATTTAATAGTGATGGTCATAATGCTTATCCAGAATGGAATGGAAAAAGTGAACATATAGGCTATGTTAATAAATTATTCAAAACAAAACAAGAAGCGAGTGATTATTATAATAAATTTAATCCACATTTGCGTTCATTAAACTCGCATAAAAATTGGTGTAGCGATTGGGACCCTAATTCAGGTTTAATGTATATTGTAAGAGAACATTTCTATGAATATTTAAAAATATCACCATTTGAAGATAATACAAAATAATTTCTCATTTACATAAGCGTTTCAAATGAGAAAAGGTGTAAAAAAATTGAAATGCTTTTTAACTTATTAAAACAATGTATAACTAATTAAACATGACTACGACAACCAAGTGTTTTGCTGTGATGAATGGATTGCCTGTGTATAATGGCCGCGCAAAGGTAGATAATGTTATTATAAACGATATAATAACATATAGAGTGAAGGACAAATGGATATTTTCAGTGGTTACAGGCACAACACCAGCGACAATCAAGGTGAGTGATTTGGGTTCTGAAATTACTGCTGATTCTGTGCGATTTTATCGCAAGAATGTGAAAAACCCCATTACGAAGGATAGTCTTACAGATGATAGGGGCATCTTTAAAGTTGGCAATATAACATACTTATAATCTGGATTGAACAAGGAAAAAACAAATAAAAATAAAAAAGTGAGACCATTTTAGTTGGGGGTGGTCAATACCTTTTTTTATACGCTGACGCGTCGTGTTTTTGATTGGCCGTATTTGTATTGGCGTCTCGATTTATTTGCTAAAATATACGCCTTTTTTTTGTGATCACATCCTGCGTTTATGATATCGTAATCCACCGCGGCCGCCTTTCCAGCGGTAATGGAACTGGCTAATCGTGCAACTCCCCATGATTGAGGAGTCTGATTTGGTCTTGAACCCGATGAAAAATAGGCGCCTTGGCCCTTTTTTACAATCTTGTTCAAGGCGGATAAACTGCAACCTGTCTTTCGTGCCAATTCTTTGCTCGGGGTTAAATTCTTTATGTTGTAGATTTTACGCGCATTTAGGATATGATTTGACGTCTTATTTTTATACGACGCCAAAGGTTTACGTGTGTAGTATTGCTGCTTTGTTCTATATAATTTTCTAGATTTCATCAACATTTTGATTTGTTTCTTTTTGTCCTTTCTGGTTAATATGGACGGCAAATATCTAACTGGGAGTTTCATATATTATGCCTTTACATTATTTTCATTTAAACGGCATTTTTTATAAATCAGAGATATCTGTAAAACAGACATCCAATGTGTCTTCTAAATCATAGCCGATTTTTTGTAAAGTATTAACAAATAAATCATTTATTTCTTCGCTTTTACAATAAGGGTCACTAGAATGTTTATCATAAACTACTTTAATTATAGAAGGGTGTTCTAATTCCGTTTCGGGACTTATTATCAACAATTTGATGTCCTCTAAATTTTTATTAATAATTGAAATTGAATTTATAAAATTATCTATATCTTCTTTATTATAAACAATAGGACCAAGTTCAAATCTACAAAACAATATCTTTTTATTTTCTTTTATAATATTTACTAACCTATCACGTCTTCTTTGATAAATATTATTAAATTCTTCGTATTTATAATGACCTGAATAAATTTTATCTCCTATAAAAACATGGGTCCCTACTTGTTTTATAATATCAGCATCTGTATTGTTTCCTATTTTAATTAAAACGTCTGTAATATCTCTTAAATTTGGGGAAAGAAACCATTCAAATAAGGTTGTTTGTTTTTTAATTTTCGCATTTTGCAATAAGAAAGTTATATTACAACTATCTCCAATAGGTACAATACAATTAAACATATATAAATATATATTTATATATATTTATATATTTTTCCCTAATAATAATGATTATGATGTATACATAATTTCAGTAAATTTATTCATATAATTGATATCTACGTCTATGCTTGATTTTACTCTAATATGATAATGATTGTTATTGATTATATCATTCAATAGTGTAATTTTATCTTGTATCTCCTGATTGCCAGTATCAAGAATATATCTGTCAAGACTACCTTTTTTATGATTAATTAACAATTTACCTATAGCAACGTCATCTGGCAAACTCCTATCTAAATATGATTTGTTATCTATTATATATTTTACAATATCACTAGATAACCATATTCCTGCTCCTGATATAAATGGTATTGTACCTTCATATAACCCATTTACACCAGTAAACACATTTTCATTTTCTAACTCGTTGCTTATTTTTATAAGATTATCTAGAATATAAAAAGAGCTTATATTGGTTCTAATAATATGTTTATAGTTATATAAATTATTAATTATAGTAAATGCACTTATTGTTTTGTCTAATATTCCAGGCCTCCAGGTTTCTGGATTATTTAATATTAACTTATCATCTTCGCTTAAATTTAGATCATTAGTTTCAACATTATTACCAAATATTAAAAAAATTTTTATAGTAGTAATTTTTTTTGTTTTAATATAAGTAATCAGCTTAGACCAATAATTATTTATTATTTTATCATATGCGTAACCTCTCGATGCTATTACTAACATAATAATATTTGTGTTTATCATATTATATTTTACAATAATATTATATTATGATTAATTTATCTCATTATCTTTTTGAAATGTAAAATTATTTCTAATAGCTAAATGCCAATACCTCATAGTTATTTTTTCTGTGTTAAAATTTTTAGATTTAAATAGTTTATATTGTTCTATTAAAAAATCATTTGTTATACATTTATAATCATCTACCCATAAAATCGGCAAATCTGTAAAAAATGTATACAAACTATCATTTTTATGCACAATTGGTATACATCCAACATATAAGCATTCCCATATTCTATGGCAATCTATTCCATTTCCTTCTGGAGAAACAGCAAACATATAGGTTGATAATTCCTCGACATATTGCTCCCAATCTTTTTTGTTATTTTTGATGAAACCATTGTTAGATAATACATTTTCAATCTCTGGTCTTACATTATTAGTATTTAATGAAAAATTAAAATATAATAAATTTGTTTTGTCGTTAGAATTATATTTTTTACAAATATTATAGTCGAATCCCTTCCATTGCGAGTTTTCAAGACCAATTGGTATTCCTATTGTTTTATATGTATAAAGATCTGGTTTCATATTTTGCCCATACCATTTAATTAAATTATTATTATTAATAATTTCTGTATGCATCCCTGATTGTAAATCAGAATTGTGTGTAATTAACACAAAATTGGTATGTATAATTGGTAATATATGGCTAATAAAATATATCAAATGGTCTGTTTTTACGAAAAAAATCTTTGACTTATTAATAATTGACACTATATCATCAGTAATTGGTTCGTTATTATAAATAATTTGATTACAATTATATTTAATATTTGGATATGTTTCTAAATAAGATCTATCATATACAGATACATCACATAATTTAGAGAATAATTCTCCTGAAACATATTCTAATTCCATTATTATGTTACAAATAAAAATGTTTAAGTAAAAGTTTAAGTAAAATTATATAAATATAAGTTATACTTAATACTATAATGAAATTAGATTGTGTTTTAAGTGCCTGCAATTTGAACCCGTTGTATATGGAATTTATACCTATTTTTGTTAAAACGTGGAATAAATTATATCCAAGCGTTGACGTTAGGATAGTTTTAATATCAAGCTATTTACCAGATGAATTAAAAGATTATAGTTCAAATATAATATTATTTGAACCTATATTAAATGTATCCACGTCATTTATAAGTCAGTATATACGTTTATTATATCCAGCAATATTAAATTATGATAATGGAATAATGATTACCGATATTGATATGTTGCCTATGAATAATACATATTATTCAAAATATATTGAAAGTTATGATAATAATAAATTTATTTATTTACGTGATGTCTTGATAAATACTGATAGTCAAATAGCAATGTGTTATAACGTGGCTACAAACAAGGTTTGGAGTGCTGTATTTAATATTACTACACTATATGATATTAATAAACGATTAGAAGAGTGCTTTAAAAAGCTGAATTTTGTTGAAGGTCCAGGACAAAATGGTTGGTTTACAGACCAACTAGATTTGTATAAGTATGTAAAAACATGGGACAATGAAACCCATAATTTTATATACTTGAATGATAATGACACTAAATATGCTAGACTAGATAGAATACATATGAACAATAGTGCATTAAATGATATTGAAACTAATAAAGTAAAAAATGGGTATTATAGTGATTATCATTGTTTGCGACCTTATTCCCAACATAAATATATGAATGAATTAATATATAATACACTCTAACTTGCATAGATAAGATAAAAAATTGAAATATATTTTGTACTATCGTATAAGGTACAAAATATAACATATATGGGTTAGGCAACAATGAATCTGTTTATTCTCTCGCTCATTCAAAAGGAGATTGCGGAGAGCATGATGGACAAACATGTAAGTAAAATATTATTAGAGGCGGTTCAGATGCTTTGTTCCGCGAGAAGAATTTTAGAGCCAGATGACGACGTCATAAACGAGCGCATATACAAGCTCGCGCATAAAAACCACCCAGTGACCATTTGGTGCAGAAAGTCCAAGGCCAATTTTGTGTGGGCTTTGGATTTGGCAGAAGAGCTCCACAACGAATGGCGTTTCAGATACGGACACCCAGAAACAAAAATTCACAAATCTTATCAGGTTGCAATGTTCTTGAGAGAAAATATTCCAAGCGACGATGCATTTGAAGAAGTCGGTCTAACGCCATTTGCGCTTGCCATGCCTGATAAGTACAAATCAGACGACCCCGTATTGTCGTACAGAAACTATTACATGTCCGAAGATAAACAAAAAATAGCCAGTTGGTGTAAGAAGCGAGGTAAGCCCGTGTGGTATGTACTGAATGAGCAGTCCTTATTTAAAAAAGACATGAGAATTGCGATTGGACGTCATGGGAGGTCTCTAAAGGTTTACCCCGCCAAGACAGAAAAAAAGATTTGAGTATTTACCTACCTGTTAATAATAAAAAATGTTGCGCGCTCCGATATAAGGAATATATTAGTGCAGAAACAACCACCAGGAAGGCGCCGGTGGATTGTCCGCGCGACATTTTTTTACTGCGAAAAAATTTGCGAGCGCCACCTAGAATGGGGCTGCCAGGTTCCGTGTAGCTAGGTAGTGGTGGTGCTGGACTAGAGGAGAAGACACCAGAAATCTTATCACCCATATAACTCATCCCGTTACTTAATCCAGAAAATGCGAATATACCAACTACTAATGCCAACAAAATTATACCTACAATAGCTAAAGTGGAACTCATATATAATATGCCTATATAATTTTGGATGGTTCAGACCTTTATATTGATACATTTTTAATTATATCATTGCGAACTTCTTCCGTGTAACCACACATATGCAGAAATAACGCGTCTTTAACCTTATCTGGATATGCTTGAATTATACAATTTAAATTGTAAGGATCGTGTATAATATATCTGCCTTCTATTTGAGGTAAAACATATTCATATATTGTTTTTTGTTCCCATGGAAATGTATTCCACGGATGCGTATTTCTTAAATCCCATGCACGATCTTCAAATTCAAGGGCGTCTTTATTTACAAATTTAACCCCGGTATTAATTGGATAACACCCCCAAGGTGCCTCATGAAATAAGTGATATAATATATTCTCATTAGTTAAATCTATTTGTGTTTCTACTCTTATATCTGGTTTATTAACATATACATCTGAATCAACCCAAATAAACCACTTTGCATCAGGATATTTAATAGACGCTTTTCTAATACTTTGACATCTTTTAAAATGTAATGCGTGAATATTTTTTTCTAAAGGTTCATCTTCATCATAATAAAAACCATAACCATGCATACTAGTATATTTTTCAAATGATATTCTAGTTTTAGTGGAATAAAATGTAGTTGTTGGATAATGTCCAGATACAAATACTATAGAAGACATAATATAATAAAATATAATAATATAAATTTAAATACGAATATTATATTTTGTAGTAAAACATATGATTGTTCAGTTGACACTCCTTCTAAATTCCACCACGAAGTCGAAGCACCAAATGAAGTGTTGCCTCTTTCTGTATATTATAGTCATTCAAAGAACGTCCGTCTTCTAATTGTTTACCTGCAAAAATCAATCGTTGTTGATCGGGGGGAATACCCTCTTTGTCTTGTATCTTTTTCTTAACATCGTCAATGCTGTCAGCGGGGTCAACTTCAATCGTGATAGTCTTGCCGGTCAATGTCTTGATGAAAATCTGCATCTATATTATATAGATTAGATAATTATACTATGCGAACGTGCACATATTTATTTTATTGGATGCATCTGTTTTTGCGGATATATTTGTATCTCCAATGATTCTTTTCAACTTGAAGAATGGTAATAATGCATGGTTCACGAGTTTAATATATAATTTGTCATTGTTAAAAAATATATTTTTATCTTTATGATGATAAAAATTTCCAATTTTTAAGAAACAATCCTTGGTTTGAAATATGTGCGTTAGTTTTAATTCAATATTCGAAACGACTGATAAATAATCCGTTAATAAATCTTTATGCGATTCATAATGGGCTATAAATTTATGAATTGCTTCTCTCTTGACGCCAAATAAATACGATTGGTAATGATACGATAGTTGCGTGCTATCATTATACCCGTACAATTCTATATTTTTCGCAACCATTTTGTTGTAGAAATGCCAAATGGAATTGTTAATAAAGTAGGAATCATTAGTAAATACTACAAAATTATATGATTCTATGTTGGTGGTTTTTAGAACATTCATCCATTTTCCAACATCTAAATGCGAACTATTTGGTATTTCTATATATTTCAACCCGCGTACATTGCACGCCATTTCTAATGCTTTACTATACTTAGTATCAATGCTATTAATAATAATAATATCATTATTAATAAACCTAAAATACTTAATATTGTTAAGAATAGTTTTTAATTTAAGGCTAGTATCAGTATGACAGGCCATAATAGTAAGCGTTTTTACATTTGGATGTGTAGAACCTGGTGGTCTACTAAATTGCTTCATGTCTTTAATGGACGATTTAATAAACTGAGCTTCTTTTTCATCTGACCGAAAACTATCTATTATATCAATGAACATATTTTATAATATAGCCAAATATTTTATAAAATTGAAACCATTTTTTAATATGCCAAATACTGACATACAACAATAATCAATGTTAACATTTGCATCGAGTAGGTTTACGAATGCTACATGGGATGAAAATGAATCGTATAGAACGCGTTCAGACTTTTCAGGTTGCGTGTACGGGTCTCCACAACAAATGTCTCCGAAAATCGACCTTAAGTCGCTCGTATTCGTAGTAGAAATGAACAATTCACAGAACAAGGTTATTGGAATAGGCCTCGTAAGAAATTTGCATGTAACAACTAAGACGTATAAAATATATGACACGGGAAATTTCAATAGATACGTCTTTGTAGGTAAATATCGCGTAGATCGGTCCGAATTGTCGTCCGGATTATTGGAAATATTAGATTATATCCTTTTCAAAGAAAGGACGCATTTAAAGAGAGGGGCGGGTATTACCACAATACCAGATAAGCTGTTTCGGCATCATATTTGTTGCGAACGAGACGTAAAACAAGAAATAATAGACGCGTTTTTGAATAAATTTCATATGAAGAAAATTGAAGAATATAAAGAATTATCTACATAGATTATATGGCGACAAATAAATCCATGCAAATTGATACAAATATTAATAATTATACTTATGCAGAGCTTTTAATTATCTTGGACTTGGACGATGCGACGGACACTGGGTTAATCGTAAAAAAAACAAATGCTTATATTGAAAAATATACAAGGGAGAGAAATGACAAGATGATTATTTTTTTTAATGAAATACAGGCAAAATTGTTGGATTACGCAAAACAATTAGCTACAAGCGGGGAAGACGCTGAATATGAACCAGCGCAAAAGCAAACTCAAAAATGGATTAATAATATAGAATCGTTGCCTCAATCAGATAAGGTGCAAGTAGATAAGGTTACTGACAGATTACAGAAAATTGGCATCTATTCAAACAATCATGTGCCAATGAACCGAGAACAACTCGGTGTGAATAATACATTCGATTTGCCTGTTGCACAAGATGGTAAGTTGAACCCTACATTGAAAAATACAACTCAGCGTTTGATAGTATTGGACAGCTTTTTCCGTCAAGAATCGTCTGGCACAAGTATTAGCACAGATTATACTTTGGATCTGTCTGATCATCTTACCGACGTCTTGTCTTTGCGATTGTGGTCTGTTGAGATCCCCCTTACATATTATGTAATAGACGTAAATTATGGAAATACATGTTTTTGGATATCAGATGGCATCAATAATATTCCAATATCGATTCCGTCGGGCAATTATACGGCTACTTCATTGGTAACGGCATTGAATGACGCATTTGCGGCGGCTGGTTTTACATTCACGTCGCCTGTCATACCAGTATCATATAATTCGTCGAATTATAAAATAACCATGAAGTTAAACGGGGGCACCTATAAGTCGCCTGTTATATTTACGATTAATTCGATTACAACAAGATTGATATTCTTTGATCCTACTATAACATTGCAATGCGAAACAACCTGTGTTCAGCATGGATTATACCTCAACCAAACACTTGGCTGGTTGATGGGATATCATAATTCAATTGGGACGATTCCTGTAGACGCCAGCGGAAACACGGCAGATTCGGTGTTAGATTTAAATGGTCCGCGATATTTCATATTAGTATTAGACGACTACAATCAGAATCACTTGAACAACGGCCTCGTATCAATTACTGAACCATCCAAAGTGGTGAAATTGCCGTCTTATTATTCGCCGGATCAGCCGTATATTTGTGAGCCATCACAATTTGGACCGGTTGCTCAGCTAACTCAAAGCTCTCCGCGAACTTTGACACAGAGCCAGTTATACACTATCAATGAAATCCTGAAAAATAATGTGAATAACATGGAATTGCGAGCAAAGGCACCAACTACAACGGACGTATTTGCAATTATCCCGATTAAACAAGCCCAAAATGGCGGGGCATTATATGTTGATTTTAGCGGGCAATTACAAGACAACAGGCGCACATATTTTGGTCCAGTAGATATTGAGAGAATGCGTATTCGCCTATTAAACGACAAGGGAAACGTAGTCAACTTGAACGGGGCGGATTGGGCAATTACTATCATCAGTGAAAACTTGTATCAATACTAGTCTAGTCGTGTAGTTCAATCATTTATTTCTCTCTGTATTATATATGATTGAACAGATAATTGATTTTGTAGGATTTAATGGTCCAGTAATATTATTTTTGGTATCTATTATTTATTTATATGTCAAAAATAGCTATTTTACAATATACATTATCGGGTTTATGTTCAGTGGTTTAATAAATTATATTCTAAAAGGCGTTTTCAAACAACCTAGACCCATAGACGACAAACATTTATTCAATTTGGAAAAAATGTATCGTAGTGTGTTGACATTTGAAAATTATGGCATGCCTTCTGGTCATGCTCAATCTGCATTCTACACCACAACATTCACATATTTGGCATTGGAAAATAATGTTTTGCTTGTGAGTAGTGTCTTTATTTCTCTCTTGACAATATACCAAAGAGTGCAAAGCAAGCAACATTTTTTGTCCCAAACAATAGTTGGTGCAATAATTGGCGGTATTCTTGGATTCGCATTTTATAAATATGCCAAAAATCAACTACAAGGGCCTTTAAAACCAAAGGAAGAAGAGTATGCGCCTTTATAAAAGTTGGTCGGTCCAATATTTCAATGTGAGCTTTTCGTAATTAAATTTCCGCGTTTTAAACTCACGAATTGTGGTTTGCAATAATTCTTGAGTAACGTCGCTCCATTCATCTACATTTAACACGGGTAAATCTGCGAAAAGATTTTTAAACTGCTTGGCTCTTACGATGGGAATTGCTCCCAAGCACAAGGCCTCCCACGTCCGATGACAATCATATCCGTTTCCGAAAGGCGACAATACAAAGGAATATTTGCTCATTTCTCTCCAAGTTTGAGACCTGGACAAATGTGTGGTTGCATTTGCAATCAAGTCAGGTTGATTATATAGGGAATCCATCGCCTTTTGTCTATCGCCATATCTATCCATTCTATGATGGACATTGGAGAATATTTTACAAGTTCTCTCGTCGAATGGTTTCATAGTTTTACGAATGTCGGTCAAGATAGATTCTTGTTCCGTTGGCTTGGAACCTTCAGTATGCATCTTCCACCAATGATTGGGGTCATTTGAAATGGTGTGGTAATCTAAACCGATAGGCATTTGCACAACCTTTTGGACTGGTGGGTCTGTTATATTTTGTGCAAACCATTTTAATAAATAAGGCGACTCAACCAGTTTTGTAAATAATTCTGGCGAGAGACCTTCCTTTTGGACGTCTAGGTCAGAATCGCCCGACACTAGATAAAACGGCATGGTTATCTTGGGCAATATAGACGATACAAAATAAGTTAGCAAATGTGTGCACACATAAATGGACATATTTTCAGACTGCTGCATCGTATCGAGATATGTTTTATCATTGTCGCAGGATGATTGGGGATTTTTAGAGTATATGGTGCACGATTTAAGTATTCCGCGACTAGAAAACATTTGACATTCGTCTTCCTTATCGTAGTAGTCAAAAATACTTACAGGCGCAATTGCAATTTTCGCATTATTCTTAATTTTGGCCTGTATATGAAAACTACGATGTTCGCAATCTTGGTCAGGCGCGTCCCATTGATATGGGGCAATTTGTCCACATAGTTCAATATTTTTTTTCAATAAAAACGGGGGTATTAAGTCTGGTCTAGGTTTGGCATCATATATGCAATCAATAAATTTGTGTGTTCTATATATGGCAAATCCGCCAAATGCAGAATATACTTGAATTAATCCTCCAGACGGACAATCACGCAAAGCATTATCAATAGCCCTTTGATATATTGGTTGGGCATTGGGTTTTTCAAAATGCCAACAACTATAGATAAGGTCTCTCATTGAGAGCGCCCATAAGTCATAATAAAA
>Ga0315284_10005129_pt1 | contig 18613 bp, 14 predicted proteins | sample YL17G09_16_MG_FD_203696 | JGI IMG/M metagenome (GOLD analysis project Ga0315284, IMG submission 203696) | Sediment microbial communities from Yellowstone Lake, YNP, Wyoming, USA - YL17G09_16 | ecosystem: Environmental > Aquatic > Freshwater > Lake > Sediment | place: USA: Wyoming | collected... | reverse complement strand
TGAAGGTGCAGCAGAAAATATCGGGGCTGTCCCGCAGCCAGGAGGGGGCCAAAGCCTTCTGCCGCATCCGCGGCTACATCTCCACGGCCCGCAAGAACGCCATGGGCGCGCTTGACGCCATCGCCCGCGCATTCACCGGCGACCCGTTCGCGCCGAACTTCAACACCTCGTAGCCGCATCGGCTGCGCGGCACGCCGCTCACTGATTACCCGCCGCGCACGTCATCCCCGCGCCCCCCCCGCGGAAATTTTCCTGCCGGGAAGCGACCTGAGTAGTTACGAATCGGCTTCTTCGGAGTCCGCGCCGGATGTTGCTTCGGTTCATCGGGCAACTTCGGTGAAAAGTTCAGTTCGGCGTATCGGTAAAGCCCAAATTCCTGCCAGAGTAGATCCCGTTGGAGGGTGGTCAGTTCAAGAGAATTGACCGCCGATTCCAGTTCGTCTTGCATGATCTGGCGAAGTTCCCGGGCCTGACTTGCCCGCCGCTCGAAACTCATCCCTGACTACGGAGAGCACCGTCCGTGCAGCTTGCACTTTCGCTTCGGCCAGTTCGATTGCGGCTTGCCCGGTGGTAAGGTACTCGAAGAAGCTCTCATCGGAGTCCGGTTCGCTCCGGTATCGGGCTTCGATTTCCGCAAGCGCCCGCGTTCGGATTAGGTCAGCATCGGCGTGTGCGTCAGAGATGCGCTGCCTTGCGGCCTCGCTAAGGATGTTCCGTGGGTCTGTGGGAACCAGCCCCGGTAACGGTGTGTCTGCCATCGCTCCCTTTGCGATTCCCTAAACGAAGTAGCCGCCCCTGGGCAGGGTTCCCAGCCATCGCCCCGCTTCATGACGCCGCAACCAGGCGGCCGTCTTCCATCCTGACAATCCTGATTAGGAATGTTCTGGCGCTTGGGAGTTCGAATCGAGCCTTATTCACGGAATTCTAACAAATGGTGCCAAGTCGGCTGGAGTCCAAACTCCTGAACCACGGGATCAAGGTATTTCGGTTCCTTTAGGACCGTTCGGTACCCATACTGCTCCAGAAGCGGGAGAAATTCCTGCCCATGATCGGTGAGCAGACGCTCACCGCGGCTTGTAGACTGGGCAGGAACGATCATCAAGTTCTTTACGCGATGTCTGCTGAGTAACCGGATCCACCATTCGATCGCCTGCATCCGGCATTCCGAAAAGCTGTGGATGTTGATCGCAAGATCAACCGGATGTCCGCGGAGCGCAGTTTCAATTTCATCCAAAGGAATCACGACTGCCTTGTCAACACCGCGGAACCGCAAATAGTAGTCGCTAACGAACGTGGAAACAGCGACAGCGTCTGTGCAATAGTATCTTTCCACGCCACTCAACGCGCTGACCATGCGATGGGCGAGGCGCCCATACCCGGTATGGTCCAAAAACTCAAATGTGGCGGATGTAACATGTTGCGCGCCAGCCCCGAGTCCCAATTTTGGGCCTACGGCACTCCGCTGGCGTGATCCGCAACACCGTGCAGGAGAACCACTTAGGCTGCGGTTTGGTTTTTGGAGGTTACGGCGCCCGTGCAAGTAACAACTGCATGCTGGCAAAGCAAGCCCTTCTGAATCAGCGAGTTAGGCAGTCCATCCGGCTGAGTCCACCGAGAGGACTTGCCGCGCCACATGGGTGGACCCTCGTCCTGCACGTGTTTGCCAAGTGATGGTTGTGGTCTGTTGCACCAGGCGGCAGATGAGCGCCAGGATCGCAGCGGTGGTCTCCGGGCGGCCCACCGCGACCGGGATCGCCGACGCCAGTAGAGACGAAAACCGGCGCGGCGCCAGCCGATGACGGTCTCGGGCTTCACGAGTACAAGGACGCCGGTCCAGCGGGGCCAAAGCTGTCGCAGAGTGGTCCGGAAGAGCCGGTCCAGCCGATTCAGACGGGGACGGGGCCGTTTCCGCTTGAGAACCGCGACTGGCTGTCGGAGGGCGAGCAGTTCGAGGGCGGTGTCGCCGCGACTGCGAGGAGCAGGTCGAGGACCGTCCCGCCATGCGCTCCACTGGTTCGAGTTCCTCCTTAAGGATTTCGATGATCCAAAGGAGAATTCACAGCTCAATGCAGAAGCAGCCCCGATTTCCGTGCAGCCGCGTGAGCGCAGCTCATGAGGGTACAACCCTCTACCAGGCGGTGGTATTCTCTCCAGTGGAGATATGCCCGCGGCAAACAGCATGCCCACCACGTCCTGGACGCTGGTGCTCTCGGCAGCGGCCGAGACCAGACGCTCCTTGCTCGAGCAGCTTTGCGCCGTGTATTGGCCCCCGGTTTTCGCCTTCATTTGGGCGCGCACTCGGGACCGCGAGCAAGCCCGGGACCTGACCCAGGCTTTCTTCATGCGACTGCTGGAGAAGCACGAGCTCCGTTCGGTTCAACCGCAACGGGGAAGCTTCCGCTCGTTTCTTTTCGCGGCCGTCAGCCACTTTCTCAGTAACGAGTGGGATCGGGTGCGGGCCGAGAAACGCGGCGGCGGCCGCCGGTTGATCCCCCTGGATTCGGACGAAGCCCGAGCCATTCCGGCGCCGGAGCTTGCCGACGGCAGGACACCGGAGAAAATCTTCGAGAGACGGTGGGCCCTTGCCCTGCTCGATCGGGGACTTGCGCGGCTGCGCGGGCGGTATGAGGCGGCAGGGCATGGCCAGCACTTCGAGCTGCTAAGAGGCTACTTGACAGGAGGCGGAGAGGAGACCTACCGCCGGGCCGGGGAATCCCTCGGAATGAGCGAGGCGGCCGTGAAGATGGCGGTACATCGTCTGCGCCAGCGGTATGGCGAGGCTCTCCGTGAGGAGATAGCCATGACCGTAGCCGATCCCGGCGAGGTGGATGCGGAAGTCCACTACCTGTTGACGGTTTTGGCCGGCTGAGCGCAGCGCACGCGGCTTGCGCGCGGCCCTCTGTTACCTTTTCGCGGGCTTTCTTCATACCCTTTCAGGGGATGACTGCGATGCTCGCGCGAATGCTTGTCTTTCCGCTGACCAGCCTTGCCGCCGTGGCGCAGGTTCCGGCCGGCGGCGCGGGCCGTTTCGGGTACGTCATGCTTCGGATCAAGAACCTCGAGTTTCGTTGAAAGGAGAACACCCATGAAATCGCGATGGAACGTCTGGCTTGTCATGCTGGCAATCCTCGTGCCAGCTCTCGGCGCCGAGGAGAACAATTCCTGGGATAACCTGTCCAAGTCGCTCAAGGCCGGCAAGAAAATACGCGTCGTCCGAACCAACCTCGCTTCGTTGGAAGGCAAGTTCGTCTCGATTTCGGACGAGAGCATCACGATCGAAGAGACCCGCCAGACGAAGAGCATTCCGCGGAGTGAAGTGTTTCGTGTGAGCTTGGCGGGTCAACGGAGCCGGCGTGCGGGCATTGGTGCGGCCATCGGCGCCGCTTCGTATGCCGGAGCGGTCGCCATTATGTATGCGGCAAAGCGGGACGTTTGGGATTTCACCGCGGGAGAGACTGCCAGGTTCGTCGTGCTTGGTTCCGCTTTGGGGGCTGGAATAGGCGCCGGTATCGGGGCGGCGCTGCCCGCCAACCGCACCATATATAGGGCCCCGGCGCCGGCCCCGGCCAAGTGAGCAGGCCGCCGGAGGCTGACCAGTTACGTTCCGGGCGGTTTGCTTCATTACTCATCAGGAGGTGAACCCGATGGGTGGCCGCATTCTGGTTTTGTTCCTGACCGGCCTTGCCGCCGTGGCGCAAGTTCCGACCGGCGGGGTGGAGGGTGTGGTGCTGGATCCCAGCGGCGCCGTGGTGGCCGGTGCGGCGGTCAGCCTGGTGGAGGACGCGACCGGCCGCAAGATCGCTCTCTCGACCAACGAACTCGGCCGTTACTCGGCGGGGAGCCTTCTGCCCGGCAGCTACACGCTCCGGGTCAGCGCCGCGGGCTTCTCCGTACACGAGATCCGGGGACTGGCGGTGGAGACGGGCTCCGCAGTGACAGCGAACGTCTCGCTGGAACTCGGCGCCCTCGAGCAGGTGGTGTCGGTGAGGGCATCGAATGTGGGGGTCGACCTCGTTCGGCATACCATCGATACCGTCATCACGCAAAACGACATCGAGAGCCTGCCGCTCTCGAGCCGGAATTTCCTGGACTTCGCCTCGCTCGCCCCGGGGGTTTCTGTGACCGGAGGGTCCGTTCTGGACCCGACCAAGACCTATGGATACCGCGCGGTCGGCGTTTCCGGGCGCCGGGGAGGGGGCACCCGCATCCAGATCGACGGCATTGACGTGACCGATGCGGTGTCGGGAAGCACGCTGGTGAACGTCTCCTCGGACGCGATTCAGGAGTTTCAGCTCAGCCGCTCGTCCGCCGACGTCTCCGCTCCCATGACCTCATCCGGGGCGGTGGCCGTCACCACCCGCAGCGGCGGCAACGACGTCCACGGCCGGGCATTCCTCGATTTCTACAACCAGCGGATGGCGGCGCGGCCCGGTTACGAATCCAAGTCCTCGCCGTTCCACCAGACCCGTACGGGCGTGACGGCGGGGGGGCCGTTCGTCAAAGACCGGCTGTTCTGGTTTGTGAACTGGGACCGCACCTATGCCGAGAGCCTGTGGCTGTCCCCTTCCCCGCTGTGGCCGCAACTCGAGGTTACCTCGTCGGTTCCGAGCGGGCTGCGGTACCTCTACGGCAGGGTGGACTGGAACGCCCGCCCAGGGGTCCGCCTCTTCTATGGGTTCGCGAGTGACTGGAACTCGAGCATATACGGAGGGCTGCGTACGCCTTACTCCAACGTGAACTGGGGCGCGCAGCACACCCTGGGTCTCGACGCCGCCGGCGCCCGCTGGACTCACTCCAACCGCTTCGGATTCGTCAACTACAACAACCGCATCGAATCGCGCGAGCTGGGGCTCGCTTTTCCGAGGACGCCGCAGGGTATCCCCTATTACCTATACGTGGGGAGTTACTCCCTCGGCCCGAGCGCCAACGCGCCCCAGAAAACCGGGGAAAGCTCGCTACAGAACCACTACACGGCCAGCGTCCTGTGGGGCCGGCAGACCGTGCGATTCGGCGCCAGCGTCGACGCCCTGGTCATGGCCTGTGTTTTCGGACCGTCGGGATTGCGGGTCGGGGGCTCTTACACGGCGGCTATCGTCTCCCAGATCCGGGCGCGTAGCGGCAACCCGCAGGATCCCCTCGAGTACCCGCTGAGCAGCTTCTCGATGGCGCTGCTGCCCTACCTTTTCGGCAGCCGAGGCGGGCACGGCTTTCCGCTCGGAGCACAGTACGACAAGCGTTTCGGTTTCTATCTTTCCGATTCCATCAAGGCCAGCCGCCGCCTGTCGCTGAACCTGGGCCTGCGGCACGACTACGCCACAGGATACTTTGGAGACTCAACCGTGAAGCGCGAGCCGCTGCTGGAAACCTGGATCGCCGGCGCCTCCGCCCCTCCGAGGCTGCCCAAGTCCCTGTTTTCCCCCACTGTCGGTTTCGCCTGGGACCCGGCGGGCAACGGCGCCACCGTGGTGCGCGGCGGTTTCACCCGGCGCTACGAGAGCAACCTGAAGAACAACTCCGACGAACCGGCGATGCTGCCCGTCGCCTTCGGCGGCTACGCGCCGGGCATGTCGTTTCTGTCCGCTCCCGACGGAACGCCGTTCAATATCGACGGCAAGCACCCCGCCGGGAACTACGTGGACTGGCAGGGCAGGCGGATCGGTGACGTGATCGGTTCCATCGGCGAGATGGAACGGGCGCTCATGGCAGCTTACTCGGCGCTCAAACTCGACCCTGCCTCGGGTCCGTCGGCTTTTGCGGCAACGCGGGGCGCCACCGGCCCCGTGTTTCCTGGCAACCAGTACAAAATCCCTTACTCGCTTCAGTTCAACCTTGGCGTGCAGCGGGGATTGGGCCGGGAGACGCTGCTCGCGGTCGACTACGTGCACAACCATGCGGTGGGCCTGCCGCGCTTGACCCCGGATCTCGAGCGCGGGCGCGATTCCGAGTTCCTGAACGTCGAGGCGGCGCGTGCGCAAATCAACCGGGTCCTTGCCGGCAGGAACGTGGACGACTGGATAGCCGCCGTCCCTGGCCGGAACATCAGCGCATTCAACCTCATCACAGACTCGATCTGGCCTGGGCGGTTCCCCGACTTCTTGTACGCAAATTTTTACGTGGGCGGCTTCTCCACGTACCGTGCTTTGCAAGTCAGTTTCCGGGGCCGGGCCAGCCGGTTCGGCCCCTTGCGCGACGCGGTCTGGTTCACCGCCTATACGCTTTCCCGGATCAAGGCTTCCAATGCCGCGCCCAACGCCGAGTCCTGGTACGGCAACGGCAGCATCCGCGACAATCGGAACTGGAATTCGCGCGTCAACTTCGGGCCCACCTCGCTCGACCGCACCCACGGGCTCTCCTTCCGGTCCGTCTTCACGGTTGCGGGAGGGTTCCGGCTGGGTTCGGTGTGGACATTCGGCACCGCCGGGCCGGCCTCGCTCTCTATCCCGTCGATCGGCACCGCCACCACCGGCTCCAACTCCATCTTCGCCACCGACCTTGATGGCGACGCCGTCGCCGACCTGGCGCCAGGCGTGGGCGCCGGCCAGTTCGGACGGAAGGTGAAGAGCCTCGCGGAGTTGAACAGGATCATCGGGGAGTTCAACGGGCGCTATGCCGGTACGCTGACGGCGCACGGGCGCGCGCTGGTCAACGCGGGGCTGTTCACGGAGGCCCAGTTGAAACGTCTCGGCGCCGTGGTTCCGACCATCCCCGCAGTGCCCGAGACAAACCCGACGCCGTGGCACAACTTGCTCTATGCGAATGTCAAGGTCGAGCGGGCGATCAGGATTGCGGAACGCGTCTGGCTGCGGCCGTTCGCCACCATCAACAACGTCTTTAACCATGCCCCGTCGGGACTGTACAGCGGTCTGGCCGGCACTTTCGGCGCGTTGAATTTCGACTACGCCGCCGCGCCCCCGGGCAACCAAGTGAGCGACCTCACGAGGATCCGAGGCCGGATCGCCGGCACCCGGCTGGTGCAGGTCGGGATGAGAGTGGACTTTTGATATGAGCGACAAAGCATCGTGCCCTGAATGCGGCAAGCCCCTGGCTCCGGATGCCCCCGAAGGCCTCTGCCCGGCTTGCCTGATGAAGCTTGCCATGGCCGCGCCCACCGGCGACACCAACGCCGAGGCGGAAACCGTCGCCATGGACACCACCGCCGAAGCCGGGCTGCGCTTCGGCCCGTACACCACCATCCGCATGCTGGGCGAAGGCGGCATGGGCATCGTCTACCTGGCCCGGCAGGAGGAGCCCATCCGGCGTGAAGTCGCCCTCAAGGTCATCAAACCGGGCCTCGATACGCGGCAGGTCATTGCGCGCTTCGAGTCCGAGCTCCAGACGCTCGCCCTGATGGATCACCCTAACATCGCCCGGGTGTTCGACGCCGGCGCCTCCGCCGACGGCCGCCCCTATTTCGTCATGGAGTACGTCCCTGGCGTCCCCCTCACCGAGTATTGCGACGGGAACGGACTGCGCACTCGGGAGCGCCTCGAACTGTTCCGGCAAGTCTGCCTGGCCATCCACCACGCACACCAGAAAGGCATCATCCACCGCGACATCAAGCCCTCCAACGTGCTGGTGGTCACCCAGGACAACAAGCCCGTGCCCAAAGTGATTGACTTCGGGGTCGCCAAAGCGACCAACAAGCGGCTGACCGAGCAGACCCTCTTCACCGAGCATGGGCTGCTGGTTGGCACGCCCGAGTACATGAGCCCGGAGCAGGCCTCGGTTTCGGGCAACGATGTGGACACGGCCAGCGACATCTACTCGCTCGGGATGCTGCTCTACGAGCTGCTGGTAGGAGCGCTGCCGTTCGATTGGAAGCGGCTGCGCCGGGCGGGGTACCTCGAGATCCTGCGCGTCATTCGAGAAGAGGAGGCGCTCCCGCCCACGAGCATGCTCCGGACCCTGGGCCCGGCGGTGACCGAGATTGCCAGGCGCCGTCACACGGACACCCATTCCCTGGCGCGGCAACTGCGGGGTGACCTGGAATGGATCACCATGCGGGCTATCGAGAAGGACCGCAAGCTGCGTTACGCCTCGGCCTCGGAGCTGGCCGCCGACCTCCAGCGGCACCTGAACGACGAGCCCGTGCTGGCCGGCCCGGTGAGCCGGCTCTACCGCCTCCGCAAGTTCGTGCGGAAGAACCGGGGGCCGGTGGCAGCCGCGGCTGCCATCCTGGTCTGCCTGATCGTGGGCCTGACGGCCTCTACAATTCTTTATTTCCGTGAGCAGCGGCAACGGGATATCGCCGAGCGGGAGAGCTATTTCGCCAACCTGGCCAACGCCGATGCGCTCATCGAGAGCAGCAAGTATGGCGCCGCGCAGGAAGGGCTGTTCCGCTGCGCTCCGCGCCTGCGCGGCTGGGAATGGCGGATGCTGTACGCCAATTCCGATACGTCGGTGGCTCACCTTCAGGGCGCCGGAGACCCGGATCCGCAATTCCCGGGAGGCGGTCAACTCGGCTTCAGTCCGGATTCCCGAAGGCTCTACCACTCGATGGTCCGGACCGTGCATGTTTGGGATGTACCCTCGTGGCAGTCCGTCGCGAGCTATGGCGTCTTCGGGGAGATCCTGGGCATGGCGCCAGATGGCTCGCGAATCGTGACTCGTTCGCCGCGGAATGCCGAACCGGGATTGCTGATCCTGGAGCCTGCCTCGGCGCGGCGCATCGCAGTGCTGCGCGATCACCCTGGCGCGGGCTCGGCCGCCTTCAGCCCGGACGGCGCCCGTGTTGCCACCGCTTCCGCAGACACCTCCGTGCGCATTTGGGACGCCGCCACGGGCAAGCCGCTCGCCACGGCGGCCGGCGAGGGCCGGTCCCGCTACCCTCGCGCTGTCTTCAGCCCGGATGGCCGGCGGATCGCCGCCACTGGCACCGCTGGCACCTTTTTCGTGCTGCGCTTGCTCGACGCCAGCAATGGAAAGCAGCTTTGGTCGAAAAGGGTCGGCCGCAGTGCGATTTTCGGCCTGTCTTTCAGCCCGGACGGATCCACCCTGGTGACTACGGACGGCTCCAAGTCAGTCATCCTGTGGGATGCCCGCTCGGGTGAGAAGAAGCTCGAGTGGAAGGAGGCGGACGCTGCCTTCTCGGCCGTTTTCAGCCCCGATGGCGCCCGCTTGCTCACGGCCGCCCAGGAGAGTGCGCTCCGCCTGTGGGACCCGGCGACTGGCCGTCCGATTGCCTCGTTGAACGGCCACCGCTCAGCGCGAGTGGTGGCCTTCAGCCCGGACGGGAAGTGGGTGGCAGGAGCCTCTCCCGGCGGCGAAATCTGGGTCTGGGATGCGGCCACGTGCGGCGAGACGCTTCTGGCATGCTCAAACATCTATGTCCGTTCTGTCGCCGTGAGCCCCGATGGCCGCAATGTTGCGGCGACCATGGGACCAACAGCGGCGCTCTTCGAAGCGTCCTCCGGCCGCCGCTTGTGGGAACTCCCCGACTCGAAAGCAGCGTTCCTGGCCTTCAGTCCGGGAGGGGATCGCGTGGTCCTTGGCGCGGACGACGGCACGATTCGGGTGCTCGATGCCCGCAGCGGTGCAACCATCCTCTCCTGGAGTGGGCATAAGGGCGGGGTGGGAACGGTGGCCTATAGCCCGGACGGGCGCCTGGTCGCCTCCGGGGGACTCGACAACACGGCCCGGATCTGGGATGCCGCGACGGGTAAAAACCTGGCTACCATTAAGCTCGCCGGGCGGGTCAACAAGGTTGCCTTCAGTCCGGACGGACGACGTCTTGCCACGGCTGCGGGCGAGACAGGCGTTCGAGCCGTGTTGGAGGCGGTCCGTGTGTGGGAAGTTCCTTCCGGAAAGCCGCTTTTCAGCTCCAGCCCACAACCTGGAGTCGCCGAAGCCGCCGGATCGGTAGCCTTCAGCCCCGATGGGAAACGTCTGGTCAGCCTGGAGGGTTTCTCGGGTACCGTCAGGGTGGCCGACGCCGCCACGGGCAAACTCCTGGCCGTCATGCGAGGTCACGCCACCCACGAAGCCAGGGCCGTCGCCTTCAGCCCGGATGGACGTCTGATTGTTTCGGCCTCGCGCGACAACACCATTCGCTTTTGGGACGCTCTGCGCTACGAGTTGCTTTTCACCCTGCGGCGTCCCGTGGAAACGCCTTTTGACTTGGCCTTCAGTCCCGACGGCGCCACACTCTACGCCGGTTACCAGGACGGCGCACTGCGGATATGGAGCACCGCTAGCCGGCATCCCGCACAGGCTGCCGAACTCCTCGGGCAACTTGGCCGCAAGTACTCTCTCATGGCCGACGTGCGGCGCCACCTGGAAGACGACCGTCGCCTGGACGATGCCACCCGCGCCGCGGTCCTGCGCGCCGGTGGTGATATCGCGGACTGGGATTCCGAAGGCATCGATAGCTTCCGGTCTTCCCTGATGAGCCCGAGTGCCGATTCCCGCCAATCGCTGCTCTTGCTACAGCGTGCGGAAGATCTCCACCGGGTGTCGCCTTGGAGCACCAATGCCTGGACAATGCTCGGCGCGGCGCTCTACCGCAATGGCCGGTATCAGGAGGCACTGTCGCAGTTTTCTCGCACCGCCGAGAAAGTCGAAGACCCCATGAACGAAGCCTTTCTGTCCATGACGCACCAACGGTTGGGCCAGCCCGGCAAGGCGCGCGCCGCTCTCGACAACGCCCGTGCCTTCCTGAAAAAAGCCGATAGCTTCACGCGCCAATCGTCGGCGCCACTGCTCTCGGAGGCTGAGGGACTCGTCTTGGGAACTCGAAAGTGAGGAACATTGCAGCGAATTTGCACTACCGTGACAAGTCAGGCACGACCGGCACCTTAACGTCGAACCTAGGAAGGAGGACTCGTGCAAAAGGTTCTTAGCAGTTACGGAATTCCTGCGAGGCTTATCGTCCTGTGTGGCCTCGTGGCCGTGCTGGCGCGCGTCTCTGCGGCGCGAGGGCCTGCGCTGTCCGGCCAGCATCACAGCCCGGCGGCGCGGCTCGTTGCCGTCCCGCTCTATTTCGAGGAAGCGGCGCAGGGTGGGTTTCTGGTGCAAGGGACTCGCCCCGGTGGCCACCTTAGGGATGGCGGGGCGCTTTGCGCGGACGGCGTGTGCCTGCATCTTCAAGGTTCCGGCCCCGCGAAAGCTGAGGGCGTGGAGGAACTGCCGGGCCGGGTCAACTACTTCATTGGCCGTGATCCCAAATCGTGGCGTCGCGGCGTGAAGACCTACCGCCGCGTCAGATACCGTGGCATCTATCCCGGCGTGGACCTGGTGTATTACGGCCGCCAGGGTCGGCTAGAATACGACCTGCTCATCGCTGCTGGCGCCGACCCGAAGGTCATCGAGCTGGCTGTCGAAGGCCGGGGCGCGCTCACCGTGGATGCACGCGGCGACCTGCTGCTCAACCAGGGAACGCTGCGGCTGCGCAAACCGGTCCTCTACCAGGAAGTCAACGGTATGCGGCGGCAAGTCTTCGGAGGCTACGTGCTCCGCGGCCGGCGCCGTGCCGGATTCCACGTCGGCGAGTATGATCGCGCCAGGCCGCTGGTGATCGACCCGGTCCTGGTCTTCTCCACCTACCTGGGTGGCCGCGGAGATGAGAACGTTTCCGGCGCGAGCGACGATGTCTCGACAACCGCCATTGCCCTGGATGCGGATGGGAACGTCTACGTGGCGGGCAACACCACTTCTGTCGATTTTCCGACCGCCTCCCCCTTCCAGCGGGCATACAAGGGCAATACAGATGCCTTCGTGGCCAAGCTGGACCCCACCGGATCGAGGCTTCTGTACTGCACCTACCTGGGCGGCTCGGAGCTGGACCGGGCTTTTGGAATGGCGGTGGATCGAACGGGTCATGCCTATGTGGCGGGGCGGACCCACTCCTCGGACTTTCCCACGGTGAACGCCTTCCAGCGGACGCTGCACGGCTACGAGGATGGGTTTCTGTCGAAGCTGAGCCCGGACGGCCAGACGCTTATCTACTCCACCTACCTCGGCGGCATCAACAATGACGACATCATAGCCGTGGCGGTGGATTCCGCCGGCAGCGCCTACGTGACCGGGGAGACGCAGTCCCCTGATTTCCCTCTGGCCAACCCTGCACAACCGCGCTTCGGCGGCCGCTATGACGCCTTTGTGACGAAGTTCAACCCCCAGGGCTCCGGCCTGGTTTACTCCACGTTTCTTGGTGGTACTCAAGGCGACGATGGGCGCGCGATCACTGTGGACGATGCCGGCAACGCCTACCTCACCGGGTACACGAGCTCGACGGATCTGCCCATGGTGAAGCCCCTGCAACCGGCCTTCGGCGGCGGCCGCGAGGATGTTCTGCTGGCAAAACTCGATACCCAGGGCTCGCTGGTGTATTGCACGTACCTTGGCGGAAGTGGGACAGAGTGGGGGCTCAGCACCGCGCTGGACCTAACCGGGAACATCTATGTTACCGGGATCACTACGTCCACAAACTTCCCCGTCACCAAAGACGCCAGCCAAGCGGCATACGGGGGCGGGAGCACCGACGCATTCCTGGTCAAACTGGATGCTGCCGGGTCCTCCATGCTCTACGCGTCCTATTTCGGCGGGTCCGGAATGGATGGCAGCCTGGGGGTCGGCCTGGACGCTTCCGGTGCGGTCTACATCGGTGGGTACACTTCTTCCGCCAACCTGCCCAGCTTTTCAGGGAACGTTCAGCCCGGGTTTGGCGGCGGCGATGCGGATGCTTTTGTGGCCAAATTCACGCCGCCCTCAATGAGCCTGGCATATTTCACGTACCTGGGCGGGAGGGGCCTGGACATTGGCATGGCCATAGCGGTGGACTTGGCAGGCAATGTGCATCTGGCAGGGGCCACTGACTCACCGGATTTCCCGATTACCGCCAAAGCCGTCCAGCGCACCTTCGGAGGCGGGAGCCTCGACGGCCTGATCGTTAAGATCGAGACTGCGGTGACAAAGTTGCTGGTTTCCGTGCCGGCCGCGAGCTGCACGAGGGCCACCGGCTTCGCTCCGGAATCGATGGCCTCTGCCTACGGCGAAGACTTGGCCGATTCCGCGGTGGTGGCCGAGACCACCCCGTTGCCAACCCGGTTGGCCGGTCGCTCCGTGATCGTGAAGGACAGCACGGGGACGATCCGGGAGGCGCCGCTGTTCTTCATCTCCCGGGGGCAGGTCAATTACCTGATTCCGGCTGGTACTGCGCTGGGTCCGGCGGTGGTCACTGCGCTGCGGGAGACCACTGTGCCAAATCGCTTCACCACGGTGGCGGAGGGGTCCATCGAGATCAGCCAGGTTGCACCCGGTTTGTTCGCCGCCAACGCTGATGGGAGGGGTGCGGCTGCCGCGGTAGTGACCCGGGTGTCGGGGGACGGCGCCGGGTCCTGGCAATACACCTTCCGCTGCGGCGCCCAACCGGGCAGTTGTGAACCGAGCTCCATCGATCTCGGTTCGGCGACCGATCAGGTGATCCTGCAACTGTACGGCTCGGGAATTCGCAGGCGCAGCAGCCTTCAAGCGGCCAGCGCCAAAATCGGGGGTGTCGATGCGGAGGTGCTTTACGCCGGCGCGCAAGGGAGCTTCGCAGGGCTCGACCAGGTAAACGTGAGGTTGCCGCGGAGTCTGGCCGGACGCGGCGAGGTCGAGGTCCTGCTCACCGTGGACGGCAAGACCGCCAATACAGTCAAGGTGAGCATCAAGTAGGGCACGAGAACCCGAGGGCGGGCAGGATTGGAACCCGAGCGTGGAACAGCGCTTTTCCTCCTCTTTTCCTCTTCCTTCGGGCCCTTGAGCCCAGTCCTCTGACACCCCTCTGGGCATCAGGTGTATAGATTCAGAGACAGCACAGTTCGATTCATTGTTCGCAGAAACGCCGGCTTCTCAATATGGCGGTAACGGGCGCATTCACCGAGCCGGAAATCGCTGTGGAGGCGCGCCGCATCCAGTCACAGACTCAGGCCTGGGAAACCTGCGGCGTCAAAAGTCGGTTGAGTGTGCCAACCGATTGCATCCAAAAGAGTTGCAGCCACGTTTGGGTCCTCATTGTATCAAGCAGCCCCTTTTGATCCACTCGAAATCTCTGGATTTTTGTGGACTGTTCTGGTCGAAGTTGCGCCCCCGAGTCCCAATTTTGGGCCTGCGGCACTCCGCTGGCGTGATCCGCAACACCGTGCGGGAGAACCACTTAGTCTGCGGTTGAGTTTTTGGAGGTTACTCCTGGTCGAAGGCCATGGAGGCAGTGCAGAAGCTGAACCCCGCCGACGCTCAGCCGCATCACGTCGTTTCGTCGCAGGACCGCCCGCGCCATTTCACCGCCAGCGGCATCTTCGAGTGTCCCTTCGGGCGAGGCCGGCACTGGCTCTCGAGCCCACCCGGCTGGCTGAACCGCTTGGCCGGCGGCTGGTCCGTGCAGAGTATCTACATGTTCCAGTCCGGCCCTCCCATCAACTTCCCCAATGTGATCTTTATGGGCAACATCAAGGACCTCCCACTCTTGGGTGACCAGCGCTCCGTCGAACGCTGGTTCAACACCAACGCGGGATTTGAGCGCGACTCGACGAAGCAGCTCGATCTCAACATCCGCACATTTCCGCTCCGCCCGACGCTCTCGGCAAGAGTGGGGAACTCGACGACACCGTCATCGTCTACTCGAGCGACAACGGCTTCTTTGCCGGCGAGCACGGCTTGAACGGCAAGCGCGCGATGTACGAGGATTCGATCCGCGTCCCGTACCTGGTGCATTACCCACGGCTGATCAAGCCGCGCACGGTGTACCAGCAGATGGTGCTCAACATCGATGTTGCGCCCACCATTCTGGATTTCGCCGGAGTGGACGTCCCGCGCCACATGCAGGGCCGCTCCTGGAAACCGGTGGTGGAGGGCAGGGATCGCACCGGGCGCGACTCCTGGCTGTATGAGTATAACTGGGAGAAGCCGTACCCGTGGGACCCGACGCAGTACGGGGTCCGGACCCAGCGACACAAGTAGATCCGCTATCCCGACGTGGGCAACCCCGACCCGGATTACCCGATGAAGGGAGAATTGCCCTGCGACGAGCTGTATGACCTGGAGAGCGATCCGCTCGAGATGCGCAACCTCGCAAAGGACCCGGCTGCCGCGGGGCTCCTGCGCGAAATGAAAGACCGGCTCAAGAAGGCCCTGGAGGACACTGGGTACCCTGGTGGGCTCCGATAGCCCGATAGCCTTCCTCGTCAGGGCAAAGCTCGAGGGCAGAGAAACCGGCGTCTCCCGGGCCGGACCACTGCCGGAGGCGGAGCGCATCCGATTGATTCTATACACAGCGCCATTGATGCCTGCGCCAGGTTCCAGACCGCTCGCTGACGCGCGCGGCTCCGAATCTACAGCGGAGCCGCGACCGTGAGGGAGCGGATGCGCAATCACTTGTGACGCTGCGTATAACCAGCGTTGTCCTGGAATGCGTTCAAACGTAGTCTTGGCGAACGCCAAGCGCCAAAGCCGGGCGCACCGGCCGGCCGCGGCAGGTCTACAGCTTGCGGAACAGAATGTTCCGGAACTCCACCTTCATGGGCGGGCCGACGTGCAGTTGCAGGCCCAGCAAGCCTTCCATGGAGCGGCCCTTTGGATCCTCGTCGATAACCATGCTCATCACGTGCCCGTTGATTACCTGCGTGATCACGATGCCACGCGCGATGATATGGATCTGGTTCCAGTCGCCGGTTTTGATGAATGCCCTCAGGGCGTCGGACTCGCCCGGCGAGCCGATCAGCTTGGGGGTCCCCCCTTCGGCCATGCGGACGAACTGGCCGCGCGGCGCCACGAAGCCGCGCCCGCGCTCTTCGTACAGCATACCGGTGTAACTGTTCTTGCCGTCGATGTCGGCCTGGTAGCCCTTCATGACCCACTGGCCCGCATCGGACAGCACGACGCTGCGATACTGGACCCCGCTATTGGCCGTCTCAGTGACCCGGTACTCGGCCTTTAACTCGAAGTCCTTCGTGGTTCCGCCCCGCCAGATGATGAAGGTATTCAGCTTCAACTGCTTTTCCGGAGTGGTCTGGCCGGCGATGGCGCCGTCTTCCACCCGCCAGAAGCCCGGTTCGCCGTCCCAGTTGTTCAGCGTCTTGCCGTCGAAGATGGCCACGAAGCCCGTGTTGTCATCGGGCACGGGCGCGCGGCGGCCGGGCGCGGCGGCCATGCAAATCACAACCACGGCGAGGATGCCGATCATGAGAGCATTCGGAAACCTTGTGAACATTTCTCCTCCTTTTCGTGCCGCTTAGCGGGGCCGGCCCAAAGCGGTTTCGGCGGCGATGGTGCTGTGCATGGCGGCCAGCCGCACGGGCCGCGGGATGTCCATCCGGCTCAGGACATCGTACAGCGCGAAAGCCTGCTTGCGATCGCCGCTCGCCATCAGTCCTTCAGCCGAGACCAGGCCGGCGGCGGCCGCGGCCGCGCGCAGGGGTCCTTTCGTCTTCTTGAGCCCGTCCAGAAGAATCTCGGCAGAGCGGGGACCACTGATTTGTCCGATCGCCGCCACAGCCGCCTGGGCTACCTCGGCGTCGGCATGGTACATCAACTTGGCCAGGGCATCCACCGCCTTGGCGTCCTTGCGCTGGCCGATGGAGTCGATGACGCCCGCCAGCAACTTTCCCTTGACCTTCTTCAGCGCACCGCGCAGGGCGTCATCCACCGATGGATCGGGAATCGGCGCCAGGCCGAAGCGGGCGTAATCGGCAAGCCGCTGATCGCTCAACAACGCGGCCAGCGCCGGCACCGCTTCCTGGGCGCCCACCTGCGCCAGGCGCATACAGGCCTTGGCCCTTTGAAACAGCGTCGCTCCGGGGTCCTTGAGAATCTGAACGAGCTCCGGCGAATCGAGCTTCATGATTCCGGCGGCCTGAAACTCCGGGGGGATCGGCGGCGTCGTGGGGCGCTGCCCGCCCCCGCGCTTCTTCGCGGGGGGGACCGTCTCTTGAGTGGCTTGTGTCATTTCAGTCTCCTTTCCCGTACCCGCTTTCCTATACCAGCCGCCAGGGCGGCCGCAGCTCCCGCGACCGCATGCGGTTGGCCTCCGCGTCGCCGACAAACTCCTGCTTGGCCGGGTCCCAGGTCAGCCTGCGGCCGAGCAGATAGGCGATGTAGGCGGCATGGCAGCCGATATGGGTGTTGGCCGCGGCGGTGGCATGGGACCTGGGCCGCGACCGGGTCTTGATGCACTCGATGAAATCCCGCCAGTGGTAATGCAGGGTGAGATTGAAAGCATTGCCCTGCTCGGGGGGAGGGAGTTCGGACTTGAGGTTCTCCGACACTTCGATCTTGCCCGTGTCGCCCGTCTCCACCCAGCCGTTGTCGCCCTCGAACCGCACGCTGCACGTTCCCAGGCCCAGCCAGCCGGAGTCGCGATGCACCAGTTTCACGCCGTTGGCATAGCGGCAGTAGATGAAATACGGGGTGGTGTTCTCGCCCTTGGGCTCGTATTCGACGGGCTCGGTGTCGTCGGCGTCGTTGGCGTACTGGCAAAGATCGGCGGTGTGCGAGCCCCACTCCAGGATTCCGCCGCCGTGGAAATCGAAGTAGCCGCGCCAGCGGCCTTGCACATAGGCCGGATTGTACGGCCGCCAGGGACTCGGACCGAGCCACCGGTCCCAATCCACCACCTCCTTGGCCGGCTCCGGCTCGGCGGGCAGCCAGTCGTGGGTGGTGATCGGCGGCCAGGTGGTTCCGGTGCCGGCGTTGCAGTGGAGGGTCTGCAACTTGCCGAGCTTGCCGCCGCGGGCCAGCTCCATGGCGAACACGAAATTCTTGCCATTGCGCCGCTGGCAGCCGGCCTGGTACACGACGCCATAGCGCCGGACGGCTTCGGCCAGCGCCTGGCTTTCCTGGATGGTCATTGAGCAGGGCTTCTCGCAGTAAATGTGCTTGCCGGCCTTGGCCGCGATGATCGACATGGGGGTGTGCCAGCGGTCGCCCGTGGCGATCACCACGCCGTCGATGTCCTCACGAGCCAGCAACTCTTCATGGCTCGAATACATCGCGCAGTCGCTGTTCTGGTAGCGCTTGTCGACGGTGCTCTTGATCAGCTCGCGACGCTCGTTCCTGACATCCGCGACGGCCCTGAAGCGCGCATCCTTGTAACTGAGAATGCACGCCACGGAGGACATCCCGCGGTTGCCGATCCCGATCCCGCCGAACAGGATCTGATCGCTGGGCGGCACAGCTCCGGCGCGCCGGCCCAGCACCGAGCTGGGGACAATCATGGGCGCCGCGGCCAGTGCGCCCGCCTGGGCCGCGGTCCTGGCGAACTGTCGTCGTGTGACGGCTTCAGCTCTCTCGATCATTCGTCCTCCTTCTGGATTGAGTGCATCGTAGTGCCTACCTGCCCACTTTACGACTCTTGGGTCCGGGTGTCCAGTCCGATGTTTGGAAAGAGAAATCGGCTCTGAGCAGGAATCTGTGAGGCGCCCCGGTTTTGCGGGGTTTCTGTAGTTGATGCCTCCCGGTGGTCCGCAATAATTCCATCCGAGCCTCACGCCGCCACCTTCTCCAGCGAATACTGGTGGTGAAGTCCGCCGAGAACTGGCTTGCTCCGGATGACGTGCCCGGCGGGGATGCTGTGGCGACTCCCATTCTCCGGCGGGGGCTGCTGGAGCGGTGCCGGTATCCCCGGGCCAAGGCTCAGGTG
>Ga0315284_10005128_pt1 | contig 18618 bp, 13 predicted proteins | sample YL17G09_16_MG_FD_203696 | JGI IMG/M metagenome (GOLD analysis project Ga0315284, IMG submission 203696) | Sediment microbial communities from Yellowstone Lake, YNP, Wyoming, USA - YL17G09_16 | ecosystem: Environmental > Aquatic > Freshwater > Lake > Sediment | place: USA: Wyoming | collected... | reverse complement strand
GAAGGACGATTTCTGCGAGCACATTCTGGACCTGGTGATTGACGTGACCAAGGCCGAGCGGGGTCTGTTGTTTATTGTCCAGGGCGAGAAGCTCGTGCCCGCGGCGGCGCGGAACGTTGACCACACTACGCTGGAGGACGCCGAGGCGGTTTCCCACTCGGTGTTGCGGAAGGTGAAGCGCCGGGGCGAGATGGTCTTTAGCGCCGATGCAATGGCTGACCCGCGGTTCAATAGCGCGAACAGCGTGATGCTCAACAAGATCCGGTCGCTGCTGTGCGTGCCGCTCCGCGCTGAAAACCGGGTGATCGGTACGATCTACGTTGACAGTCGGATTACCGCGCACCTGTTCCTCGAGGAGGACAAGAACCTGCTTGTTTCAGTGGCGAACCTGCTGGCCGCGACCATCGACAAGTCGGTGGCGTTCCGGAAACTACAGGACAACATGTCGGACTTGCGCGAGGGTATCCTGGTGGATGCGGTCACCGGTTGTTTCATGGGCCGTTCCAAGGCGATCAAGGACGTGTACCGCGTGATTGACAAGATTGCCCCATCTAACTGCACGGTGCTTCTGACCGGCGAGACCGGCACCGGCAAGGGTGTGCTTGCTCGCCTCATCCACTCGAAGAGCGAGTGCCGGGGCAACAAGTTCGTGTCCATCAACTGCGGTACCCTGCCCGAGAACCTGTTTGAGTCCGAACTGTTCGGACATGTCCGGGGTGCGTTTACCGGTGCGGTCAAGGACAAGGAAGGGCTTTTCGAAACCGCAACCGGCGGGACGATTTTCCTCGACGAAATCAGCAACACCTCCATCATCGTCCAGGCGAAGCTGCTTCAGGTGCTCGAAGAGAAGGTCATTCGCCGAGTGGGCGAGACTCAGACCCGACGGGTTGACGTCCGGCTCATCTGCGCGACGAACCGGGATCTCCAGTTGGACGTGCGGGCCGGGAAGTTCCGGGAGGACCTGTTCTACCGCATGAACGTCGTGTCAATCAACGTCCCGCCGCTGCGTGAGCGCGCTGCCGACATCGCGCTGCTCGCCAACTACTTCGTGAAGCGCTACGCCAACCAGCTTAACAAACCGGTAGCCGGGTTTGAAGAGAGCGCGCTGGCCCTGTTCGCCAACTACGCATGGCCGGGCAACGTGCGGGAGTTGCAGAACGTGATTGAGCGCTCGGTGATCATGACCCAGAAGCGCAGGGTTGCGGTCGACGACCTAGGAGGCCAGTTTCCCGCGCTCGAACCGAAGACCGATGTTCCTCAGGGAAAGCGCCGGCTCTTCGACCGCAATGAGGTAATGAAAGCACTACGTGAGACCAGCGGGAACGTCAGCAAGGCTGCGGAGTTACTTACTACCCACCGTAGACAGATCCAGCGACTGATACGACGCTACCGGATAGATCGAACAGACCTCGGCTAGACCATGGTCGCACACCTGAGACCCGCCGAGATAACAATCGTATTGGCATGCACTTAGGTCTTTCTGGTGCCATGCTGCGACAGTGTTGGAGCATTTCGAGAGGGTGCGTCAGCGCTGCGACATCCGACTTATCTATCGTAGATACGTATGTTATGATGATTGTTGCTCTGTGGGCATTGGAATTGCTATGTCACTATCTGAGACTCATAACCAAATGGAGGCTATCATGGACGGATTTCCGATTCTCCCGCGGCCGGGCCCCATTGCCCCGCCCTTTTGATGCGTTAGGCATCACCTATGTCGGGTTGGACTAGCCACATCTGGCCTCCCGACTGAGACGCTGCTTGGCTGGGCACAGATAAGTGTCCAGCCAAGCTTCCGTCTATTCGGCCATTGCGTTGACTGCAGCATCCTGTCCCGTATAATCGAATGGTGAGAGCCGTCGCAACAAACCGCAAGGCGCTGCGCGACTATGAGGTGTTCGAGAAGCTCGAGGCCGGAATCGAGCTCTTCGGGACCGAGGTGAAGTCGCTCCGGGCGGGTAATGTCTCGCTTGACGAAGGCTACGCTGCGGTCGAAGGCGGCGAGGTCTTTCTAGTCGGAGTAACCATTGCACCCTACGCGCAGGGCAACATCTTCAACCGTGACCCGAAGCGGCGGCGCCGGCTGTTGCTGCACCGGGAAGAGATCAAGCGGGTGTTCGGCCGCACGACCCTGCGGGGCTATACGATGATTCCCCTGAGCATCTACTTCAGCGACCGGGGTCGGGCCAAGGTCGAACTCGCCTTGTGCCGGGGCAGGAAGCAGTACGACCGGCGCGAGGAACTGCGGCAGAAAGCCATGGACCGGGACGAACGGCCGGAAAGGAGTCGGGTAAGATGAGGAACGGACCGGACCGAACACCCACGGTCACGGCTCTGGTGTTTATCGCTGCCGGGGTGATGATGGCCCGCACCGTTGATATCGGGGGAGCCCGCGTCGAGACTCGGATGGCGGGCAAGGTAGAGTGCGTTCCTCTGTCTGTTGTCGCCGCGGCGCTGAACGGCAGATGTTGGCGGGTCAACGACCGGTTCGTGATGGTGCTGCCCGGAGATTCGGTCCAGCCGGGCCGGGAGTACGTGCTTCGGGCCGACAGCACCTGCGCGTTGTGCGACAGCCGCCGTGTCGCCCTACCCGCAGCACCGGTCCTCGACAGTGACCGGCTGTACCTGCCGGTAGTGGCGCTGGCCGATCTATTCCCGGGTGCGGATGTACCGGCCCTGCTTACGATTGAGGCCGCGCGGCAGGGCGACACGCTGACCTTCGTTCTGCGGGGTCAGTGCCGGCCGGGCGAGAAGCTCGCCGCGTTTGGAGACTCGCGATCAAGCCTTGAGTACCAGCTGGTCATCGGCGCCCGGCGCGACTCCGGGCTGGGTCCGCAGGTCGCCCTCCTTTCCCTGACTCCGCCGGGCATACTGAAGGCAGTGACGCTGGACAGCGGTGCCGGGGCGAGCCTCAATTTCAGCTTCCGGCAGCCGGCGGCAGAGCGACTCACCGTATTGCCCGACCGGGTAGAGTTGCGGGTATGGCCGAAACCGGAACGTGCAATCAAGCGGCTCGTGCTTGACCCCGGGCACGGCGGCGAGGATCCGGGCGCTCTGGGCCGGCGCGGGACGCGCGAGAAGGTGGTCGTCATGGATGTTGCCCGGCGCCTGAAGAAGAAGCTGGAGAAGCAGGGTTTTGAGGTGATTCTGGCCCGCGACTCGGACAGGTTCGTGTCGCTGGCCGACCGTTCCAGGTGCGGCAACGGCCGCAAGGCAGACCTGTTCGTCAGTATCCACGCGAACTCGTCGCCGAACCGGGCAGCCTGCGGACTCGAGACCTACTTCCTTTCCGAGGCCAAGACCGACTGGGAACGGGCGGTGGCCGCACGCGAGAACGCCGCGTTCGAGACCGAGGACTCGAGCACCGGGCTGAATGTCGGCGGCGACGTCGGGTTGATACTGGCCGACCTGGCCCAGAATGAATTCCTCATTGAATCATCGGAACTGGCGGCACGAATTCAGGAGACAACCGTGCCCCATGCGAGAATCAAAGACCGCGGAGTGCGGCAGGCCAACTTCTACGTGCTGCGCAACAACTTCATGCCGGCGGTGCTGGTCGAATGCGGCTTCCTGAGCAATAGGAGCGAAGAGAAACTGCTGCGTCAGCTTGAGCACCGCGAGCGGCTGGCCGAAGGCATCAGCCGCGGCATCGTCGAATTCACAAGACTCTACGGCCCGAAAGCAAACGGCTCCCAGCCCGGAGGCAAAGATACCAAGATTCCAAGATCGAAATCCTGACGCCGGCGCGCCGATTGGCGTCTTCGATTCCGGCATCGGCGGGCTGACCGTAGTCAGAGCGCTGCGTCGGCGGCTGCCCGGCGAAAGCATCGTGTACTTTGGCGACCCGGCGCGATTCCCGTACGGAACTAAGTCGGCCGACACAATCATCCGGTTCGCAGTTGAGGACGCCGGTTTCCTGCTGAGTCGCGGGGTCAAGCTGGTCGTCGTCGCGTGCCACTCGGCTTCCTCGTCCGCACTGCCGGAGCTCGCGCGCCGGCTGCCGGTGCCCGTGCTCGGGGTGGTCGAACCGGGCGCGCGTGCGGCAGTGCGGAGGACAAAGTCGAACCGCATCGCCGTAATCGGCACGACCGCGACCATCGGCTCCGGAGCCTACGAACAGGCGATCCGCCGCCTGAAGCGGGACGTCGAGATTATCGCCAAGCCCACGCCGTTGTTCGTGCCGCTGGCCGAAGAAGGCTGGCTGGACAACGAAGTAACCGAAGCGGTGGCGAGGCGCTACCTGGCCGGGCTGTCCGACGAGGGCGTGGACACGCTGTTGCTGGGTTGTACCCACTTCCCCTTGCTGGCACGAGTGATGGGCCGCGTCCTCGGTCCGACGGTCGGGCTGGTTGATTCCTCAGAGGAGACCGCTGTATCGGCCGCGGATCTGTTGGCCGGGCAGGGGTTGCTGAACCCGGGCGGGCCGGTTCGGCACCGCTTCTACCTGTCAGACCTGGCGCCGAACTTCCAGACCGTGGGCGAGCGATTCCTCGGCGAGCCGATGGGCGAAGTCGTGCGTGCGTCCGTCGGCGAAGCGCCGGAAAGGAAGCAATGATTCGGGACGATGGCCGGAGGCCGGACGAGATACGGCCGGTCACTCTGGATCTCGGATGCCTCAAATACGCCGAGGGGTCATGCCTGGCAGTGGCGGGCAATACCCGCGTGCTGTGCGCGGCTTCGGTGGAGCGGCGGGTTCCGCCGTTTCTGGTCGGCAGTGGCCAGGGCTGGGTCACGGCCGAGTACGGACTGCTGCCGCGGTCCACGTACCAGCGGACCGCGCGCGAGTCCGATCGTCCCCGCAGCCGCAGCCAGGAGATAAAGCGTTTTCTGGGGCGGTCGCTGCGGGCGGTCTGCGACCTGTCGGCACTCGGCGAGCAGCAGATTATCGTAGACTGCGACGTGATCCAGGCCGACGGCGGAACGCGCACCCTGGCGCTGACCGGCGGGTTCTGTGCCCTGAAACAGGCGGTGGAGCGCATACGCGGGCGCGGATTCGTGGAGCGAGACCCGCTGATTGAGCACGTTGCGGCCACCAGCGTCGGTATCGTTGACGGTGAGGTCCTGCTCGACCTCGACTACTCCGAGGACTCGCGTGCCGACACGGACATGAACTTGGTTCTGACCGGAAGCGGTCGGATCGTCGAGATCCAGGCGACCGCCGAGCACGTGCCGTTCGACTTCGAGGAGTTCAGCCGGATGTACAAGCTCGCGGCGAGGGCGATCGGCGAGCTGATTCAATTGCAGCAAACCAGCCTCTCGTCAGCGCGTGGTTGAGGAACCGGCCGAGGCCGAAGACGGCGGCACACCCAGCGCGACGAAGCGGTTTCATCGGGTTGCCTCGGAGCGACTCTGGGGCAAGCGGCTTGACCAGTACCTGATCCAGTCGGGCCTCGGAGTCTCCCGGACGCGCGCCGCGCAGTTGATCGACGACGGCAAGGTGCTGGTTAATGACAAGAACTCCAAGCCCAGCTACCGCGTGAAGCCCGGTGACGAGATCAGCGCGGCCTTCGAGCCGGAGCCGGAGATAACGCTCGAGCCCCAGAAGATGGACTTGAACATCGTCTATGAGGACAATGACATCCTGGTGCTCGACAAGGCCGCTGGCGTCGTCGTGCACCCGGCGCGCGGGAACCGGGATCGGACGCTGGTCAACGCGCTGCTCTACCACTGCAAGAGCCTGCCCCTGCGGCAGGACTCGCTGATCCGGCCGGGGGTCGTGCACCGGCTCGACAAGCATACAACCGGGCTGCTGATGTTCGCCAAGACCGACGAGGCGCTACGCGGGCTCGGGTACCAGATTGAACACCGGACGGTCGTGCGCGAATACGCGTGTTTCGCCTGGGGCGACTTCGAGGCGGAGGAAGGGACGGTTGACGCACCAATCGGCAGACACGCGATCGACCGGACCCGCATGGCGGTCACGCCGTTCGCGGCCCGGACCGCGGTCACGAACTACGAAGTGTTCCGGCGCTACGGCGTCTGTACGTATCTACGAATTCGGCTCAAGACCGGCCGGACCCACCAGATTCGCGTGCACATGCAGCACATCGGCCATTCGGTCGTTGGCGACCCGGAGTACGGCGGCCGCAGCGCGACGGTCATCACCCAGCGTGACCACATGCCCCGGTTTCAGGACATGCTTGCGATAGTGAAACGCCAGGCTCTCCATGCCGCAAGGCTCGGCTTCAACCATCCGCGCACTCAGAAGTACATCGAGTTCTCATCGTCATTGCCGAAGGACATGGAGCGGCTGCTGTTCTACCTCGAAGAGCATGCCCGCATGAGGGATGACGGGTAAGAGCCAAGGCAGAATGGCGGAAGCGCGGCGCTTGACTGGGCGCGGTCGAGGGCTAGGATTGACGCGATGAGTGCATTGAAAGCGCTGCTGGCCGCGGGCTGCCTGCTGGTCGGCACCTGCATGACCGAAGACTTGGGCCCGATGCCCACTCTTGAGGTTCCACAATGGCAGGACGGCGAAACCTCGGTTTACGAGGTTACCCGGAACGATTCGGCCATGTACCGGTCAGTCTTGACTTTGAGCTTTGACGAAGAGATGGGCGGCGCGGGTCAGGGCGACAGCGCGCGCACCATACCGACCCTGGTCGCGACGAACGTGGTCGAGCCACTTTCGGATGCCGAGTACTTTTTTGATTCGGTCCAGGTGGTGTTTCGGCGCGACAACATTGCGCCCCTGCGCGCGTACCGGTCGGTCGAAACCGACATCTCGGAGTTCGAAATTGTCGCCCGGTACGGACGGGACCGGGTTCAGCTCGAGAAACAGACGATTGACGGCAGCGTTCAGCAGGACTTGCGCCTGCCCGGTCGCTTCCACTCCTACGACATGATCCAGACCTGGCTCCGCTACGTGCCGCTGATTCCCGGCACGACCTTCCGCGACAACCTCGTTGTTCCTCTCGAGTTCAGGACCGTGCCGGTCAAGGTACTGGTACTCGGCACCAAGCTGGTCACGACCGGGGTCGGCGACATCATGTGCCGGGAGATCGTCCTGATATTGCCCAACCGCGAGGTGAAGTTCTGGTACGAACTCGCCCAGCCGCACCGGTTTGTCGGGCTCAAGGACGCCCAGAACGAAACCCAGATGCTGCTCCAGAGCTTCCAGCCGGCCCGCGCCGATACGTTGCCGGCTCCAGTGGTCCGATAGACCGGCAGGGACGGGGACGCCACCGCCCGGTCGAAATTGACAGGCGTGGCAATCCGGGCTTAGATTGTGTGAGCCGAAAAGGAGTGCTAATGGTCAAAATCGTCAGATTCGCGCTGGCGCTTGTGGCGCTGGCTACAATATCCCATGCCGAATGGGTCGCAATCGGCCCGGACGGCGGCATCGTCAATGCGCTGGCGCTGGACCCGCAGAATCCGGCTACCCTGTACGCATTGCCGTACGAGTATCCGGACAATCCGCGCGTGTTCAAGACCGCAGACGGCGGCGCGGGCTGGACCAGTGTGGGCCGGCTGCCGGACTACAACGTCAACATGCTGCGCGTTGACCCTCACCAGTCGAGTTACCTGTATGGCATGACGTCCTCTGCGGTCTGGCGTTCGACCGACGGCGGCGCGTCGTGGGCGAGCTACAGCTTTCCGGCGTCGGCGATGGGAATTGCCGCGGACCCGCTGGTCCCCGGCAGACTCTTCGTCAGCGGGTACAGTTTCTCGACCTACCCGGTGCCGGTCGTGCTTATCTCTACCAACTACGGACAGAACTGGAGTGCAACCACGCTCGACCCGGACATCGGGTATTCGTACTGTGCCGCGTTCGACCCGACCGACACGGGCACGGCGTATGCGGGTTGTGCCAACGGCCTGGTGTTCCGGACTACCGACGGCGGCGCGCACTGGGTTTCGGCCAGCGGCGGCCTGCCGGCGACCAGTTCGGTCCAGAAGCTCGCGGTGAACTCGGGGAACCCGGACATCGTGCTGGCTGCGGCCAGCGACGGCGTCTACCGGACAACCGATGCCGGTGGGTCGTGGGTCCGGGCAGACGAGATAACCATGGCATTCGATGTGGCGTTGACCGCGGCCAATCCTGCTCTTGCCTACTGCCTCGGCTATGACACGTTGCCTTGTCTGTACGTCTCGACCGACTCGGGCGAGACTTGGGTGGCTCAGCCCGGCAACGTGCAGCAGAGCAAGGGCGGCAGCCTGATAACCGACCCGTCGGCGGGCGACGTCATCTACTCACCGGGCGCGAAGGGAATCATGAAGACCGCTGACCGGGGCGCGCACTGGGCCGGGGCGAACACCGGCATTCGCATCGCCACCATCTCGACCATCAGCTCAAGCCCGTGGGACCCGCGCCACGTGTATCTGGAGTGCTACCAAAACGGCATGTTCCGGTCAACCGACGCCGGAACGAACTGGACGCGCTGCGAGGACTTCCTTTCTTGCGGTGCAATTTGCGGCATCGGGCTCGCGCCCGGCGGGGGTACCGATACCGTGTATGCGCTCGAAGGACAAGGCTGAGGGCAGGCAGAGCTCTTCCGGAGCACAGACGGCGGGACCGTCTGGACACAAATGGACTCTTACTATGACGACGGTGGTTGCTGCATCGTTCATCCGGATTCGGCGAACATCGTCCTGACCGGCGGCAAAGGTCCGAGCTCCCAGACCAATTGGTCATTCGTGGTCTCCTACTCGTACGACTTCGGAGCCACCTGGACGCGCTGCAACCTCTCCGATACCGCCCCAGGCTGGTGCTATGCCCTTGCAGTAGCACCCTACCAGACAAACGTCGTGTATGCCGGCGGATGTGCAAACGGCACCGGCGCGGTCTACAGGTCAACAGACTTCGGCGTAACGTGGGCTCCGACCGCCGCCGCGCCCGCCGACACAGTGTATAGCTTGGTGGTCGCGTCCTCGCAGCCGAACCGGGTATTTGCGGCCACGCCTTCGGGCATTCTTCTCACTACAAATGCAGGCGCTAGTTGGACGAACGTCTGGGGTCAGCGTGGCGTCAGAGCGGTGATGATAGACCCATTGGACCAAGGTACCATCTTCGCAGGTGGCGACAGCGGGGTTTCGGTGTCGTACGACGCCGGCTACAATTGGGCGACAATGAGTCAAGGTCTGGATGGCCGCAAGGTCACGTGCCTTGGGGGCGCTGGCCTGCTGCTTGCCGGCACTGTAGGCGGTGCGTGCTATCTCGACACGATGCCCACTGGCATCGGCGCCGCGCCGGTGGAACCCGTTGCCATTACGCGCTATGTGCGGCCCAACCCGTTCGTTGTTTCCTGCCGGATCGTCGGGCACGACCGCGACCAGTTTACCATTTTCGACCACGCGGGCCGTCAGGTCGGCATGGCGAAGGGCGACAAGATTGGCGCGGGACTTCCGGCCGGGGTCTACTTCGCGCGGGTCATGGGCTCAGATACCGGACCAATCAGAATCGTGAAGACGCGATAGTTGGCAGGTAGCAGTTAGGAGTTAGTAGGTGCGGGGCAGGCTTTACGCCTGCCCCGGTTGCACAGTGTGACGGTTGGTCTACTGCTCGTCGCCGCCGTTCTCGGTGTCTTCGGGCGCCATCTCGCGGTCTCGCCGCTCCGGCTTGTAGTTGTTGAAGTTCCAAGTCAGGTTCAGGCTGACCATTGGTGCTGCGCGCTCGAACCGGAAGTGGTTGTAGAAATCGGGTCCCTCGGCGGTGGATTCGAACTTGCCGCTGCCGAACAGGTCCCGCAGCTGTAGAGTGGCCGAAAGCTGGCGATTGGAGAGCTGCTGCTTTATCGCCGCGCTGGAGATGAAATGTCCTTCGTCGCGGCCTTGGGTAGACACCTCGGGGCTTTCGAAGTGCAGGTCAAACTGCAGCCGGGTCTGAGTCGGCAGGCGGAACTCGGTGGAGAACCGGCCGTCCCAGCTGAAGCTCCGGTCGGAAGTCCCGTCGTTGCTGACCAGCCGGTAGTCGTACAGGTCGCCGGACAGGTCGACGTTCCACCACTTGAGAATCTGCATGTCCAAGAGGATCTCGGTGCCAAGCGAATAGTCGGTGCCGACGTTGTCGGTCGTGAAGAGGATTACTCCGGGTGCATAGACCGAGCGGACGTGGTCGATCTTGTCGTGCGTGATGCGGTAGTAGGCCTCGGCCGAGATGCGGCTCTCACCCAGGGGCATCTGCCAGCCAGCCTCGATGGCATCGGTCAGCTCGGGCTTCAGACGCGGGTTGCCGACCTGCACGTTATAGGCATCGCGGTGAGAAACGAACGGCCAGAGCTCCCAGCCGCGCGGCCGCTCGATGCGCCGGGTATAACTTGCCATCACTTGTTGATTCGCCGGGAGGTTGTAGGACAGGTGGAGGCTGGGGAAGTAGTCCCAGCGCTTGAGCGGGATGTCGCCGGAGTCTCCGGCCACCAGGCGGTCGGTGTGCTCTACGCGGAACCCAGGCTGCAGTCCGAACTTGCCGAGCTTGCCTGGATACTGGGCATACAGCGCGAGGATGTTGTCGGAGTAGTCGACCGCCTGGCCGTATAGCAGACTGTCAGGGCGGCCGTCGGGGAGCATCGTCCAAGACGAGTCCACGCTGCGCGCGCGGTGAATGGACGCCTGACCTCCCGCCTCCAGCTTGTCTTCCTGGCGTAGCGGCAGAGAGTAGTCGAGCTTGAACTGTACCGGCTGGCGCGGACCGGTCTCTTTCTCGCGCAGGCCGTTGATAAGATTGGTGTCGAGAGTGCTCAACCGGCTGATGGACCAGTCGTCGCCGCCGCGGCGCATGTAATTGACCGACGCCAGCAGCTCGTGACCCTCCGGGTTGAACTTGTGCTGATGCTCGATGTTGGCCGACAGGTGAGTGCCGCCATGGTTTGAGGAGTCATGGCTCAGCTCGTGGGTGGTGTCCGCCCCGGGGGTGGTTCCGCGGCTGTAGGTTGCCGACTGGTTCATGCCGAATCCCATGCCACCGAACCGCAGCCTCAGGCTGGTCTGGTCGTTGTCCGAGAACCGGTAATCGCCGCCCGCACGCAGGCCGTACGAGTTGTGCCCGCGGTTGCCTGTGCCGGTCGAGTTGCTGAAGGTCGTATCACCGGTGCTGTCGTCATATGTCCAGCTCTCGGTCAGGCGCGAACCGGGGAAGCGGCCCCGCCTCAGATCCGCCCCGCCGAAAAGGGTGAGCCGGTCGCGGCGATAGTTCAAGAGGAAACTGCCGCCGTAGCGCTGGGGCCAGCCGCCGTCCAGTGTTGCGGTGCCGCTCAATCCTACTTGGCGTTGTTTCTTAAGGAGGACGTTTATTATCCCGGATACGCCCTCGGGGTCGTACTTGGCAGACGGGTTTGTGATTAGTTCGATTTTGTCGATGGTCCCGGCCGGAATCTGCTGGAGTGCGTCCGAACCCTCGACTGGCGACGGCTTGCCGTCGACGAGCACCGTGTAGTTGCCGCTGCCGCGCAAAGTAAGGTTGCCTTCGACGTCCACTTTCACCGACGGCACGTTCTCCAGCACGTCCACCGCGGTGCCGGACGCGGCGGTGGCCATCTTGGCTACGTCGACTACCTTCTTGTCGATGCGGTACTCGAGCGAGGGCCGTTCCGCAATGGCCTCGACGCCCCGCACCGCGACGGCTGACTGCCGGAGGGTGGTCCGGCCCAGGTCGCGCGCCGCGCCGGGGCCGATGGTGACATCGCTGACGTTCTTCGTGCGGTAGCCGATGAACGACACTTCGAGGAAGTAGCGGCCGGGACGGACCCCGGTCAGATCATAGCGGCCGTCGACGCGAGTCACCGTGCCGGTGATTTGGCTGCTGTCGCGCTGACTGCGCAGCACGATGTTGGCATACTCAATCGGCACGCTCAGGTCGGCGTCATAGACTTGTCCGACAATCGAGCCGGTCGGCATGCCCTGGCCCATTCCCGGCCCGCGGCCCGACCCGGGCTGAGCGAAGAGCCCGCCGGCCGCAACCAGCACTGAAAGAAGGACGGCTGCGCAGGGCAGCCTGGATTGACGATAGTTCATTCTCATATGATAGCATAGACACGAGGGTGGGGGAAACCCTGCGTGCGGCCGGGCGGATGGGACCGGAACGTGGCTTTCACGAGCTTGACTGGGTCGGGCCTGAGAGTACGATAACGCATGAAGAAACAGGCGATGGCAGTGGCTTTCGTGTTATGCCTGGCCGGCGTCCTCGCGGCGCAGCCGGGCGCAGGGCCGAGAGAAGGCGCAATCGTCGGGCAGGTGTTTGACTCCGACCTGAAGGCGCCGATTGAGTATGCCAACGTCGTGCTTTACGGACTGCCGGAAAGCACGCAGGTAACCGGCACGGTCACGGACAAGACCGGCGCGTTCCGGCTCGACGGGGTGAAGCCGGGCCGTTACTACGTGGAACTGTCGTTCATCGGGTATCGGGACCGGTCAATGAAGGAAATCGAGGTCGCGGCCGGGGCTCAATTCGACCTTGGCCGGATTGTGCTGGAACTGAAGCCAATTTCGGTCCAGGGGGTCGAGGCCGTGGGCGTGAAGCCGGCAATCAGCTACGAAATCGACAAGAAGGTCATTGACGTAAGCAAGCTGCCCAATGCGAGTTCGGGCACCGCAGTGGATGCGCTACGGAACGTGCCTTCGGTCAAGGTGGACATCGAAGACAATGTGACCCTGCGCGGCAGTTCGAGCTTCAAGGTGCTCATTGACGGCAAGCCGACCCTTCTCGACGCGAACGAGGCCTTGAAGCAGACGCCGGCCCAGACCATAGACAAGATCGAGATCATCACCAACCCTTCGGCCAAGTATGAACCGGACGGTGCGGCCGGTATCATCAACATTCTCCTGAAGAAGCAGAAGGGCCGGGGCATCAGCGCTCTCGCCAATGCGAACGGCGGGCTGGCCGGCAGTCGCGGCGGCGATGCGCTCCTCAGTTACCGGCGGGGCATCGCCAACACCTACGCCGGCGGGAATGTCGGTCGCTACACGTCCAAATGGAATTCCGAATCAGAGAGCCGGACTTTCGGCGATTCCGGGAGCCTGTCAATCGCGAGCAACGGCTCGGGACATTGGAACGGGTTGTTCGGCGCCGGCCGGGCCGGGCTGGACCTCCAACTCGGCCCTCGCGACAAGTCGAGCGTGTCGGGCCGCGTCGGCGGATTCGACGGCCGGAGCGAGGATAGTTCCGACGTAACCGAGCGCTCCCTGCCCGGCGATTCCACTCGGGTTTACCGGACAAGAGGCCTGTGGGATTTCAGCCGACGTTTCTACTTCATCACCGCCGACCACCAGCATGATTTCGATACGACCGGGCATAAGCTCACGGCAAGCGCGTACGCGGTCAACCGCGGGGGCGGCGGCGTGTCCGGGAATGAGAGACTGGACTCGACCGGGAACGACACCGCCAGCGGCCGCCGGACCGACGAGCGGGGCCCGATGCGCCGGGCGAACATCGAACTGGGCTACACGCTGCCGACTCGCGACAAGGACAGGTTCGAGGCCGGGCTTCAGAGCCGGCTCGAGCGCACGGACCAGGACTACAGACTCTACAACTATGACTCGGCCGCGCGGACATGGGAGCTCGATACGCGCTCAAGCCACCCGTACATGGGCACCCAGACCATCCACTCGCTCTTCGCGACCTACTCGTGGAATTGGCGTGGGCTCGGGCTGCAGCCCGGGCTGCGGGGCGAGTATGGTGACCGTGTCATCGCGGTCACCGACATGACCACCACGTGGAAGATTAACCGCTGGGATTACTTCCCCAGCCTGCACGCGACGTACAGCCTGACCTCGGGGCAGCAGGTCACGGCCAGCTACTCACGCAGGATTGACCGTCCCGACCCCTGGTATCTACGGCCGTTCCCGGTATGGTTCGATGCCCACACCGTGAGCGTGGGCAACCCGGAACTGAAGCCGTCCTACGCCAACTCGTGGGAACTCGGGTGCGAGCTGCCGTTGGGCGAGAACTCCCTGAGTGCCGAGGGATACTGGCGGACCACGAGCGACATGGTCGAGTGGGTGACGACCAGGCTTAAGTACCCGGATGACACGACCGTGCTGAAGCAAACCGCCCAAAACGTCGGCCGGGACCGCTCAATCGGTGTGGAACTATCCGCAAACCTCTCCCCGGTCAAGTGGTTCACCGCGTACGTCAGCGGCGACCTGTCGGACTATCACGAAGAAGGGACGCTGTTCGGCCGGGGTTTCAACCGCAGCATCTTCTACTGGAGTACTTCGGCCAACTTCACCTTCCGGCTGCCGACCAACACGTCCATTCAACTGGACGGCAACTTCTCAGGCCCGAGCATCACGGCCACAAGTACGGACGACGGCTGGATTGGGACCAATCTGGCGGTCAAGCAGACCATGCTCAACCGGGCGCTTTCGGTCACCCTGCGACTGAGCAATCTGTTCGGCGCTACTACGTGGAGGTCGAGGTCTGAGGGGCCGGGGTTTGCCTCCCACTCGTCCAGCACCCGCGAGGGACTCACCGCCTCGCTCGCGCTCAGCTACAATTTCAACAACTTCAGATTCGACCCGAAGATGCGGGCGGGTGAGGGAGTTGAGCAGGGCGGCGGAGGCGGCGCCGGCGGCCCGCAGCGCTAGCGGACTAGCGGACGACCTCGACCTTGCCGGACTGCGGACCGCACTGGTAGAGGTACGTCCCGGCCGGAACCGGCACACCAAGGTCATCGGCGCAATCCCACGACAATGACGGTTCACCGGTTCGGAGTTCGAGGTGACGCACGATGCGTCCGACGGCATCCATTACCAGGACCGGCGCGGGGCCGGGCTCGCGGGCGGGGAAGGCAAGCAAGACGCTGCGGCAGGCAGGGTTCGGGAACGCCGGGGCAACTGAGGCTGCTGGCGCGGTGGCTGGCGCTTCGTCAACGTCGAGGTCGGTTGAGCCGTAGACCTCCATTATCCGGCTGCCGGCCACGCCGTTGGTGATTATGATTTCGCTCTTGTTGTCGCCATCGATGTCCGCGACCGCGGTATAGGCGTACCCTGACTTCACGGGACTGGTGTATTCCAGCGCGTGGCTCTGGCAGTCGTAGACGTAAAACCTGGCGGTGTAGCTCGGCGTGTAGTTGCTGACCTGGAAAACAAGTTCCTTCGCGGCGTCGCCATCGGTGTTGGCGATGGTTGGATAGCTCAGGTAAGCGTAGCCGCTCGACGGCATTGACCACAGCAGGCCGTGCGTCACGCCGTTGTAGACCTTGAGCGCCGAACTGTCCATCAAGAACACGTCGGGAATCGAGTCGCCGTTCACGTCGTAGCTCACGGTCCTATTGCTGGTGTAGGCCGTGGCCGAAGAGTAGGTGGCCGGCGCGGTCCACTCGACGACGTATGAAGCGAAGGCCGCAGCCGCCAGCAACGCAATCAATGTAACGAGTCTCATCGGTTTCTCCTTTCGGAACAGACGGGCATTTTCACTCTCGGCGAATTGTCGGTCAGGCGGAGTGCAATGTCAATCCCGGGCTGACGAAGGCCCGTCGGGCTCGACGGCGCTCACCAGTTGAGTGATGCGAGCGGACAGCGGGGCAAACACCGGGAGAGAGGAAAGGCCAGATTCCCCAGCCCAGCGGTTCAGCTCCTCCAGCTTATGCTTGAGTTTGTGCTTGTGCCCAGCCTTCGTCCGGTTCAGCACACCCCAGAGCTTGTGGGCATACAGGCGCAAACGGAAGGCGGTCACCGAGGCGGAGTCAATGTCGGCCTTGGAGAGCTCCTCGGCCACGAGTTCATCGAGGCGGCGCTGCGCATCTTGCGAGCGGGCATAGGCCTCGGCCCGGCTGAGCCGCTTGCCTTCAGGCTCGGGCTTGCGTCTTGAGCGGGTGACCTTGCCATCGTATCTTCGGACTGCGTCCCAGACCTCAGGCGGCAGCTTGCCGGCGAGACTGCGCACGCGCTTATACCCGCGCTGCTCAAGCACGGTCGGCTTTGAAGTGTAGGCCTCAAGCAGGTCAGCGATGTCCACGAAAGACGCCCGGCACGCCCGCAGATAGTCGGCGACAAGGCCCAGCGTGGGATTCTCAAAGGTGCCACGCTCAAGGCCACCGACAACGTAGTGGTTTCCCTTTCCCTGCCTGCCCATCAACACGGCCAGCTCCTGCTGGGTCAAACCCGCCCGCAAGCGCAAGGCGCGCAGACGCCGGCCCATCTCCGGCGTGAACCCGAACCGTTCTTCTACGTCAGCCACGGAGGCTCCGCGATACCTCGCATGATAATTAGAATTATCATGCGAGTCAACGGCGGCGGGGGAATAAGCCCTGACAGGAACGCAGGCCGGGAGACTCCGGGACAAACTCCGGGGGTCGTTCCCAGAACGGTTCAGGGGGTGGTTCGCGGGCTGAGGTAAGCGGCGAGTTCGGATGTGAGTTGCGGGCCGTTTCGGCAGGCGATTTGCGGACAGACGTCGAAGGCGAAATCAGGCGTGACCTGCGAGTTGACCTCGCGATTGAACTCAGCGGTGACTTGCGGGCTTAGTCGCGAAGCGAACTCCGGGTTGAAATGCCGGGTGAAATCCGGGCTCAGTCGTGCGGTGATTGCGCGGGTGATGTCCGGAATCCTGATGCAGGCCTCGGGGCAGGGGCTAACGAGGTCGCAGGCTCCCTTGCGTTGGCGGCACACGACCCGAAATCGCCGAAGGGGGACGGTCCCCGGCGACTGACGTGCCGGAATCCGGGACAGTTCCCGCGATTTCGGTCATGTCCCTTTGCGAGTTCCGGTTCAGGGCGCGAAGACGACGCGGGTTGTGGCCGTGCGGTCTGTCGTCTGAACCCGGATAACGTAGACACCGGCGCGAGTATCTGAAGGCGGTTTCCAGACATAGCCGGATGGTGCGGCGACGAGCACGGAGTTGGGGTCGGCGCTGAAAACGACGAGTCTTCCCGCCGCATCGTAGATGCGGACAGAAGTGGTCGAGTGGTCAAGTGCCCCGGCGGCCGAGCGGATGAGGACAGAGGTGCGGAAGGGGCTAGGGAAGGCCGAGATTGATTGGCGAGAGGCTCGGGGCGAGGGACGAGTCTCTGCGAGTCCGCCGGATGTGTCCCAGTTTGCGGTGATGTCGTAGGCGATGCCGTCGAGGACGTGGAGCGAGTCCCGGTAGAGGAAACAGCTGTCGCCGTAGGTGGTGACGGTGGTGGCGAGTTCGACTCCGACGTACCAGCGGCCCGGGGCCGGCGATGGAATAGTGATGGTCTTGTGCGCGCCGGGCGTTGTGTCGAGATAGTCGGCGGTGCTGCGAAACGCGAAGGTGTCGTGAGCGAGATAGAGGTTGAGCTGGAACGAGTCGTCGGCCGAGATGGTGACTGAGAGGTTGCGGACGGGATTTGGGACACGACCCGAAATCGTCAAAGGGGACAGTCCCCGGGGCTCGGAGCGCCGCAATCCGGTACAGTCCCCACGATTTCGGTCGTGTCCCGGCTTTGGGGACAGTCCCCGTTCGGGGACAGTCCCCTGCAGGTCGCACGCGAAGTGGTGATACTGCTTGTCGCCGACCTTCGCAAAGGCCGGGTCGCCGCCGGTCGGCTGGTTCATGTGCCGGGTGACGCCGGAAGTGAGCGCGGCTTTGAGCCGGGGCGGGCCGATGCCGTCAAGCGCGTAGCGGAACACTGCTTCGGTGAGGTGCAGCCACTCGCCGTAGGGCCAGCCTTCAGGGTGAGTGCCAAGCAGTGCGCAGCGGCCGGTCGTGTCCGCAGCCTTGTACGCCCACGAGGCAACTTTGTTGTGGCAGAAGTAGCCGGCGGTGTCGTAGCGGAGTAGGACTTCGGTTGAGGGCGGCCAGCCGATGGATTCGTTGGCAAACGGGCCGTTGTAGACGTAGAGGCTGTCAATGTAGAGGTCGCCGCCGAAGCTATCATACTGGAGCAGCGGCGAGTCGGGCGGGATGAAGTTGCCGACATACGCGTTCTGGATGCGGGTATCCTTGGTGCGGCCGGGCCAGAGGTGGTAGAAGAAAGGCGACGTGCCCGAGTCCTGATTCGAGAGCGAGGCGAGGTACGCGCCGGCGCAGGAACCGGAATACGAGCCGCCGTGCGCGTAGAAGTCGCGGACGCGCTGGCGGCCGACTGCGCCGAGCGCTGTGCCGTGGACGTAGGCGTCGCCGCCGTTGGTGTAGATGAGGCGGAAACGGGGAGAGCCGTCAGGGTAGAGCAGATAGCCGTTGGTGTCGTCGGGATTCGCGACCATGACGTACTGCAGGAGCGCGCTGTCTTCGCGGGCGATGTACTCATACGAGAGGCCGAGGCTCTCCGCGGCGTAGAGCCGGGTGCGATGCGTCAGGCCGGTTCCGCCGTCCATGAAAACGTCCTTGTAGTAGCCCTCGGTAGCTAGTGCGATGGCTGTGAGAAGTGCAAGTGCAACGACGAACCCCATGGCGCGGTTCCGGCGTACGAATGACCAGTTACCAGTTACCAGTTTCCAGTCAAGCCCGAATGACCGAATGGTCAATGGCAGGCTGCGGTCTCGTGGCACGCATTGAGGATAGGGTACTCGGGCGTGAAGTCAAACCTTCGGGCAGTAACTTGCGCCCGGTAGCACAAGACTGTAGAATGGCGCGATGAAAAGGACAATTGTAGGCGGCGTTCTTGCGGGCTGCGCTCTGCTTCTTGCGGTGGTCGGGTGCGGGACTGCGTGCAGGTGCAGCCGGCGCGCCACGGCCGCTCCGAAGGGTGCGCCGGAGCGGGTGGAGATAGACGGCCG
>Ga0315284_10005126_pt1 | contig 18620 bp, 14 predicted proteins | sample YL17G09_16_MG_FD_203696 | JGI IMG/M metagenome (GOLD analysis project Ga0315284, IMG submission 203696) | Sediment microbial communities from Yellowstone Lake, YNP, Wyoming, USA - YL17G09_16 | ecosystem: Environmental > Aquatic > Freshwater > Lake > Sediment | place: USA: Wyoming | collected... | reverse complement strand
GCCCGGAGTTGTGGAGCGACATGTGGATGCTGATTATCCTCAGCTCGCTGGTGATCCTGGGCGGCCTGGGAGTCGGCGTATTGATCGAGGTGGCCCGATTTATCCGCGAGCGGGCGTTGAGCGTGCACACCCGCATGGTGCTGATCACCACCGCCGTGCTGCTGGTGGTGGGCGGGATGCTGTTTTACCTGTTCGAGGCGCGCAACCCGCTCACGCTGGGCGGGCTGCCCGGCCCCGGATCGCGGGCCATCACCTCGTGGTTCATGTCGGCGACGGCGCGGTCGGCGGGCTTCACCCCGGTCGATCTGTCGAATATCTCGCCCCCCACCCTGTTCATACTGGTGCTGCTGACGGTGATCGGCGCGTCGCCGGGGGGCACGGGCGGCGGGGTGAAGACCACCACCCTCGCGGTGATCGGCCTGGCCATCGCCGCGATGGTGCGCCACCGGATTGACATCGAGGTGTTCAAACGGCGGCTCAGCGGCGAGATCGTCCGCCTGGCGCTTTCCATCGTGAGCTTCTACCTGCTCATCCTGCTGCTGCTTATCGTCGGCATCAGCCTGACTGAAATCACGCGGCCCGGCATGCAGCCCACGCAGGAGACGATGGCGCATTACGCGAACCTGGTCTTCACCACCGCGTCGTCCTTCGGCAACACGGGGTGGGACGCCGGCGTCGTCGCCGGCCTGCACCCGATCTCGCGCGTGCTGCTCATCATCGGCATGTTCCTGGGCCGGCTCGGTACGCTGGCCTTCATCTATTTCTTTGCCCGCTCGAAACACCCGGTCCTCCGCCGACTGCCGACGGAGACGGTGGTGGCGGGATAGGGGAAGTTTTGAATTTTGAGTTTTGAGTTTTTGAGTTGGGTAAGGATGGGTGGATGAATGGATGATGGATAGTCATCCGTGGTGAATGAAAAATGAAAATTGAAAAATGCAAAGTGCTCTACAGCCGGCATACACTGCTGCTGTGATGTGCTACGGGCAGCGTTTCATTTTGCACTTTACACTTTGCATTTTGCATTTTTCATTTTCTTCACCCATTCATCCAACCATCCATTCCTCCATAAGGAGATACACATGACTGCTCTCAACATACTGGTCATCGGTCTGGGGTACTTCGGGGAGAGCCTGGCACTGGAGCTGGCGCGACTGGGGCACAAGGTGCTCGGGGTGGACCGGGACGCGGAGATCGTGCAGCGGGTGGCGCCGGTGCTGGACGCCGCCATGCAGATGGACGGGACGAACCTGGAGGCGCTGCGCACGCTGGATGTCCCCTCTTTCGACCTGTGCATGGTGGGCCGCGGGTCGATCCTGGAAGAGAGCATGCTCATCACCCTCAACCTGAAGGAGCTGGGCGCGCGCTTCCTCATCTGCAAGGCGCTGACCGACGCCCAGCGCAAAATCCTCGAGCGCATCGGCGCCGACCAGATCGTGCAGCCGGAGCACGACATGGGCAAGCGCCTGGCGCACATGGTCTCCACCAGCACGCAGATGATCGACTACATGGACGTGTCGGCGGACTTCGGCATCGAGGAGATCACCGCCCCCCGCGGCTGGCTGGGTCGCTCGCTCAGCGAGCTGCAGCTGCCCACCCACTACGGCCTCCAGGTGCTGCTCATCAAGTCGGGCGAAAAGTTCAGCACCACCCCCGCCCCCAACACGATCATCAAGGAGAGCGACGTGCTGGTGGTGTTCGGGCATAACCGAAAGCTGGCGCAGTTCAAGCGGTGAAGCGATGTAGCGACGACGTTGCGGTCCTGCATGGTGTCTCCTTCGTGCCCGGTGATCAGTATTTGTTACCAAACTGAGAAGCAAGCCTCAGCTCGTAGTAGGCCCGTGAGGGCCGTGCCCGTGCACGAATTTATAGTCCGTAATCGACCAACGAGTAAAGCTCTCGTCCTTAGTTGGTCACGAGCTTTATGCTCGGAAACGGGCACGGCCCTCACGGGCCTACTACGAGCTGAAGTTTTCCTCGTAGTTGGTTACGGGTTGTAAATTCGTGAACCGGCACGGCCCTTACGGGCCTACTACGAGCTGACCCTTCCGCATTGCCTCAAGGTTGTATTGAAGCTGGCGGGCGCTGAGGCTGGCCAGGGACTTTTCGCCCGGTTGGAATTGCCAGCGCTCGCCGGAGCAGTCCGCGGGGACTACTTCGACGGCGGTGAGCAGACGATGGATTTGCGACGGGGCGGAGAGCAGGCGGAGCAGATTGGTCGGGCGGAGATGGTCGTCGATGCCTTCGACGGTGAGGGTGATGTCCGCCGGCGACCAGTTCAGCGGCACGATGCGCAGGCTGGCCTTCTCGCCGTCGATCCACGCTTCGCCGCCCTCCCGCCGCATGGGGAAGCGCGAGTTGACGCGGAAGCTCATCGCCCAGGCATGGGCCAACTCAATCTCGTCGTCGATCAGGTAGAGATCGGGCGACGGGGAGGCGACGCGGCGCACATTGACGGTGAACAGTCCGTCCTCCCAGGCGCGGGCGTTGTCGGAGGCGAGCAGCAGCAGGCCGTCCCGCTCGACGGCGGAGGTGAGTTTGCCGCCATACGCATGTGCCGGCTGGCGGACGAGGATGCCCTCCGGGTGTTCGGGGTAGAGCAGGTTGTGGCGGGCGGCGATGCCGATCAGGCCCACCTCGGGATGGTCGTAGGTGGTCACGCCGCGGTCGCAGGCCGGCGTTTCACCCTCCAACTCCAGGATGAAGGCGCCCTTGTCCTCGTGGAAATGCCCGCCGTAAGTCGGGCCGCTGCAGAGGTGGAAGTGGACGAAGCCCAGGCGCGGATCGTGCCGCACCGAGCTGACCTGGCCGACGTCCGGCAGCACGTCGAAGCGCGGGCGCACCAGCGGCTCGCCCGGCCACTCCTCGGCGGGGGCAACGATCAGGTGGAAGATGTCGCCGGACAGATTGCCCGCCTTGCGCATGACGGCATACAGGTCCCGCCACTCCTGCCGCGGGGAGAGCCGGCAATACGCCGCCACCAGGCCGGGCGGGAGGTGCGCGTCGTTGTGGGCGTCGTTGATGCCCAGGTAGGTGGCGCCGTCGCCGGCGATGGAGAGCATGGCCAGCGCGTAATCGCCGGTCTTGACCAGCGCCGGGGTGACGTAATCCGGCAGCGCCTGGCCGCGGAAGCGCGCCAGCGCGTAAACCAGCGGCAGCACGCTGCCGAAGGTATATGCCCAGTAGGCCATGCCCTCCAGCGTGCCGCCGTCGGGGTGCACGTAGCCGTCGATCATCTCGTGCAGGTCGCGCTCCGCCTCCTCGATCAGGCCCTGGTAGCGCGGGTGGGCCGGCAGCAGGCCGAGGGCGCCGATGATGCGCCCGGAGCTGAACACGATGCCCTGGTTCATATGGCGGATATACTCCATCCGCTTGAAATCGGACTCAATGCGCGGCAGGCCCTTCATGGCGATGGCGTCGCGGATCATCTGCCGGCCGTAGGGGGTCAGATACGCGCCCGCCCAGTCCAGCACCAGCGCGCAGCCGTGGCAGTAAATCTCCTCGGTGAAGGAGCGGTGGTGCCAGGTGGCGCCGGGGAACACACCCATGATGCTCTCGCACCAGGTATCGCAGTGGGCGGCGGAGAGAGCCATGCGCGCGGCCATTCGGCTCATCGCCGGATTGTCGTCCACCAGGCCGACGAAGGCCAGCAATTCCATGGCATGCGCGGTGCACTGCCGCTTCATATCCCGGTTGCGGCACCAGCGGCGGTCGGGCTTGGGAATGAGGCAGCCGATGTCGGCCTCGGGTGCCGCGTCGAGTAGCTTCTCCGCCCCCGCGCGCAGGGCGGCAAACATCTCTTTATACGGATTGACACTAATCTTCGCGCGCAGCTCGACCAGGCCGGCGGCGTCGAAGTAAATGCCGATCTCCGGCGCGACACTGCCGGGATTCGGCTCCAGCGCGCCGAACCAGTCCGGCGTATACGGGCTTTTCCGGGCCTCCATGCGCTCCTGCGCGGCGCGGTTGGAAAGACCGAGCCACATCAGGCTGGCGGAGGCCGGACGTGTTTCGGTGATGCTGAATTCCAGGCGCAGGTGTGTCATGCGCTCGCCGAAAAACGGCCCGTCGAACTCGTCGTTGGTGTCAACGCCGGGCGCCTGGTCGATCAGCACGCGCTCCTTGCCGTCGATGGTCGCCTTCACCGTCATGCGCACCCAGCTCGGGAGAGAGCCGAAGACGCGGAAGATGTCGTATTCCCCAACCGCCAGGTCGCACGCCCGCTCCATGACGACCATCGGTCGTCCCGGCTCCGCGCGGTCGATCTCCACGTCCACCGAGCACCAGGTCTGCACAACTCGCGCCCGCGCCGCGGGATCGACGGTGACGGCATACTGCCCGAGCAAGCTGAGCTTATCCGTCGGATGCTCGCTCGACCCGCCGTCCCAAAACGGCTCGATAATGGCTTCCGCTTCGTTGATCGATACAATGCGCATAACAGCTCCCGGGTTCAATGCTTCACACCGCGAGCGGGACATCCACCCGCGGGATGGGGACTTCGGCGCCTTTACGCTCGGCGGAGAGGTAGGCGGCGTAGATGGCGGCGGTGCAGTCGATGGCAAGGGCCAGGTCGGACTGCGGTTTTCGTCCCGACGCGGCGCACTCGATGAAGTCCTGGATCTCCGCCTGGTAGCCCATGGTGAAGTTTTCGTCCGGCGCGGCGTTGACCCAGCCTTCCTGCGTGCTGACCTTCTCCATCAGGTACAGGCCGTCGAGCTGTTGCCCCCGCGGGTTATACAGGTCGGTCAGGTTGGTGGGACTCAAGCGGCAGCGGGTGCGGTGGTTGTTGGCGAAAACCTCTACGTAGTCGTAGATGCCGCCCAACACTACCTCGCCGGTGATCACGTCGCCGAAGGCGCCGTCCTCGAAGACCACGTGCATCCAGCCGCTGTCCTCGATGTCCAGGTAATCGGTGCGGATGAAGCCGCGGTCCTGGTAGCCGGGCTGGCGGGTCAGCTCGTGGGTGCGCGCGGTCACGGCCACCGGGCGGATGGGCACACCCAGGCGGGCCAGGCCTTCCACGCGCTTGAGGTAGAGGATGGCGCCCAGCGGGTGGCAGCCTTTGCCGATGAGCGAGCCGCCGCCGGCGTATTTCCAGATGCCGTAGACCGGCGAGTGCGAGCCGTTGTGCGACTCCTCGCCGAGCATGCGCAGCACCTGCGCCTTCGAGTGCTCGATCACCGCCCGCTCCTTCCGGATGGCGGGGCCGTAGACGAAGTTCTCCGCGTAGCCGAAGCACCTGTCGCTCTTCCCGACTTCCCGCGCAAGCGCTTCCAGCGTCCGCAATACCTCCTCCAGCATCTGCGCCTTGGGGAAGGCGTTGCCGCGGAAGCTCTCGTCGCCGGCGGGGCCGAAGTAGCCGGTGAGCGGCTTTTCGCAGATGAGGTGCTTACCCGCCTTCGCCGCGGCCATCATGCCATCGGAGTGTGCGGCGGGAGGGGAGCAGATATCTACCACATCCACGTGGTCGAGCATCGCCTCCAGCGAGTCGTAGACGGGGATGCCGTGTTTCAGACCAAACTGCTGCCGGCTTTCCGGGCGTAGCGAGGTGACCCCGGCAAGCTCCACCGTCACGCCGTAGACCCGGCGCAAGCACTCGACATGAAACGCGCCGGCCATCCCGGCACCCACGATACCGACACGAAGCTGGGACATGGACACACCTCCGAATTTGCGCTCAATTCTACCATAAACGAGGGGTTGGGAGTATGGGAGTTTGGGGGGAGAGGGAGGAATGAAAAAAGAAGGCGCAAGAGGTTGGGTGTCGGCCCCTTGCGCCTGTGCCGTTACGAAGAGACTTATGGTCCCCACGAGGGGGCGCTGGCGGAGAACTCGGCGTCGTAGATGGTTACGATCGGCCCGCCGGAGGGACGAGTGGCGAAGATATCGCCGCTGCTGTAGGCGATCCAGTTGCCGTCCGGGCTGTAGCTGGGATCCCCGCCGCCGAGGCTCGTCACCTGCAGTACGTTATCGCCATCCAGGTCCATGGTAAAAACCTGCACGGTCCCGGTCCGGTTCGACTGAAAGGCGATGCGGCTGCCGGCCGGATTGACATCGGGGTCGAGATCGTCCCCGGCATCGTTTGTCAGGCGAGTCTGGCCGCTCCCGTTTGCGTTCATGATGTAAATTTCCAGGTTGTCGTCGCGTTCGGCCACGAAGACGATGCGGCCATCCGGCGCGTATGCGGGACCGTAGTCGTCCGTGGTGTTATTGGTCAGTTGCACCACGTTGCCTCCGTCGTCGGCATCCATCTCGTAGATCTCGAAGTCGCCGTCACGGTTGGAAGAAAACGCGATGCGCGTGCTGTTTGGGCTGACATCGGGGTCCATGTCGATGATGAGGATGGTGTCCGGGGTCAGCAACGTTTCGCCGCTGCCGTTCGGCGCGACCCGGTAAATATCGCCGTATTGCTCGGCATTCTCTCCGCGGAAGGCGATGAATTCGCCGTTCGGGCTGAACGCGGGCGACCAGTTCCGAACGCGGTTGTCGTCCGTTAGGCGAAGCAATCCGGTCCCGTCGGCGTTGATGACGTAAATATCGTCCCGTCCCGGGCCCGCGTCATCGGCGAAAAAAGCGATGCGCCCGGTCAGCGAAGGGGTCTCCTCATCGTCATCGAAGACATCGCATCCCGCCAGCAGGAGCAGCGTCGGCAGCGCCAGCAGCATCCACCGGCGGCAATTGCGGTACAGCATAGCAAACCTCCTTTTTTGCCCTCCCACCCCTGCCCGAAGCTTTCCTCACTTCCGGAATCCATCTTACAGCGGGGAGGTCTGCCGGTTTGTTTCGCCGCGCGACAAGGCCAGCCGGTTATCGTTGTGCTTGCCGATAGTCCGCGATCGCCGACTCGTAATAGGGGGTGCGGATCGGACCGTGCAGGATGGGATCGCCTACCCGCTCCAGTCAGGCGTAGAAGCGGGCGTTCATGTCGGCAAGGGTGTCCGCGTAAGGCGGATCGGCGGCAACGTCGCGGTGCTCCAGGGGATCGCGCTCGAGGTCGAAGAGCTGCACAGCGGGGAAGTGGCTTTCCGCGAAACGGCGGATGAGCTTGTGGCGGGTCGTGCGGGCGCAGTAGAGCTCCTCGTTGACGAAGAGGGAGAAGACGGTATCGCGCGGCGGCTCCCCTGTGCCGCAGAGGGCGCCAGCGAAGCTCAACCCGTCCACAGCGTGTGCGTCTCGAAGAAGCCAATCTGCGCATAGCAGGGCTGCTCTCCCCCTGCCCTGCTCGCGCACGAAATTGGCGAAGTCGCCGGCGGTGCGGAGGGCATACTGCGGCGGTCCCACCCCGGCCGCGCAGGGGTTCCACGCGTCGAAACCCAGCAGGTCGTGAAAGCGCGTCTCGTGGTGCATGCCGAAGAGATAAGTACGGTAGCCAGCCTAGCGCAGCACGTTGGACAGATGGCGGCGATGATCCTTCAGCGTCCAGTTGTAGATGCCTTCCGACAGGCCCATCAGCCCGTTCGTCTGCGGGTACTGCCCGGTGAGGAGGGCGCCGCGGCTGGGGGGTACAGATGCTGGAGGCGGCATACATCTGCGTGAAGCACACCCCGTCGCCCGCCAGCGCGTCGATGGCCGGCGTGTGCACGGTGGGGACGCCGTAAGGGCCGAAGTGGCGGCCGCTGTCGTGGGTGGTGATGACGACGATGTTGGGTCGGTGACTCATATATGCGTCAGCTGTTCGTGATCCGTCTTATGCGGCATACTGCACCTCGGCTTCGGTCACCACCTCGTCGCGGAAGTGCCGGCTCAATTCATCCGGCGTGCGCAGGTCCACCTGGCGACCCAACAGATCGGTTAATTCATTTTGCATGGCCATCAGGCGCAGGAGTCCGGGGATATGTTCGGGTTGGAACCAAACCAGCACGTCCACGTCACTGTCAGGACGAAAGTCCTCGCGCAGCACCGAACCGAAGAATGCCAGTTTGCGAATATGGTGCTTGCGGCAGAATTCCGCAATGCGCTCACGATCAACCGAAATCTGCAACGGCATTTCGTCACCATCCGATGCATCCAATTGTAGTGGATTGCCTGCGGATATGCAACCGCTGTTGTACTTGCGTGCAGGGGAAGTTTCACGCAAAGGCGCATAGACGCAAAGAGGGGGAAGAAAGAGTATGAGCATGAATCGTCATGTGAGGATTTGTTCCAGCGTTGCCTGGAAGCGCGCCAGGATGTCTGCCAGCTCTTCCGGGGTGGTGGCCTGCGGGAGGAAGAGGTAAATGACGTTGCCGATGGGGCGGAGGAGCAGTTGGTGCCGCAGGCCTTCCGCGCAAATCCGGCTTAGCAGGGGGTCGCCGGCGGGGAGGGGATTGCGGGTGGAGGTGTCGCGGACCAACTCCAGGGCGCCCACCATGCCGATGCCGCGGATGTCGCCGACGTGGGGCAGGCCGGCGAAACGAGCTAAGCCGTCACGGAGCATTGGAGCGGTGGTTGCCACGCGGTCCAGCAGGCGATCCTCCTGAAACAGGTCCAGGCTGGCCAGCGCCAGCGCGCAGCCGATGGGATTGGCGGTGAAGGTATGCCCGTGGTAAAAGGTTTTCGTCCCGCCAACCGGTCCGAGGAAGGCATCATACACTTCCTCGGTAGTCAGGGTGGCGGCGAGGGGGAGGATGCCGCCGGTCAGGCCCTTGGAGAGGCAGATGAAATCCGGACTCACCCCTGCCTGCTCGCAGGCGAACAGCGTGCTCGTGCGCCCGAAGCCGGTGGCCACCTCGTCGAGGATGAGGTGCACGCCGTATCCTTGCGTCAGTCGCGCGGCGCCGGCGAGGTAGGCGGGCGGGTAGACGATCATCCCGCCGGCGCCCAGCAGCAGCGGCTCCAGCACCAGGCCGGCCAGGTGGTCGGCGTGTTCCGCCAGCACCTTCTCCAGGCTTCCCAGGCAGGCGGTGCCGCAGGACGCGGGGTCCCGCCCCTCCGGGCAACGGTAGCAATACGGCGTGGGGGTTTGGAAGACATCGAAGAGCAACGGGGCGAAGGCGCCGCGGAACAAGTCCACGCCGCTGACGCTCATGCAGCCGACCGTATCCCCGTGGTAACCGCGGTCCAGGCCGGCGAAGCGGCACTTCTCCGGCCGCCCGATGTTACGCCAGTATTGCACCGACATCTTCAGCGCCACCTCGACGGCGGTGGCGCCGTTATCCGAGTAGAAGACGCGGGTGAGCCCGTCCGGCGTAAGGCGCACCAGACGCTCGGCCAGCTCGATGGCGGGGCGGTGGGTGATGGCGCCGAAGAGGGTATGATCCAGCTCCGCCATCTGGCGGTGCACCGCCTCGCGCAAGCGCGGGTGGCCGTGGCCGTGCACGTTGCACCACCAACTCGCGATGGTGTCGTAATACCAGCGACCCTCGGCGTCATACAGCTTCAGGCCCTCGGCGCGGGTGATGAACAGCGGCGGGTTGTCGCGCAGCGTGCTCATCTGCGTGTAGGGGTGCCAGATGCAGGCCATGTCTTTTTCCAGCCAGTCAGCCATCCCCCCTCCATTGCCGCAGGAACGCTTCTCCGATGGGCGCGAATTGTGCCGCGCCGTGCAGGGGATCGGACAGGTAGGGCATTTCTCCGAGCACGCAGACGCCGGACAGCGTGGGGATGATCTGCAGGTTGTCCCGCAGGATCCGTTCGTCCTCACCTTCATCCATGCGGTTGAAGATCAGGCCGAATATCGGAATCTGCCGGTTCCGCAGCGCTTCGATAGTGAGCAGCGTGTGATTGATGCAGCCCAGCCGGTTATGCACCACCACCACCGCGAGGAGATTGAGCCGGGCTGCCATGTCGGCGATCAACAGGTCCTCGCGCAGCGGCACCAGCACGCCGCCCATGCCTTCGACCAGCACCAGGTCGAATCGCTGTGAAAGCTGCCGGTAAGCGCCGACGATCACATCAGGCTCGATGGTCACCCCCGCCTGCGGCGCGGCAAAGTGCGGCGAGGCGGCCAGGGGGAGGCAGTAGGGATTCACCAGGGGTGCAAGCTCGGGATCATCTTCGAGTTCCCCGATCTGCCGGTGCATCTCCAGGTCTTCCGACGAGCACTTGCAGCCGGTCTGCACCCACTTCTGGGTAATGACATTCACCCCCTGCTGGCGCAGGTAGCCGGCGAGGTAGCCGCAAATCAACGTTTTGCCCACCCCGGTGTCTGTGCCTGAGATGAAGATACCGCTCATAATTGCCCCTGTATAATGGATGGTTGGAGGAATGAGTTCGTAGTAAGTAGTAAGTAGTATGTAGTCCGGGTTCGGACTACATACTACTCATAATTTGCATTCATCTACCCATCCATTCATCCGATCATCGTTGCCCTTTACAAAATATGCCTTGAAAGCTGGCCAATATTTCCCCGTGCCGTTGGCGATAGGCGCGCTCAACCTGCAGTAGGCGGCCCGGGGTCCAGCTCACCGCGAGTCCGCACGGCTGGCCGCGCGTTCCGGTGTAGCGAATCGAGCGCAGCAGGATGCCCAGGTTGGGGAAGGTTCTGGTGTAACAGCGCTCCTCGATTTCACAATACCCGAAAACGGCATGCAGGATATCAACAATCTCATCATGCGCCGCGAAACGGCGGCAACTCACCCGCACGTCATCGCCGAATACCTCCCGCAGCGCCTGATCGAGTTCCCGGTAGGTTTCCGGACCGAAGAAGGAAAAGGAGAGCGTGCCGCCCGGCGCGAGCAGGCCGGCCAGCCGTGCCAGGCTCCCCGGCAGGTCGGTGAACCACTGGAACGCCGCGTTGGCGGAGATGAGATCGTATCGCCCGTCGTCAAAGGTTTCCGCGTCGGCGATCCGGAATGTGGCGCGGGGATCGGCGATCTTCCGTCGGGCGACCTCCAGCATGGCCGCGGAGATGTCCACCCCGAGGATTTCCGCCCTGGGGAACGCCGCCAGCAGCAGGCGGGTATACAGGCCGGTGCCGCAGCCGGGCTCGAGGATCACCCATGGCGACACCGGGCCGGTAAACGCCAGCAGATCCTCCGCCGCGCGGCGCTGCGGTTCCGCGTAGGCATCGTAGCGGGCGGCAATGGCCGAAAAGTTGTCCGCGATTAACGTTCCAGGCATAAGGAGAGGAACTCCTCCGCGAGAAAGGCCGCGTGCCCAGCGCCGGGCAGCACGTGCAGGATGGCGCCGGCATCCCCGGCAAGCCGCCGCGTTTCGATTACCGGCGCGATAACATCCCGCGCGCCGTGGACGATTGCCACGCCGGGCGGCAGATCATCCGGTTCCAGCGCGACCGTTTCCAGGTATTCCAGACCCTGCAACAACTCCGCATCCGAGCATTCCGCCAGGTAGGCCGGCTCCAGCGTTGCGCGGAAGCGGCGGTAATCCTCGCGCTGCGCCGGCAGGAAACATTGCCGGTAAAACCCGGCCAGGCAGCGCGCGCGATCCTCCCGCAAGACCTGCCGCATCTCCTCGATCTGCCCGGCCGGATACCGGCGGCGGATGCCGACCAGCACGACTCGCTCGACCAGCGCCGGATGCCGGCTGGCGAACTGCGCGGCGGCAAAACCGCCGAGCGACCAACCGAGCAGCAGGACGGGCGCGCATCCCTGCTTCATCAGGAATTCGGCAAGGGAGTCGATTTCACCTGTCAGCAGGCCGCACGGCCGGATGACATCACCGGGCAGATTCAGGCCGTCGAAGATGCGCGCGTCGGTCGCCCACCCGGGGAGCAGCACGACGGGCCGGCCGCCGTTGCGCCGTTCATACTGCCAATCAGGCAGAGGTAATTTCATAACCGGTTGCCTCGTGCGGGAGCCACCTCTCCCCCAACCCCCCAACCCGGCGGAGCCGGAACCAATAGGCTTTTCTCTAAAGAGAACGATCCTGATCTTTGGTTCACGGCTGGGCTTTGTTGGTATCTTTTGAGGAAAATTCAGGTCACAGGTCGATTCTCTCGACACGGTGTAGAGAATTTTCCTCAAAAGATAATATATGTTATGTTACGGCAAGCGGTCCTGTTCGCGCCGATTCAAATCGGTGCTGCGAGGCTATGCAGCCGGGCGTCCCTCTGCAGGGACGCGGGTGTTGTGATGACCATTTCATGCTCTTGCTCTAGGCCCTTGCTCTTGCTCTAAAATGCCCACGGGACCCAAATCCGTTAGGTTTTTTAGAGCAAGAGCAAGATGCTAGAGCAAGAGCATGAAATCTCAGGCGTTATCACCGAGCGCCTCCAGCACGGCCTGCAGTTGGGCGTCGGTGTGGGCGGTGCACAAGGAGAAGCGCAGCCGCGCCGCGCCTTCCGGCACCGTCGGCGGGCGCACCGCCATCACGTGGAAACCCCGCGCGGCCAGCGCCCCCGACAGGTCCAATGCCCACGCGCTTTCCCCCACCACCACCGGCACCACCTGGCACACCCCGCGCGCGTCCCATCCGCGGGCGCGCAAGGCCTTGCGGAAGCGCGCGGCCTTCTCCAGCAGCGCGGCACCCAACCCGGGTTCCTCCCGGCAGACGCGCAGCGCCGCCAGGTTCGCCGCCAGGATGATGGGCGGCAGCGCCGTGGTGTAAATGAAGCCGCGGGCCGCGTTGATCAGGTAGTCCACCACCAGCCGCGAGGAGGCCAGGTAGGCGCCCAGCCCACCCAGCGCCTTGCTGAACGTCCCCATGACGAAGTCCACCTGGCCGGTCAGCCCGTCCGCGCCCACGCAGCCCTGCCCGTGGGGGCCGAAGACGCCGGTGGCGTGCGCTTCATCGACGTACAGGCGGCATTCGTACCGGTTTTTCAACTCGACGAGTTGCCGCAGCGGCGCGCGGTCGCCGTCCATGCTGAAGATCGACTCGGTGACCACCATCGTGCGGCTATATTGCCCGCGGTGCCTTTCCAGCAGGACGGCCAGGTCGACGGGATCGTTGTGCCGGAAGCGGAACAGCTTCGCCCGCGATAGCAGCACACCGTCGAGCAGGCTGGCATGGCTCAACCCGTCCGCGAAGATGACGTCGTGCCGGTCAACCAGCGCGGGGATGACCGCAGTGTTCGCCTGGTAACCGGAGGTGAACACGAGCGCGGCCTCCGTGCCTTTAAACACGGCGACGTCTTCCTCCAACTCGTGGTGGATCTTCAGGTCGCCGCTCATCAGGCGCGAGGCGCCGGCGCCGACGCCGTAGCGCGCCAGCGCGTCCCGCGCCGCCGCCACCACGGCGGGATGCGCGGAAAGGCCGAGGTAATCGTTGGAGGCGAAGTCTACATACTCCCGCCCGTCGATGGTCGCGCGTCCCGGCGCGCGCCCGTCCAGCGGGGAGAGCCGCCGCCGGATCTGCCGCGCATCACGCTGCTCCAGAAAGCGGGTCAATTCGTCCATGCCGTGCGAATCTCCTCGATCATGCGGTGGTCCTCCTCGACGGGACGGCCTCGCTGCGTCAGGTAGCCGCCGACGATCATGCCGTTGGCGCCGGACAGAAACGCCATCGCCTGGAACTCCTTCAACACGCTCTCCCGCCCGCCGGCCAGCTTGATCGTTTTGTCCGGCAGCAGCAGGCGGAAGACGGCCACCGTTTTCAGCACCTCGATGGGACTGACCGGCTCGCGATCCGCCAGCGGGGTGCCCGGAATAGGCATCAGCGCGTTGATGGGCACCACATCGACGTTCAGCTCCTTCAAAGTCAGCGCCATGTCGATGCGGTCTTCGCGCGTCTCGCCCATGCCGACGATGCCGCCGCTGCACACCGAAAATCCCAGCGCTCTGGCATCGCGCACGGTGCGCACGCGGTCGTCGAAGGTGTGGGTGGTGACGATCCGCGGGAAGAAGCGGCGGGAAGTTTCCAGGTTGTGCTGGTAGCGCGTGACGCCGGCGTCGCGCAGGCGAAGAAGCTGCTCGCGCGTCAGGCATCCCAGCGAGCCGCACACCTCAATGCCCACCTCCTCCCGGATGACGGCAACGGCGGTCAGCACATCGTCGAATTCCGGGCCGGTGAGGGCGCGCCCGCTGGAGACGATGCAGAAGTGATCGCTGCCGATCTCGCGCGCCCGCCGGGCGGCTTCCAGCAGCGTCTCACGGGCGACCAATGGGTATTCCGGGGCCGTGGTCGCGTAGCGGGCCGATTGCGCGCAGAATCGGCAATCCTCGCTGCAGCGCCCGGAGCGGGCGTTGAGGATGGTGCACAGCTCCAGCGTTGCTCCGACGTGCTCGCGCCGCGCGCGGTCGGCGCGCGCGGCCAGGTCCGCCAGCGGAAGCTCGTATAACGCCAGCGCGTCAGCTTTGTGCATCGGGAGGCTGCTTTCGGAGAGAAGGCTAGTGCCTCTTACTAAGGGCCGTCCGCGTCTCACCCTCACCCCCAACCCCATATGCGTCATCTTACGGTAAGCGGTCCTGTTGCGCGCCGATTGAAATAGGGGCTGCGGGGCCGTCCGTCCTGGCCGTCCGAGGGCCATGCGGCCGGGCGTCCCTCTGCAGGGACGCGACAGGTAAGGCCATTTCATGCTCATGCTCATGCTCGAATACGTTATTCGAGCATGAGCATAAAAAACCGAGCGCCTGGCGTAAGTTGACGCACATGCCCCCCAACCCCCTCTCCCCGATGAGGAGGGGAAGACGCGGACGGCCCCTCGGGAATGCTTGTCACGTGTGATTGTATCGGCGGTCTCTCGTAATTGTCAAGGAAACCGGCGGGCGCCGACTCGCCAGGTGAGAAAGCGTTCGCTGACAGCACTTTGTATGAAGGAACAACCATATTGCCGACCCTTCGTGTTGTTTTTCCTACTACCCGCTGGTATACTGATTACGATAATGACCTGCACCGACGGAATTCACTGACGAGTCTCGGTCATTCCGTTTCGTTTCGGGGCTGTAGGCAGGAGATCGGTGGCGATCATGCCCTACAGCCATTGTTGTTCTTGTAGGACCAGCAACCCATTGCCGGTCGACCGAGCCGACATCGACCTTGTGTTTCGTTAAAGGACTAGCGATGCTGTATCAGGAACAGGACACCAGGCTGCTTGCCGGCGAACCACTCGTCGAACAGGTCATCGGGCTGGGATTGGCCGCCGGGCGGGGGGAGCGCTTTCGTCCGCTCACCTTGAAAGCCAAGGGGTACCTGCGCGCCAAGGCGGCGGTCCGCTTCCTCGGCCTGCGCGTCCTCGACTGGCTGGTGCGCACCCTGCGCGACCAGGGCATCACCGATTTCGTGATGGTCACCAAGGGCAAGGAGAACCGCTACCAGGTGAAGAGCATCGCCGGCTACGGCGAGCCGCTGGGCGTGCGCATCCGCTATTCCCCCGTCCGCTTCGACCACGAAAACACCGGCAGCGCGGACGCGCTGTTGACGAACCTGGATTATTTCGACATTCACGGCACCGTGTTCGTCTTCCCGACGGATTCCGTGCTCGATATCGACCTGCCGGCCATGCTGGCGGCGCACCGGAAGAACGGTGCATTGGTGACCATCGCCAGCGCCCACCAGACCGCCGAAACCATCGCCGACCGGTATGGGTTGATCGATTGCACGGAGGACGGGCGGGTTCGCGGCTTTCTGGAAAAGCCGCCGTTGGAAAAGATCTATACGCTCTACGGGGTCAAGGGACAGGCGCACCCGCAGTTGCTGCCGCTGCCGACGAACGCCGGCTTCTACCTGGTGGATGCGGCGGCGCTGTGTGAGGTGTCCCGGCACTCGGAAATCGCCATGATGCGCAAGCAGCGGTTCGACATCGGCAGCGACATGCTGCCGTGGCTGGTGCTCAACAGCCACCCGGTCTATGTGCATGAAATTGACCGCATGGGCGACCTGGGCAATATCCCCAGTTACCTGGAAACCATGCGCGACGCGCTCTCCGGGCGGTTCACCTCGTTGAATGCCCAGCTCCTGCAAGCCTTCTCGGGCGTCGATCGGGTCATGATCGATGAGGAATCGCTGGAGATGACCGATCCGGTGAGTAAGCTGACGCTGGCGGAGAAGATCAAGCGCAACCTGGTCACCATCCGCCCGCCCGTGCGCATCGGCAAGTATGTCCGCGTGTTCCCCGGCGTCATCCTGGAGGAGAGCAATATCGATGACGATTGCGAAATCTTCGAGGATACCACCATCATCCGCTCCTCCATCGGCGCCGGCTCGGTGATCGGCCCCTATTCGTATATCGAGGATACGCTCACCGGCATCATGGTCGAGCTGGACTCCACGCGCGAACATCCCATCCTGCTGAAACGGTACGTCGCTATCGGCGACGAGGTGGTGGTGCGCGGCGGAGTGACGCTGACCGACTCGGTGACCATCCACCCCCGCCTGAAAGTGCCCTCCGGCGTGCGCATCCCCGCACGCACTGACGTGGAGAGTTCGGAGCAGATACTTGAATATCTCTGATCCGATTGTTCTTGCTTTGGTCTATGTAACAGATGATCCGGTCATATATTGACTTCAGTTTGCGCGTCAATACTTATTTCCCCTAGGTGATCTTTGACCATATCAGCGGTAAGAGTCGTATAGTCTTCAGCATTCGAGATGACGATTCGTCCCGCCATTTCGGCAAAGGCAAAACCGGAAGTCCATCTCGGGCAATCATAAGTACTCTGGAATTTCCGCTTGAAGGCATACGCTTTGACTTGTCCTTTTACGCTTCCCTTGTCCTTTTCTTTGATTATCAACAAGTTGAAGGCAGCATTATCCTGTGTGTATACCGCATCAAGCCAGCTTTGCAATTCATCCGGCGATTTGCACAGATCGACATGGGCAGGATATTGCTGGTCGCCGCCGTTGATGTCCCAGACCGGATCCGTGATGCCGAATTCTTGAGGGTCGAGTGAAATCTGGAAGTGCAGTTGATTCCTCGACGCATATCCCCCGAACGGATTGAAACCGATGGTGAAGGCTCCTTCAGCTTCGGCGAGCACTCCCCAGATCCACTGGACCAGATCTTTCTTAACGTGATCCTGCTTACTGTTGAATGATTGTCGATAATTTCCAGGAATCAGCAACCCATGAAAATTTAAGAGAGGGAATTTATTATAAAAGAGTTTGACGGTCTCTCCGCCAAGCTCCACATTCCGGAAACATTCTGTCTGTAAGAAATGCTGTTCGAAAAAAGCATCCTCTGAATTTGGATCATATTTGAAATCCAACGATGTCACTCGATCTGCCGCCGTTCCTTTTGGCCGAAAGCCTCGAATCAAATTGAATGATGATAGCAGGCCGGGTTGCAATGTCTTTGTTTGAGCCAATAAATTATTGGTAATGCCTGATGTTTCAAGCGCAGCGATGACGTTTAGATTTTCCGGGTTTGGAACACGGATGTCGGCGATCCTGGTATTTATCAGGGCGCGATGGCTGCGCCTTCCCCAGGCAATGGCATCGGCAATATCCGTTGGATTGAATTGGAAGAAGATTTCTGCAGAATACGTGGCATTGGCGGCCAGCACAACGCGAGTTGGAAAATCGTTATATTGCCAGAGGAGACGGTGTAGTCCATCGATAAAAAACTGCTTGTAGTCAGCAACTTTCAAGCTTGACATCTCATACCTCCACAATGTTTATGGTGAGTCGATTTGATTATGCGACTGGTGCTATTGTAGCACAACAAACCGCAATGATCAATGAGCGCTTGCTGACAGAAGCCGCTCCAACTGATCCAGGCTGCGGTCGATGCTGAAATGTTCGCGCACGCGGGCGGCGGCGGCGCCGCCGAGGCGGGCGCGGAGGGTCGGATCGGCGCAGCGGGTGAGCGCATCGGCGAGCGCGCCGGCGTCCCCGGAAGGCACCAGCAGGCCGGTCACCTCGTGCTCGATGGCTTCCGGGATGCCGGAAAGGTTCGAGCCCACTGCCGGCAGGCCGGTGGACATCGCCTCCACCAGTACGTTGGGCAGGCCGTCGCGGTCGCCGTCGGAGTCGATGATCGACGGGCAGCAGAAGACGTCCGCGTTGGCATACTCCTCGCGCAGCTTCACTTCCGATAACCAGCCGGGGAAATCCACATTCAGCTCCAACCCGAGCAGTCGGCAATCTGATTCCAGCGAAGCGCCCAGCGGACCGTCACCCACGATGCACGCGGAGAAGGGAACGCCCCGCTGCCGCAACAGCGCGCACGCCGTCAGCAGCACGGTGAACCCCTTCTTCCCCACGAAGCGCCCGATTGCCAGGATGCGCAGCGGCTCCCCGGGCGCGCGGGACCGTTTGGGGACGGGCGCCTCCAACCAGGCGCGCGGCAGGCCGTGGTAAACCAGGGAAATTTTCCCGGCCTGCCGGGGGTATTTTTCCCGCAGATACCGCAGGTTGGCGCGCGTGCAGGTGACGGCGGCGACGGCGCGGGAGAGCTTCTCCTCCAGTGCCTCGGCTTCGACGTAGATATCGCGCGCGTGGAGGCTGAGGAAGAAGGGCAGATCGCCGGCCGCATGCAGGGCGACGGTGGAGGGCGCCGAGGCGAAATGCGCCAGCACCGCCTGCACCCCGCGCGCGCGAAAATCCTCACCCCAGCGGGAGGCCAGCCTGCGGACCGCCGCGCGGGGCAGCGCTTTCCGCAGCAGTCGCTCCGTCGGCGCTGTCCAGCCGTAGGCCACGCCGGTCGCCGGTCCGGAAGCAGGAGGAAACAGGCTGAAGATATCCACCCGGTGTCCGCGCGCGCGCAACCCCTCCACCTCACGCGCAATGAAGGTTTCCGACGGCCGCGGATAGGTCCCGACGACGCAGGCGATATGCATACGGTTATTGTACAGTGGCTCGTGGCG
>Ga0315284_10005125_pt1 | contig 18625 bp, 39 predicted proteins | sample YL17G09_16_MG_FD_203696 | JGI IMG/M metagenome (GOLD analysis project Ga0315284, IMG submission 203696) | Sediment microbial communities from Yellowstone Lake, YNP, Wyoming, USA - YL17G09_16 | ecosystem: Environmental > Aquatic > Freshwater > Lake > Sediment | place: USA: Wyoming | collected... | reverse complement strand
GGAGGGCCCGTCTTCCAGTAGAGAAACATAAACGTAAAATTGTTATGTTAGATAATGGCATAGGTGACCACTATGCGTTTAAGTCTATGATGAAGGAGATAAAGCAGCCTATATCAGTAGCTGCTTGTTATCCTGAGGTGTTTGACGATATTATGATAAGTGATGATTTTAAATTGATTGGGTTTGACGAAGCTATGAGGTTTGTTAGTAAGGAAGAGTGTAGTGTATACGGCAAGATGCGTGAATGGGGATGGAAAGGTTCTATAGTAGATGCTTATAGGAGGATGTACTGTGCATAGTAGCACATATAATAAAGTAAAGGAGTATGTCGGGGTGTTTTTAGATGCCACTAAGACACTAAATATATTAGATGTAGGAAGTTGTGATATCAATGGTACATACAAACCTATATTTGATAATCCTAATTGGGTATACAAAGGAATTGATATAGTAGAAGGTAAGAATGTGGACCAAGTGGTGGTTCCATATGCATGGGATATTGAGGATGAATTATATGATGTGATAGTGTGTGGACAGTGTTTAGAGCATGATGAGATGCCATGGCTAACGATGCTAGAGCTTGCGCGTGTGTGTAAGAGGGGTGGATATGTAATAATTGTTGTTCCCTGGAATTTTTTTATTCATCGTTTTCCTGTCGATTGTTGGCGTATTCTTCCAGATGGAATGAGAGTGCTTATAGAGAAAGTAGGTAAGTTGGAATGCATTGCTATAGATAACAATCATGAAGAAACGTATGGTGTGGGGAGAAAGAGATGACAACAAGTAAATTAAAAGATTATGATTCTATGATTGTTCTGGAAAAAGAATCGGATTTACTTCCACCTACGATTGATGTTATTTAACCTTGGGAAAACGCATGTTGATAATTAGTCCATATTCAAAAAAGCTTGATGGTAAAGAGAATGCTAAGAACTTTCCTTATTGGGAAGAGGTTCTGGTTAGTCTTTACGCAGAGATAGAGGATATTGAAATTGTTCAAATAGGTCTTTTAGGCGAACAGTGTTTAAGTGTTCATATGTTTTATGAAAATCTTACGCAAGCGTCTCTTAGAGCTATGATAAAGAATGATATGGATGTATTCATGTCCGTTGACAATTTCTTTCCTCATATGTGTAATTACTATGCTCCAGAAAAAAGAGGTGTAGTTGTATGGAGCAAATCTAGTCCTAAGATATTCGGTTACAAGCAGAATGTTAATTTGTTGAAGAGCAATAAGTATCTTAAACAAGACCAGTTTGAATGGTGGAAGGATGAACCATTTGATGTTGATGCATTCGTAAGTGTACCAGCAGTAGTAAAGGCAGTAGAAAAATTATATGAATCATGCAAAAAGAGAAATTAAATATTTGTAGTAATTGTTATTGTACGAAAAAAGATAGCTGTGCGCTGTACATAAACTATATGTATAAGAGAACATGGACAGATCCTGTGGTGTGGCGTAAGGGTGATTCATGTTATATTAAAAATACTAGAAAATATAATAAGAAGAAGGAAATGTATGAGTGACTTTTTATTTGCTGCGGGTTTTGCGTATATTATATTGTTTTTATGGTTTTAACTTTTACATGGTTTGAAGCTATTAAGCGGTATGATGTCCAAACGAGCTTCGACGTGTTTATGGTAACTATACAGTTGATATTATATTCTGCCATATGGCCTGCGTTTTTCACGGCTCTTGGCGTGAAGCTCATTAAAGCAAGTTTCTTTAATTATGAAGTTTAAGAACGTTCTTAAATTGTTTGATAGATGTAAACAGCGTGGGTAAGGGTGATACATATCGACATGTTGATAGGAAGAAGTGGGATATAGGCTGGGCTATATATGAGAAGGGAAAAGAAAAAGAAAGGAAGTTAAAGGAAAATGAGAAAGCTAGCAAGCATTCAAAAGATAGGTAAGATTGTTCCAATACCAAATGCTGATAATATTGTTTTGGCATCTGTATTAGGGTGGCAGGTTGTTATAGGCAAGAACGATTTCAAAGAAGGAGATACTTGCGTTTATTTTGAAGTAGATAGTCTTTTGCCAATCAAACCTGAATTCGAGTTCTTGCGGAAGAGATGTTACAAAAAGAACGAATTGATGGAAGGTTTTAGAATAAAGACCATCAGGCTTAAAGGTCAACTTTCGTCTGGAATTATTTTTCCGTTGAGCCTTTTAGGTAAAATAGGAACTTTAGTGTATAATAATAGCGGACAAATTATAGGTGTTGAATGTTGATTTATAATGCAGAGATTTAAGAATATGCACAAAAAATCTATTCATGAATATAGAGGTGTTTTGCGTGGTGTAGCATGTAAAGCTGGTTCTAAAAGAACTCTAGAGCAGAGGCGTCACATAGCACTTAAAACAAAAGAAGGAATTAGATCTTCAAAAGAAAGAAGGTTGCAAAATGTTTGTCATGCTTAATGAGGGTACTGACGTTACAGAATTATTGGGTGTTCAACTTTATGATATACCAGTTCCTGCTTGTCTTAGTGGAAAAGTAAAAGGCAGACTGCCTGTATTTGTGCCGAAGACCGACGAGACTCGCGTTCAGTTGCTTATAGATATTTTAAAGACATATGAAGGAGAAGAGTGTTACATTACAGAAAAGCTTGACGGTGCTTCTGTATCTATTTTCCTGGTTAACGGACAATTCGGTGTTTGTTCTAGGAACCTAGAGTTTTTAGAAACAGAAGACAATTCTATTTGGAGTGTTATTCGTGAAATGGATGTTGAGAATAAACTGAGAGTATTAGGACGAAACCTTGTTTTGCAAGGAGAGATAGTAGGACCAGGTATACAGGAAAATAAGTTGAAACTTAATACACATCATATATTTTACTTTAATGTGATAGATGCTGATATTCATAGATATTTATCATATAATGAGTTTGTGGATACTATAGGAAAGCTGGGTCTTCAGGTTGTTCCGCTTGTTGAATGCAATTGGAAGTTGATTAGTGATATACCTTCGCTTGTTCAGAAGGCAACTAGACGCTCTATATTTAGTCAAGATATTTGGGCGGAGGGTATTGTTATAAGACCTATAGAAGAGAAGCATACTGTATGTAATGAACTTCCTCATGGAAGATTATCATTTAAGGTTATAAATCCAGAGTTTCTTTTACAGTACGGAGGTTAAAATGAATTTTATAATATTACATGGAGATGCTGATATATATGTTAATCCAGAGAAGCTTTCTGTGATATTTAGAGACGAGGCGGATGATGGTACGGAATTTACTACGGTAATTGTCGACAGCGCAGAAATGAACGTAAACGAAACACCAGAAGAAATACTGGCTTTAGTAGAAGAAGCTAACTGATAGATGCGAAATATATTTCTTATTTTATTGATAGGCGGTCAGTTAGGATTAGGTATATTAGATATAGTAAGCAATAATCATAGGACAGGATTTGTGGCTATAATGTTTGCTATGTGTAATTATTTAGTATTTGTGAATGTAAATCATTAATAAAAAGGTTAACAAATGGATTGGAAGGAAGTTTCGGCGTTAGGATTGCTTATAGCTGGTATTGTGTCTATAGTATTAGCGATAACTGCATATAATTATTATAGTGATAAGCTATATACAGATGCTGGGTATACGCATCAATCATTACCTGGTCAGGCACTTGTTCTGGTTTATGCGGAGAGGGACGTAGGCGTGCTCATTTATTAGCAAAGGAGTTAGGATTAGAAAATGGTAAAGATAAAGAAAACAAAGAAGAATAGCAAAACACAGGTTGAATTGAACAACATTTGGAAATTAACTATAAAGCAGTGGAAATGGATAGCATCTGTTTATAGGCAGCACAAAGAGCGGTCTAGGATGGAACATGAAATCATAACACTGAAACACGACTGGATCAGTGAAAATATTAATGCGGATCCTGGATTTGAATATGTCAAGTATGCTAACTGTTTATTTTGTAAGTATTCGGCGGAGCATTATATCAAAAATGAAAACGCCATTTCAAACTGTACTGATGCTTGTCCAGGAAGACTAATAGATTCTGAATTTAGATGTGTAAATTCTGAATATCATTATATTATGAAACCTAACTTATTTTACAAGAAGCTATTACAGTTGAACAAGAAAAGATTAGCTAATAAATAATGAATGTTTTAAATATAGAAGCTGAATATGTTAAGCTGCGTGGTTCATATTTGACGGCATATGTAAATGCGGCATTGATTGATTTAGGATTAACTTCTGATATCGAAAGCAAGGCGCTATTATATAACAGATTACATTTGGTTTATAATGGAAACAAGATTGAATACTATCTTAATTTAGATGGAGATGGTGACACTGTTTTTCTTGATAGAATCTGTCACGAACGCTGTATTAAACATCATATGGTATGGTAAGGATTTAGCTATGTTGATAATAGAAGGCAGTGATTTAGTAGGAAAGACCACATTAATCAAGCGCGTGTCAAAGGAACTTGATGCTTTAGGATATCCTGTTATATATCAGCATTTTGGATTGCTGCCTAAAGATTGGAATTATTATAGTGATTATATTAAGTTCATGAATCGGCGTGTTATAATGGATCGCTTCATAATGTCAGAAGTAGTTTACGGAACTGTTGTTAGAAATAAATCTAAGATATCACCAGCTGCATACAGATTATTAGATGCTCACTTACGATTATATGCTGCTACTACGGTTGTTATTACCACGTCTAAAGCTTGGTTAGAGAAGCAGATAAAAGAAAAGTATGGAGACAGGTACGAAGCTTTTTCTAAGGAAACCATATTAAAGGTAAATACTGGATTTAATGATTTATTTAGAGGTGGATTGCTAGATGGAAATGATATGTTCATATGCGATTATGATATTCGTTATGACATGGACGTTGATGATACGATGCCCGCTGAAAATAATAAACTGGTTGCTACTATATTGAATACATATATATGCAAGATACAAATATTAAAGCAACTTACTGATATCAAAGAGATATAATCATATGATAGTTAAAAATCTATTGACATTGAATCAGATAATAAAGGCTGCCAATACTTCCGATATAGTCGCGCTTAAATGTGGAGTTAGGCATTGGGATCAGATAGCTTTAATGACTACCAAGGAATTTGAAACACTTCCGCTTGGATATGGTTATGGTGAATACTGTCCATGTTGTTTGAGATGGGGAGATGGCGATGGTGGATGTACTAAAGTTTGTCCATTAAAAGTAAGAGGAAAAGGTTGTGCTAACGGTATTCGTGACGCTTGGGATGAGGCTCGGATAGTAGAAAATACACAGGAATTTCGTAAGCAAGCTAAGCGTATGGTAGAATTTCTTAAATTTCAACTGCAAGGTATGATTTATATCAAGCATATTATGAAGAACATGGAGTAAGGATGGCTACTATTATACATAAATGTCTTGAATGTGAAAGAAAAGATAGGTACATAGAGGAATTGAAAAAGGCATTAAAGGTTGGAGTAGAAAGATTAAACGGAGGGTATTTTGCTACTACGTTCAGTAAAAGGAACGCCTTAACCGTGATGGAAAGTGTGCTTAATAAAATACATGATTAATGCCCATAGGTAGAAATCCTATGTCTTCTACTACAACTTTCGGATTTAATGAATGCTGTTAATATAATGAGAGATGTGCTCGATAAAAGGATGGAAATATAAAATGGGTATCAATACTAATAGGAAGAACGCTAGAACATATAAGAAAATACATGCAGAACTTATAAAAAAGGTTCGCAGAGATTATGGACCTAGATGTAATACATTTGATCTTAATTGCTTGGGCTGTCAGAACTATATGATGTTGGATATACTTTTAGATAGTGCAGAAAGGGCGGAATAATGGTAATAGAGAATAATTCTGAGTATCATTTAGCAATACAAAGGGCGGCGCATGATTTTGTTCATGAATTCGAATCTATTGGCATAAAGGCATTATGTGTAAAGTAAATATGGTATTTAATACAGATTATTGGGATGGATTAGCTAAAATAAGAAATTATAATGGCGTGTGTTATGGCTTTCATACAGAGCAGCAATTTTATGATTTCACCGAAGAAATACCAAATCTAAATAAAAATATGGTATTTTTAGATTTTGGCTGCGGTCCAGGCAGAATAGTAAAAACCGTGGCGCCAAATGTTGCGCAATATACGGGTGTTGATGTGTCAGAAGGTCTATTGGATCTCGCTAGACAACACAACGCGAGTTATAGTAATGCTTCTTTTATTAAATGCAGCGGCTCAGATCTTAAAATATTCGATAACGAAACATTTGATTATGTGTATGAAAGATTGGTGTTTATACACGTTCCTAAAGATTGGATAGCTAATTATGTAACTGAATTTTATAGGATTTTAAAACCTGGTGGAATATTAAATATTCCAGATTTTCCTAGAAATGATGTTAGCACTAATGGTTTTACATTAGAAGAAGCGCAAGTTTTGCTGAAGGATTTTGATATATCAACCATCGATGATTCAGGAACTACATATAGGATAGTATGCCAAAAATGATAAAAGAACTAGTAATAAAAGTACCTTGGGGAGGATTGGGCGATCATTTATTGCATTCGCATTTACCAAAAATAGCGAAATCATCTCGTGTAGAGTTACCTATAAATACTCGTATAGGAAAATACTTAGTCATAATACAAACAAAGGAATTTAACGATGATAGACCCTAATTCTATAGCAGACATAGCGAAGGATATACAGCATCTACGTACGGAGGTGGGTGTTATATTATTTTGTTCACTCTTTGTGGCATTGCAAGCTTTATGGAGACGATGATGAATACCGCAGATTTGTTGGAAATGTTGCGAAATAAGCATAGAAAAGCTGATACTATATTTCTAACCGAGGTTGCCGATTCCACAGGATGCGATATATCTCGTTATGCTGATGCTGTTGCTATTCATTTATGGCCATCATCTGGTTACGAGATAGAGGGATATGAAATTAAACTGAGTGTTGGTGATTTGCAGAATGAGCTGGAGGATATTAGGAAGTGGGAAGGTGTTGGAAAATAATGATAGATCCTAATTCAATGTCACAGATGCAGCATATGTTTGGACAAACGAACGGATTGATTCTCTTAATGTTTATATTGCTTGTTTTTATGGGACTTAAGAACTAATGCCATCATTCTAGTCAATCTGTTTTCACTTCTTTTCAAAAGCCGTTAGTATATGGAAGTACTGACGGCTTTATTTTTATTATAAAGTCATTTTATTTATATAATTATTGTATTGGCGAGCGTCACTGAAAATGTAACTATTTTTAGAGATATATAATGAATAATCCGTTTTCGTTTCTGCGTAATAAACTAATTCAAAAACCTGCAACGATAGATGGAAATTTAGTTAACAAGGTAATCACCTCTCCTACTCAATTCACGGAAAAAGAAAGACAGCTGTTGCGGCAGATAGGTGCGAGTGTAAGTACTATCTCCAATATCTTTTCTGACGTGCTGAGTATTAATTTAGAGCGCGCTGGTATTTATAGAGAGGTGGAGCGGAGTTGTGACCATCCTTACATGACAGGTGCACTTGAGTTATACGCAGACTGCGCCACAACTTATAATTATCTACACAATGCTACCGTGTGGGTAACGTCTGATAATCAGAAATATTCAAACGATCTTAATGAGATGTTGAATAATATCTGCATAGAGGAGAAGATATTTGATTGGGCGTGGACTATAGCGGCATTTGGAGATCTGTTTCCTAGGGTAATAGCTAAACCAGGTCTTGGGATTATCACCGTAGATGACGACGAGCATCCCCTTAACATTTCAAGGGTAGATTATAATGGTATATTGGTAGGGTTTATTCAGACACCCCAGGGTCAACCATCATCATCTTCTAATTCCATTACATTGATGCCGCCATGGGAATATTGTCATTTCCGCTTGCTTGGAGCTAAGCGTAAGCGTACGGTATATGATGATCCCTCATTTTTAGAGTACAGAACGTTGCAGCCTATTGGCGGCGAAAAACGACAAGTCACCTCCAAGTATGGCACCTCGATACTTCTTAATGCAATTCCTACATACAAGCGTTTACGTCTAGCGGAGGACAGCCTTTTATTGGCTAGGACTACTAGAGGTATAATGAAGTATATTTATAAAATTAAAGTAGATTCTACTAATCTCGAAGGCGTAGCGGAAATAGTAGATAACTACACGTCTTTACTTAAACACGCTAGAGCAATAGATAATAGTTCAGGTTCTCCGCATTTCGATAACAAAGCAAATCCAATGGCGTCTGTAGAAGACATTATTATTCCTGTATGGGGAGATTCTGCTAACGATTTAGTGATAGATAAGATTGGCGGAGAGGTGGATATTAAGTGGATTAAAGACATAGAGGAATTAAGGAATGAACTTTCCGCCGCATTACGAGTTCCGCTATCACTTCTTGGAGCACATGTAGAAGAAACTAGCGGAGCATTAGGAGGTTCATCTTTAGAAAAGCTAGATATCAGGTTTGCTCGTAGTTCACGAAGATTACAACGAGCCTTAATCGAGGGTATTACTCGGCTTTGTCAGATACACTTAGCATATCAGAATTTAGATCCAGACACTAGATTATTTCAAGTGCACATGGGTGAAACGTCTACTGCCGAAGAGGAAAGCCTCCAAGAATCATTAGGAAAAGGCGTAGACACAATAAGCACGCTGTTCGATGTAATAGAAAAAGCATCCCCTAATTTCGACAAGGTAAAACTGCTCGACTATTTCAATAAGAAATTCCTTAAGCTGAATGATCTAGATTTCAGTAAGTACATTAAGAACATGCCTGTAGAGCAGGAGCATACGGTACCGGCAGAAGGTGAAGATCAAGATGTTGGAAATGATCTAGACTTGGGTGCTGAACTTGGCGCTGGTGAAAAGCTTATAGATAAATTACCGAATGAAGCGAAGGAAGCTATCATAGAAGCTATACAAGAAAAGAAAGAAATGCATGAAGTATTAAGGAACTCAGATTTCAGAGCTGCTACACCTTCACCTGATGGTATGGTACTATGGGAATCTCGTTATAAAACTTGCAAAGTAAAGGTTGAAAAGAGGAACTAATTGATAATTCAAAAGCAATCTCGTCGAAGAGGAGAGCAGAAGTATACTGACGAGGAAATAGAAAAGACTGCTGGTTTTGACAAGACATTAGACAATGATAAATATTCGGTGTTACGTCTTAAGAATCATCAAGCGTGGATAAAGTATGGTAAGAATACAAGATGGGATCCGGCGGCAAATAGTGATGAAGGACAACACTGGTATGATGAGTTAATTAGAAAAGGTTCTTCATGCTATTTTATATTGAATAAAGATACCAAGGAAAGATATATTATAGAAGTTGAACTTTCTGGTATTACTACTGTTTATGATGATCATGATGATTATTTTAAATTGAGTAAATTATTCAAGATACTACCGGATTTAGAGGCTGATTTAAAATTTGTTCATAACAATACAGTAAAAAACTAAGCATAATTGTTACATAATATGTAATGATTGTGCAGGATCTATAGATGATGGAACTATTAGAAAAACTAACTGAAGACTTATTCAAACCCTATAACGTCATGCTCTTACAGATAACCATTACGATTTAAGATACGGAGTGAAAACGAAAAATGACTAAACTAGAAGAGGTCAGAACTTTACTTGACAAGGCTGTTTCATTGCTAGATGAGATAGAGAATCCTTCTACTGTAGAAACAAAGGTATGTACAGTTTATCCTATAGGTTTAGAAGCTAAATCTCCTCTACAGCAGGTAATGGAGAATCAGAAGGGTCTAACTAAGAGTTTTAATATAGCAGAAGAAATAGCCAAGAAGGTAAGGCCGGCTATCATTAAGCAGTTATTCTAACATGAATAAAAAAGAATAGGAAAATGATATGACATTACAAAATACAATAAAGAATTATGGTAACGCCTTTGATGCTGCTACTATTTATCAGGTATCAAAAGTACTGACAGCTTCTCAAACTATAGAGATGGTTGCGGCAGTAACAGGAAAGCAGATAGAGGTTTTCGAGATACTAATGACTGCCGATGCTGCATGTTTGATGACCGTTAAATCAGGTACAGACGTAATAGCGAAATTCAATATGGCAGCGAATAGTTCTGTAGTACTGCAAGCTAACAACTATGACTTTCCATTGTTTGCTACTACAGAAGCAGAAGCTCTTAATATAACAGTAGGATCTGGCGTAAGCAATGCCCAAGCATATATACAATATATAGCGAGGTAATTATGGACGGTGAAGTTAGGAAACAACTAAATGAATTAAATCGTGAGCATTGTTTACTAATGAGTAATCTACACGATTGTATGCTAAACTTGGCAGAACAACTAGATAGAGCTACACAACTAAGACAGCAAATAGACGAGTCATATAAGATAGCACGTACGGAAGATAACGAAGAAGATGATTGAACTGTTAGAAAAGTTAACTGAAGATCTTTTTAAGCCGTATACCAAAGAAGAATGGTATGAGAACTTATCACCCGAAGAGTTGGGTATTATGCTCTGTTCCACGGTTAAGTTTAGGGATATAGATGATGTGAAAAGATTATTAGAAGCAGGAGCCGATGTTAATGCCAAAGGTGCAAAAACGGCTGAAGAAATAGACTCGGAGCAAAAGCATGAACAAACTTCTTAATCAACTTGTTGAGATAGAGCAGTTTTATCTAGGTACGAAGTATGATGGAGCAGTTAAGGAATTAGAGGAAGCTTTCTATGCTGATGATGAAAAGCAGGTAGCTTACCTTATGAAGAAGTTTCCTACCAAGCGGGAATTGATAACTACTTTAATAGATTCTCTTAAAGGAAAACCTATATTCAAAACTCTGAAGAAGATTTCAGAAGATGAAACATGTCCAGTAGAAATGCTTAAGGCATTATTTAGTTTAGGAACGCATGTAACTATCGAATGTCAGAAGGGTCATGGAGAATATAAAGCCTTACTATACGATCTCCATGAAAGAATAGGAATGGTACTGTACGATAAAGGTAAGCTATAATATGAGAGACTTACTAGAGAAACTTTTCGAGATTAAAGATGAGTAGAATGTTTGACGATATATTTGATGCACTCTCAGAAGGCGAGGATGAGTTGAGGGATTACGATCTTACATTTAAGTATAGTCATGACCAATTAGGATTTAATCCGATCGTGGATAAAGAAGGAAAACCTTTTCATGTATGTAAGAGTCCTACCGGTTTAGGTAGAAGAATAACTAGAGTGTTTACACAATGTCAAAGAGATTATGTAGAAACAAACAATGGTGAAGCGATATTCACTGATATTATAGCTTAAAGGAAAATAATATGGATAATGAATTGCGTGAAAAATTAAATGGCATAGAGCCATCAAATAAGCCAGCAAAAGCGGAGAAGATTAGGCAACATTCTTTTGATAATATGATAGAACAGTTTGCTTTTAATAGGAAAGCGCTGCAAAAGAATTTCTTACGATGCAATATAGATGAGAGTAAGTGGTCTAGATATGCAGATACAGACGAGCAAGAAATTGCCATATCTCATTTAGATGCTACGCTTAAGAAATTAGGAAAGAAAATAGTTGGTGGTACTACTATCGGCAAATCTCCGCAGACTGTAATACTTGATTTGACATATCAAGGCGGCGAGATACATATCAATAGTGATGGTGAAGTTGAGATTCATGATAAGAGTATTGATCCTTCAAACGAAGACGATGTTATTGGCGCGATAGATATGGCTGGTGGTGGAGTAGATGAATCTAAAAAGGTAAACGAAGTTGTTCCTAATCCTGATGAGAGGAAAAATACAGATCCTACTCCTGTTACTGGAGAACCTGAAGTAGATGAGCCTAAGACTGCAGAACCAGAAGCGGAAACGGTAACTACTACTCGTACAGATACGGCAGAAGGTGAAACGAAAGAATATCTAGGATTTACCGATGATAACCACTACTATCTCATAGAAGACGGTGGCAAATACAAAGTAGTAAATCAAGATGGTCAAGATTTTTATGTAACACCAGAAGGTGAAACTGTTTCTGATAAGATTGATTTCATAAAGAAAGCTTTACTTGCAGTAAATCCTGAACATATCAGCTTCGATATATTTACTAAGTACATCATGCCTGATACGGAAGATGAAACAGCGGAAGACGCGGTAGATGTAGATAAGGATGTCGATGTAGATCTAGAATCTGATAGAGGTATAGAACACGAAGAGATAACTATGGACGATGCGGATAAGTCAACCAAGGAATCTAAAGCAGTAAACGAAAATATTGTGGATAAATACGTAGTAATGGGTCATTATAAGAATGTGACTTGCAGCGTAACCGTTTCAGCTAACAATTATACCGGCAAAATAAAAGAAGACAAGGTGTTTGATAACGGCAAGAAATTGGTTACTGAATATGAGTACGAAGATGAGACATCCTATACAGCAGAATTAGACGATATAATTGCGGAATATATGGATGCTGCTGATGGTGGTACCATTGAATCTAAGGCAGTAAAGGCAGGTCATAGAAATGAGTCTTTAGTTACTATTCTATCAGAGGATGCTGATAATGTGCTTGTTGAAATGAAAGGTAGGAAATACACATTCACTCAGACATATGCATCTATATTTAAGAATGCAGAAGGAAAATTCGACAATAAGGGTCTAGTTAATTTCTCAAGAAGTATATTTAAAAATTCATAAGGATTACTACTATGCTGTCACATATTATTAAGTACGGAGTGTTTAGTTTGGGTGGATTAGATTTCCTAATGTCTGGAGCGCAATTTGGAAACGCCGATGGTCAATTTACTGCTCTTCTTTCTGCGGCTGTAGGTTTGATTACTGTAATAATGGGATGTCTAATAACCAGTTATTTGAAACACATTGCCGAACATCCTCAGGTGGTACAGGATATTGTTACGAAAGAGGTTTGTTCTGCTAATATGAGAACTATAAATATGCAAATACACGGAATATCTAACCTTTCGGATGAGAGAAATAGTTCTATTAATGAGAAGCTTGATATGATATTGACTCATTTGAATATCAATTAACGAGGATAATTTATGTTACTAAACGAAAAGATATTTATTAAACCAGAACTTAGGGAATCAAATGCTGATAAGCTTCCTAAGGGTGTTTTGTGTAGAGTCACTTACCCTATTTGTAATATAGGAAAGCTGAATCACAACAATCGTATTTATGAAAAGGGCGTATGGGACAAGGTTCTATCGAACAAGGATATTACCGAGAAGATGGAATCTCGTACATTGTTTGGTGAAGCGGAGCATCCTGAAAAGCTTGCTTCTGATCTTACTAGAACGTCTCATATCATAACGAAGACATGGATAGATGAGAGTAAAGGTAAAGTATTCCAAGAGATAGATGTACTTGATGTTCCTTATGGTAGACTTATCAATACATTATTGGAAGCCGGGTGTATGGTAGGAGTAAGCACGAGGGCCGAAGGTGAACTCGAAGAAGTCAAAGAGAAGAATACTAAGCCTTATTTCAAGGTGATCACCGATTCGTATAAATATATTACTACAGATTTCACCGCAGATCCTTCTACTATTGGTGCAATTCCTGATAATGTTCAGCATAGTGTGGTAAGTACTATGCGACATGGTTTAGAATCTAAAAAGATCGATACGCAGTTTGTAACTGCTATCGCTGAGACTATATTAAAAACAGATGAAGCAAAGAAATTGGCGGAAAATATAAAGATGGATAAAAAATGTAAAAAATCGGAGCATGTTTGCACTAATTGCGATAGTTGCAAGAAACTGAAAGAAGCCGTAGCAGCTTCTGTTCCTGAAATTCTAGCTATATTGAAAGACAATGATATTGCTGCAGATGAGCAGCAAATTGCGGATACTATAGAAGAATTGTATGGTGAGGATTTTGAAGATCTTCAGGATGCTGTATCTAGTAACGATGCAAAACGAATACTTTATATTCTTAAGGATATAAAAGCATTTCCAACTAAAGATGTTCCTCCTACGCCAGAAGATGCAGAAGATGAGGAAGAGACAACGATAAAGTCTATAGAAGCAGAGAAGATGACAGCCGAAGATAAATTAGAAAAAGCGAAGGCTGCTATTGATGCTAAGAAAAATATGAGAGGTGCAGATTTCGAAGGTAAAGTTCCTGATACAAAGAAAGATAGCGAAGACAAGATAATCAAGACGCTATTGGAAATATATTCTGATAAACTTCCAGCTGATCTCTCTAAAGTTTCAGATGAAGAGTTGGATAATTATGTGTATGAGCTTTCTGATGATGCAAAGAAAGGTAACGCTCCTTTTGGTAAAGACGAAGCTAGCAAACGAATTGATACTGTAAAGGCTGAGATTTATAAACGTAAAGATGCTGGTAAATGGAATGTAGACGAGAAGAAACTCAATGAGGAATTTACGAAGGATTATTCTGCAGTTGCTAAGAAAGCCGGCCTTGACCAGAAGATATCAGACATATATAATAAGTATATGACAGAGCGTTGGCCTGAAGGGCAAGCCGAGGATTATGCTGGTGAGTGGGCTGGTAGATTTAAAGGTGGTAGAGAATGGCAAGCTTCTGATACTATAGGTCGTGATGTTCTGAAGAAGCTCAGTCCTGACAAGTATAAAGATGTTGAAGAGAAAAAAGCCACGATTAAGGAGGATCAGGTTAATGTTAATATAACCTCCGTAGATGGTGGTTCTGTGGGTGCTACTGTAGATGCAGATAATGTTAAAGCTGTTACTATGACTAAAACTAAACCTAATGATATATCAGCACCTTTGGCCACTGCTCCTGTAGAAGAGCCGAAGATTGATGATGTTCCTCCTACGCCAGAAGAGGTGAAGAATACAGATGACGATGTTCCTTCAGAAGATGATAAGAAGAAGAGCGACGATGAAATAGCTTTTGAAGGTAAAGTACCTGATACGAAGAAAGATGATGATGATACTATCGTGAAGAAATTAACTGAAGATGAAAAGAAAGCTAAACCTCTTTCTGCTATTCTTGTAGAGTTGAATAATATAAAGGTTGCAGCAGCTGGTACTAGAGCAGAAAAAGAACAAGCACTAGAACTTCTCGCAGTTAAGGAAGCCGAGATTGCTTCTCTTAAGGATAGTAAAAATATAGAGATGAAAGCTTTATTTACTAAATTGGCAGAATCTACAGTCAATACAGATAAGCTTGTTAAAGAGCATAAGATTGAGACGGATGCTCTTATAGTAAAGATAGAGGAAAAAGTTAAGGGTATAAAGGAATCTGCAGATAAGGTGAAAGCCTTAGAAGCTGATTATACTAAGAAGCTTGATGAAATGAAGACTAAGTTAGAAAGCGAGTATAATGCTCGTTCTATAAAAGAGTACGTGAATTGGAACATTAAGTCTACTGGTCTTAAGGTTTACAATTCTTCTCGGGCACTTCTCGAGAAATGTACCACGATTGAGGAAGCTGACGAAATGCTGACGAGTATTAAGCGTTCGTTGCGGCAGGATGCACTTCATCCTGACAAGTTATCTGAGATCAAGATTGTTGAAGAAACGCCAGTAAATGAAAGTGCTAGAAAGATTGCTAAACAAGTCAAGGATATAGCTAATTCCCTTGGCTAATTTTAAAAGGTTAATTTGTATGAAGAATAAAGATATTTCACAGCTTGTTGAGAATAGATTTCAGCAGCTGCAGGCTCAGCAAGAGACGCTGATCCGTGTATGGGATCCTTATATCAAAGCGATTGAGGAACATATGCAGGAGAAGGCTGGTCGTAATATGGCAGCCAATGAGAAACGCGCCGTTGCTCAATGTTTGCAGAATGCTCTTGATGAATCCGGTGTTGGTTCGGTTTTGAATGAGGCCACTACGGAAGATAGCATAAAGTTCCTTGGCATACGACAGTTGTGTGCCGCTTAGTAGTAATACTAAGGCAATAACGAGTTAAATTCAGGGAAGCCGTAAAGGAAGTTTTTGATGGATAGAATTAATAACATACAGATTGGTAAATGTTTGATTTGCGGAAATGAGTTTTCTTTCCATAAATCTCGTACCAATGCTAAATGTTGTTCTAGACAATGCCAGCATGACTGGTTGAAAATGCACCCAGCCTGGAATAAAGGAATAACAAATAGCGTAAAAAGCATGTTTAGGAAACTTCAAGGTAATCCTGATCCAAGACGACTGAACACTTTACTTAGTTATATGGTTACAGAACTGGATAACTATGTTGTAAGTCGTAAGGAGCAGAGACTAAGTGTTGAGGATAAAGAAGCCAATAAGACACTCAAGAATATCGAAAGGGCAAACGATATTCCCAACTACTCGACTCCAATTCTGGAGTGTGATATAGTCCGTTACCCATTGAAAAGTGGGGTATGTTAATGTTTACATACGTTAAAAAACTTTTAAGACAACTGCCCGTAATTGCCGCGTTGCTGCCTTCCTTGGTTCTGAATGATATCGCGACGGTTCAGGCTCTTGATCGTAGGGTTGGTGGAGTGTTCTTCCTTGACGTTAATTATGGTAGCACCAAAGGCGCAATAACCTCTGGCGATACTATGATGTCATCGAAGCTCGGCCACAATCGTACGAAGAGTGGTCGTAGATATGCCATGGCCCTTGTAGAGGGTGAGGAGATTGCTAGTTTCTCTGATCATGATGTTACTGGTACATTGGCCTTTGCTAATTACACCGGTTTCGATCCTAGCACCGTCGTATTTTATGATGAACACGGCGTTGTGGTTGCTACCGTTTCGATAGCTGGTGTATTGGTTGCTGGTTCAGGTTCTATAACCGCAACCGGTACTGTAAATACAGCAGGTGTTTATACTGTCGATATAATTGGTATGGACACTGCTAGCGCAGTTACAGCTACATACGCGTACAAGTATGATATGCCCGTAGATGCTAATAACAACTACAAAGGCGTACCGGAAGCGAATGTAGCTATGACGCAGTCGACGATTACTGCTATCGATTTCCCGATCAGAATGAAATATTCAGTCGGTGCTTCGATAGATTTGAAGAAAGCCCACGGGATAGACCTCGAAAACGAGATGATTAAGTATCTCGGTAATGAAGTTAAGTTCACTATCGATCAATACGGCATAGATCTGATGGATGCGGCTTCTCTGGGTGCTGGTGCTGCAACTGCAGTAGGTAACTGGAATGCTGGTATCAGGTCTGGTCAAGAGTGGGTGTGGAAGAAACAGGAACTGCTTGACGTTGTTTATCAAGGTAGCAATGCTATCTATAATAAGACGTTGCGCGGTGTTGCGAATTTCATGGTCTGCGGAAACAACGTAGCCAGAGTTATTCGTCAGCTTCCTGATTCGATGTTTAAGTCCGTATCAAAGGGTAAATCGGCTATACCGACAGGCCCGATGGTAATCGGTACACTGGATGATAGCATTACTGTTGTGCAGAATCCGTTTATGTCGGATGCAAAAATTAGTGGTACTACGTACAGTGGCCAGGATAGGTTCTTCTTGGGCTGGAAAGGTGATCAGTTCCTTACTTCTTCGTTTATCTATGCTCCTTATGTTCCGCTGTTCACTACTCCGACGCTGCTTACTAGTGATTTAATGGCTCAGAAGGGTTTCCTGAGTGCGGCTGGTTTCAAAGTAATTAACGATGGCTTGTTCTGTAATGGTACTATATCCAATATCAGAACGGCTACCGCCGAAGCCTAAACGCTTCGTTCCTTGCACATGGTGCGGGAGAGGTTTTAATACTTCTCCCGTACCTAATTTTGAAATTATATGATAGATTTATTAGAAAAAATATTAGAAGCGGATGAGTTGTTTAAGCCGTATTCAGAAGATGAGTTCATTGCTACTTTAGATACCATGCGCAGCTTTGAGATAGCAACAATTTAGAAATGATAGAATATCTAATAGACAACGGAGCTAATATTAATATTCTAAATGAAAACGGTCGTTGTCCTATAGATTATACTTCGGCACATAGTGATATAGAAAAGTATTTGTTGGATAATGGATCTTTCCCGCAAAATTATAATTTTAAAAGGAAAAGAACATGATAATGAAAAAGATTAGAGCGTTGAGGAATGTTAGGATTAACGGATTGCTTGGAACTATTAGATTGAATGCTGGTCAGATATCTATGGTTAAATTCGCTAGTGATGCGGAATATGCTATATGCAAGCGTGGAGGGGCCTTCTCAGAGGTGTTCGATGACTTGCCTATATTACTAGTCAAACCAAAGAAACTAATAGCACCCGCGACACCGAGCGAACTCGAGAAGCCTCCCATGATTACCATTAAGCAAGATGTTAAACCTACAGAAGATTCTATATCAACGGAAGCTTTCGCTCCTTCTATTCAGGAGGAAACGAGACATAACATGGAACCTTTCAAATACTGTCCTAAATGCAATTCCGTTATGATACTGATAAAGATAGATAATGGAATGCAGGAATGGTTGTGTCCTCTTGATGGCACAAAGGAAAATACTACGCTTGGAGTTATAGAAGCGTATGATAATAGATTCAAATGTCAGCATTGCGGAAAAGGTTATGTAAAAGAAGCATATTTAGAAAAGCATATAATAAAGGAACATACACCTAAATGAAAGAGCTGTTAGAAAAGTTAACTGAGGATTTGT
>Ga0315284_10005124_pt1 | contig 18626 bp, 15 predicted proteins | sample YL17G09_16_MG_FD_203696 | JGI IMG/M metagenome (GOLD analysis project Ga0315284, IMG submission 203696) | Sediment microbial communities from Yellowstone Lake, YNP, Wyoming, USA - YL17G09_16 | ecosystem: Environmental > Aquatic > Freshwater > Lake > Sediment | place: USA: Wyoming | collected... | reverse complement strand
GGGGCAGGTGGCGTCGGCCTCGTCGAGGATCGGCTCGCGGAAGACGAGGATGCGGTCGGGCATGACGTTGCCGTAGTTGGTGTCGCGCTTGGTCTGGGGCACGCCCTGGTAAAGGCCGAGGAGGGTTCCGTGGCCCAGGAGGCCCATCTCGCGCAGGATCTTCCGCGACGGCCTGGCCTGGACAACGAGGTCGACGTTGTCGAGCCGCTCGGCGAACTGCTCGGGGAGGTCCTCGAGCGCCTCGTCGACGAGTTCTTCGAAGTAATCGGGATCCATGACGTTCAACAACACTCGTCCGCCGCGGCGGACGGCTGACCAGGCGCATCGTTTAGCCGCGGCCGGCACGGCTGCGATAATTGTTCGTCGCCGTACCGGCGACGGCTAAACACGGCGGCGGCTGGACTACAGCAGCCGTGAGATGTCCTGCCACATGATCAGGACGAAGAGCAGGCCCACGGCCGCCCAGCCCGCGCCCCAGATCCACGTGCGGACCTTCAGCCCGACCGGCGAGCCCTTGATCCTCTCGAGGATCACAAAGAGCACGTGCCCGCCGTCGAACGGGGGCACGGGCAGGAAGTTGAAGACCGCGATGCAGACCGAGAGGATCCCCCAGAAGTCCAGGAAGGTTCCGAGGCCGCGGCTGGCGATCCCGAGCGACGCCGTGACGATCAGGACCGGCCCGCCCACCGACTCGCGGCTGACCTCGCCCTTCACAAGCTGCCCGAGGTTGGCGTACACCCGGCCGAGCCAGAGCCAGGCCCGGTGCAGGCCCCGGTCCATGGCCTTGAGCGGGTTGTAGAGCCTGGGCACCGGCTCGTAGAGGATGGGTCCTGGCATGCTTCCGAGGAGGGCGAATTTCTCGAGGGGCTTCCTCACGGGCGTCAGCGTAGCTGCCAACGGCGCTTCGCCCCTCTTGAAGGCCACGGGGAAGTCTTTGCCTTGGAGCTTGTACGCGAGGGCGTACAAGTCTTCCAGGGAGCCCGGCTCGATGCCTTCGGCGCCGATGCGGAGGATGGTGTCGCCGGGCTGAATGCCCGCCTTGGCGGCCGGGCCTTCGCTTTCGACCCTGCCGACGCGGACCGGCGCGGCCCCGTCGCCCCACTTGAGACCCAGGAGGCGAAGAAGGCGGCCCAGAAGGCTGAGGCGGACGCGTTTGCCGCCCGCGGCATCCATGGCGATGCCGATGCGCGGCTCGCGGTGGCGCGGCTGGTCGGGATTGCCGTAGATGGCGGCGGCGGCCGTGACATTGATCGGCTCGCCGTCGCGCTGGAGCCCCAGTCGCACCTTGCCGCCCTCGCCGGCGGCCTTGATGGTCTCCGAGATCTCCTTGAGGCTTGGCCACGCTTTGTCGTTGATACGGAGGATGACGTCGCCCTTTTGGACGCCCGCCTTGGCGGCCGGGCCGCCGGGATCCACCTTGCCGACCGCGACGACCGGCTCCATGCCGAGGTCGTAGACGCGGAGTTTCGCCGGGTCGATGGTGAGGTCCAGGGGCTGGCCCTGGCGCTCCACCGTCAGGGCGACCGGGCCGGGCGGGGCGTCGGCCAGCCACTCATTGACCTGCCGCCACCGCTGGACGGGTTTGCTGGCCACGGCTACGAATCGGTCGCCCGGTTCCAGGCCCGCCTGCTGGTCGGGGCACTTGGGGATCATGCCGTAGATCACCGGCTCGAGGGCCGGCTCCAGGCCCAGCACCGGCGCCAACGCGCCGGGCTCGCGCACGCTCACGAGGTCGTCGAAGGTCAAGCGCTCGGTGGCCCCGTTCTTCGGACGATCGACCGTGACGCTGAACCTCGAGCCGGCATCGCGGAACGAGATGATCGCCATGATGTCGTCAAAGGACTGCACGGGGATGCCGTTGAGGGCCACAACGCGGTCCCCCGGCTTGATGCCGGCGTTGTCGGCCGCCATCATCGGCGTTACGCCGTCGATGAGCGTGGTCGGCAACTGGAGGCCGATCAGCGAAGCCACCGTGAAGAAGACGACCGCCAGCACGGCGTTCATCGCCACGCCGGCCGAGAAGACGACGATCTTCTGCCACGCGGGCTTCCGCCACAGCGCCCGCGGGTCGTCGCACGCCTCGGCGTTGGGGTGTTCGCCCATCGGCTCGACGAAGCCCCCGAGGGGCAGCACGCGCAGCGAGTACTCGGTCGCGTAGCGGTTCGGATCGTCGGGCGCCGGCATGCCGTCCTCGGGCAAGGGGCCGCCCTGGCGCCACTTCACGATCGCCGGGCCGAAGCCGATGGCGAACCGCCGGACCCACACGCCGAACCCCTTGGCGGCCAGGAAGTGCCCCAGCTCGTGCACGAGGATGATGAGGCCCAGCGCTATAGCTATTTGGATGACGTATAGGACGGTAGACAACGCGTCGCTTCCTCTCTGGCCCAGGCATCGGCCGCAAGAATCTCTTCCAACGTCGCTTTGGCGGTCCACGGGTGCGCCGCCAGCACGTGCTCGACGACCGGCACGATGTCGGTAAACCGGATCCGCCGCGCCAGGAATGCCGCGACGGCCACCTCATCGGCCCCCGCGAGGGCCGCCCCCGCCGTCCCGCCGCGGCGGATGACCTCGAACCCCAGCGCCAGCGCCGGGAACCGCCCCAGGTCGGGCGTCTCGAACTGGAGGCGCCCGAGCATCGCCAGGTCGAGCCGCGGCCACGGCGCCGCCCGGCGCTCAGGGTATGTCAATGCGTACTGGATCGGCATCCGCATGTCGGGCGGGCTCAATTGCGCGATCACCGACCCGTCCACGAACTCCACGAGCGAGTGGACCGTTGACTCCGGGTGGATCACCACCTGGATCTCGTGGGCCTCCAGGCCGAACAGGTGATGGGCCTCGATGATCTCCAGGGCCTTGTTCATGAGCGTGGCCGAGTCGATCGTGATCTTCGGCCCCATCGACCAGGTGGGGTGGTCCAGGGCCTCCTCGGCGGTGACGCTGGCGTGGCTCTCGAAACGCCGGTAGAACGGCCCGCCGCTGGCCGTGAGGACGACGCGCCGCACTTCGCGGCGCCGCCCGGCGGCCATCGCCTGGAAGATCGCCGAGTGCTCGCTGTCGACCGGGAGGACCTGGGCGCCGGCGGCCTGCGCCTCGGCCATCACCAGGTCGCCCGCCATGACGAGGCTCTCCTTGTTGGCGAGGGCCAGGCGCTTCCCGGCCCGCGCCGCCGCCAGGGCCGCGCCGAGCCCCGCGCCGCCGACGACGGCCGAGACGACCGTGTCGACATCGCCGCGCGTGGCCAGTTGAACGAGGCCCTCGGGCCCGATGAGGATCTCCGGCGTGCAGCCGTGTGGCAGAGCGCGGGTCAGGCGGTTGGCGGCGGATGAGTCGGCCACGGCCACGGCCTTGGCGCCCGTGGCGGCGGCCTGCTTCGCCACGAGCTCCGCCTGCCGGTTGGCCGCCAGGGCTACGACGCGCCACGACGGGCCGAGCGACGCCACGACCTCCAGCGTCATCCGACCCACCGATCCCGTCGAACCCAGAAGAGCGATGTTCATAGACTTTTGAGTTTACGCCGACCCGGCCCGCTTTTCAATCCCTGACTGCGCCACCGCGAGCATGGAGCATGGCACTCGCGTGACGGCGCCCATCGGCGAGCCCAACTCGTCCGGGGCGCAAAGCAAGCGCGGCGAGCCGACAGCCCGCCGCGCTGGTCTTGTACCGAGGCGTCTGGCTTACTGCGGAGCGCCTTCTCCCTTGGGGGCCTCGGGCCTCGGGGCCTCCGGCTTGGGGGCTTCGGCCTTCGGGGCCTCGGCCTGCTCGGGCGCCGGGCTTGGCTGGGCCTCGGCGGGCTTGGGCTTGGCGACCTTGAGGCGCTCGGTGCTGGCCGGGCCTTCCCTCTTGGGTCCGCCGCGTCCGCCCTTGCCGCCGCGTCCACCGCCCGGCCTCCCGCCACCGCCGCCCGGTCCACCGGGCCCGCCACGGCCGCCCGGACCGCCGGGTCCGCCGCGGCCGCCGCCGCGGCCACCGGGTCCGCCGGGTCCGCCCGCGCCGGCGCCCTCGGGCATCCTGGTCGTGGGCTTCGGCCGGCGCGTCGTGTGGAGCGTGATGCTCGCGGGGGCCTTGCGTTTCGGCCTGACGGGCTCCTTCTTGACGGCGTCCTCGGCCGTCTTGACGGCCTGCTTGGCGTCCCAGGCGTACTTCTTCTGGAAGCGCTCGACGCGACCGGCCGTGTCCACGAAGCGCTGCTGGCCCGTGAAGAACGGGTGGCACTTGGAGCAGACTTCGACCGAGAGCACGGGCGACGTCGACCGCGTCACGAACGTGTTGCCGCAGCCGCACGTCACCTTGCAGTCGACGTATTTCGGATGGATTTTGTCTTTCATGGCTCTGCCTCTTCCTGGCCCGACCACAATGTGAAAGACCCGCATTATACACTTCGCAAGGGGGGGTTCAAGGGCGAAGTTGGCCCTTTTCGTGCCCCAAAGGCGCGCGCCGCTACAGCGGTATCAAGATCAAGCTCGCGAGGGTGATCATCGCCCCGCCGACGAGAAAGGGGAGGGCGGGTTCCCAGGACATGAGCGGCCCGGCCAGGGCCTGACCGGCGATCGCGCCGAGGGCCATCAGGGCGTTGGCCTTGGCCACGTCGGCCCCGCGCCGGTCCGGCCGGCTGAACTGCTGGATGAACCGCTCCTGAACCGGGTACCAGATGCTCGCGCCGATGATGTCGTGCGCGACCCAGACGATCGCCACCAGCAGGAAGCTGCCTACCAGCCAGTCGGCCAGGGCCGGGGCAGCGATCATGACTCCCTCGACAATCAGGCCCCCGACGTAGAGCCACTTGAACCGGCCCCTCAGGAATGGCGCCAAGAGGAGCATCGGTATTCCCAGGAGCAGCCGGTGGAACACGGCGACCACGCCGATGAGGGCGAACTCCGCCCCGTGCCCCCCTCCCGGTTCCGCCGCCGCGATGCCGGGAAAGATCACGCCCAGCCAGTTCTGGAAGCCCGCGAGGTCCCCCGCCCACGGGCCGCGCAGCTTCTCGCGGAAGTACAGCATCCACAGGGCGTGGCTCATCGCGATGCCCATCGTGAAGATGAACCCGGCCGCGATGATCAGGTACAGCTTCGCGTGCAGGTCCAGCTTGAAGACCGTCCGCAGCGATAGGTAAGCCCGCGATGGGGCGATCACCAGCGGCTTCTCGCGGAACAGGCCGAGGAACAGCACCGCGCCCAGCGCCAGCGCCGTCCCGCTGATCAGGAAGACCGCGCGGTACGACATCGTGGCCGACGCCAGGCCGAGCGTCGCGATGCAGGCGTATCCGGCGGCGTGAAAGGTGTTTTCGAGGCCCACGAGTTGGGCGATGATGCGCGTGAACCGCTCCACCGGAACCGACTCGTAGACGAGCGTCCCGCGGATCGCCCCGCGCACCGAGACCCACATCTGCTGGGTCGCTTTCAGGACCGCCAGGTACGCGAGCTTCGGCACCAGGGGCGTGGCCATGTTCGTCGCCGCCAGGCCCAGGAACGTGACCCCGTAGATGCCCTTGCGTCCCACGAGGTCCGACAGCCGTCCGCCGTAGACGACGATCAGGAAGTTGACCATGCCGGCGGCGGAGAGGATGAGGCCGATCGTCGACTTCGCGATGCCGTTGTCGTCGCAGAACAGCGGAAACGCCAGGTCGTACACCCCGAAGGCGAGGCCGAACAGGCTGTTGACGACCAGGAGGGTGAGGATGTTCCGCCGCACGCGAAGCTCCCGACAAGAACACGCGCCCGGCAAACCGGGCGGCTAACCAAACGCACCGTTTAGCCGCGGCCGGTACGGCCGCGAGAGTTGTTCGTCGCCGTGCCGGCGACGGCTAAACGATGCGACGGCTAAACCAAGCTCCATCCCTTTCGGTACTCGGTGCGGACGTACCGGTTCGCCTCGGGCAGGTTGGTGACCTTGAGATTGGCGGCGTCCCACTCGATGCGGGCGTCCAGGCGCTTGGCGACGTTGCCCAGGAGGCAGGTCTCGGTGAGCGGGCCGGAGTAGGCGAAGTCGGCCCCGGCGGGCTGCCCGCTCTTGCAGGCCCGCACCCAGTCCTGCTCGTGCGAGCCACTCGCGCGCGGCAGCGTTTTTTCGGGCAGCTTGGTTTCCTTCATCCTGCTCTCCGGGATGAGGCGCGGGCCGTCGCCGTAGACGCCGCACATGATCTTGCCCTTCGAGCCGATGAGAATCGCGCCGCCTTCGCCGGGCATCTGGCGGCCCTGCTCCAGTTCCTCCGGGCGCGGGCACCGCGTGCCCTCGTACCACGTGAGCTTGACCGGCGGCAGGTCGCCGCGCGCGGGGAAGCGGAACGTCACGACCGCCGACAGGGGATGCACCTCCGGCGTGTTGCCGCAGCTTGTGGCCTCGATGCTCGTGGGGGCCGTGAGCTTGAGGGCCCAGACGACCGGGTCGAGGGTGTGGGCGCCGCGGTCGCCCATCATGCCGCAGCCGAAGTCCCACCAGCACCGCCACACGGCCGGGTGGTAGGCGGGATGGTACGGCCGCATCGGCGCCGGGCCGATCCAGAGGTCCCAGTCGAGCGTCGGCGGGACGGGCGGCGCGTCCTTCGGCCGCTCGGAATACTTCGAGCTCCAGCCGGCGTGGCCCCACGGGTAATAGGAGAGGCTGCACCAGGCGTCGACCTCGCGGACCTCGCCGATGAGGCCGGCCTCGACCCACTCGCGGATGAGCCGCGCGCCCTCCATCGAGTGCCCCTGGATGCCCATCTGGGTGGCGACCTTCGCCTCCTTGGCGGCCTGGGCGAGCCTGCGCGACTCGTACACGTCGTGCGTGAGGGGCTTCTGGCAGTAGACGTGCTTGCCGGCCTTCATAGATGCCATTGAGATGAGCGCATGCGTGTGATCGGGCGTGGCCACGAGGACGGCGTCGATGCCCTTCTCCTTATCGAGCATCTCGCGGTAGTCCTTGTAGAGCTTCGCCTGGGGGTAGCGCTTGAAGGTGGGGGCGGCGTAGGCGTGGTCGACGTCGCAGAGGGCGACGATGGTTTCGGTCTCGAGCTGGCGGAGGTTCGCCCCGCCCATGCCGCCCACGCCCACGCCGGCGATGGCCAGCTTCTCGCTCGGCGGCATCTGCCGCGGCCCCCCGAGGACGTGCCGCGGAACGATCGTGACCGCCGCCGCCGTGGCAGCCGCGGCCAGGAAGGTGCGACGGGTGACGTTGTTGTCGGACATTTCAGGACCTTTCGTGGTTTGGGGCCCGCTGGATCTGCCCCTAAGATAATGTGGGGCGGGGTGTGAGTCCAGCCCCAGCAAACACGTTTAGCCGTCGCCGGTACGGCGACGATCATAACCGCGGCCGTGCCGGCCGCGGCTAAACGAGGCGCAGCCGAGGGCGGCTGTGCCGCACTACGGCGCCGAGGACTCGGCGGGGCGCTGCTTGAGGAACTCCTTGGCCATCAGGGCGGCGATGACGCCGTCGCCGGCGGCCGTGGCGGCCTGCTTGAGCGTTCCGGCCCGCACGTCGCCGGCGGCCCAGACGCCCGGCACGCTGGCTTGGAGCGTGCAGGCGTGGGTCCGGATGAACCCGCGGTCGTCGAGGTCCACCACGCCCTTCAGGAAGTGCGTGAGCGGCGAGAGGCCCACGAAGACGAAGACGCCGTCGCACGCGACGAGCTTCTCCTCGTTGGTCCGGGTGTTCCGGATGCGGACGCCCTCCACCTTCTTCTCGCCGACGATCTCGGTCACGGTGCTCCCGAAGCACGTCTCGACCTTGTCGCCTTGGCGCGCCAGCTCGTCGACGAGGATCTGGCTGGCGCGGAAGGCGTCGCCCAGGGTCACGAACGTCAGGCGCGAGGCGTACTTCAGGAGGTGCAGCCCTTCGTCGAGGGCGGTGTTTCCCCCGCCGACCACCACCACGTGCTTGTCGCGGTAGAAGGGGGCGTCGCACGTGCCGCAGTAGCTGACGCCGTAGCCCGTCAGCCGCTTCTCGCCGGGGACGTCGAGCTTGCGGTACTCGCTGCCGACGGCCAGGATCATCGACCGCCCGCAGTAGCGTTTCGCGCCGGCGAACGCGAGGATGCACCGGCCTTCGCCCTCGCCCGTATGCGGCTCGATGCGGGTGACCTGGACCTGCGAGACGATCTCGGCGCCGAAGCGGACGGCCTGGCTGGCCAGGCGGTCCGCGAGTTCCATTCCGCCGATCGGGTCCGGAAAGCCGGGGTAGTTCTCGACGCGCGAGGTGGTGAGGATCTGGCCGCCGGGCATCATTTTCTCGAGGACGAGCGTGGTGAGGCGCTCGCGGGTGGCATAGATGGCGGCCGAGAGGCCGGCGATGCCCGCGCCGATGATAACCACGTCGTAGGTCGCTTCGGCGGGCACAGGGCCGCGGTCGAGGGCGGTTTCGGGCATTGTTTGCACTCCAGGGGCGACATTCTCGCATCGTTTAGCCGCGGCCGGTACGGCCGCGGTGATTGTTCGTCGCCGTACCGGCGACGGCTAAACGATGCGGCGATTACACGGCTTCGCGCAGCGCCCGGACCATTTCCGGCGCGCTCGCGGGGTCAATGGTGCAGGTCGACCCGAGGACGAACGGGCGGTCGCCCATGGCTTTCCGTGCCTCGGCCACTTGGGCGAGGAGCGTTTCGCGTGCCGCTGGGTCGGGGAAGAGCTTGCGATCCACGCCGCCGACGAGCGCCTTGCCCGCGGCGCCGAGGGCCATCTGGCCGAGCGTCGGGTTCGTCGGGTCGGTCGTGTCCCAGTTGAGCATCGCCGCGGGGTAGTCGGCCAGTTCGCCGAGCATCGAGCGGCGCTGGCAGACGTGCAGGAGATTGAGCGGGGCCGCCCGCGCCGCCGTAAGGACCTCCAGGTCGTACGGCCGGCCGAACTCGGCATACTGCTCGGGCGTGAAGTTCGCGAGTGTGGCCGTGTGCGTGGTGGCGAGGAAGAGGCCGTCGGCCCCCGCCGCAATGCACCCGGCCGCGAAGCCGGCGAACGTGTCGGTGATGGTCCGCAGGCCCACGTGCACGAGCCGTGGGTTCTCCTGGATGAGGGCGGCGAGGGCCTGCGGTCCGCCGGCCAGTTCCGCGGCGATGCTCATCGGCGTAAAGACGGTCATGAGGAGGGGCACATCGGGGCCGAGCGCCTTGCGGAGGTCTCCCACCGCTCCCAGGTGGTCTGCCAGGATGGGGGCTCGGCGCCCGGCAGCGCCGGTCGGGTCGAGCCGGTCGAGATGACGGAAGTCGTCCGGCTGGTGGACGGCCGCTTGGACCAGCGTCGGCGCGATGGTCTCCTTGCCGGAGAACGTGTACCGGTTGCCCCAGTCCTCGACGTGGTAGCTGGCCCGCGGGTTGATCTTGAGGAAGTCCCAGTCGTACTCGCGCTGCCACCGGGTCATGGCCTCCACGAGGCCCTCGCGCGAGGTTTCTTCGGCGAAGAAGTGGCGCCAGAGGGCGACGGGCAAGCGGTCCACCGGTTTGCCGGCCGCCGCGCGCTGGAGCCGCTTGCGTTTCGTCAGGGGCGCGGTCATCGTTGGTCCTCCGAGGCGGGGGATACCTTCGATGGTAATGCGGCCACCGGCGGGGGTCAAGGACGTGCAGAATGCAGTGTGGCACGGCCGGCTTGTCCAGCCGTGGCGAAACAGGGCCGCGCATTCCCCACGGCCGGTCAAGCCGGCTGTGCCACAAACGCGAAAATCATGCCTCAATTTGACTTCAGGCCATTTGTAAGTTATACTCTGGCACGGGGATGGAGGGCTGTGAGGCTCGGGCGCCGCCGGGCGACATGGCTCTTTTTGTTTGGGCTTGGGGTACATCACGAGTTTGTCATCGCAAGGGGCGACTTTCGGAGGGAACGCCTCCCCGAAGGCCGCCCCCTTTGCATGGCGCGGGTGGCACGGCCGGCTTGTCCGGCGGCCGTGGCGAAACGGGGGTCGCGTACTCCCCACGGCCGGGCAAGTCCGCCGAAGGCGAGATTCGCCGTGGCGAACCGGCCGTGCCACGGGCGCGCCGTGCGGCGCTCAGGTCAAGATTGGGGCGAAGCGTGCGACAACGGCTGATCGCAGCACTGGTGCTGGCGGCGGCTGCCGGCGCGGCGCGGGCCGAGACCAAGGTTCTCGACGGCGTGCCCGCCTTCTACGACATGACGGTGGTCTGGCCGGCCGATCCGCCGCCCCCCGTGAGCGGGCCGGACGCTTTCTCCACCGCCACTCTCGCCCCCGACGCCCCCCGCCCGCCGCTCGGCGGCGCGAGGCTCTCCGGCGTGCCGGAATACGTCTGGTGGTACGGGTGCAGCCCGACCGCCGGCGGCATGATGGTCGGGTACTGGGACGGCATCCAGGGGCGCGAGAACCTCTTCGACGGCGACGCCCGGCAGTGGTTCGGCAACCAGGACACCGGCACCAAGGCGATGGTCGCCAGCCGGGCCCACATCACCGCCGGCCGCGAGAACGGCAAGACCTACGGCGACTGGCACAACTCTACATCCTATCCGAACCACGAGGCCAACCCCGACTGCATCGCCGACTTCATGAAGACCGAGGACTCGGGCAGCTATGCTGCGAACATCACGAGCGGCCTGAAGCGGTTCATCGAGTGGGACAACCCGGGCACCGCCCTTCACGAGGGCCAGCCCGCCACGACCGCCGACACCGACGTGCCGTTCTACGGCGGCAGCTTCAGCTACGAGTCCTTCAAGGCCGAGATCAACACCGGCCGGCCCGTCCTGCTGGACCTGATGACGGCCGAGACCGCCTCGAAGTGGATCGGCCACAGCGTCGTCGGCTACGGGTACCGCGACGAGATGTTCAAGGTCAAGGTGGCCAAGGGCGTCGGCGCCGAGGTGGACATGGTGGTGGGCGGGTTCGCGGTCATGGACACCTGGGCCAACGGCACGGCCCAGAGCGAATGGGTCGACTGGGACTGGAACGTCATTCCATCGGTCCTCGAAGGCAACGTGGAATGGTGGCCGTTCGTCCCCCTCCTGGGCGCCAGCTGGATCTACGATGACGGCACGCCCGGCCCGTACGATTGGCTGATCACCGACGCCGTGACGCTGTACGTGACGCCGGAACCGGCGACGCTGGCGCTGCTGGCCGTCGGGGCGATGGCGTGCTTGCGCCGGCACCGGAAACACGCGTCCGCCGCGGCGGACGGCTAAAGGGCGATGACGACAGGCCTGTGGCACAGGCATCTTGCCTGTGGTTTCTGACAGGCTGGAAGCCTGTTCCACAGCCTTTGCCGTCTTGCCCCGGCCGCTTATTCCGCATTCCCCGCGCCGCATTCCGCACTTGTTCGTTGACGCCGTAGCCCGCCTTCAATTACAATCGCATTGCGTAACTTCGAAAGGAGTCCGACTGTGGCCGACGAACCTCCGATCACCCCCTCGGGCGTGACGCCACCGCCGCCGAGCGGCGTGCCTCCTCAACCGATGGCCGCGCCTCCCCCGGCGCTTGCTCCGCCGGCCCGGCCGCCGCGGCGCTGGGGCGCCCTGGGCGTCTTCCTCGCCATCCTCCTGGGCCTCTCGGTGATCGCCAACGGCGTCCTGCTGGTCGTCATCTTCGCGCTGGTGGGGGCGATCTCGGGCGGCGGCATCGAGGACAACTACATCGAGCGGGTCGTGGAGCGCGGGCCGTCGTCGCAGAAGATCGCGGTCATCCGCGTGGCCGGGATCATCGACGATTACCTGGTCGAGTCGCTGCGCGGCCAGATGGTCCGGGCCGCCGAGGACAAGCGCGTCAAGGCGGTGATCCTGCGCATCGATTCGCCCGGCGGCATGCTGACGGCCAGCGACATGATCCATAACGACGTCAAGACCCTCCTGGCCGGCAAGCCCGTCCTGGCGGCGATGGACGGCGTGGCGGCCTCCGGGGGGTACTACGTCGCCTGCGCCACGAGCGAGATCGTGGCCCAGCCGACGACTGTCACCGGCTCGATCGGCGTCATCGGCCAGTTCTTCTTCCTCAAGGGCCTCCTGGCCGACAAGCTCGGCATCCAGATGGTGACACTGAAGATGGGCAGCCAGAAGGACTGGCCGAACATGTTTGGCGCCGACATGCCGCCCGAGCAGCAGGAGTACCTCATGAGCACCCTCCTGAAGCCGGGCTACGACCACTTTGTGGACATCGTGGCCAAGTCGCGCAAGATGCCGCGCGAGAAGGTCGTCTCGCTCGCCACGGGCCGCATCTTCATGGCCAAGGAGGCGAAGGAGTCGGGCCTGATCGACGAGGTGGGGTACTTCGACCGCGCCGTCGAGCTGGCGAAGGAGAAGGCCGGCATCGCCGAGGCGCGGGTCGTGGAGTACGTCCAGCCGTTCCGGCTCTTCGACCTTCTGGCGGCCTCGTCGGCGTCGGCGAAGTCGCCGCTGGGGATCGACCTGAAGGACCTGAGACCCGAGAAGCTGGCCGCCTTGGCCTCGCCCAGGGTCATGTACCTCTGGACGGGATTTTAGCCGGGTTATGGCGAGGGTGGGGTGCTTCGGCTTGGCGACACGCGCCCGCCGCGGCGGACGGCTAAATGATGCCGGGTTGCGCATGACGACATCAATCCTTCAGGCGCCCGGCTTGCCGGGCGCTTATCCTTGGCACGAGGCAGGTCATGTATGCTTTATCGTGATTTCGGCAAGACCGGCGTCAAGCTCTCGCGGCTCGGCTTCGGCGCGATGCGCCTGCCGATCCAGAAGGACGAGAAGGGCCGGATCACCGGCATCGACGAGTCGGCCGAGCTCATCCGCTACGCGCTCGATAAGGGCGTCAACTACGTCGACTCGGCGTTCTACTACTGCCACGGCGAGAGCGAGACGGCCGTCGGGCGGGCCCTCAAGGGCCTGCCGCGCGAAAGCGTTTTTATCTCCACCAAGAACCCCCTCGAGAACGCCTGCGGGAGCTGCTGGTGGCTGCGGCTCCAGCTCGCGCTGCGGCGGCTCGATTGCGGATACATCGACTTTTATCATTTCCACGGCCTCTCGTGGGAGGGCTACCAGACGCGGTGCCTCGGCGAGGGCGGCCCGATGGCCCAGGCCCGCAAGGCGCGCGAGCAGGGCCTCATCCGCCACCTCTCCTTCTCGTGCCACGACACGCCGGAGAATTGTATCAAACTCATCGATACGGGTGAGTTCGACTCGCTCCTCGTGCAGTACAACCTCCTCGACCGCCAGTACGCCCCCAGCCTGCACCACGCGCATGAGAAAGGCCTCGGCACGGTGGTGATGGGTCCCGTGGGCGGCGGGCGGCTGGGCGTGCCGTCCGAGGTCATCGCGCGGGCCACCGGCGCCGTCTCCACCCCCGAGGCCGCCCTGCGGTTCGTCTGGTCGAGCCCCGACATCGACGTGGCCATCTCGGGCATGGGCGATCGCCGCATGGTCGACGAGAACGTGGCGACGGCCGAGCGCGGCGAGCCGCTCTCCGACGCCGAGGTCGCCCGCATCGACCGGCTGTACGACGAGAACAAGAAGCTCCTCGACCTGCCGTGCACCGGCTGCGGCTACTGCCAGCCGTGCCCGCAGGGGGTGGCCATCCCGCGGATCTTCCAGTACCTCCAGTGGCACTCGGCGTTCGACCTGAAGGAGGCGTCGCGCCAGCGGTACGGCTGGCTCGGCACGGGGTGGGAGGAGAAGAACAAGCCCGCCCCCGCGTGCACCGAGTGCGGCGAGTGCGAGCCGAAGTGCCCCCAGAAGATCCCCATCTGCGCCAAGCTCAAGGAAGCTCACAAGATCCTCGGCGAAACGGTGAGTTCATGAAACTCAGGACCGGGAAGTCCGCCGACGCCCTCAAGCGGGCCGAAGCCCTTATGCCGGGAGGGGTCTCCAGCCCGGTCCGGGCCTTCAAGGCGGTCGGCGGGCAGCCCCTCTTCATCGCGTCGGGGAGCGGGTCGAAGATCCGCGACATCGACGGCAACTCTTTTCTCGACTACGTGATGAGTTGGGGCCCGCTGATCCTCGGCCACGCGCACCCGGCGGTGGTCGAGGCCGTCCGCAAGGCCCTCGAAGGCGGCGCGTCGTTCGGCGCCCCGACGGTGCGCGAGATCGAGCTGGCCGAGCGCGTGACGGCGGCCATGCCGTGGATCGAGCAGCTCCGCTTCGTCAACTCCGGCACCGAGGCCACGATGAGCGCGATCCGCCTGGCGCGGGCCGCCACCGGCCGGCCGGGCGTCATCAAGTTCGAGGGGTGCTACCATGGCCACGTCGACGCCCTCCTGGTGAAGGCCGGCAGCGGCGCGATGACCTTCGGCGCGCCCTCCAGCCCCGGCGTGCCGGAGGACACCGTCCGCCACACGCACATTGTCCCCTTCAATGACCTTGAGGCCGTGCGGCGGACGTTGGATGCCTCAGCTCCTGAGATCGCCGCGGTGATCCTCGAGCCGGTGGTCGGCAACATGGGGTGCATCCCGCCGGGGGAGGGCTTCCTGAAGGGCCTGGCCGAATTGTGCGAACGTTACGGTGTCCTGCTCGTACTTGATGAAGTGATGACGGGTTTCCGCGTCGCGCGGGGCGGGGCGGCCGAGCGGTACGGCATCCGGCCGGACCTCGTGACGCTCGGCAAGGTCATCGGCGGGGGGCTGCCCGTCGGGGCGTACGGCGGCCGGCGGAACCTGATGCAGCTTGTCAGCCCCGTCGGGCCGGTGTACCAGGCGGGGACGCTTTCGGGGAATCCGCTGGCGATGGCCGCCGGAATTGCTACGCTGGACCTCCTGAGTGCGGCGGGCACGTACGAGCGGCTGGAGGCGCTCTCGCGGCAGCTTGAGCAAGGGCTTGTCAAAGCGGCGGCGGAAGCCGGAGTGGCCGTGCGCGTGCAGGGCGTCGGCTCCATGCTTTCGCTCTTTTTCACCGACCAGCCGGTGACCGACTGCGCGTCGGCCCTGCGGTGCGACACGGCGCGGTTCGGGCGGTTCTTCGGGGGAATGCTCCGGCGAGGCGTCTACCTGCCGCCCAGCCAGTTCGAGGCCTGGTTCGTCAGCCTGGCCCACAGCGAGGAAGACATCGCCCGCACGGTGGAAGCGGCCCGCGAAGCGCTAACGAGCCTGTAACGCGTGTAAAGGCGCGCGCCCAGCTCGCCACGGCGAGTCTTCGACAAGCTGGGCGGCTAAAGGGGCGTGGCGTCATTTAGCCGCCCACCTTGGTGGGCGCGGCCTTACAAGGAGGTATGGTATGGCTTTGGAACCGAAGCGCGATCAGCCGGTTCGGCTGCCGAATCCCAGCGCGCAGCCGTTCGTCGTTGCCCTGAAGACCACGCGGTTTTACGCCGTGGTCCTCTTCTGGGTGGTGATGGCCTGCGTCCTGGCCCACGTGGCCACGTTCGTGCTGACGGAATGGGTCCGCCTGTACGATGCCCCGACGGTAGAAGCGCCCGCGGCGCCGGAGCCTGCGCCGCCGAAGGCCCCGACCGAGCCCGCCAAGGACGCGGCGCCCGCCGCCACGTCGTGGTTCGACCTCCTGGAGAAGTCGGCCATCGCCGCACCCGCCAAGACGCAGCCGGGAGAGCTTTTCCCCACCGTGCCTTTCGAAGGCGGGACGAAGAAGTCCGGCGAACCGTCGAAGTCGCCCAAGGAATCGCCCAAGACGCTTCTGCCGACCGAGCAACCGAAGGAGCCCCCGCCGGGGACAGCGACGCCCCCGGAATCCTCGACGGAGGGCAAGGTGGTCGGTCAGCCCGAGGCGCGGCCGAAGGAGAACCTTCCCCTGACGCCCGCCGCGGCCCGCGCCAGGGCCCAGCACTATCGCACGGTCACGGCCGAGGCGCTGCACCCCGCCCGGATCGTCGGCGTCCTGGCGTCGTTCCTCCTGGCGATGACGGTTTTCCTGTATCTCCAGATCGCCCTCTTGGGGCGGCTGTCGGGCATCCGGCAACTCACCAACGCGATGTTCCTGGCCATCGTCTTCGTGGTGACCATCCTGCCGTGGGAGAACATCTTCGAGGGGTTCCGGGCGGGGTCGCTTTTTGATTTCACGCAGCTCCTCGACGCCCACGCGAGCCGGATGCGGGGGTCGCTGGAGGGGACGTGGCCGACGGTGCTCTACTTCGGCCGATACCTCGTGATGCCGATCGTGAGTGCGGCCATCCTGGCCTGGTCGGGAATCCAGTTTGCCGCCGGCTATGCCGAGTCGGTCCTGTCGAATGAGTAAGGAGGAGACGGAAGGATGATCAGGTTCCACTGTCCGAAGTGCGAATCCGAGATGGAAGTCGACGAGTCGTTCGCGGGGCGCGGGGCGCGGTGCCCGACATGCGGGACGAACATGAAGGTCCCGAAGAAGGGCGAGGCCCCTCCGCCGGCAGCGACGAAGGCCGGTCCGCCCCGACCGGGATCGGCCACCGTGAAGGTCGACGGCCAGCAGGTCGAGATCGTGCCGCCGCTGGAGACGATGGTCGTCATGAGCATGGTGTTCCTCGGGGCGGCGGTGCTGGGGCTCTTGACGGGCGGCGTGCTCCTCGGGTCGACGCTCCGGTACCCGTGGACGTTCGGCGGGTTCCTCGGGATGGTCCTGGCGCTCATGGGTACGCTGACCGCCCTGCCGGCGTACCACAACATCCGGCGCAGCCGCGGACGCAAGCGCGGGCGGCTCCACGCACAGGTCTGCATGGGTGGCGGCGGCGGACTGTTCCTGATTTGTACGGTTATCTTCCTGGTGGGCCTGGCCCAGATCCTCAACCGGGCCACCTGCGAAGAGAACCTGAAGCGCATCGATATCGCCCTCTGGGCGTACGCCGAGAAGCACAACGGGGCGTTCCCCCAGAGCCTCAAGATGCTGGTGGAGGAGAAGTACATCAGCCCGGAGACGGTGACCTGCCCGGCCTACAACATTCGCATCGGCGAGCAGAGTTACCAGTACGTTCCGGACATCAATGTCAAGAACCCCCTCTTTCCGCCTGACATGATGGTCGTGAGCGACGGAGAGGTCCCCCCGCCCAACAGGGGGCACGAGGACGGTTACGTGCGGGTCCTCCTGTTGAATCACCAGGTCGTCATGAAGAGCGACGCCGAGTGGGCCGCCTATAAGAAGGCCCAGGGCGAAAAGTGGAACGACATCCTCAACAAGATACGGAGGCCCGCGGGTGCGAAGAAGGAGGAGCCCCCGCCGCCGCCGAAGGAACAGGAGGCCCCCGCGCCTGCGACGCCCGCGCCGCCAGCCCCGGCGCCTGCGCCGGCGCCAGGAGACGCCAAGTGAGTCAGCCGCCGGCCCAGGCCGAGTCCGAAGGGGAGGCCGCCGAAGCCTCCGCGTGGGAGCGCCGCACGGCCGCCCTCCTCCTGGTCGTGCCCGTGGTCGGCATTCTCATCCACGCGGCCTTCTTCGTCTACGGCGTCGCGAATCCACACTGGCTGAAAGACTACGTGTTCGGACCGTGGATGAAAGTCGTGGCGGCGCTGGCCTTCGTGAACCTGGTGGGTAACTGGTTCCACCTCCGCCGAACAGGGATGAGACTGGATATTGCTTCCCGCGTGGTCACCTATCTCTGGATCGTATCGATCGTCCTGCTGTACCTGCACTGCCGGCCGACGATGTGAGGACGCGCTCAGCCATCGCCATAGTTTAGCCGTCGCCGGTACGGCGACGATCGATAACCGCGGCCGTACCGGCCGCGGCTAAACGATGTCGCGGCCAAACGCGCGGTTGCCTACTACTACAACGCCGCTTCGCGCGGCGGGTCTCCCGACCCGCCGCGGTCGCCGCGGCGACCGTTATCTCGCCGCCTGGAGGCAATTGCCGCGTGGTGGGTCAGCAGACCCACCGCGCACGAGGTTAAGTGGCGTTGTGGTACTACGGTTCCACAAGTTGTTTCGATTCCGGCAGGTCCTTGACGCTCGCCAGGCCGAAGACCTGGAGGAATTTCTTGGTGGTTCCGTAGAGGAGGGCGCGGCCGAGGCGCTCGCTGCGGCCGGCGACCCGCACAAGGCCCTTCTCCAAGAGCGTGCGGATCATGTCGCCGCAGGCTACGCCGCGGATGTCCTCGATCTCGGCCCGCGAGATCGGCTGCTTGTACGCGATGATGGCCAGCGTCTCGAGGGCCGCCTGCGTGAAGCGGGCTTCGCTCCGGGCCCGCAGGACCTTCTTGAGGAACTTGTTGTACTCGGGCCGCGTGAGGAGCTGGAGGCCGCCGGCGATCTCCTCGACCGTAAACGCGCGGCCGGCGGCGTCGTACTCCTCGATGAGCTCGTGCACGGCCTGGCGGACCATGTCGACCGAGACCTCGTCGCCCGCCGCATCGGCCACGCGGTCCACGGGCACGGGCTCGTCGCTGGCAAACAGGATGGCTTCGACAATCGTTTTGAGGGGCGGCTCGCTCATTCGGGTCTTTGCGCTCCATTTATCATTTAACATTTAGCATTTAACATTTGTCATTTCCGTCCCAGCGCCTCCTCAATGACCTGCCGAAACTCGGAATGGGGATCGGTCTCCCCCATGCCGATGACCTCGCGTTCGCGGCGGGCGTTCTCGCGAGAGTCGGAGGCGTGGGCGGCGTTGCGCATGAGGTCGCGGCCGAAGTCGCTCCGGACCGTCCCCGCCTCGGCCTTCTCGGGATTGGTGGCGCCCTGCCAGCGGCGGATCTTCTCGATGGCGTCTTCCCCGCGGTACAGGAGCGCGAGGCACCGCACCGGCCCCGGCTTCCGGCGATCGGCCTCGTCCTTGACCTTCCGCGGGTCCACGCCGGTCATGTACTGGACGATGCGGGCGAACTCGGTCCGGGCGTTGCGCTCGGCCAGCATCTGG
>Ga0315284_10005123_pt1 | contig 18627 bp, 14 predicted proteins | sample YL17G09_16_MG_FD_203696 | JGI IMG/M metagenome (GOLD analysis project Ga0315284, IMG submission 203696) | Sediment microbial communities from Yellowstone Lake, YNP, Wyoming, USA - YL17G09_16 | ecosystem: Environmental > Aquatic > Freshwater > Lake > Sediment | place: USA: Wyoming | collected... | reverse complement strand
GGGCCTGGCGGAGCGACTGGCCGAGGCACTGCGCGAACTCAGGGAGCGCACCCGCTTCTGCTCCGTATGCTACAACATCACCGAGGAGGACCCCTGCCCCGTGTGTGCTGATCCGGAACGGGATCGCAGTGTGTTCTGCGTGGTCGAGGAGCCGCTCGACATGCTGGCGATCGAGCAAGCGGGCATGTACAAGGGGGTCTACCACGTGTTGCATGGGGTGCTGGCTCCCTCGGAGGGGATGTTCGTCGAGAATCTGCGCATTAACGAACTGGTGGCCCGCCTGCGCAGGGGTGGCGTCAGGGAGGTGATCCTGGCGACCAACCCCACCAGCGAAGGGGACTGGACGTCCTCCTACCTGCTCACCCGGCTGCGCCCGTTGGGCGTGCGCGTCACCCGGCTGGGGCGGGGGTTGCCGGTGGGCGGCGACCTGGAATACGCCGACGCGGTGACGCTCATGCAGGCGTTGGAGGGCCGAGAGGAGATTTAACTTCGAGTTCCCCGAGGCCAAGTCATGACCCTCGTGTACCTCGCCGTCGCCTGGCTCGCAGGCATCGCACTGGCCAGGACAACCAACCTCCCCTGGCAGGTCCTGCCCGTGGTGGGGCTGGCGGCGTGCCTGGGTTTGTTGCTGTGGCGAGAGAGTGCCCGCGCCCGCCTGGGCGCGCTGTGTGCGGTGATGCTGGCCCTGGGCGCGGGCCGTTTCATGCTCGCTATCCCCCGCTTCGACGAGCACACCGTCGCAACCTACAACGGCGTTGGCTGGGTGGTGCTGGAGGGGGTCGTCGTCGGGGAGCCGGACGAGCGGGAGCGCACCACCAACCTGCGTGTGCGAGCCTCACGGCTGGTGTTGCCCGACGGGACGGAGCGGGAGGTCCAGGGGCTGGTGCTGGTCAAGGCGGAGCGCTACCCCGCACGCCAGTACGGCGACCGCGTGCAGGTGGAAGGGCTGCTGGAGACGCCGCCTGTTTTGGAGGAATTCTCCTACCGCGACTACCTGGCGCGCCAGGGCATTCACTCGCTGCTCTCCCAGCCCAGCGTCACGCTGCTGGCCGCCAGGCAGGCCAACCCCGTCCTGTACGCCCTGTACGCCTTCAAGCGCTACGCCCAATCCACCATCGCCCGCATCCTCCCGGAGCCACCGGCGTCGCTGTTGACCGGCATCCTGCTAGGTGTGGAGACGGGCATCCCACCCGACCTGAAGGAAGCCTTTGCCGCTACCGGCACCTCTCACATCGTCGCCATCTCAGGGTTCAACATCACCATCATCAGCGGCATGTTCGCCGGGCTGGCGCGGCGGCTGTTCGGGCAGCGACGGGCAGTGTGGGTCGCGGTGGCAGGCGTGGCGGTCTATGCAGTCCTCGTCGGGGCGTCTGCGGCGGTGGTGCGGGCAGCGCTGATGGGCATTCTCTACCTGTGGGGTCGGCACCTGGGACGGGCGACTTTCGCCCCCATTTCGCTCGCTGCGGCGGCCATCGCCATGACGGCGTGGAATCCCCATACGCTGTGGGACGCAGGCTTCCAGCTCAGTTTCGCCGCCACGCTTGGGTTGGTGCTCTACACCGGGCCGCTGGAGCGCGGCTTCGAGCGGGCGCTGGCGCGGGTCGCTTCTGCCGAACGTGCCGAGCGGATCGTGGGCCTGGTAAACGAGGCGTTGATCGTCACCCTGGCGGCCCAGATCACGACGACTCCCCTCATCTTGTACACCTTCGGGCGGCTCTCCCTGATCACGCTGGTCACCAACTTTCTCATCCTCCCAGCCCAACCCGGGGTCATGGTCTGGGGAGGACTGGCTCTGCTGGCGGGGCTGGTCGTGCGGCCGCTGGGGCAGGCCATCGGCTGGGTGGCCTGGGTGTTCCTCACCTACACGATTGAGGTGGTGCGGCTGACGGCGCGGGTGCCCCTCGCCTCGCTGCCGGTGCGTGTGAGCGGCTGGATGGTGTGGGGGTATTACGTCCTCCTGGGGGGCCTGACTTGGTGGCTGGCGCAGCCTCGGGAGCGACGCCGCGAGTTGTGGGAGATGGTAAAGAAACCGGGTTTTTTCCGAAAAACCCGGTTTCTCGGTACCGTGGAGCCAAAGCTGCTCGCAGGCGCGGCGGTTGTCCTGGCGGCGTTGGCGTTCTTCGCCTGGCGCAGCCTGCCGGATGGCCGCCTGCACGTCGTGTTCTTCGACGTGGGGCAGGGGGATGCCATCTTCATCCAGACCCCCTCCGGCCGGCAGGTGCTGGTAGATGGCGGCCCCACTGGGACGACGCTCCTATCGCAGTTGGGCCACCGCATGCCCTTCTGGGACCGCACACTCGACCTGGTCGTGCTCACCCACCCCGACTCCGACCACCTCACCGGCCTGCTCCCGGTGCTGGAGCGCTACGTCGTAGGCAGCATCATCTGCCGCCAGATAGAACTCGAGTCCGAACCGTACGAGTATTGGCTGCGGTTGCTGGAGCAAGAGGGGGCAGCGGTCTACCGGGGTGAAGCAGGTCTGCGCGTGACGTTGGACGACGCGGACGCTGCGCGTCCGGTAGAGATGGTCGTGCTCCACCCGGGAGTGGAACTGGTGAGTGGGGAGGAAGGAACGGCCAACAACAACTCGGTCGTGACCCGGCTCACCTATGGGCAAGTGTCGGTCCTCCTGCCGGGGGACATCGAGGCGGTGGTGGAGCAGCGGCTGGTGGCGGGAGGGGTGCCGCTGCAGAGCACGGTGCTGAAAGCGGCTCACCACGGCAGTTGCGGCTCGACGGCGCAGGTGTTTCTGGAGGCGGTGCGCCCGGAGGTGGTGGTCATCAGCGTGGGAGCCGACAATGACTTTGGTCACCCCTGCACCGGCGTGCTGGAGAGGCTGGCAGGCATACCAACCTACCGCACCGACGAGCGGGGTACGGTGGAGGTCGTCAGCGACGGGACGCAGGTGTGGGTGGAGACGGGGCAGTAAGGAGAGAGAGCAACTATATGACGGCTTCTCACATCGGTACTGCCGTAACCCCCGCAACCCAGAACCTTTTCATCGTTGTGGTGGTGCGGCTGTCTGGGCATCAGTGATCCTGTAGCTGGCTCTTGTCCTGCGACCTGCCTCTGGTCATCAGAAGTTCCGGAGCACTAGCGGCAAGTATATTTCGCAATGAGCAATCGGATAGTGATAGCCCATATCCACCGTTCCGCTATCGGGAACCTCATCGGTGCGGGTGGTGTGGTAGTCCAGGCCCAGGTTGGCCGCCGTATCGCTTCCCGTATCCACGCAAGGACTGGTCACGGCCTGTCCTGCATCCACCTGGCTCAAGTAGTATTCCCCGTCTGGCCCGCTGACGAAGAGCGGGGCGGCCGAGATACTGCCTGGACCAGGAGTCACACCATAGTAGGGGGCGACGCTGTTACTCCAGACGTTATTGTAGGAGAGGAGTGTGCCTGTCCCCGCCTCATAAACACCATAGGTATGACTTACGATGATATTGTTCACAATGACAGGTGCGGCTTGGTTGATGGAATAGATGTACACGTAAATTCCTTCGCCAGTGTTTGCTACAATGGTGTTGTTGCTGAGGGTCGGCGTGGGCAGGCACGGGGGTGCACAAGTAGCATTGCTGCTAATGTAGATTCCTCCGCCTTGTGTTGAAGACACATTTCTGGCGATAATGTTGTTGTGCAAGGTGCCTGCGGAATTGTCGAAGTAGATGCCCCCGGCGTAGGCAGCCCTATTCTCAGTAATCAAGTTTCTGGAAAAGACAAATTGCCCACTTGCATTGATGCAAATACCTCCTCCTCCCCCATCCTTGTCCGTAACCTCGTTGCTCTGGATGATGTTGTCTCTGAGAGTGGGGGAGATAGTCCCTCCGATGTAGATTCCCCCACCGTTGTGAACTGCTGTATTGCTCAAGACGATATTACGGTTGAGAGTAAGGGAGGCATGTCCGCCAACAAACATCCCCCCGCCATTGCTGGCGTAAAGCTCCCCGAATACCACGTTGCCGGTGATAGTGTTGTCGATGAAGGAGGCATTACCATCCAGATATACTCCCCCGCCCATGCTAGCGCTGTTGCTGATGACCGTAGTGGCCTGAACCGTAGCTGAGGAGTCCCGACCAACGTAAATTCCTCCTCCCCCACGTGTGGCCGTATTTCTCGCCACAGTACTGTTACTGAGCCGAAGATCGCAATTGCCATACCAAAAAGGAGTGTGGATCCCCCCTCCAGTTCCATACGCGCTTGGATACCCAAGCGCCCTGTTGTCGCTAATTGTCGCCCTACTCATTGTGGCTGAGGAGTAGGCTTCAATAGCCAGCCCTCCACCATCTAATGCTGTGTTATACTTGATGATGTCCTCACTTGAGGTGAGCGAAGAGTTGTCGGTAACAGAAACCCCTCCGCCCTTCCCGCTCACCGTGTTGCTTGAGATGGTATTGCTGCTCAGGCTAACCGCAGCGTGGGTTTCGATCCGAATTCCTCCACCATAGGTGGCCGTGTTCGCGCTGATGATATTCCCTGCGAGAACGCCCCCGGTGGCATAGTCACCCCATCCACCAAGCCAGATTCCTCCACCACTGTTGCTCGCTGTGTTGCTAACAATGGTGTTGTTGACGATAGTTGGATAGGACTCCACTCGGGAGTGAATGCCTCCACCAGTGGTACCAGCATTCCCCGCGATGGTGTTACTGATGATGGTAGGCCAGGAGTTGAAGACATAGATACCTCCCCCAGGCCCTCCTGCCATGTTACCGGAGATCACGTTATCCCTGATATCGGGCGAAGCGCCGAACATAATGCCTATTCCAGCACCGTCAAGTGCCGTGTTGCTGATGATCTCGTTCCCGACGAGAGTAGGCGATGCGCCAGTCTCAACAAGAACTCCACCGCCGGCGTTGAAAGACGTCGGGGCTACTCCTCCGGTGATGGTGAAGCCCTCCAGAACGGCCTGGTCGGTGATGCTGGCCCCATATACCTTCACCACGCGATAAGCGCCATCGCCGTCAATGACGCTCTGGCCCACGCCAGCTCCCTCGATCCTCACTCCGTTCACCATGGAGATCGATTCTCTATAGGTTCCGGGAGCCACAGAGATGATATCCCCGTAAATGGCCTCGTCAATAGCGTCCTGGATGGAAGTATAGTCGCAACTCCCGTCAGGGCAGACGGTGAGTGTGGTGGGCGGCCTGACAACCATGTACGCCGAAAGCACAATGTCGTCCACGTAGACTCCCTCAGCGCGCGTGTCGCTCCCGTCACTCACGAAGACGAAAGCGATCCAGACAGAAGGTGAGCGGGTGACATCGCCCAGAAAAGAGACATCTGTGAGGTCGAATGTCTGCTCCCCCCAACTGCCGGAAGCAACATCGGACCAAGCGCCATAAAAGTTGTTGCCGTCTATCGAGGCAAACCAGCCGAATCTGTCGCTGCTCTCGGAATCAAGCCAGTAATGGAAAACCAGCCTGGCGTCGGTGGCTTTCGCCAGATCGAACGGCCCGTAGATCATGTAGGGAAAAGCGTCGTTGGGATAGTCAGCATCGCAGGGGAGGACGCCTCCGTTTGCCCCACCGCCCACGCCCCAGGCGCTGTAGGAACCAGTATGGGATCTGCAGTCTCGCTTGGCCCAGTAGTATTCGCCGTGATCCGTACCATCGCCGTCGGATAGCTCCCAGTCACCGCTCGGGAAAGCCCCCTCAAAGTCCTCGGTCATAATGTTTGTCCAGCCCGTAACACTGACGGAAACCTCTGCGGGAACCCTCAATGCCCTCTCGGCCCCTTCCAGGTATAGGTGATTTGGATTTCCTTCCCCGCCCTCAAGGGACGTAGGGGGTTCAAGAATGGGGGTGAGGATTGGCGGAGGCTCTTCTCTCGTTGGGCCAAGAGAACTGCCAAGCGGACTAGCAGGTTTCTTGGCCGCTGGTGTCTGGTAATCTGCTATAGTAGCCGCTGACAGATGAGAGCCGGCGATATCAAGGGAGTCGCTAAGCAAGAGTGCAAGAATGGCCAGTAAAGACCCCAAGGAAACACAGGGTTTCTTTCCTAAGCACATCATCTTTGCCATGACAAGCCCTCCCTCAATATAGATTCGCATCATGCAGAGCAAGAGACAGTAATGGCACCATCGCGATAGGACTGCTGGTTCTCTACCAGCTCCTGCACACATATCAGACGGACATTTCGCCCATCCATACGCAAAAACGCCCGCCACACCTCGACGGTGAGCGGGCCTTGAGTAGTGCATTGTTTACCGCCAAGGTACTCTTGTCACCTCGGCTAGTGTTTCGTTCTTGGCCAGACAAACTACGAGCAATTCTTGCTTGTCGGGAGCATCATTATTATAGCAGAAAACACATGCAAGTCAACGATTTTTAAGGTACACCACCGCAAACTTAACACAGAGTGGCCCCGACCGCATGGAGTAGGGTGACCGCTTCGCCATCAGCCAGCCGGAACTTGCGTGCGTGGGAGAGAGAGTCAATAGGTCAGCGTGAAGGGCAGTACGTATGTCAGTTTGGATGCCTGGTTCCAACATCACCATCATCAGCGGCATGTTCGCCGGGCTGGCGCGGCGGCTGTTCGGGCAGCGACGGGCGGTGTGGGTCGCGGTGGCAGGCGTGGCGGTCTATGCAATCCTCGTCGGGGCGTCTGCGGCGGTGGTGCGGGCAGCGCTGATGGGCATTCTCTACCTGTGGGGCCGCCACCTGGGGCGGGCGACTTTCGCCCCCATTTCGCTCGCTGCGGCGGCCATCGCCATGACAGCGTGGAATCCCCATATGCTGTGGGACGCAGGCTTCCAGCTCAGTTGGGCCTGGTCAACGAGGTGTTGGTCGTCACCCTGGCGGCCCAGATCACGACGACTCCTCTCATCTTGTACACCTTCGGGCGGCTCTCCCTGATCACGCTGGTCACCAACTTCCTCATCCTCCCGGCCAACCCGGGGTCATGGTCTGGGGACGACTGGCTCTGCTGGTGGGGCTGGTCGTGCGGCCGCTGGGGCAGGCCATCGGCTGGTATGGCGGAATCCCAGCGCGGCAGGAGGCCGCGCTATGGATGGGGTGGTATAATAGAGGTCGTCACCGACGAGATGCGGGTGTGGGTGGAGACGGAGTGAACCGATGAACATTCGAGATGAGATGTTGGACGTCATTCGAGGTGAGATACCACGAGGTTTGTTGTTCGTACCGCGCCTGGACGTTTGGTACCATCACAACAGAGCGCGAGGGACTTTGCCTGTGGGATATGAACAGTTGTCCCTGCCGGAAGTGGCAGGCAAACTTGGGGTGGGGACGCATTCCGTGATCCCCGACTTTATTCGCTCCGCTCCACAAGAAGACGTGGTTCATCGTGGGCTGGGATTTTACAACAACCCTGCCTTCCCTTATCGGGTGGATTTTCACAATGTAGATTTCCAGGTAGAGAAAACTCCAGACGAACTCCGGGTCACCTATCGCGGTTCGTTGGGGGCGGTGACGACGAGGTTTCGATATGGACCGGCGCTCTTTGCCTCCGGCGTGTCTATCCCGGACATACTGGAGTATCCGATCAAGAGGGTAGACGATTACCGGGTCCTGGCGCAGATATTGTCTGGCGTGGAGATTCTGCCCACGCCGGACGGCTATCGAGCCTATCACGACCAGATTGGGAACGACGGCCTGGCGGTAGCCTTTCTTTCGGCAGCGGCCGGTCCCATGCAGCACATTCTACGTGACCTGCGGACGTACGAAGGGTTCTGGTACGATCAATGGGATTACCCTGACCAGGTGCAGGTGTTGAGTGAGAGCCTGGGCAGGATATACGAACAGATGATTGGCTGTGTGCTGGAGAGTTGCGCAGAGGTCGTGCTATTTGGAGCCAACTATGATGATGCGCTGACGCCGCCCCCATTCTTTGCCAGGTACATCCTGCCCTGGCTGAACCAGGTTGGCGATAGGTTACACGGTGCGGGCAAGTATTTGCTCACGCATACCGACGGTGAAAACAAGCGCCTGCTGCCTGTGTTGGGGCAATGCAGGTTTGACGTGGCCGATTCGATCTGTCCCGCGCCCATGACGGCGCTGACGCTGGCAGAATACCGGAGGGAGTTTGGAGGTAAATGTACCATTTGGGGCGGCGTGCCCTCTGTACTGCTGCTAAAACACTCGTGCGGTGACGATGAATTTCGGACGTTTGTGAAAAACCTCATTCGCGAGTGTAAGCCGTACGATCACCTGATCCTCAGCATTGCCGACACGACGCCACCCGACGCGGATTTCGCGCGGATCCAAACCATACGTGAGGCCTGTTCGGAAACTATGGAAGAGAGTGCCTGAGCCAGCCCTACCGCCACAAATGAAGGGGAGAGAACCCGCATTGGCGGCGACGTTCCACGAGTTCGTCGCCTACCTGCTGTCTGAGCGACTGGCGGCCACCACCCGGACACTGGAAGCAGTGCTCAAATACTAGAGTGAAGAAACCGGGTTTCTTCCGGAAAACCCGGTTTCTTTACTCTTCCCCCTCCTGTTTCGAGCCCTCCCCGTTCAGTTTGCGCAGTTCGACCAGGATCTCTCTCAGCAGCAAGAGTTGCAGGCGGCGCCATTGCACGTCGCTGGCCAACTTGCCCCAGCGGGCCGGGTCCTCCGACACGTACTCTCCCACGATTTCCACGATATCTCGGGCCATGGTCCACCTCGCTCAGTAAATGAACACGATGCCCACCGTGATGGCGCAAGGGATCTGGCTGAGGTCGTCCAGCAGGGCGTAGGACTCCCAGCCTGCCTCGTTCACCAGCGCGATCACGTCCATGCCGGCCGCTTCCATCGCCGGCCGGGCGCGGTGGGGGAAACGGCAGCGGCCGCTATCCAGGAACTGGCAGAGCAACCCCTGGCACAAATAGTCCTTGCACGAACCGCCGCCGAAGCCCATGGCCAGGTGATAGCCGTCCTTGTACGCCTGCCGCTCCAGCGCACAGACCACCTCGCCGCTCTTCCGGTGAAAGGAGAGCACGCGCCGCTGGTCTGCCTTAGAGGCGCCGCTACCGGGTGCGTAGGCTTCGATCGGTTCCACGTCGCACTTGAACAGGATGGCCCACGAGAAGCGACTCAAGGCCCGCCGCACCAGCTCCAGGTCGAGTGCATGCGGGGGGCAATAGGGGGTTTCCCCGGCGCGGAAACAGCGGGGTACCACACACTTCAACCGTACCCGTTCGTCTATGACGACGTCACTGGCCGGGATGATGGCTGCCCCCGCAGCGCCCAACTCCAATGCCATGGCGCAGTAACGCGCCAGGTCGGCCCGCAACGTCTCTTCGTTCACCGCCAGGCCCAACACTCGGGGTTTCATTTCCTGTGTCGTCATTGGGTTGCCTCCTTATGGAGTTACTGCTCAGGTCACACGCACGGATGTACTCATGGATGTACTCATCCACCTCATCCGCGAGATTCACACAAGGGAGTTTTCGAGCGCGGCGCATTCAGCGTCCGGACATGGACGAAGAGAGTAGCGAAGCGGAATCGCGATCGAGGTACAGGTGGCAGTCCGCATGCTGGCGCAGCGCCGAGGCGGGACAGTACGGCGAAATCGGCCCCTCCAGGGCACTGTGGACCGCCTCCGCCTTGCGCCGGTCGGGGACGACGCAGGAGATGGTGCGGGCGGCGAGGATGGCCGGAATGGTCAGCGATAGCGCCTGCCTGGGCACGTCTTCGAGGGCGGCAAAGTGTCCCTCACCCACCTGTTGGCGGCGGCACGCCTCGTCCAGGCTCACGATGTGGACCAGGTCTGGCGTAGAAAAATCCGCCGGGGGGTCGTTGAAGGCCAGGTGGCCATTCTCGCCGATGCCGATGCAGGCCACGTCCACAGTTCTCCCGGCCAACAGCGACGCATAGCGGCGGCATTCCTGGACCGGATCGGCTGCGTCCCCTTCCAGCAGGTGTATAGCGCCGAAGGGCAGGTGGTCGAAGAGACGCTCACGCAGGTAACGCCGGAAACTGGCCGGGTGTTGCGGGGAGAGGCCGAGATACTCGTCGAGGTGAAAGGCCGTGGCACGGGTCCAGTCCACTCCCTCCGTCTGCCGCAAGGCGTCCAGAAACTCGTACTGCGACGCGCCGGTGGCCAGGATGACGTTGGCTTCCCTACGCCCGGCGATCGCCTGGCGCAACCGGGCGGCGACCAATTCAGCCGCCGCTGCACCCAACGTGGGCTTGCCGGTGAAGACTTGTACGTAGACCCCTTCCACCTGGAACTGATGTTGGAACGCGCCTTCGGGCATCGGTTGTCCTCCTGGGTACCCTCCCGCAGGTTTGTCCAGCATCTGGACATTGGGAAGGCACAATAGTGACCTGCGGGAGGGATTATAACCGAGGGGGACGTCAAAGGCAACTGCGGGTGCTTGAGCGATGGTTCCCAGGTGGCGGAAATGTTCCTCTTGGGTTATACTTTGCGCCAGCAACGACATTCAACGAAAGGTGGACGCGAGTACGATGAAAGATAGAAGGCTGCTCATGATCCCCGGCCCCATCGAGTTCACCCCGGAGGTGTTGCGGGCGATGGGGATGCCGACCACCAGCCACGTGGCCCCCAATTTCATCGAGGTTTTCGGCCAGGCGCTGGAGCGACTGCGCCAGGTGTTCTTGTGCCCCAGCGGGCAACCCTTCGTCGTGGCCGGGTCGGGCACGCTGGCCATGGACATGGCCGCCAGCAACCTGATCGAACCGGGCGACAGGGCACTGGTGGTGAACACCGGCACCTTTGGCGACCGCTTCGGCGCCATCCTCGAGCGCTACGGCGCGGCGGTGACCCAGGTGCGCGCGCCGGCCGTCGGCGATGCGCCCGCGCTGGAGGAGGTGGAGGCCGCGCTCAAGGGCGGCGGGTACAAGTTGATGACTGTGACCCACGTGGATACCTCGACCGCCGTGGGCGCGGACGTGCAGGGGCTGGCCGCGCTGGGACGCCGGTATGGGACGCTGGTCGTGGTGGACGGCGTGTGTGCGGTGGCCGGCGAGGAGATGCGCCAGGAGGAATGGGGCATAGACCTGGCGCTCACCGCGTCCCAGAAGGCCATCGGCACACCGCCAGGGCTGGCCCTGGTCGTGGCCGGGCCGCGGGCGCTGGAGGCCTTCCGCTCGCGCAAGGCTCCCGTGGGCAACTATTACGCCGATTGGACGGAGTGGCTGCCCATCATGCAGGCTTACGAGGCGCGCCGGCCCGCTTACTTTGGCACGCCGCCGGTGAACCTGCTCTGGGCGCTCAACGTGAGCCTGGGCCAGGTCTTGGACGAGGGGCTGGAGGCTCGCTTCGCCCGCCACCGCCGGTTGAGCGCGGCATTCAAGGCCGCCATCACCGCGCTGGGGATGAAGCAGGTGCCGGTCAGCGCCGACAAGATGGCCGCCACGCTGACCGCCCCCTACTACCCGGAGGGGGTAACCGGTGCGCTGCTGGGTCACGTCAACCAGGCCGGGGCGATCCTGGCCGGCGGCCTGCACCCGGCCATCAAGGAGCGCTACTTTCGCATCGGCCACATGGGGGCAGTCAGCGCGTCCGACATCCTGACCACCATCGGCGCCATCGAGCAAGGCCTGGCCCAGATAGGCTACCAATTCGAGCCAGGCGCCGGCCTGGCCGCAGCGCAAGAACTCCTAATCCGTAATCCGTAATTCGTAATTCGTAATGCGTAATCGCAGGCAGTACATGTACGCATTACGTTTCACGTTTCACGTTTCACGTTTCACGTTTCACTCCTTCCAGGTGTAACCCAATGTACAACAAGGTAGACGCACGTATTGTCGAGGACTTGCGCCGGATCGTGGGAGAGCAGCATGTGCTGGCCGGCGCCGAGCAGATGGAGCCCTACACCCACGACGAGGTGGTGGGGCTGCGCGCCGACCCCGAGGTGGTGGTGCGCGTCACCAGCGCCGAGCAGATCGCTGACATCTTCCGGCTGGCCCAGCGGGAGCGGGTGCCGGTGACTCCACGCGGCGCGGGCTACGGCCTCAGCGGTGGGGCGGTGCCCGTCTGCGGTGGGATCGTCCTCTCCACGGAGAAGATGAACCGCATTCTGGAGATTGACAAGGAGAACCTCATGGTCACCGTCGAGCCGGGGGTCATCACCGGCGACATCCACCGCGCGGTGGAGGCCGAGGGGCTGTTTTACCCTCCCGACCCGGCCAGCCTCGATTCTTGCACCATCGGGGGCAACGTCGCCGAGGGGGCGGGCGGCCCACGGGCGGTTAAATATGGAGTGACCCGCCACTACGTGTGCGGGCTGGAGGCGGTGCTCCCGTCCGGCGACGTCATCCGCTGCGGGGGGAAACTGGTCAAGAACGTCACCGGCTACGACCTGCTCCAACTCCTGATCGGCTCGGAGGGAACGCTGGCGGTGGTGACCCGCATCATCCTGCGGCTGATTCCCTTGCCCAAGGTGCAGGTGGACCTCCTGGTGCCGTACGACGATTTCCAGGCCGCCGCCGACACCGTGTCGGACGTCATCGCCCACCGCATCCTGCCCACGGCCATGGAGTTTATGGAACAGGATAGCGTGCTGGCCGTCGAGCGGCTGTCGCAGAAGAAGGTGCCGCACGACGACGCGCAGGCCCACCTCCTGATCCAACTCGACGGCAACCGCCCGGAGGCAGTGGATGCCGACTACGAGGTGGTGGGCGAACTGTGCATGAAGCACGGGGCACGGGAGGTGCTGGTGGCCAAAGACAGGCGCACGCGCGACCGGCTGTGGGAGGCGCGCCGCTTGATCATCGAGGCGCTCAAGCACGAAAGCCCCATCAACCACATGGAGGACGTGGTCGTGCCCCGCGCCGAGATTCCGGTGCTCCTGAAAGGGATCAAGGAGATCGCCCGCCGGCACGACGTGCGCGTCGTGTGCTTCGGCCACGCCGGCGACGGGAACGTGCACGTCAACGTGCTCAAGGACGACATGCCCGGCGAACGGTGGGAAGCGCTCGTCCCGGCCACGACCGAGGAGATGTACCGCCTGGCGCTATCGCTGGGCGGGATGATCACCGGCGAGCACGGGGTCGGTGCCACCCGCCGCAAGTACCTGCCGATGGCGCTCGACGCTGCCCAGATCGAGATCATGCGGCAGATCAGGGCGGTCTTTGATCCAAACCACATCCTGAATCCGGGCAAGATCTTCCCGTAAAGGGCAGCAGGCAACATGTCCACTCCAACGCGCCAATGGCTCAAGAGGCCGCAGGTCAAACTGGGGATTGACGTGCTCCTGGAATTGAGGCGCCGGCTCCTGCACGGCAAACGGGTCGGCCTGATCACCAACACTGGTTCGATCAATTGATGGGGACGGACAGGGTACGCCAGCAGATGGAGGTCGGGATTCCCGTCGAGGAAATATCGCTTGGCTGGCAGGCGGAGTTGGACGCCTTTGACGAAATGCGCCGCAAGGTTCTGCTCTACCAACCCCAACCGGGTCTCGCCCGAGGAACTGCTGGCGTCCCTCCAGGAAGTGATCGGCCAGGCCATGTCCGGCCACGACGGCGTCTCGCGGGAGGCCATCCTTGCTCAAGCCCCCGTCTCGGGGACGTCCCTTGCTCAAGTCCCCGTCACGGGGACGTCCCCAGCCGCCGCCTGCTTTGGCCTGGCCGGTGCTACTGGGAACCAGGAACTGGTACAGGAGGTGGCCGCCAGGCTGGGGATCGGCAAGAAGGTGATCGTCGTCAGCGACGTGGTGATTGCCTTCTGGAGCGCGATTACGCAAGCGTTTGGGGTGGTGGTCGTGGCGGGCACGGGCTCCTGTGCCTACGGCGTCGGTCCCCAGGGGGAACCGGCCAGGGCGGGCGGCTGGGGCTACCTGGTGGGCGACGAGGGGAGCGGGTACGACGTCGGGCGGGCCGGCATCGCGGCCGCGTTGCGCGCTTTCGACGGCCGGGGGCCCGCGACGGCCCTGGTAGAACGGCTGTTGCAGTGCTTTCACCTGGACACGGTGAGCCAGGTCGTGCCGGCGCTATACCACCCATCGGGCGGTGACAGCAAGGCCCGTATCTCCGATTTTGCACCGGTCGTGGTGCAGGCGGCGCTGGAAGGGGACGCCGTCTCGCACGAGATCCTCCGCCATGCGGGCCACGAACTTGGCCTGAGCGCCGCGGCGGTGGCCCGGCAGTTGGCCCTGTGCGACCGGGAGTTCGAACTGGGACTGGTCGGCGGGGTCTTTAAGGCAGGAGGCCTGATCGTCGAGCCTTTGCGTGACGTGGTGCTCCAGTCCGCTCCCCATGCCCACGTCTTTGTCAGTTCCAGACCGAACCTTCCCGAAAGCTGGGAGCTTTCGGGAAGGTGGCGGGCGGTAGGGCGGGATGTTCTCGTGGAGGGATTGGGGAGCAGTGAACAGTGAACAGTGAACAGGGAGACCAGGGGACAAGGAGATCAGGGGACAGGGGGAGGAGGATGATGAACAAGAGTGCTGTCGCGCTGAGGGGGGTGTTTCCGCCGATCCCCACGCCGTTCGATGCGCAGGGGGAAGTGGCGCTCGGGGCGCTGGTCGAGAACCTGGAGCGCTGGAACCAGTACGACCTGGCCGGGTACGTGGTGCTCGGTTCCAACGGCGAGGCGGTCTATCTGACCGGGCAGGAGAAACTGCACGTACTGGAGACGGTCCGCCGGGCGATTCCGGCGGATAAACTGATGATCGCCGGCACCGGCTGCGAATCCACGCGCGAGACGATCGCGCTCACCCGCCAGGCCGCCCAGGTGGGCGCGGACGCGGCGCTCGTGCTCACGCCCCACTACTATGGCAGCAAGATGACGCCCGACAGCCTGGTCCGCCACTACCAGGCGGTGGCCGATGGTTCCCCCATCCCCATCTTGCTCTACAACGTGCCCGGTTTCACGCACGTGGACGTGGACGCCGCCACGGTCGCCCGCGCCGCCTGCCATCCCAACGTCGTCGGCATCAAGGATAGCGGCGGCAACATGGCCAAACTGGCCGACGTGGTGCGGCTCACCGGGCCTGACTTTCAGGTGCTGGCCGGGTCGGCCGGCTTTTTCCTGGCCGGGCTGGCGGTGGGCGCGGTGGGCGGGGTCCTCGCGCTGGCCAACGTCGCGCCGCAAGAGTGCATCGGCATACACCGGCTATTCAAGGCGGGGCAGTGGGAGGAGGCGGCCGAACTCCAGCGCCGCTTAGTGCCGGTCAACGCGGCGGTCACGGCACGGTTTGGCGTGGCCGGGTTGAAGGCGGCCATGGATATGCTGGGCTACTATGGCGGCCCCGTCCGCCCGCCGCTCCTCGACCTCACCGACGCCGAGCGCCATGTGTTGCGAGGCATTTTGGTCGAAGGGGGCGTGGTCCCAGGTTCGTAGTGGCGACTTTAGTCGCTTCTGGGGAAAGGAGCAGATAGGACAAATGGACCCCATCACCTTGCTTGCCCTGGCGTTGGCTGGGGTAGCTTCTTCAGCAACGAAAGCCAGGAACCACCCCACGCACACGTCAAATCCGGCGGCGACCAGGCCAAGTTCTGGCTGGATCCTGTCGAGTTGGCCTCCAACTATGGCTTCAACGTTCATGAGCTGAATGACATTCAAGATGTTATCGAACAGCACCAGATACAACTGATCGAGGCATGGTATGAGTACTTTGACCAGGACTGAGGTTAAGACCAAGTTCCGGCGGGCCTTCGTGATCCAAATTCCTGCTTGACAGCCTCGCGCTTTTCCCATATAATGTAAGCGCTTTCATAAAACGCTTACACATCCCTCTTCTCATTGAGACCCCACCCGGTCTCATTCCTCCACGCGAGAGGAGAACACGAAACACGTAACACGCAACACGTGACGCCTATGCTCACCCCTACTTCTCCTAGCCATGCCACCATCGCCGACGTCGCCCGCCGCGCTGGCGTCTCCATCGCCACCGTCAGCCGCGTCATCAACCAGGCTGGCCCTGTGGCCGAGGCGACCGCCGCGCGGGTCCAGGCGGCAGTTGCTGAACTGAACTACGTCCCCCGCGCCGCCGCCCGCAGTCTGGCCAGCCGGCGCACGAACACGTTGGGGCTGCTCCTGCCCGAAATCAGCGGCTATTTTTTCCCCCCGCTGCTCAGGGGCATCGAGGCTGGCGCCCGGGAGAACGGCTTCGACCTGTTGATCTATTCTACGCAAGGGAGGGCCGACGCCGCAAGCGGGTTGCGCCGCCCGCGGGCAGAGCACAACACCGACGGGCTGCTCATCTTCACCGACAGCCTGGACGAAGCGGAATTGGTGCGCCTGTACCACATCAGGTTCCCCATGGTGTTGCTCCACAGGTCCTCACCGGACGGGTTGGACATCCCCTGTGTGACCTTCGAGAACAAGGCCGGCTCCCGCAAACTGGTGGAGCATCTGATTGAGATTCACCGCTACCGGCGCATCGCATTTCTGCGTGGGCCGGCAGGGAACGAGGATTCGCATTGGCGCGAGATAGGCTATCGCGAGGCGCTGGCGGCCCACAGCATCCCCTTCGACCCGGCGCTCGTGGATGCGGGCGGCTTCGACGAAGACGAGGCGCAATTACCCGTCGAGCGCTGGCTACGGGAACACCTGGAGATGGAAGCGATCTTTGCCGGTGACGACGAAGCGGCGCTGGGGGCGATGATCGCGCTGCAGCGGTCCGGCAAACGGGTGCCGGAGGACGTCGCAGTCGTCGGCTTCGACGATGGCCCCATCTCGCACCACCTGGCGTCCGTCCCGCTGACCACCGTCCGCGCCCCCATCGAACAGGCCGGGCTCGAGGCAGCCCGGCAACTCGTGCGCCTCATCCGCACCGGCCAGGCCGACCCGCTGGTACTCTTGCCCACCGAGTTGGTAGTGCGCAACTCGTGTGGCTGTCGTTGAGGCTGGGAACGCAGATAAACGCAGACGAGCGCGGATGAACGCGGATTAAGAAGATCAAGATCAGCGAAAACCTGCGTTCGTCTGCGTCCGAGGAGCATTGTTGGCGGCAGAAGACCACGTTACGAGGTGGCTATGGCGACGTTCGCGGTGCAGTTTCTGGAGGATGGGCCGGGCGTGGCGGCGATTGCGCCCGATGATGCACGGGCGCGGCTGCGGGAAGCGTTTGGCCGGCTGCCCATCTCCCACGTCCTCCTGGGCTGGAACTTGCCCCGACTCCTGCTCGACGCCTGCCGCGAGGAGTCCGCGCAGGCAGGCGCGAGGCTGTTTCGCTGGCATCCGCTACTGACCGGCGACGGGACGCTGGTGCCTCGACCCGCGTGGCAGACGGTCGGCCTGGACGGGACCCCTGTGCCTGGGTTCCGCGGGATGCCGGAATTTACCTTCGTCTGCCCCAACCGGCCCGCCGTGCGGGAGGCGGTGCTGGGCCACCTGCAGGACGTGCTGAGGCCCGGCGACTACCAGGGAGTGTTCCTGGACCGCATCCGCTACCCGTCGCCTGCCGCCGACCCGGCCAGGCTGCTGGCCTGTTTCTGCGACGACTGCCGCTGCGCCGCCGCGGCCGAGGGGCTCGACCTGGATGGCGTGCGCCGCCGCATCAGGGCACTGCTGGCCATGCCGGAGCACACGCCAGCGCTCCTGCGGGCTTTGCTCGCCCCCCTGGTCCCTGAAGGGCACGATCCCGATCTGGCGGCGCTGCGCGCGTTTAACGACTTTCGAGCGCGCAGTGTAACTCGCTTCGTCCAGGCCGCGGCTGACCTGATCTACGCCGAAGGATTGGAGGTGGGGCTGGACTGTTTTTCGCCGGCGCTGACTCCGCTGGTTGGCCAGGACCTGGCTGCGCTGAACGGATGCGCCGACTGGATCAAGATCATGGTCTACGGCCACACATTGGGGCCGGCGGGGCTGCCGTACGAATTGTTGAATCTGGCCGGCTGGCTGATGGGCCGGCAGCGGGCCAACGGGCGCCAAGTGCTGGGGTGGCTGTCGCAGGCGGCCCGCTTGCCCCTCCCTGCGGCCTGCGCGGACCTGCGCGAGCGGGGGCTGGCGGCGGAGGTGCTGGCGCTCGAAACGCGGCGCGGGCGGGCGGCTGGCGTGAACCGGTTGCTGGCGGGAGTCGAGTTGGTCGAAATCGAGGGGGTGACCCGGCTCGACCCGCCGCAGATCGTGGCGGACCTGGAAGCGTTCCGCGAGGCCGGCGCTGATGGCCTGGTCCTGTCGTGGGACCTGTGGCACATCCCGCTCGAGCGGCTGGACCTGGTGCGGACGGTGTGGGGGTAGAGAGCAGGTATCAGGGATCGGGGATCGTGCCATCTAAAAGAGCACTGGGCTTAGGAGCACGTAACATGACCTCACCGCCAAACGTTTCACCAGACCTCATCGCCCGCGCCATGCGCCCACGCCTGGCGTTCGGCCGGGGGTTGCTGGCCGAGGCCAGCCTCGCCTGGGGCGACGCCCTGCTCGTGACCATGCCGGAGCCGTGGGAGGCCGCCCGGTCGCTGATCTCCAGGTCCCCGCGCCACGTCTACTTTGTGGGCTCCATGGACCGCGAGGTGATTGAGCGGACGGTAGCCGCCCTTCCCGCTGCCGGTACCGTGGTCGGGTTGGGAGGCGGGATGGCCCTGGATATGGCCAAGTACGTGGCCTGGCAGTTCTGTCTGGAGCCGGTGCTCGTCCCCTCCATCGCCTCCGTGGATGCCTGCGTGACCAACACCATCGCCGTGCGCGACGAAGGGAAAGTGCACTACGTCGGGTTCGTCGTGCCGCAGGCCGTGCTGGTGGATTTTGACCTGCTGCAGAGCGCCCCGCCGCACCTCA
>Ga0315284_10005122_pt1 | contig 18628 bp, 9 predicted proteins | sample YL17G09_16_MG_FD_203696 | JGI IMG/M metagenome (GOLD analysis project Ga0315284, IMG submission 203696) | Sediment microbial communities from Yellowstone Lake, YNP, Wyoming, USA - YL17G09_16 | ecosystem: Environmental > Aquatic > Freshwater > Lake > Sediment | place: USA: Wyoming | collected... | reverse complement strand
GATTGACGATTGACGATTGACGATTGACGAATGAAAACCAATGACGAGGTCAATTGTAGATCGTCAATTCAGGTATAATTCCTTCCAAAAGCCGATCTGAAAATCCTTCGTTAAACCCTCAATTTCGATCATTGCCATGTCGTCTCAAGATTGACGATTGACGATTTACGATTGACGCATGCAAAACGCATGAGCAGGTCAATCGTAAATCGTCAATCGTAAATCGTCAATTCAGGTATAATTCCCGGCTATGTTCAGAATTGGCATCGACACAGGCGGAACCTTCACGGATTTCATTGCGCTCGACGGCAAGCGCATTCAAACTCTCAAACTCCTTTCGACGCCGTCCAATCCGGCCCTGGCGATTTTCCAGGGACTCGAGGAGCTTCTGGACGAACGTGCTTGCGACATTCGCCACGGCTCAACCGTGGCAACGAATGCGTTGCTGGAACGAAAAGGCGCCGTGACTGCGCTGATCACCACTGCCGGATTCGAGGACGTTCTCGAAATCGGCCGGCAGAATCGTCCCAAGATCTACAGCCTGGTCCCGTCGCGGCCGGATCCGCTGGTGCCGGCTCGTCTGCGCTTCGGCATCATGGAACGCATGCTGCATGACGGCAGCGTGCTGGTGCCGCTAAAACCGAGTGAACTCAAGTCCTTGGTTGAAAAGCTGCGTCGAGCCAAAGTTCAGTCTATTGCCGTTTGCCTCCTTTTCTCGTTCGCCAATCCGGCCCATGAAAAACTGATCGGCCGCGCGCTCAAAAACTTGAAGATTCCAGTCAGCCTAAGTTACATCATTCTACCCGAATATCGGGAATATGAACGCACTTCCACGACGGTTGTGAACGCCTATCTTGCGCCGGTAATGGGCCGCTATCTCAGCAATCTCGCGGAAGGCCTGCGCGGGAAGCGGAGGCGTAAGGGCGTCAGCCTGCGCATTATGCAATCCAACGGCGGCACCGTCTCTGCGCAGGCAGCCATCCGGGAGCCGGTGCGGACCATTCTGAGCGGCCCCGCGGGCGGAGTCGTCGGGGCTTGGGAAGTGTCACGGCAGGCGGGATATCCCAATATCCTGTCTTTCGATATGGGCGGCACTTCAACGGATGTGTCTCTGTGCGAGGGTGAAATCCGGATCACAAGCGAGTCTGTGATCGCCAACTGCCCGATCGGGGTGCCTGTCATCGACATCCACACCGTTGGCGCCGGCGGCGGCTCCATTGCGCGCGTGGATGAGGGCGGGGCGCTGCAGGTGGGTCCGGAGAGCGCCGGAGCCGATCCCGGGCCGATCTGCTATGGCAAAGGTGAGCGCATTACCGTCACAGATGCCAATCTATACCTGGGAAAGCTCGATACCGGTTACCCGCTGGGCGGCCGCCTGCGCCTTGACGACCGCCGTCTCGAAGCGGCATTCCGGGCCCTCGCGCGCGAAATGGGCGCAATGAGCACAACCGCGGCAGCCCAGGGGGTCGTCGATGTGGCCAACGCGAACATGGAAGCTGCATTGCGCGTGATCTCGGTCGAGAGGGGCTACGATCCAAGGGACTTCACGCTGGTGACCTTCGGCGGGGCGGGCGGGCTTCACGCAGTCCCACTCGCGGCAAGCCTCTCCATACCGCGAGTTTTGATCCCTGAAAATCCGGGCCTGCTGTCTGCGCTCGGTGTCCTGTTGTCGGATAGTGTGCAGGATTATTCGCGCACGGTCATGCTCGCAAGCCAAGAGGCAGGCGCCGCGGAGTTGGCAGAGCGCTTTCAGGAACTCGAACGCAAAGGGCTGCCGTCCATGATCGCGGAGGGCTTCAAGCCTGAAAAGATCCGCATCGAGCGCTGGATCGACATGCGCTACCGCGGCCAAAGCTACGAACTGAGCTTCCCTTACTCGCGGCGTTTCGTCTCTGAGTTTCACCGCCGCCACGAACAGCGCTACGGCTACGCCGATTCGTCAAGGGAGTCGGAAGTCGTGACGATTCGCGTGCGTGTGCGCGGCTTATCTGAAAAACCGCGCATGCCGAAGGATCGGATCGGCGGAAAAGATCCGAAAGCCGCGCTCATCAAGGAAAAGCCCGTCCGCTTCGAAGGAAAGACCTTCCGTTCCCGCATCTACGAAAGATCGCTGCTGCGCGCCGGCAACCGGATCGCCGGCCCCGCCCTGATCTTCGAATACAGCGCCACCACCGCGCTGCCGCCGGGATATACCTGTTTTGTGGACTCTTATAGGAATCTGGTGATCTCTGCGGATCTATGATTTCCGACCTCCGACCTCAGACCTTTCTTGTATGCGGGAAAGGTCGATGTGCATCAGATGCCGGCGAACTCGTAAAATGAAACTGATTTGACTGTTGGAACTAGCCTCAATCCTGGGACTTGGCCTTTTTTGGTCTAAGGTCTGAGGTCTGAGGTCTGAGGTCGGAGGTCGGAAGTCGGAGGTCTGAGGTCTGAGGTCGGAGGTCTGAGATCGGAGGTCGGAGGTCTGCCCGTTGGCGGAGGACTTCGTAGAGCGCGATGCCGGCGGCGACACTTACGTTATAGGAAGTGACTTTGCCGCGCATGGGTATTGAGGCGAGGAAGTCGCATTTTTCTTTTACCAGGCGGTGCAGGCCGCTGCCTTCGCTTCCCAGCACCAGGGCGGTCGGCATTCGGAAATCGAGCTCCCACATCGGCCTTCCACCATCAGCGTCAAAGCCGGTAGTCCAATAGCCGGCCTCTTTCAACTGCTCCATGAGCCGTGCGATGTTCGTGATGCGGGCGACTTTGAGATGGGAAGCCGCGCCTGCGCTGGCCTTGATGGCCGCGGCGCTGAGCTGGGCGCTACGCCGCTGCGGAATAAACACTCCGTCGGCTCCCGCGACTTCGGACGAGCGCAAAATGGCGCCCAGGTTGTGGGGATCCTCAATGCCATCGAGAATGAGCACGAGACCCGGCGCGCCGGCTTGCGCCAGGATCTCCTCGGCGCTGAGCGTCGCCATTTCAGAGACATAGCAGAGAACGCCTTGATGACGCTCGCCGCCTGCCTTGCGGTCCAGCCACGCTCTCTCTTCGAAAGCAAACGTCACGTTCTTCTGCCGGCTGAGGGTAATGATCTCCTGGATGCGCGGATTCTTCTGCCCGCGCTCAACGCAGACCTTTTCCACCCCCCCTGCGTTCAGCGCTTCCAGAACCGCATGAATTCCATACGCAATCGACATTGCTCAGGTCGTTTAGGCTGTAGGCTGTTAGGCTGTAGGCTGTTAACCGTTGTGCCTTGGCTGGATCAAGGCACCCGGAACCTCCGGGTCTCCACCATCTTCAAGTCGCACTTGTGAACGCCAGAGTTATCCGTGAGAAATACTCTGGTCGCCGGATAGTGCAGACTCGCTGCGTCGGCCAACTCAATCGCCCTGTGCTTCGTGTGGTTTCTACTGATTTTTTCCAAATGCCTACCAGCCTTCAGCCTAACAGTCTACAGCCTGCCTACCTGAGTAGTTACATATTTTTTTAGTACTCAGTACTGTTTTAAAACGGCCGTTAGGCGTTCGCGGCAGGACATGACGCGGCGCGGCAACTGCAAACGGCTTCCTGCTTCATAGATTGGAATCAGGCGGTCCAGCTCCGGTCCTGAGCCCAGGCCTGTCAGTGCCGCGCGGATTGGATGGAACAACTGCCGGCCCTTTTGTCCTGTGGTCTTTTTGACCACACCGACGATTTCCTTGTATGCATCGAAAGTGAGCGTTTCCCGCTCCGCAACCAGGCGCGCGAATTCCCTGGCGACCTGGAGCGCCCCCGGCTCGGCCAGCGTTGTGCGCGCACCCTCATCCAGCTCCGGCGGATCGCTGGAGAAAGCGTAAATGATGCCGGTTTCGCGGATCAGCTGGTCCAGGTGATCCACATGGGATTTCAACGCGTCAACGACCTGCTCGAGCCATGCGCGCACTCCGCTATCGGGCTCCCGCGGGATCAAGCCGGCCGCCGAGAAATAGGGCACTGCCCGCTGCGCGAGCTCCGGGACCGGCGCTTTGTTGATGTACGTCCGATTCATCCAGTCGAGCTTGGCGCCGTCGAAGATCGCAGGACTGCGGGAGACGCGCGACAGATCGAAGCTCGAGACGATCTCCTGCAAATCCATGATCTCCTTTCCTGCTTCGGGCGGCGACCAGCCCAGCAAGGCGAGATAATTGGCCAGGGCCTCAGGGAAGTAGCCCTGGCCGCGGAACTCCTCCAGCGACGTGGCGCCGTGCCGCTTGCTCAGCTTGCTCCCGTCCGGTCCCAGCACCGTCGGCAGATGCGCGAAAGAAGGCACGGGAGCCTCCAGCGCTTCATAGATCAGGATCTGCCGGTGCGTGTTTGAAATGTGACCGTCGCCGCGGATCACATGGGAGATCGCCATGGCTACGTCATCCACCACAACCGAGAAGTTATAGGTTGGGCTGCCGTCGCTGCGCAGGATCACGGGATCGCTGATTTGCAGCGTATCGATGTCGATGCGGCCGTATACCAGATCGGAAAAACCCACGGTTCCGGGCCTTACGTGCAAACGCAAGACCGATGGTTTGCCGGCCCGCTGGAGCGCTTCGATCTGATCGGCCGTCAGCTGCCGGCACTTCCCGGAGTAGCGCGGCATCTCGCTGCGTGCCAGTTGCTGCCGGCGGATCTCCTCCAGTTCTTCTTCCGTGCAGAAACAGCGGAAGGCGCGATCCTGCGCCAGCAGTCGCTCCGCATGCTCGCGATAGAGATCGTATCTGTCGGTCTGACGATACGGTCCATAGGCTCCACCGATATCCACGCCCTCATCCCAATCCAGCCCGAGCCAGCGCAGGTCTTCCATGAGCTGAGTTTCATACTCCAGCTTGCTGCGTTCGGCGTCGGTGTCTTCGATGCGCAGGATAAAGGCTCCGTTGAGGTGACGGGCCACGAGCCAATTGAATAAAGCGGTGCGCGCATTCCCCACATGGAGAAATCCCGTCGGACTCGGAGCGAACCGAACTCGAATTGTTGGATCTATGGGCCCCATCATCTTCTTCCAGTATCCTCGTATAAAGTACTCAGCACTAAAACAACCGCTTGAGCTGATATGCCTTCGCCGCGTCCCTCTGCGTTCATCCCCTCGGTGGTTGTGGCTTTTACATTTACTGCATCCAGTGCCAGTCCGAGTGTTTGCGCAATGTTGCGCCGCATGTTGTCGTAGTGAGGCGCAAGCTTGGGACGTTGTGCCAGAAGGGTAGCATCGACGTTTTGAATCGTCCACCCCGCATTCTCGACCATATCCTTTACTTCGCGGAGGAATTCCAGGCTGGGGCGGTTGCGGTGGGCCGGGTCGCTATCGGGAAAATGGCGGCCGATGTCTCCCAGGGCGGCGGCGCCGAGCAGGGCATCACAGATGGCATGCGTGAGGGCGTCGGCATCCGAGTGCCCTTCCAGCCCTTTTTCATGGGGAATTTCCACTCCTCCCAGAATGAGCTTGCGCCCTTCCACCAGGCGGTGGTAGTCGATGCCATATCCTATACGCAGCATGGTCTTCTCTCCTGTGGTGCTCTCCGTCCGCGCATCATGCCGATGCTTGGGGGCGATGAGCCGTTCCGCGATTTCGAGGTCCAGCGGACGAGTGATCTTGATGTTCTCGGGCGAGCCCCGGACGACCGTGACCGGCTGCCCTGCCCAGCGCACGACGGAAGATTCATCGGTGCCTTCGAAGTCTTCCCAGGCAGCCCGCTCGAGGGCCGAGCGCAGAACGGCGGCGCGGAAACATTGAGGAGTCTGAATTGCGTACAGCTCCTCACGCGGAGGAGTCTTGAGCACGCGGCCTCGCCGGGACACGCGCTGGATGGTTTCCGTCGCCGGCAGGCCCGGAACTGCGCCTCCCGTGCGCCATGCGGCCGCCACAACGCGATGGAGCATTTCGAGATCACAAAAAGGCCGCACGGCATCATGCACCAGGATGATGTCGACGTCGGCAGGAGTTCTCAGACAGCCGAGCCGCACGGATTCCTGTCGTGTCGTGCCGCCGGGCACACAAAGCACCGGCACGGGCCATGATGTCGCCGCCAGCATTTCTTCAGCCCGAGAAATGTGCTCCGCCGGCAGGGCAATCACCACTTGGACGACACGCTCGAGCGCGAGGATGGCATCAACCGTGCGCACGAGAATCGGCTTGCCGCCAATCCGAATAAACTGCTTCGGCTGGGATGCTGAGATCCGCGAACCGGTTCCCCCGGCCGCAATCACCGCGGCTACCGTGGGTGAAATCTGTGTCTTTGCAGTCATTTCAATTGAGATAAAAGGGAAAGGCCTTGTTAGGCGTATAAAAATAAATCAAATTGCGCCCAAGGAGCTAACCATGAAACATACGAAATACACGTAAACAATTTCGTGTGTTTCATAATGCTTACGCACAAATCCCTGCCATTTAGGCAAGAAAGGCAAAAGATCAACGCAGAGGCAGCAGAGGAAGCAGAGAGCGCAGAGACTTTTTACTTTCCAAATAATCTGCGACCTCTGCTCCCTCTGCGTTGAGGCTTTTTGGTTGCGGATGTTCCGCACCGTGTGTTTCGTGGTTCCGAATCTGGTCGCGGCGCCTTCGCTTTATCGGCCTTTGACCTTGTCTTTGTCTTCTTCAACAATGCGGTCGGCTGCCACCACCCGATCGTAGGGGCGCCGATCCTGGCGCGCGGAAGAATTTCCTTGCTCCGACTCTTCCGGGAAACGCCCGAAGATCATCTTCCCCGCCGTGGTTTGAAGCACCGAAGTGACCTGCGTGGCGATGGTCTTGCCGATCATCTTGCGCGCGTTATCCACGACGACCATGGTGCCGTCATCCAGGTAAGCCACGCCCTGGTTGTACTCCTTGCCCTCCTTCAGGATGAAGACCTTCATGGTCTCGCCCGGGAGCACCACCGGTTTGAGCGAGTTTGCGAGCTCGTTGATGTTCAAAACATCCACGCCGCGCAACTGGGAGACTTTGTTGAGGTTGAAGTCGTTAGTGACGATCTTCGCGCCCAGCTCTTTCGCCAGCTCGATCAACTTGAGATCGACTTCCTTGACATCAGGATAGTCCTTCTCGACGATCTGAACCGTAATGCCGGCTGCTCCCTTCACTTTTTCGAGAATTTCCAGTCCTCGGCGGCCGCGATTGCGTTTGATCGAATCCGCGCTGTCCGCGATCTGTTGAAGTTCTCTCAGTACGAAGTGAGGCACCACCAGCGTGCCTTCGAGAAAGCCGGTCTTGCAGATGTCTGCGATGCGGCCATCAATGATGACGCTCGTGTCCAGGACCTTATAGGCCATGCGCGAGCCGCGGTCGCCGAAAAACCCACCAAACCCCGAAAGATCCAGATACTCCCCCTTTTCGGCGCCTAAGACCAGGCCGACATAGGCCATGAGGATCAGGATCAGGAGTTGAGAGAAGTTTCCGGTCGCCTCATCGAGCTTCATGTGATCGATAATGAGGCTGACCAGAGTGGCCCCAATGATACCCAGGATGGACCCGATTGCTGCTCCAACCAGCGTCTTGAGGGATAGTCTCCGAACTCGAAGCTCAACAACAACGATCAGGATGCCGAGCGCGGCGCTCAGTGCGATTGCATAGGGAGTTTGGAGTCCAAACGGGCGGACAATGTATCCGCTCACCAAGATGGCCACAAATAGTAGAAATCGAATAATCCAGAGATCCATGAATTGACTCCTTCGGCACGGGCATTATGATCGAAAAGATAAATTGCCGGCCGGATTCTAGAATTATTGGGAGGAACGATATCAAGAGCAGAATACCTGCGTGGGGAACTGCTCGAATAATCACCGGAAATAACGTCTCATCCATCATCATATTACCAGTCTGCGCACAGGGGCTGATTGATTCGGTTGATAGAGATTGCCTTTGTGGCAGAGCCCAACAGCACTTTTATAAAATCTATCACAGGAAGCCCATTCTTGTTAAACATTTATCTGCTATTTGCATAGTGGGAAAAACCTTGGCCATTCGTGGCTGCTTTTGCAGTTTCCGAGCGAGTTATTGCCGGAACAAGGCTTACGCGCTGAATATAGCTTCGGACAAGTCCAGAACCGTGCGCACGGGGATTAGTTCGATTTTGGCGACAGGATCGTGGAGCGGGAGGTTGCCGGCGGGCAGGATGCACTGGCAGAAGCCCATGGCGGCGGCTTCGCGCACGCGCAGGTGCGCCTGGCTGACCGGGCGCACTTCCCCTGAGAGGCCCAGTTCGCCGATCAGCACCGTCTGGGGAGGCAGCGCGCGGTTGCGGAAACTGCTGAGGATGGCGGCAAAAAGCGCAAGATCGGAAGCCGGCTCATCGATCTGCAGACCACCGGCGGCATTGACATAGATGTCGCACCCTACCATGGGAATATCCATTCGCTTCTGGAGCATGGCAACCAGCACTGAGATGCGGTTGTAATCGAGGCCGGTGGCGGTGCGCCGGGCCGTCCCGTATTGAGTAGCCAGCACCAGGGCCTGGATCTCGACCAGGATGGGGCGTGTCCCTTCGAGCGCACATGTGACGGCGCTTCCGGGCACAGCCTCCTCCCGTTCGCGTAGGAACAAATCCGAGGGATTCTGCACCGGGATCAAGCCCCCGGTTGTCATCTCGAAAACTCCGACTTCGTTGGCGGCGCCGAACCGGTTTTTGACGGCACGAACGATCCTGTGATTGTGGTGGCGTTCCCCTTCAAAGTAGAGGACGGTATCGACGATGTGCTCCAGTGCCTTGGGACCCGCGATGCTGCCGTCTTTGGTCACATGGCCGATCAGGAAAACCGGGATGTTCTGGCTTTTGGCCAGCGCCAGGAACTGGGCCGCAACATGGCGCACCTGGCTGATGCTTCCCGGGGCTGAATCCAGAGATTCGGAGAACGTAGTCTGCACCGAATCGACAATGATGTCCGTAGGCTTCACCTCGGCGACCGCTGCCAGGATCGCCTCGAGGCTGGACTCGGCGAGAATATAGATCTCGCCGTCAGCCTGCGAACCGAGCCGTTCGGCTCTCATCTTGATCTGCTGTGCCGACTCCTCCCCGGAAACATAGAGGACCCTGCGCTCCTTCTTTTGGAGGGACTGCGCGATCTGCAACAGCAGCGTCGACTTGCCGATTCCGGGTTCCCCTCCCAGCAGGACCAGCGAGCCGGGCACCAGGCCGCCGCCCAGGACGCGGTCGAACTCCGCGTTGCCGGTAACAATCCTGGGAGCATCCGCGGTGGAGATCTCGCTCAAGCGCAGAGGCTTGGCCGTTAAACCAGAGCGGCTCTTTTCGGAGACCGGCCTGCGTTTTTCCTCCGTGAAAGAATTCCAGGCGCCGCAATCCGGACAGCGCCCCAACCATTTTGCCGAAGCATAGCCGCACGATTGGCACTCGAATGTGGTTTGCGCCTTGGACATGAGCCACAGTCTAACACGGAAGAAGCGCGACTTGAACGGTCCCCCTGCACATGAGAATTATTGGCTTTTATCAAAGCAGCCACAAATAGCACAGCGCGGCAAAGCCGCAACCAAATCTAAAGTTCACGGCAGAGCCGCGGAGAAAAGGAGCCTCGAAATGACGGCGGACGAGAGGCCGGGCCGCGAGAGGCTTTCCACCGGTTGATATGAGAGGCGCGATCAGGCCCGAAGGCTTTCCAACGGTTGATATGAGAGGCGCGATCAGGCCGGCAGTGAATAGGCCCGGCCGTGAGGCCGGGATAGGGATGGCTCAGAATAGAGCGCTGAAGGTGCGGCACAAGACATCTGTGCCGGTCCTTCGGACCTCATTTTGTTGTCTCACTCAACCACGCCCTCACGGGCGTGGCTATTCACTGCCGGCGCTTCGCGCCTACCTGCTCTGCGTCTCGTGGCCAAAAACCCTTGCCTTCCTGCAAAGGATTTGAGGGTATGTAGTACGAATTGCCTACCTGTTGGGGTCCGGCATTTTTGCGGAGAGTGCTTGTAAAAAATCGGGGCTTACTGGATAGCTATGCTGTTTCGCTGACCGGACCTCCACCCAGGCGTCTGCGTAGAAGCCCTTGCCGTAAAGAACCACGGCAAGGTTGTAGTGCGTTTCACCCGACTGCGGCGCCAGGCGGATGGCCTCGCGGTAGGACTGCATCGCCTCGTCCAGTTTTCCTATCCTGGCCAGGGCGTAACCGAGATTGTGGTGCGTCCGATAAAAGCTCGGGGACAGGCTGATCGCTTTGCGATATTCGACGATCGCTTCCTCAACCTTGTTTGACTCTACCAGCGCGCGACCCAGGTTGTAGTGAGCCAAAGCGTAGTCTGGAGCGATTGCCAACGCTTTCCGGTACTCCTCGGCCGCGCGGTCCGGCTCGCCGGCTCGGTCGTAGGCAACGCCGAGATGATTGTGCGCCAGGTAATTCTCGGGGGTCAGGGCAACCGCACGCGAGAAAAGAGTGACGCCATCGCGCCAGTAGCCCGCTTGGGCACGGGTACGCACGGCAAGAGCCGTGATGGCTATAACCGCAAGAGCGATCGACGCGGCGCGCACTGGGGAGATCCCGGCTGCCATCCTTGTTCCTGCGACGGTGCCCCTGGCTGATAGGTCGGCCGCACTCCAAACAATAAGGATAAACAAGCCGATCATCGCCGTATATGTGTACCGGTCCGCCATGGCCTGTCCACCCACTTGCACCAGGCCGATAACCGGAAGGAGGCTCAGCACGTACCAGAACCATCCCACAGTCAGGTAGGGCAACTTTGTTGCCAAGCGCACCACGGCGTATGTCGCCAAAACCAACATCAGGGCGGCTCCCGCAACCTGCCAGATGGGGTAGCCGGAATCAGGGTATGGATACGGCAGGACCAAGCCGGTGGGCCAGACCACCTTGATGATATAGCGTACATAAGACACGATCGCGTTGGCGATCCGCAGTCCAAGCGGATATCCCGCCAGCTTCATCATCGCCCCTTCACTCTGTTGGGCGACAAAGGTAATGATGCCCGACGCTCCGGCAAGAATGATGAGCGGCAGCTTCTCATACACCAGCTTCCATAGCGAACGGCCTTCTGTTCTCATGCGCCCGAGCGGCCAGTAGTCGAGGAGGAGCAACAGCAGGGGCAGCGAAATCACCATCGGTTTGGACATCAGCCCCATGGAGTAAAGGAGAACCACCGGCAGGTAGTGCTTGAAGCGGATGGCGCCGGAATTGCCGACCTCCGACCTCCGACCTCCGACCTCCGACTTCTGACTTCTGTCTTCTGTCTTCTGCCTTCCGACTTCCATCCCTGCTTGGAGATTCGAGTGGCTGCTTCGAAGGCCATTTACATAAGCATACGGAATTGCTTCGATGTAGCGCAGGTATGCCTGGATGGTCAGGAGCATGAAAAAGGTGCTGAGGACGTCTTTGCGTTCTGCGACCCAGGCGACTGACTCGACATGCAAAGGGTGAACAGCGAATAGAGCTGCAACCAGCGCGCTGCGCCAGGCGCTCCGCGTCATGCGCCGGAGCACGAGGAACAGCAGCACGATGTTGGCGAGATGGAGCAGGAGGTTTGTGCGATGGTGTCCCGCGGGATCGAGCCCGTAAAGCTGAACATCCACCATGTGGGAAATCCAGGTCAGCGGATGCCAGTTGTAGGCCTCCATGGCGGTCAGCGCCCACCGGATGTTGGCAATTGTCAGTCCCGTGTTCACATGGGGATTATCGTAAACGTAGGCATCATCGTCATAGGCGAGAAAGCCGTGTCCCTGCACCGGCCAAAAAACCGCGAGGGTCACCGCGATCAGCAGTGGAATGATGAACCAGTCGGCGCGCAATGCCGCCGATTTCTTTGTTTTTTCAGGCGGCCGGCGTTTTCCGGATGAATGAGCAGATGCCTTCTGGGACATGCAGGGCCCATGATATTGCAGAAGGGCGCAAAAGTGGAGGAAAGACTCTGTGCGAACATACCAAAACTGCAAAAGCAGCCACAAATGGCACGAATTTGTTACTCATTCGTGTCATTCGTGGCTGCTTCAAAGAATCCTTGATTTTAGGGTTGCGGCAGGAGCACGGCAAGGGCCGTGCTCCTGTCTGTGACTACTGGTTAGAAGTTGATGCGTAAGACGATCTGGATCAAACGTCCGCCCGGATCCTGGGACTGGTTTAAGTCCCGGTACGAGCCCGATGTCTGGCCCCAGGTCAAGCTGCTGCCCGGGTTCAGGACACCGATGAAGTTGATGTTGTTGAACACGTTCAGGAATTCGCCGCGCAACTCGACGTTCTTGGTTTCGCTGAACCTGACCCTCTTGACGAGGCTCATGTCGAAGCGCAGGAACCGCGGACCGCGCACATAGTGATGCATGTTGGCGCAGTCGCCGGATTCGATCTGGATACAACCGGCCGAGTTCTGGTTCGCCGGGGCAAAGTAACGCCCTGTGGGAACGCCGTACGCGGTGCTGTACCCGGTCGTGGTGGTCGAGCTGGTATTGTAGGCCGCGATCGTGTTGGTGATGATATCCTGCGGCACGTAGTAGGAACGCTTGTTGACGTCGTCAAACCACATCCCAACAGCGTTCCGCAGTTCTTCATCCGTCATGCCGACCAGCTGAACGTTGCCGGCATCGAGCAGGTTGCCGCTCTGCCAACGCCCGGTGCCCTGGAATTCCCAACCGCCGATGAAGCGGTTGACCAGGCCACTGGTGTTGCCGAACAGCATCTTGCCCTGGCCGAAAGGCATTTCATACAGCCAGTTGACCTTGAAGGTGTGTGGCAACTGAGTGGCTGTCAGAGCCTTGTCCCAACCCTTGAGGAAGCCGACAGTCTGACCTGTCAGGGCCTTGGACCAGGTGTAGTTCGCCTGGAACAGCATGCCCTTCGACATGCGGCGCCGCAGGTCGACCTGCATCGAGTTATACGAGCTGAAACCGCCATTCCCGTAAACCCAGGCGCCGCCATCCTGGACGGCCGGATTCACGACGAACAGGTTGGCGGCATACCCGGCCGCCAAGGCATTGCCGCGCCGCGTCGCATCGCTGTACAGATTACTCGCGTAACTTCCGGGGTTCGGGTTGGTCGTCGCCAGCGTGTTGACCCAGGTGGTGCTCGAGAAGTTGCTCGAGGTGTACTTGGTCGAATCGCCGGCTGAAGCACTTGCTATGCCGCTGAAGTACGCCAGGGTGATCGGCAGAGCATAGGTGCCCGTTCCGGTCCCATAGTACTTGAAGTTGTTCCCGCGCCCTGCTGCCATGTTCGCCTGCAGATTTTTCACCGCGAGCTTGAACTCATCGAGGAACCCGTTGGTGGTGATGTTGCGCTCGTTGAGGTTGGGCTGCCACCACGTCTGCAGGTTACGGTTGCCGACATAGCGCACTTCGATCACGGTGTTCTTGTTGATTTCGCGCTGCAAGCCAAAGGTCCAGGACATGGTGTAGGGTGTTCTGATATTCGGCATGAACGCATTCGCCGAATTAGCGACGGTCGGGATAAGCGGATAAACCGGCGAGTCCGCGAAGGTGGGTGCTCCCAGACGGCTCTTTTGTGAGAACAAGAGCGGCCAGACATCAGTGCCGGTGTTGGTGATCAGGTTACCCAGGCCCTGTGATCTGGTGGCCGTGATGCTGGATCCCGGGTTGCTGCCGAAGATGCTCACATAGTCCGCCATCGAATAGCGGTTGTATGAGACCGAGAAACCGCCGCGGAATACCGACTGTGCCCCCGATCCAAACATTTTGCTGAGGAACCCGTCCTTGAAGCCGGGAGTCCAGGCAAAGCCGAGACTTGGAGCCAGTGCTTTCCAGTAAGTATCGTAGGCAGGATCGCCTTGGTTGTATTTTGCGAACGTCGTTGCCACGCCGCCGGTGGCGCCGGGCTTGAACAGGCTGTTGGTTCCGGAGAGACCCCAAACCTGCGCAGCCGAGGCAAAGGTGTAGACGTCGTTGAGCGGCGTCCAGGGGAGCTGCACTTCCCAGCGCACGCCGTAATTGACTGTCAGGTTTGGACGGAAACGCCAGGAGTCGGTGGCGAAGAACGCCAGTTCGCGCTGGTGCGCGCGCTGAATGGTGGGCCCGTTGTACGTGTACTTCAGGGTCTTTTCATTCAGGTAGGCGCTGGCACTAACCGTGGTGACACGCCCGGTCAACGATGCGTAAATGTTTCCCGCGGTCGTGATCGAGCCCGGGGCTGCCCCGGGGAAGTTCTTCGCACCATTGGTTGCATCGAACATGAACCGCGCGGGGTCATTCGAGGTGTCAAGCCCGAAGGACACTGTCGGCACAACATTGGCGTTATAGTAGAACGAGCCGATGTTGGACCAGGAGCCGCCGAAGCTGATGCCGTGCGATCCCTTGGTCCAGGTCAGCGTTTCGTCAATGTTTTCCGTTGGCGTGGAACGGCGCTGGCCGCTCCTCACAATGTAAGGAGCGCTCACGCCGGACAAGCTCCAGCCAAAGCCGTCCATCCAGTCAAACATGCTCGCCGCCACGTTGGCGTACCAAACCGTGATCCCGCCCGTGAGACCGACACGCGCCTCATTGACGATCCTCGGGCTCAAGGTCGAGCGCAGGGCCGTGGAGAATTGAAAGCGCGGACCGATTTGGGTGCCGAAGTTTTTCGAGCCCGGGTACGGCGGGTCAACGTTGTTCAGAATGTCAGGAACCGAATTATAGTTCGAAAAGTTCCAGCTTATTTCCAGGCGCTGCTTCGAGGTTAGGTTGAAATCGAACCGAACCGTGGGATACTTGCGCACCCCGAGAGCGCTGTTCGTGAAGATGAAGTACTGGGACATAGGATCCGATGTTGCCTGGAGCGTGCCCTGATTCACGGACGCGCGCACGGTCGACAGCACTTTCGCGATGGTCGGATCGATGGTCGCAACCTGCCCGTTGGCGGCTGCGAGAGTCATCAGGTTGACCGACTGGGTGACGCCGCCCACGAGATACTGGAAGTTGCCTTGCTCACCCGCGGGAACATACAGCGTCTTGGTGCGAGTTATCTGACTGGGGAGGTGGAACTCCTCATAGTTGACGAAGAAGAAAGCTTTGTCTTTCCCGCTGAAAAGGTGGGGAATGGAGATCGGACCGCCGACGCGGGCACCGCCCTGGTTGAGCAGGTAGCGGTCCGGCATGGCCTTGCACTTATCCCATTCGTTAACCAGTTGCGTCGCTGTGCAAGGCTGGTGATGGCTCGGTCCATCTCCCTGATATGCGGGAACCTTGTCGCGGTTGTTAAACCAATAGTTGCCGTTCAGCGCTGGGTTGCGTGTGTAGTAATAAATGCTGCCGTGGTAGTCGTTGTTCCCCGAACGGGTAACGAATCGGATCTGCACGGAGCCCGAACCGGCGGCTTCCGCTCCCGGAGTGGCAGTGGAAATGGTGACCTCTTCCATGGCATCCAGGCGCGGGCTGATGTAACTGAAGAAACCGTCGCCATTCTTATTGTAGTTGTCCTGCGTGTTCACGCCGTCCACGGTAATGTTGATCGTGACGGTGGGTAAACCGTTGATGGTCGAGTTGCGGGCGCTCCCGGTCGTGCTCACGCCCGGCAGCATGGTGATGAAGTCCATGACGTTGCGGGTCGCCAGCGGCAGGTTGGTGAGCTGGGAAGAGACCAGCGTCGTCGTGATGTTTGCAGTCTGCGACTGCACGATCTCGGCACCCGCCTGCACGGTGACCACTTCAGTGGTGCCGCCGACCTGGAGGGTGACGCGGATCGTACCGGGCGTGCCGGCGACCAGCTTGATGTCCTTGTAGATAGCCTGCTTGAAGTTTGGCGCTGAGATGGTCGCGGTATAAGTTCCGGGACTCAGCGCAGGGACCAGAAACGTCCCGTTTTCAGCGGTGACGGTTTTAAATTCCGCACCGGTGTCATTGTTCTTGACGGTAACGTCGACGCCGGGAATCACTCCGCCCGACTGGTCAAGAACCACTCCCGAAAGCGACGACGTCGAGGTCTGCGCATAGCCCCACAGACTCAAAGTTGCCACCAGGAGCATTGCGAAAAATGACTTAAGCACGCAATGTTTCATATGGGTTCCTTGAAAATAATAGTTAATTTTCAGAACTGGGTCGTGCCCCAGTTCCCATCCCCGCAATTTTCCTTTGATCTTACCGATCACGGAAATTTGTATCCGGCCTTCCCGTGCGCCTCAACTGGAAGCACCCAGGCCTGCAGGTAATTCGCCGTGTCAGTTGCGGCCCGATTCATAGGCCAAAGCAGACGCTTGAGCCTAAGCCTCGAGACCACAAATGTTTGCGGGATTTGCCAGGGGGCCCGCCAAAACCAGGGGCGATTTTCCGGTTCCGGGAGCATTGGTACGGGTACGCCTTACCAGTACCTGCGGGATTCCGAAACACGGCCCATTCACCGTCCCTGTCGCAGATATTCAGATTACCAGTATAAGAAGATAGTAATCCCACGCCGATACTAAGCCATCACTCCCGCTATTTGCAAGGGAATAGTTATCCGGCTTTAATCAGCAGACATGCTTATCCGGTCGACTTCGGTAATGGGTGCAAGTAGTATCCCCCGGTCAGCTGCATAGGACAACGCCCTCCACCGCGCCGGCGCGGATGGCGGGTGGGTCCACCCGAGTTTGTCCGGCTCCGAGGATCCGGACGAGGGGACTCTGTGTGGGCAGCTCACCCGTGCACGCCCTACGCTACCGAAGTCAACCGGATAAGCATGATTCGGGAATTACGTAACCTGTCCCTCAATTGCCCCTCAATTCCCCGCACCGGGGTGGTCGTTCACAGCCTCTCGGTCCCATGCACCTTGCCCAGGTCACGATCGAAAGTGCCAAGCGGCAGGTGTCCGGCCCTGCGAGCTACCTCGAGCAAGAGGCAGTCCGAAAATCCGAGCGACGGCTTTTTTCGGAAGTGCTCGAGCGCATTTGACACCACTTCCGGCTCTTGAAGCGCGAGGTTTTCGTGATCCAAGAGCATTTCAATGGCTCTTGCGATCTCCGGCGCTCCCAGGTCGTAGACCGCGGCGAGGACCCAGGTCATCTCCGCCAGCACGAGATGTGACACCCACGCTCCTTTTGCGGCGAACGCCTCGGCAGCCGCCACCTGCTTCGGATCGTCGCGTGTAATCAGCCGCACGAGCACGTTGGTGTCAATGGCGCGCATGCCGATTCCTCACGTGCCGGCGCACTCCTTCCTCCATCTCAGCGACACTGCGAATTGCCGGAGCTTTACTGGGAAACAAGGCTTGATGAAGGTCTTCGGAAGAGAAATGGCCGGCTCGACGGACCAGAATCTGGTCTCCGTGTTCATCCCATTCCAGGACGGAACCTGGACCGATCCCGAGCTTCCGGCGCACCTCGGCCGGCACCGATATCTGCCCCTGCGATGTGACTTTTGAATGTGCGATTGCCATGGCCATATATTACCATGGTAATGCAAACCCGCCAAAGGAATTGGGGGACAGACTACGCAACTCCCGAACTCGAGGGCGGTGCCTGAATAATCACGCTGATAATTCCGGAATTGCGTGGCCTGTCCCGAATGGCACTTAGTTAACTGTCGCGAAATTCGTATCTTCTCAAAAAACAGGGGAAAATGCTCCGGGGCGTTTGGCGGCAAGGGAATCTAAGCACGGAGATCCGGTAGGGCAGGTCCTCTTCTATTCCCGTCGCCTCGCTCTTGGCTGCCTGGAAGAAAAAACTTGCCCTTATTGTTCGGATTAGGAATCGGAACTTATCAGAGAGCCTATGAAGAATCCCACGAGCCACCCAGATTGAGCTGTTCCGCTCTTTGCCCGATCAACTCGGCCAGTGCCAGCATTTGGTTGGCCTTGCTGACCCGGTCATGGATGTAATGGTAAAAACTGACACCCAGTTTCTTGGCAGTACTGCACAACGTGTGAAACGTATCCCACGCCTGGATTCCTTTCTCTGACCGCGGACCGTAACTCACGGCCCTCTTGCGTACTCTGAAGCGCGCCGCCAGCTCCGCCGCGTTGTTGTGCAGCGGTATTTCCGGATGCCGTAGCACCATCAACAGGTGAGACTTCTTGGCCTCGGTCTTGGCAATGCGTTCATCAAGCGCCTCGTAACCAGTCACGGTTGAAAACAAGCGGTCGAACTCGTCGCTCAAACGCACGGCGTGCTCCGGCGTCGGTGTTCCTCGGAAGGCGAGCAATTGTTTGTAGAAATCCCAGTATTGCTCCAGAAAGGAGTCCAACAGGTATCGATGGTGGGCGATGTACGGCCCCAGCTTCTTGTAATGGCGTCCGTCGTGAATCCAGCACAGTCCCAATTCCTCGGTTACCAGCTTGAACTGCGGCGCGTCGTCGCAGAGCAGCAGGCGCACCACCGGATGTTCGACCTCGGCGTGGTAGGCCGCCACCGCCGCCGCTTCCAGGATCCGGCTTCGCTGCTGCGGCCCTAGAGAGCGAATGTGCGCATCCAACCAGCGATGAAATTCCGCTTCACCCAGGTTCTGGTCACGTGGCACATTCCCCAAGCTCTCGATCACCCGTACGGGCAGCGCGAACTGGCGGAGAAAGCCGAAGGCCTCATCATTGATCCGGAATACTCGCTCGCGCATGTTGCGCAGCACATCGATCACCGTCAGCCGGTCCTTCCGTTCAGTAGTGAAATAAGCCGTATACAGGGGGTTGCACACCACCTGACAATGCCGGTTCCGTCCGTCGACGCGCGTGCCGGTATCATCCATATGCTGCCACGGGCTACTGGCCAGTCCGGCTTGCACGATCGCATCCTTCTCGGCGTGAAAATTCT
>Ga0315284_10005121_pt1 | contig 18629 bp, 15 predicted proteins | sample YL17G09_16_MG_FD_203696 | JGI IMG/M metagenome (GOLD analysis project Ga0315284, IMG submission 203696) | Sediment microbial communities from Yellowstone Lake, YNP, Wyoming, USA - YL17G09_16 | ecosystem: Environmental > Aquatic > Freshwater > Lake > Sediment | place: USA: Wyoming | collected... | reverse complement strand
GTTTGGGCCGAGCGCAGCTTATCGGGATGTCAGGTCTCGACGGCGACCCACGCTGCGCCCGGCAGCGCAATCGCCGCGTTCCCGCAGAACGGTTACGAGATCGGGCCATTGGCACGCCGCCCCGTCGCAAAGATGTGCCTACTTTGCCACAATGTTGAATTGTCAAGGCGCGCAAGTCAGTTAGACGACTTACAGGCTGATACTTGGATAAAAACCGTCAATTCACATATTGACAAGCTGCCCAAAAACGTGTAAAATTTCTACTTGGACATATATAGTGGCTTTCGCAGGTAGTGAAACTGGGTCGTCCCTTTCTAAAAATGCTCCTCCCGAAACTTGCGTACGATGAAAGCAGACTCTCCCCAGAGCCTCGGTGATCGCGTGCGAGCAGCCCGAAGGTCAATAGGCTTGCGCCAGGGCGACCTATCTGCCATGACCGGCCTCCCCACCAGCCACCTTTCAGATATTGAGCGTAGCGCTATCACGCCGACTATCCCAACGTTGCGCAAGATCGGCGAGGCGCTCAACCGACCGCTCGAATACTTTTTGCAAGAAGACAGTGTCAGACCTCGCTCGCTGGGGATGGTAATCCACAGGACCTCCATCGGCGGCAAGGCGGCGGGCAAGTTCGCCGAGCTGATAGAAGCCAAGACCAGTGGAGATATCAAGCTCCGTCTTTATCAATACTCTGCGTTGGGCACTGCCCAAGAGCAAGTTGAAGCCTTGATCGAAGGCGCGATTCACACGTACATTGACGAGATGCTTAGCCTTGAACCCTACGCAGAGTTGTGCGGACCAGTGTTCCTGCCCTACTTTTTTCGAGACCGAGAACACTATTACCGGTTTCTTCAAAGTAAAATCTTTGAAGAGCATGTCCTGCAAAAACTCTTGGACGCCGGTATCCGGCTTTTGAATCCAGTTTCCAACTGGGAGTGCGGCTCTTTCGAAGTCCTCTTTTCAACGGACCCGATTTACACGCCGCAAGACCTTGCAGGTCGCAAGTTCCGCTCTTACCCCTCCCGCGCGGCCATAGCCTTGCGGCGTGCGCTCGGCGCCGAGCCTGTGGTGGTGGAATGGGCGCAGGCCTTTGAGGCGTTTGAGCAAGGTCTCATTGACACGTTTCTAGTGCCGGCGGCCTACGTCCTCTCATCACAGATGCACAAGGTAGCCAAGTATGCAACGCTGCTCAATTACGGCTATACGCTGAATCTGACCATCGCCGTGAGCGAGCGCGAATATCTCAAGTTGTCACCTGACCTCCAACGGGTGCTGGTTGAATCCGCTCAAGAAGCTGGAGAATATTGCACTCTACTGGCGAACAAAGAAACCGTCATTGACCTCAGACAGTTATCTGAGGAACATGGCATCCCGGTGATACACTCTGATCCGAAAGCCTGGCAGGCACGGTTTTCAGCGGCCATTGGTGAGATATGCGACGAGGGCTTGCTGGCGCCTGCCCTATATAACGAGCTGCAGAACCTGTGACTGACCTAAAGAGCCATACTTTAAGATACACGGAAGGGAATCAAATGTCGGATAGTGAGCACGAGCCTAACTTGGGGACGCTGTCCATTTGGGCGGGCGAAGACGAGTACCTCTGGCAGGGCGCCACCCAGGTGCCGGTGGTTCACAGTGTGTCTTTTGGCTATGACGATGTGGATCACTGGCTGGAGGTGGCCCAAGGGAAAAAACCCGGCTACATCTATAGCCGGAACACTAACCCGACCGTTCGCGTGTTTGAAGAAAAAGTACAGCGCCTCGAAGGCGCAGAGGCGGCGACGAGCTTTTCGACCGGGATGGCCGCCATCAGCAATACGCTCTTTACGTTTCTCTCTCCGGGAGATCGCGTCGTCTCCATCAAAGACACCTATGGCGGCACCAGCAAGTTATTCCTCGAGTTCTTGCCTCGTTTCCAGATTGGCGTAGCTCTGTGCAACACGACAGACCATGCCGCTATCGAGGCAGAAATCGCCAAAGGGTGCCAGGTTCTGTATCTCGAAAGTCCGACGAACCCGACGCTCAAGGTCGTTGACCTGGCCCGCCTCGCCGCCTCAGCCCATCAAGTCGGGGCTCTCGTTATCGTAGATAACACTTTTGCAACGCCCATCAATCAGAGACCGCTCGAACTGGGCGCTGACTTGGTGGTCCACAGCGCGACCAAGTTCCTGGGTGGCCACGCGGATGCTCTGGGAGGCGTGGTCTGCGGCCCAGAGCATCTTGTGAAGCAGATTTATCACTATCGCGAGATCACCGGGGCCACTTTGCATCCGATGTCGGCCTATCTGTTGCTGCGCGGCATCAAGACCTTGCACCTGCGTATCCGCCAGCAAAATGAGAGCGCTTTGAGGATCGCCCGCTTTCTGCAAACGCATCCCGCTGTGACGCAAGTCTTTTATCCGGGTTTAGAGTCACACGAAAATCACGACATCGCTCGCAAGCAAATGCGCGGTTTCGGCGGCGTTTTGAGTTTCACTCTGAAAGGCGGCTTTGACTCAGTGCGAGCTTTTCTCCCGCGTCTCTGCTACGCTCACTTGGCGGCAAACCTGGGCGCTGTCGAAACCGTGGCTGGCCCTCCCGCGACGACCAGCCATGTCGAGTGCACTCCTAAAGAACGCGAGGCTTTAGGCATTCCAGAAGGCCTGATTCGATACTCGGTCGGTATTGAGGATACGCAGGACCTCATTGCCGATCTCGAGCAAGCACTCGCCGATCTACAACGGTGATGGTCGGCATCTTGCCAAGTCGAGCATGAAAGGACGACATCTGTGAGCGCAGCCAACAACAGAGATTCTTACCTCCTGCAAGTCGAGGATCTCTCCAAAGCCTTCAAAGGACTGGTGGCCGTGGATGGCTACCACTTGAAGCTGCGCCGGGGAGAGATTCTGGCGATCATTGGGCCGAACGGCGCTGGCAAGACCACCGTCTTTAACTTGTTGACCGGATACATCCGCCCGACCCAGGGCGCTATACACTTCCAGGGCCGCGATATTACGCGCTGGCCTCCCGACAAAATCGCCATGCTGGGCATCGGGCGCACGTTCCAGAACATTCGTCTCTTTCCGAGCATGACGGTGCTGGACAATGTCAAGTCGGCCCAACAGGCGCACGACCCGGACAACCTGCTCACCACGTTGCTGAGCTGGCCGTCATTCATCCATCGCGAACACAGGCTGGTGCAACGCTCGCTGGAGCAACTGGCGCTGTTTGATCTGAACAGCTTGGCCGATGCGCCCGCCACGGCTCTATCTTATGGGGATCAGCGCCGATTGGAGATTGTGCGGGCGCTCGCCTTGCAGCCCAAGCTATTGCTGCTGGACGAACCCACGGCGGGCATGAGTCCACACGAGAGCATGAGCGTGCTGCAACTCATTCGGCGAATCCGCGATCAGTACGACCTGACGATCATTATCGTCGAGCACAACATGCCCGTCGTCATGCAACTGTGCGAGCGCCTCCAGGTGTTGAACTATGGTAAAATCATCGCGGAAGGGACGCCTGAACAAATCCGCGCCAACCCAGAAGTGATCGAAGCCTATTTAGGAAAGACCGAGACCGATGCTTAAACTTGAAGATGTACACGTCTACTACGGCCAGGTGCATGCGCTCAAGGGCATCACCGTCGAGGTTCAGGAAGGCGAACTGGTGACCCTGCTGGGGGCCAACGGCGCCGGCAAGTCCACGACTCTGATGACGGTGTCGGGTATCCTGAGACCGCGCAGCGGTCGTATCATCTTTGAGGGGCACGACCTGACCAAGATCAGCCCGTACGACATTGTGCGGCTGGGCGTTATCCAATGTCCCGAAGGGCGGCACATCTTTGGCGGGCTGACTGTTCGGGAGAATCTGCTCATGGGCGCTGTGCAGCGCCGGGACCGCAACGATGTGCACAAGGACCTGGGTTGGGTCTGCTCGCTTTTCCCGGTGTTGGGCGAGCGTTTGCGACAGACCGGCGCGACGCTGAGCGGCGGGGAGCAACAAATGCTGGCCATCGGTCGGGCGCTGATGGCGCGTCCGCGCCTGTTGTTGCTGGACGAGCCTTCGCTCGGGCTGGCCCCGGTCATCGTGCAGACGATTTTTGGTGTGACCCAGCAATTGCATCAGCGCGGTGTGACCATCCTGCTCGTCGAGCAGAACGCGCGCAAAGCGTTGCAGGTGGCCAATCGAGGCTATTTGCTCGAGACCGGGCAAGTGGTGATGAGCGGCACAGTCGAAGAATTACGCGCCAATCCGCAAGTCGAGCGCTTTTACCTGGGAGGCTCTGCCGAATGACTGACTTTCAATTCTTTATCCAGCAAGCCATCAATGCTATCAGCATCGGCAGCCTGTATGCGCTCATGGCGATCGGGCTGGCGATGGTGTTCGGCATCCTGCGCCTGATCAACTTTGCGCACGGCGACCTCATCATGGTCGGCAGCTACGCGGCGTTGCTGCTGCTGGCCGCAGGCGCGCCGTTCTGGGTCGCCGCGCTCGCCGGGATTGCCGCCAGCACCATCGCTGGACTGATCATGGAGCGCGTGGCCTATCGCCCGATCCGGGGCGCGCCGGACGTGGCGATGCTGTTGACCTCGTTCGCCGTGACCATCCTGCTCGAAAATGCGGCCATCCTCCTGTTCACCCCTACCGCGCGACCCTTCCCAGCGCCAGCGTTTTTGGGGACGGCGTTTCGATTTGGCCCGCTGCGGGTAGCCAGTGTTGACCTGGTCGCGATCTCGGTGGCGGGTATCCTGCTGGTGTTGCTGACACTGTTCGTCACCCGCACGCAGGTAGGCGTCTCGATGCGAGCGGCCTCCCAAGACCTGTTGGCCGCGCGGTTGGTGGGAATCAACGTCAATGCCGTGATCGCCTATGCGTTTGCCATCGGCTCGATGCTGGCCGGGGTGGTCGGGCTGCTGTGGAGCGCCCGGGTGGGCAAGATTGATCCGCTCATGGGCTTTTATCCGGTGCTCAAGGCATTCGTAGCGTCGGTGATTGGCGGGCTGGGCAGTCTGCCTGGTGCAGTGTTGGGCGGCTATGTGCTGGGCATCTTGGAAATCCTGCTGCAGGGCCTGCTCCCAGAAGCGCTGACGCCGTTCCGCGACGGTTTTGTCTTTGTGGCCTTGATCATCTTGCTGCTGTTCCGGCCTAACGGCATCCTGGGTTCTACCGAGAGGGAGAAAATCTGAGATGCAACGTCGGCAACTCTATAACGTGCTCACCGTGGCGCTTTTATTGGCCATCACCGCCGGGGGACTGACCTACACCCAACTGGCGGCCAGCGCCTATATCCAACGTATCGTCGTCGGCCTGGGGATTAGCCTCATCCTGGTGGTGAGCTTGAATCTTTCCAACGGTTTCACCGGCATCTTTTCTCTCGGCCACGTCGGGTTCATGGCGATCGGCGCTTATACGGCTGCCATCCTCACCCTGCCGCTGTCGCTCAAGCGGGTCAATCTGCCGGACCTGCCGGGTTGGCTGGCGCACGTGCAAATGTCTTTCCTGCCTGCGACGCTGATTGGCGGGGCATTGGCCATGGTTGTCGCGTTTCTGGTCGGCCTCTCGTTGATGCGGCTGAGCGGCCCCTACGTGTCTGTAGCGACCATGGGCTTCCTCGTCATCGTACAGGTGGTCCTGATCAACTGGGATTCGATGACGCGGGGCGGCCGCACGTTCTCAGGTGTGCCCCCGTACACCACGCTCTGGTGGACCTGGGGCTGGGCGATCCTGACGGTGTACGTCATCTGGCGATTGGCGCGGTCTTCGTATGGGCGGCGGATGATGGCCATCCGCGATAACGAGATCGCTGCTCAATCGCTCGGCATCAACGTGCTGCGCTCCCGCCTGGTGGCCTTTTGTGTTAGTGCGTTCTTTACGGCGGTGGCCGGCTCGCTGTGGGCGCACTTTATCATGTCGTTTTCGCCACGTTCCTTTTATTTTGCCGAGACTTTTAGCGTGATCACCATGCTCGTCCTGGGCGGCATGGGCTCTCTCAGCGGGTCCATCGTCGGGGCCGTTTCGATCACCGCGCTATCTGAAATCCTGCGCAATGCAGAACGAGGGATGACCCTCGGCTCTGTCCACATCCCGCCAGTGTACGGCGCCAGCCAGATTTTGATGGCGATCATTTTTATCCTGGTGATCATCTTCTGGCCCAAGGGATTGTTTGGTAATCGCGAGATCAATTTCAATGCCCTGTGGTCACGGCTGCTGAAGCGAACCGAGGCCAAAGAAGCAGCGCGAAAGGAGGTGGAATAGCCACATCAAAAAGCGCAATCTGGTAGATAAAGGCGTCTATGCTCTCTGCACGCCAGAGAGAGCCATTGTCAGACTTCTGAATCCAGGGGAAAAGGAGAAATCCACATGAAAACTCGTTCTATTTTGACCATGCTCATCCTTGCTGTGATGGTGGTCAGCGCATGTACCACACCCGCCCAGCCGACCCCAGCGCCAGTCCAGCCGACGGCTGCACCCGCGCAGCCCACGCCGGTTCCGCCCACCGCCACGCCGGTCCCGCCCACCAAGCCGCCGGCCACGCCGACGGCTGCGCCACCTATCAAGATTGGTGCTGTCTACAACCTCACAGGTGGGATGGCCTCGCTCGACGTCCCGGCGTCCAACGGTGCCAAGCTGGCTGTCAAGGAGATTAACGCTGCCGGCGGAATACTGGGGCGCCAGTTGCAGTTGGTCATGTACGACGGCAAGACCGACGCCGCGACCATCGGCAATGCCGCTACACAGTTGGTCGAATCGGACAAGGCCGTGATCATGATCGGCTTTACAGACTCGGACATGACGCTGGCCGCGGCGCCCATCGCCGCCAAGGCTGGCATCGTCTTCCTCACCTCCGGCGCCACCTCGCCCAGGCTACCGGACCAAGTGCCAGACTATCTGTACATGGCCTGTTTCGGCGATAACGTCCAGGCGGCTGCCGGGGCAGAGTTTGCCTACAACACCCTCAAGGCCAAGACTTCCTACCTGCTGATTGACAAAGGCATGGAGTACACCCTGGGGCTGGGCAAGTATTTCAAAGAGCGCTTTATCGAGTTGGGCGGCAAGATCGTGTTGGAAGACACCTATCAGACGGGCGACAAGGATTACTCGGCCCAGATCACCAAGCTCAAGAAGCTGAGCACCATGCCGGATATCCTCTACATCGCCGCCGGCCCCGACGAAGTAGGTGTCATCGTCAAACAGTTCCGCGATGCCGGGTTGGACAAGCCCATCTTTGGCGGCGACGGCGATGACACACCGTTGCTGGTGCAGATCGCGGGCAAGGGCGCCAACAACGTTTACTTTTCCACCCACTCGCTGATGGATGCCCAGTTGGGCACCGATGCCGTGAAAAAGTTCATCGCCGCTTACAAGGCCGAGTACAAGATAGACCCGGAGAACGCGTTCGCCGGCCTCGGCTACGACACGGTGAAGCTGCTGGCCGACGCGATCAAGCGCGCCGGGTCGGATAATCCCAAAGCCATCCGCGAAGCATTGCAAAAGACGACGAACCTGCCGGGCGTCACGGGCGTCATCACCTTCCAACCGGGCAGCCGCATCCCGCAAAAGGGCGTGACCATGATCCTGGTCAAGGACGGCAAGTTTACGCTGGCCGCCGAAGTGGTGCCGCAAAAAGTGCCCGCGCCCTAGTTCCATTCGATTCGCAAGGCTAGAGGCCAGGAGCGATCTGGCCTCTAGCCCCCAGTTTCACATCCGATCGCGTTGACCAGTTGTACTGGTCTTAGATGAAGGAGGTCATCTCCATGGCGGCTTATCAGGCTGAAGAACTGAACGGCCACAAGTACAAGGCGCACAAATTCAACAAGGTCATGTTCAATTTAGGCTCGCTGGAAAACCACGGGTCTCATTTGCCCTTTGGCACTGATTGCTTTGTCTCTTACCTGCTGGCCAAAGAAGTGGCGGCTCACTTTGACGACCTCTTGCTCTTGCCGCCCATGTTCTATGGGATGAGCGAGCACTATAAGGATTTCTCGTTCACGGTCTCGATGCAATACGAGACCTTGACCGCTGTGATCCGCGACATCCTGGACTCGTGCTACCGCGAGGGGTTTCGCCGGGTGTTTATCTTTAACGGGCACGATGGCAATAGCGCCCCCATCGAGGTTGCGACCCGCAGCTTTAAGGTGGCCCATCCCGATATCAAGATCGCCGTGCAAGACGCCTGGTGGGTCACCGCCGGGCAACTCTTGCCGCCGAACACGTTTGAGGTATGGAATGGTCTCGGCCATGCCGGCGAAGGGGAGACGAGCATCTGCCTGGAGCTTTTCCCGCACCTGGTGGAGATGGAGCACGCCAAAGGCGTGGTGCCACAACTGCCGCCGAACGCCGACCTCAAGTGGAAGTTTAACGAGCTGACCAACACGGGCGCTTCGGGCGACCCCACCAAAGGCACCCCAGCAAAGGGCGCGGCCATGCGCAAGGTCTTGGTGGAGGCAGTCGTCGAGTTCATCCGCCACCTGGACCGCATCAACTGGGAGTATCAGCTAAAGGCATGACGCACACTCAAGCAATGACGACCTGGCTTCAGGAGCGATTGCCCAAGTTCTTGGACGACCTGCGAGCATTGGTCAATGTTGACTGCGGCACCTCGAACAAGGCCGGCGTGGACGTTGTCGGGCGGTTGTTCCGTGACCGGCTGCGTGCGGCCGGCTTTGAGCTGACCGAATTTCCTCTCGCCGAATATGGTGATTGTTGCCTGGCGACGTTGCGCGGCACGGGACAGGCTCGCATTCTGCTGGTCGGCCATTTGGACACGGTCTATCCCGATGGCGTCGCCGCCGAGCGACCGATGCGGATCGAGGGGCGACGCATCCTTGGCCCCGGCGGCAGTGACATGAAGGCAGGCCTGCTGGCCGGGCTGTATGCCGTCCGCGCGCTTCAGCACGTCGGCTTGCGCGATTTCGGCCGGATTGACTTTTTCGTCAATACCGAAGAGGAGGTTGGCTCACCCGCATCACAGCCCCTGTACCGGCCGGTGGCGATGCAGGCCGACGCGGCGTTAGTGCTCGAATCGGCCCGGGCGAGTGGCGATATTGTCAGTGCCCGCAAGGGCGGCGCCGTCTACCGTTTCACCGTCCTCGGCCATCAAGCTCACGCCGGTGTGGAGCCAGAAAAGGGCGCTAATGCCATCGTCGAGCTGACACGCTGCATCCAGGAGCTGACTGCACTGAATGGACTGCACCCGGGGACAACGGTCAACGTCGGCGTGATCGGTGGCGGGACGCGGTCGAACGTCGTGCCTGACCTGGCCTGGGCCGAGGTAGATGCGCGCTTTAGCACCGTCGAGGCCGGCCAGGTCCTCGACCGTGCGATACGCCAGGTGGCGATGCCGCCGCAAGTGCCCGGCACTCGAATCGAGGTTTCCGGTGGCGTCGAAAAGGGTCCGATGGAAAAAACAGCGGCGACCGCGTATCTGGTTGATCTGGCGCGAGACGTCGCCGGGCAGCTTGGCTTTACCTTCCAGGACGTCCAGACGGGTGGCATGTCCGACGGCAACCACATCGGTGAATTGGGCGTCCCAACACTAGACGGGTTAGGGCCGATCGGCGGGGAAGACCACAGTCCGAACGAATACCTAGAGTTGGACAGCATCGTGCCACGGACGGCTCTGCTGGCGGGACTGATCGCGGCCATTGCGGCCCATCGAGATCCGTTATCCGCGATCAGCAAGAGTCGGGGAAACCTGTAGGTACTTGCCAGTTCCTTGGAATCTGAAGGAGGTTTATGACACCCGAACAAGTCGTTCAAGCTGCCTGCTCCGCCGGGGTGCGGCTCGTTCGTTTTCTGTACTGCGATAACGGCGGCGTCATCCGGGGCAAGCTCACGCACATTGACGGCCTGGCCGGCCGGCTCAAGGGCGGCATAGGCCTGACGGTGGCGATGCAGGCATTTACCATGCTCGACCATCTTGAACCATTCGAGGGCATGGGCCCGGTCGGCGAGGTCCGCATCATGCCGGATCCCGCTACCTTCAAGGTCTTGCCCTATGTTCCTCGCTCGGCGGCCATGCTGGCCGACCTGCTGACGCTCGACGGACAACCATGGGCGGCCTGCCCGCGCAATTTCCTCAAGCGGATGGTCGCTCGCGCGGCTGAGCAAGGCGTCGTGGTCCAGGCGGCGTTGGAGAACGAGTTCATCCTGTGCCGTGAGGCCGTAGGCGGCAAGATGGCGCCCGCCGACGAGGCCTTGTGTTTCAGCACCATCGGTATGCACGAGTCGGCCGAGGTCATAGACGACATGGTGGCCGCGTTCGAGGCGATGGGGATGCGGGTTGACCTGTACTACCCGGAGTATGGCCCCGGCCAGCATGAACTCACGATCCGTCACGCCAAAGCGCTGACGGCCGCCGATCATCAGATTTTCTACCGCGATACCGTGCGCAGTGTGGCCCGCAACCATGGCCTGTATGCTTCGTTGGCGCCCAAGCCGTTCCCCGACATGCCGGGCAACGGCTGCCACATCCACTGCAGCCTGTGGGATCCGGCCGGGACGACCAATCTCATGTGGAGTGAGCACGACCGGTATCACTTTAGCGATCTGGGGTATTACTTTATCGCCGGCATTCTGGCTCACCTGCCGGGGCTGGTGGCATTGACGGCGCCGAGCTATAACAGCTACCGCCGGCTCAAGCCGCATCTGTGGGCCAGCGCGTTCACCGCCTGGGGGCCGGACAACCGTGAGGGGGCGGTCCGTATCGCTTCGCCATTCTGGGGCCAGGAGGCGACCTCGATCAACTTTGAACTCAAGGCGTCCGATTGCAGCAACAATCCCTACCTGGCGCTGGGCGGGGTGATCGCCGCCGGCCTGGATGGCGTGACCCGCAAGCTCGACCCAGGCGAGCCGATGCTGACTGACCCTGGCGACTTGGCCGATGAGGAGCTGAAGCGGCGGGGCATCAGCCGTCTGCCAGGCAGCCTGGCCGAGGCGGCGGACAACCTGGAAAAAGACGAGGTGCTGATGGATGCTCTCGGTCCGATGTTGGCGCAATCCTTCCTGACCGTCAAGCGGTCCGAATATCGCGCTTTTGCCGCGCAAGATGTGGACTATGAGATCAAGCACCATTTCTATACGTTTTAAGCGGAGGCGGGGCAGAGGCAGCGTTGCGTGACCGCCGACCACCCCGGAAAAAATAAATGTCCCTTGATCTGTCTGCCATTCCCATCACGGATCACCACGCCCACTCGTTGCTGCGACAGCCACCCGCCACGCCGCACGATTGGCTGCGCTTTTTCACCGAGAGCGGCGAACCCGCTCTCATTTCCAATCACGTGCCCAACACCCTGTTCTTCCGCTATGCCGTCAAGGCGCTGGCCGGGCTGCTCGGTTGCGCGCCGACGCCGGAAGCGGTGCTGGCGGAGCGCGACCGGATGGGCCAGCGCGCCTGGATCGAGCAGATGATCCGCGACGCCAACATTGCCATCATGCTGATGGACTATGGCTTTCGAGGCGAGGAGAGCTATGACCACGCTGAATTAAAAGAGCTGCTCCCTTGCCGGATCGAGCCTATCCTGCGGCTGGAGGCATTGGCCCAGGAGCTGATCGTGAAGCACGACACCTTTGACCAGGCGCTCGACGCCTTTGTGGCGCAAGTGAAAGGCGCGCGGGCGGCCGGCTATGTCGCGCTCAAGAGCATCATCGCCTACCGCACCGGCCTGGCTATCCAAGAGTGGGCGCGCGATGAAGCCAAGGCCGCCTTTCAACCGGTCAAAGAGCAGGCCCGACGCGAAGGCCGAGTCCGCCTGGCAACCGCGCCGATCAACGACACCTTGATTCTCCAGGCCCTGGACATTGCCGAGCGTCAGCACATGCCGTTCCAGTTTCACACCGGCTATGGCGACTCGGATGTTGACCTGCGCCTGGCTAACCCACTTCACTTGCGGCCACTGCTCCAGAGCGGCAAGTATTCGAATGTGCCGTGGGTGATCCTGCACATGGGTTACCCTTACGTCCGCGAGGCGGGCTACCTGGCGAGCATCTATGCCAACGTCAACGTTGACCTGTCGCTGGCGATTCCCTTTGCGGTGAGCGAGGCCTCGCTGCTGCTGACCCAGCTTTTCGGCCTGGCGCCCACCAGCAAGTTGCTGTACGCCTCGGATGGTTTTAGCGTGCCCGAGTTGTTCTGGCTGGGCGCAAAGGTGGGCCGGGCCGGGCTGGCGCGTGTGCTCGATCAGCAAGTCACTGATGGGGTGCTGACCCCCGCCGAGGCGCACACAGCCGCAGAACAGATGCTATTTCGGAACGCCCAAGAAATCTACGGCCTGCAGTAAAGCACTCGACCCTTCACTCCTTCAGAGGATACAGATTGGCGTTCCTGGAAAGCCCTCGAAAGCATGACTCCTTGTGAGCTGCCGGTGATGAGCCGGCGGTTCTTTTTTACCGGGGTGCGTTTTTCGACGAAGGTGAAGAGGTGGAGCATGAAAGGGAAAACAACACGTCGCCAGTTTCTTGTGGGCGCCGCCGCAACCGCTGGCGGGCTGGCATTCGCTGCGGCGCAGCGTATGCTGAACAAGGCCACGCCCTCCAGTGTCGCTCAGGAACCTCTGACGCCTCGCGCTTACCTCCCGGTCGTGTTGTCGAAATATCCGCCGCCCAAGGCCGTTCACGTCCACGCTGCCGCGGCTACCCATTGGGATTTTTCTTCCGGTTGGTACGGCGATCACGTAGACCAGGCTGTGGTCAATGAGATGGTAGAGCGCGGGCTGATGGAACTCGCGGGCGCATCGTCTGTCGCGGCGGCGTGGGCCTCAATTCTGCCCGGCTACCTTCCCGGAAAAAAGATCGCCGTCAAGGTCAACTTGAACAATGCCGCGTGTGATGATAGAGACAAGGTCATTGACGCACTCATCCATCCGGTCAATGCCCTCATTCGCACTCTGGTCACAGCGGGTATTCGAGAACAGGATGTCTGGGTCTATGACGCCATCCGACCCATGCCATCGCGCTTTTACGGACGGCGCCAGTACACACGGGCGCGCTATTTTGACGACGGCGGATGCGCCGACCAAAAGGCAACTTTTAATCACGCGGATCGCAGCCTCCGCGTGACGTTTTCCAATCCTGCGCTCAACCGGCGCTGGTTGACGGACCTGCTGTTTCAGGCAACCTACCTGATCAACATACCCCTCCTCAAGAAACACGGTTTGCCCCCGGTGACTTTGGGTTTCAAGAATCACTTTGGCAGCCTGGATAATCTCGGCGGCTCGGACGACGACAATCCACATTCCTACATCACTCCCTCCAACAGCCACTATAGCCCGACTTTTAGTCCGTTAGTGGACATTTACGCCAATCCCAACGTCGCCGGCAAGACCGTGCTGACGTTGGCGGATGGCCTGTTCGGAGCGCCGTCGGTCAGCGCCAAGCCCATTCCCTGGCAGCGCTTTGGCGACAGCGCGCCGAACAGCTTGCTCTTTTCGCGTGATCCGGTTGCGCTGGACTGCGTGATGTGCGATCTGCTGCGCGCGGAATGGGGACTGGACGAAGCGGCCTATGACTATTTGCGACTGGCGGAGGAACGGGGACTGGGCCAGTTTGAGAGGGGCGATCCGTGGGGAGGCGGGTACACACGCCTCGACTATGTCCAGGTTGACCTGTAGAGCGCAAGCCTCGCCCACGTCGGCTGACCCCGCCCCACGGCCTTTTCTACTGTGGGGCGCTTTATTATCCGCTCACAGTGTGCTTTGCGTCCGTTGGCCGGAGGCATCCGCTGCGCCCCACACCCCCGCGTCCAAAATGAGTGGCGCATGTCGGCGTGTAACCGTTGGCAACCGCCACAAAGGCCGAGCGCCGTGGAGACAGGCGACGCGGCGCGAAGCGAGCGAGCCGGGTGCGTTTCAGTTTCTGGGGACACTAGGTGGGCATGGCCACTCTGGCGGCTATAGCACTAGTGAATTGACCCTGCGCGTGCTAGCGGGTCATAACTCACCTAATAACTGAAACGCACAAGACTTGCGTTTGTTTGTTTGACTTGATTTTTGACTTGTGGTATCATCCTTTGCGTTCTCGCTCACAACCCCATGAGCACTTGAAAGGAGTCCCTCATGCCCAAATCGCGCGCCGAGCAAATGGTAGATCGCTTGCGAGGCTTGCAAGCCAGCACGCCGGACATTGAGGCCTCGGCGGTCGTTTCGGTGGACGGTTTGATCATGGCTTCGTCGCTGCCGGCGGGCGTCGAAGAAGACCGCGTGTCCGCCATGTCCGCCGCGATGCTTTCGCTGGGCGAGCGAATCGCCAGCGAGCTGGGACGGGGGGTGCTCGACCAGGTGTTCATCCACGGCAAGGGCGGCTATGTGGTGTTGAGTTCGGTGGGCCAAGACGCCGTGTTGACGGTGCTGGCACGCGAGCAGGCCAAGCTGGGGCTGATTATGCTGGACATGAGGCGCGCCGCAGAAGACCTGTCCAAGCTGGTCTAGCGGATTGAGGAGCAAACGTGCGCTCCTCGAAAACCAATTGAACAGGAATGAATTTCGGTGGGGAGTGTCGCCCCAAGCGGCCTCCCCACTGACCGTTATACGACTGTGAAACGTCAAACGTCCGGCGCGATCGGACGCTTGACGCAGGACATCAGGAGCAAAGAACCATGCCCAAGTATATTTTTTGCACTGGCGGCGTCGTGTCCAGCGTCGGCAAAGGCGTGACGGCGGCCTCTATCGGGCGCGTGCTCAAGAGCCGCGGGCTGCGCGTCAGCATCCAAAAGCTCGATCCTTACATCAACGTAGACCCGGGCACCATGTCGCCCTATCAACACGGCGAAGTGTTCGTCACCGAGGATGGCGCCGAGACCGACCTCGACCTGGGCCACTATGAGCGGTTCATTGACGAGAACCTCACACGCGCCAGCAACGTCACGGCGGGCCAGGTGTATGCCGAGGTGATCTCGAAAGAGCGGCGCGGCGATTACCTGGGCGGGACGATCCAGGTCGTCCCGCACATTACCAACGAGATCAAGCGGCGCATCGGGCTGGTGGCCAAAGCGACCAATCCCGACGTGGTCATCGTCGAGGTCGGCGGGACGGTGGGCGACATCGAAGGGCTGCCGTTCCTGGAAGCGATCCGCCAGATGCGCAAAGACATTGGGCGCGACAATACGCTCTACATCCACGTCACGCTGCTGCCCTTCGTCGGCGCGACGGGCGAGCTCAAGACCAAGCCCACGCAGCACAGCGTCAAGGAATTGCGCGGCATCGGCATCCAACCGGACGTGATCGTGGCCCGCGCCGACAAGCCCGTGTCCGACGCGCTGCGGGACAAGATTTCGCTGTTCTGCGATGTCGAGCCGCGTGCGGTCGTGCCGATGGTGACGGCCCACAGCATGTACGAGGTGCCTTTGCTTTTGGAGCACGTCGGCCTGGGCGACTTTGTCATCAATCGCTTGGGGTTATCCGCTTCGGCGGGACTTGACCTTTCCGATTGGCAGACGATGGTCGAAAAAATGTCTCAGCCTAAAGAGCCGCTGCCCATCGCGCTGGTCGGCAAATACGTCGAGTTGCAAGACGCGTACATCAGCGTGCGCGAGGCGCTCGTCCACGCCGGCGTGGCGCACGGGCTAGAGGTCAAGCTGGACTGGATCAACTCTGAGGACCTGGAGCGCGGTCGCGGGTTGGAGCGATTGAGCAAAGTGGCGGGCATTGTCGTGCCGGGCGGATTCGGCTATCGCGGCATCGAAGGCAAGATCGTCGCCGCGCGGTACGCCCGCCAAAACAAGGTGCCGTACCTGGGGCTGTGCCTGGGGATGCAGGTGATGACGATAGAGCTGACGCGCGCCGTCACGGGCGACGAAACGGCCAACAGCACCGAATTCGATCACTCGACGCCGCATCCGGTGATTGACTTGATGGCGGAGCAGCGCGACATTGCCGACATGGGCGGGACGATGCGGCTGGGCGCTTATCCGTGCGCGCTCGTGCCGGGCACGCGCGCCCAGGCGGCGTATGGCCTGGCGCTCACGAACGAGCGCCACCGCCATCGCTTCGAGTTCAACAACGCTTACCGTGAATTGCTGACCAAGAACAGCCTGGTGATTTCCGGCCTCTCGCCCGATGGCCTGCTGGTCGAGATTGCCGAAATCGCCGATCATCCGTTCATGGTCGGCTCGCAATTTCATCCCGAGTTCAAGAGCCGCCCCAACCGGCCGCACCCGCTGTTCAAAGCGTTCGTAGAGGCGGCGGCGGCCCGGTTGGATCGAGGGCAGCCATGAGCGTCGGGGCCAAACCCGCCGGCAGTTTTCCGTGGAGGCGATAGATGCACTCTATCTACGAAGCGATACTCGACGCGCAACGCGGCGGCCAGCCCGCCGCGCTAGCGACCGTCATCCGCGCGCGGGGCAGCGTCCCCCGCCACGAAGCAAGCAAGATGCTCGTTCTGGCCGATGGGCGCATCGTCGGCACGGTCGGCGGCGGCGAGCTGGAAAATCGCACGATTGAAGAAGCCAAACAGGTGATGCGCGAAGGAACCGCGCGCGTCATCACACACTCACTGGTGGACCCTTCGCGCGGCGATGCGGGTGTGTGCGGCGGCGAGGTCGAGGTCTTTATCGAGCCGATCACGCCGCCGGTCACGTTGCTCATCATCGGCGCGGGTCACGTCGGCAAGGCGCTCGCGCACCTGGCGCACTGGATGGGCTATCGCGTCGTCGTCACGGACGACCGCGCAGAGTTGTGCACGCACGAGTTCATCCCAGACGCAGACGAGTTTGTCGTCGGGCCGGTGGCAGAGGCGCTACACAAGATTCGCGTGGACCGCCAGACTTGCGTCGCATGCGTCGCGCGCGGCTATCTTTACGATGTGGACGCGCTGCCGATCCTGCTTGAATCGCCCGCGCCTTTTATCGGCGTCATTGGCTCCAAGCGCCGCTGGGCCATGGCGGTCAAAGACTTGCGCGCCCAAGGCATCTCGGATGAATCGCTCGCCCGCGTCCGCGCGCCGATTGGGCTGGAAATCCAGGCCGAGACGCCGGAAGAGATCGCAGTCTCGATCATGGCCGAGATTGTGCTGCTGCGGCGCGGCGGCGGAGGCAAGACAAAAGACTGATGACAACGCTTGCGCCAGATGCGCGCTTTGCGAGCAAGAGACAAAATAGCCTGGTTGTCACCCTCCAGCACGTGGATTGGCTCGCCGTGGCGCTGGCGGCGGCTGCGTTCGTTGTTTACACACGGACGCTGGCGCCTTCGGTGTTGTGGTCGGACTATGGCGAGTACCAGTATTCCGCTTACAGTCTGTCTGTCCCTCACCAGACCGGTTATCCGCTGTACATTTTGCTCGCCAAGCTGTGGACCCTGCTGCCGGTCGGCGACGTGGCCTATCGCGTCAATTTGATGTCGGCGTTTTGGGGCGCGGTGACGGTTGCGCTGACTTATCTGTGCGTCAAGCAGCTCTGCGGGTCACGGTTGGCCGCCGCGCTGGGCGCATTGACATTGGCATTCTCGACGGCGTTCTGGACGTACGCGGGCATCGCCGCCATCCGCACGTTGCACACCACGTTCGTCGCGCTCATCACACTGCTAACGCTCGGCGTCGCGCAGCGGCGGGCGTCTGTTGAGGCGCTCGCACTGGCGATTGGCTTGGCGATGACGCATCATCGCATGACCATCTTTTTGTTGCCCGGTGTCGCGTGGGCGCTTTGGCTGACGCGCGCGCAGGTCGCATGGAGCGTGAGGCGAGTCATCAACGCGGCGGTGTTGCTGATTGTCCCTCAATCGTTGTACCTGTTCGTCGCGTTCGGGCGCAGTTGGAGCTCGCCCCGCGAATTTTGGGATTTTGTGCTGGCGGCCAACGAGGCCAGCGTTCTGAGCAAGACAGCCGGGCAGATCGCGGAGCAATTCATTCAAAAAGCTTTGCCGACAGTGTGGAACGTGTTCACGCCGGTGGGGCTGCTCATCGCGCTTCTCGGCCTGGGCGCGCTCGTCCTGAGCCGACGTGACGCCGCGCGGCAAAGCCTCGGCTTCTACCTGGCAGTCGGACTGCTGCTGAATATTGCGTTCGCCGGGCTGCACTTTACCGAGGACCCGACCCATTACCTCACGCACGGTTTTGTTTTGCAAGCTATCGCTTTGGGAGCCGGGCTGGCGGCGATGTTGAGTCGGTTGGAACGCAAGCTACCCAAGCGCGCGATGTGGCTCGCGCTGGCGTTGCCGGTGACGTGGGCGGCGGTGAATTGGCAGGCTGCCGATCAGAGCGGCACGGGCTGGATCGGCCCGTTCACGCTGGACGAGATGGCGAGCGTGGAATCCAACAGCCTGATCATGACGGACTGGTCGTTCGTCATGCCGTATCGCTACCATCAGATTGTCGAGGGCCATCGCCGCGACCTCACGCTCGTGCTGTTGGGCGACACGGCGGCGATGAGTCGCGTCGAGCCGGACATTAAAAGTGGGCGGCCCGTGTACTTGCGTGAGCGGTACGTGGGCAAGCAATGGAAAGGGCAGTTCCCCTTTATCCCGGTCGGGCGATTGTGGCGCGTGCTGCCGGCCGAACCGACGTTCAGCACGCTGCAGCGCGTGAACGAATCGTTTGGCGACGATTTGAAGCTAAAACAGGTTGCCGCCTGGCCTGCCAAACTCACGACTGACCAGTTGGCATTGTTGCGCCTGGGGTGGGAGTTGGCGCGTCCTATCGAGCACGACCTATCGGTCAGCGTGCGGCTG
>Ga0315284_10005119_pt1 | contig 18631 bp, 23 predicted proteins | sample YL17G09_16_MG_FD_203696 | JGI IMG/M metagenome (GOLD analysis project Ga0315284, IMG submission 203696) | Sediment microbial communities from Yellowstone Lake, YNP, Wyoming, USA - YL17G09_16 | ecosystem: Environmental > Aquatic > Freshwater > Lake > Sediment | place: USA: Wyoming | collected... | reverse complement strand
TGCTTTACATCCCCACCATAACCTGCTTTGGAAATTTGTACTGAAACAAGAGTCCCATAAATGTTGTAAAAATCCGATTGATATTTGAGTCCGTATTCCATTAGTATATACTATTTTTCTTGGTTGCTTTTCTTAATATACCTGTAAGTTCATCTTGTCCTATATGAAACACAACCTTACCATCCCAGTTATCCTTTCTCTTAAACATATTATTTAATTTACTAAGTGGTATAATAGTTTCTCCAGATGTCAACATAGAAGGATATGTATCATTTGGATATCCAGGAGGAACAATACCACCTTTAGCTCGTAAACCAGGCATGTTCATTTTAAATCCAGGTAAACCTGTTAATTTTGGTGTAGTAACCATTGCAGGACCACCACCCATTACTGCCTGTAATATTTTTAAGGCAACACTCATCATAAGTTTTTGTACCAACATCTCTATAATCCTGGTAATCATATTCCTCATTATACCTTTTAAAACATCAGACATATTCTTACCTCCTTCTATTATAGAGGAATAAAAATCTTGGAAGGCACTACCTAGAATATCCAATGCACTTTGAACATCTTCTATTAGAACCATTTGTTTTGCAAGGCCTAAAAATTCTTCCGATTTACCCTTATTATGAGCAGAAAGCCATTTCATTTGATCTTGTATAGCAGATAATCGTGCAGATAATATCTCCGTTCCTGTAGCCGCCTTACCTGTTACATTATACATGTCGGAGAGGTATTGTAAATTTTCAACATCTGGAAGTGTTATTTGTTTTCTTTCTAACTTATTAATATTCTCTAAAAGAGTATCAAGAGAGGTGGTACCCGTAGGATTTTTAAGATACTCTTTTAAGACATTTTTTGCTGTCTCTAAATCAAAATTAACAAGTTCTATCTGTGCTGCAAGTGTATTATATTTTCTTGCCTGTTTCTCCAAAGTGTCATGTTGTCTCAAGGCATCCAAAGCCTTAGATGCAGCTGTTTCCTCTTTCATATCACCCGTCAATCCTACAATTTGCATTCTAAGGGCAAAGGCAACAAAACTATTTTTACCAAAAGTCTTCTCCAACAGTTGTAAATCACCTGTCAGAAGATCTATTCTATCCTGAAGTAATTTAGCCTTCTCTGTATGCTCATTAAATAAATTACCTAGAAGTTCTCCTTTTATACCAACCAAATCTAATTGCCTATTAAATTGATCTAATCGAGCATCATTTAATTGTTTTACCCAACCTTCTATTGTGGTAAGAGCTCCTTTAATATAATTAATAAATTTATTAGACTGTTGTTTCTTCATTTTCTCGGTTAGATCCTCTATATACTTTGTCAACGTAGAAATACGCTCTGACGAGGCATCATATGTTCCGAGTAATGTTTTAGACTTGGCATCTATTATACCAAGCTCTCTCGCCAATTCTTTAGACATGATTACCACTCTAGGATCTATTGTAATTTTTTTATAAGCATCTGCAGCCGCTATTGCAGATTCTTCATTTCGTTTTTGTACCTCTGTTAATTCTTGTGTTATACCATGTGTTCTCACCACCGTATCATATATGACTAATTGTAAATCATACATAACTTTCTCCATTTCTTTTGCACGTGTCTTTAAATCAGATAGTAATGTCTGTTTAACCATATTACCAGTAATAACATTTCCTAATGCTCCCCCGTATGTTTTGGCTGGTGTATTTTCTACTGATATTATGGTGTCTAAAAGTTTATTATATTCTATCTGATAATTTTCTAATGATCTTTTAGCCTTGTCCCAAACTTCATAGGCAGTATCTGCTGTAAAATTACTAAAATCCGTAGGTTTAATATCTAACAAATTAACCATCTCCTCATTAATTAATACAAGAACTTCTTTTAATGGAAAGAGCTCATTTACCACTGCTTTTACGGACTTACTCATAGACCAAAAAGCAGCCCCCATTGCCATTAATACCAAAACAATAGGATTCCAAGCATTTGCCGCCATTGCTATTCCTAAGGCCTTAAAAGACATCCACAAACCCTTTACCGTAATTGTAAGATTAGTTATAGGAGTTAATAACCATATAAAAGCCCTAATTAATGCAGGAATTATATTTGCCTTGAGAAAACCAAATACCAACCATAAAGGACCAGAGACTGCTAAAAGACCTGCAAACTTTAAAGTAAGTTTCTTCAACGTAGGACTTAAATTATCAAACCATTGGGCAGTATCTTTTAAAGCCTGAGATACCCAATTTAAGGCAGGTACTACAACACTCTTTAATGTATCACCAAATTGTATTGCAGAAGATTGCACTAAGGCCAGAGCTCTATTCCATTTACGTTCCAATGTATTTGCTCCTTTTTGAAAGGCTTCCGTGGCATCCCCTGTAGAGTTTTTTACCCGCTTCATTACCTCCTCATTATACTCTAAATTTTCCCCCATCAGAGATAAAACACCAATTAAAGCACGTATATTTGGAAAAATTTCACCAATAACATCCTGTCCCCATTCCCTGGATAAATCTCTTATCCTTGTTAATGCCGCCATCAAACCCTTTTGCCTTAATATATCCCGTAACTCCTGAGCGGATGTTCCTATATTTTCCATAGCCTCATCTACACCCCGAGATGGATCTAATAGTTGATTTAAAATACCACGTAAATAGGTAGCAGAGTTGGCCGCAGATGCTCCAGTAAGTGTCATTGCAGCCATTGCACCTGCTACCTGATCAAAACTTACTCCAAGTTCTGCAGCCATTGGAATTACAGAACCTATTGTACGGGCAAAATCAGTAGCCTCTCCTTTCCCTTCTCGTACTGCGGCTACCAATACATCCATTGCTGTTGAGGCATCTAAACCAGACTTACGATAGGCATTCATTGCAGAGGTTACAAGATTAGCAATATCTTTTGTATCACCTAATCCTGCCGCAGCCCCCATGGCAGATTGTTGAACAATTTGTAGAGCCTCTGCTCCTTTAAAACCAGAAGAAGAAACAAAATACATAGCCTCAGCTAATTCTTTTGGACCACGTGTTACAATAGGAGCCATATTCAATAATTCTTCGGACCATCCTTTAACAGAATCCGCAGAAGCTCCTGTTAATGCTATAATCTTAGTCATAGAAGATTCATAGGCTGCAAACGTGGTAGCCACAGCCTTTCCAAGCATTGTCAATGGTACAGTCAACATCATGGTAGCACGATAACCATAACTATAAAAGTTCATCATCTTACGACCAGACTTTTCAATATTATCTGCACTTTTGTTTGCTTTATCTACCATGCCCTGCATAGACTGGGCCATCAGTAATTTTGTCTTATATAATTGACTGGCATCAATGCCCAGTGTTACCACCAGATTGCCTAACAGAATGCTTGCCATCTTTTAATTTTGTTTCTATTGGTTTGGGTTGAATACCTACTTTCGTTTTCTTTCTATTTTGTATATTAGCTAATTGCAAAAGAGTTTTTTTCATATCAGTTACACTTTGCCTCTTTACCTCCTGTGGGGCTTTAATATCCCAATTTAACATAAATTCATTTACTGAAACTAATGAAGACTCTTTTTTCCCTCCTTGTCTAATAGCAATATTTGTTATTAATGCCGCCATATAGGACATTCTAAAATCATCTCTCCAAGAACCTATTGGGTCTAACCTATCATAGGCCTCCCACTCACTTATTTGTTCTGAGGTTAGCTGATCCAGTAAATAATCTGGATGAGGGTAACCTAATTCTCTACAGAGTCTGAAGTAGAATTGCCGTCCTGGACGGCTTCGGAGTTTTTTACCATTGCCTCCTTATCCTCTTCAGTTATCTTATTTATCTCCTGTGCCTTTGCTACAATTTTATCTAATGTAACAGCACTCATATTTTTACTCAATGTAGCAACATCTTCTGGTAGGAGAAGTGGTTCACCCTCTTCATTACATGCAGTTGCCACAACAAGTTTTGCACGAAAATCTTCTAAAGTTTGTTCAAAGGTTTCAATTTGTCCTTTTGCATTTTTCACCTGTTTTAGAAGAGATTGCTCAAAATGATCTCGTGTACGACCAGACATTTGACGCACAAAAATAAATTCACCATCTGCCAAATTTACTCTTTCAATTTTCACTTTCTCCTTTGCCAGGAGTTGATTACGATTAAGTGTCATAATTATTACCTCCAATTAATTATTAAAAAATAAACCCTTGATTAGGATTTTTTAAATTTACGAACCAGAATTCAATAATACCTCTCCAGTGACTTTAATATTTACATCCGATGTAATTTTATCATCAGTTGGAATAGATAACGGACATTCTGTAACTATACCACTAAAAGAAACTGTGGTCCCTTCAGAATCAGGTAGAGTGATTATAAATTCATGAAGATCCTCATCATTATAGGCAGACAACATAGATGAATAAGAAGTCGCCGTAAAATTCATGTTAAGTGTAACCTGTCCACCATCTCGGAATCCTGCGATGAATTCCCTGTAACCTCCAGTCGAATCTAATGAAGTGACATCTATCTGATCTCTCGTCATAGTTGGACCGGAAATTGTAATAACCTCCGCAACGGGTGTTCCATCCATTTCTATGGTTGTCCCTACCCCTGCTACTGCTTTACTCATAATTTACCTCCTTTGTAAATTAAAATTAATAATAAATTTAGCTAATTCGTTATCATCCCATGACAATAGAGCTGGTCCACTGATACAGAATATAACGGTATATAATGTTCCATTCCACGTCTCACTTGCCCGGCCGTGTAAAGATAACATTATTTTGAGTGCCAAATCCATCCCAGCACGATAGTCTTCATTCCTAATTCGTATTTGAACGGATTCATAAAGATATGCCTCACCCTGCCCTGCCAAGGTTAGTTGAGGTGCTAAACCGTAAGAATCATATACGGTTACACAATTTGGTGGCTTGGTTGGTTCTTTTCCAACAAACAAATTCTCTTTTATTTCAAGTCCCAAAGAGCTTTCAGCCATTAACATATCTGCAATATCAACACTTGTAGCATTCATATCTTAAATTTTGGTGTATGACCTTCTATTTTTGCATATTTACCTACAATATAAAAAATTTGATTACGATTATTATTTATTGCAGCCTGAAACCATTTTGGACCAGCACCTGGTCTCTGAAAATGCATTCCTTCAGACTCATGAATAAAAAGGGCATAATAAGCACTATATCCCATAACTACCATCATTGGACTGGTGGCGGCGGTTGCCCGAGCAGCTACTATTGCAATCGAATGATCTCTGGACATCCGTCCAGACAAATTTGCTTTTTTACCTTCACGTCCTGGACGATTCTTAAACTTGGCAACCTTACCATCTTGTACTCCTTTTTTTGAAGCAACAACAAACCAACTGGCTCGTAAATTACCTAGATCAACTGGAGTTAAAGGAGGCCTTTTTTCTGTTTCAACACGTATATATGCCGCAGCCGCAATAAGACCAGCCATACTTGTATTTTCTATACTAAGAATTGCTCTATTCAAATTACGCATAATAATATCCATCTGTTTGTTTACCAAACCTGGTTTAATAGAACGACCTCCTGTTTGTAAAGTACCTGCCATATTCTTAGGTTAACCAAGGTGTTAAATATGCAATTCGCAAAATATCTGTTGGATCCAATAATGAAGGAATCCTTTCAAACCTCTTAATTATAAAGGCACCATTTACTGATTTTGGATGCTCCTCCTGATCTGAATCTAGATCTATTAACGGTCCGAGATAAAGCATACCATCTCGATGCAAATCCTGAGTCACATACACAATAGAACGGGACATATCATTAAATCCTATAATTGCATTTCCTGCCACCGTACCCATAATCTGTTGTATATCTTCCCAACGGCATTCTATTTCAATAGGGGCATCATAGGTAATGGATCCATAGCCATCTTCCTGAGGATTACCCCAATACACAGCCTTTTGTGTACAATACCTTGCTAATAATGCTGAAATACTCATTCATCAAATTGTTTAATGGTATAAATACTTGCAATTTTTCTACCTGCCGAGGCTATCTTACCTGTTGTATCCAACATTAAAACCATCTCACCATAAGATGTAGCATGCAAACCTGTTCCATATTTATTTGCATAATCTATTTCTGCAGCCCCTACCTTCTCACGAGAGATATTTTTTATTTTAACACTGGCTATAATATGAGCAACAAACCATTTTTCAATATCTTTCAATGTTGATTCAGATAATCCAGAACCTGTTAAAGTTCTTGTTATAAATAAATGTGCCGTAAGAATATAAGGATCCATCTGTTCGGATGTTAATGAACATCCTTCCATTATTTCTAATACCTCTGCTGGTGTTACGTATGCCATTGTTCTTTCCTCCTACTTTTAATTAACATTGGGTCAATTGTTTCCACTATTTTACTGTTCCATCTTAGACCTAACCATTCAAGTGTTTCATATATCTGTTGATAATCACCAGTAACCATACGTTCTGGCCATATCTGTTTACAATTTACACCTGCCGTAATTATTTCAACAAACTTCTTTTCATATTGGTGGGACCACCACCTCCAACCCTCCTCCTCCGTTAAAACTCTGGCTCGTATTAAATTTACAGGATCCTTAAAAGTCTTCATATATCCAGTTTTCATGCAGGATTGAATTATATCCCCCGTTCTTCTTCTTACTATAATCCAGCGAGCATTTGGAAAAGCATAATGCCAAACAGGCCACATCTGTACTATTTTTGAACTTTTACATAACCAAGGGCCTTTCTTATATCCTTCATCATCTAATATTTGCATAATTTTAACATTCCAATCTACTGGAATATTTTGATTATTTGTTTCTGGTAATAACTCCCCATTTCTACTTTCATATAAATAATTATCCATTAAATTCTTAATCCTCTTATTTTCATACATTGTAGAAACCAATCCAATATGAACGTGACAGATATCTAATATCTTTGCTATCAGAGAACTTCCTGACCTCTCTACTCCTGTTATAAATATAGGTTGGTTCATAAGTAATACATATAATCATCCCCAATTAAAATCTTTAATGATTCAAAATCTGGATCCGGATTCATCTTCAATTCCATCCTATGCCCCATTCCTATACCTGCTCGTCCAGGTAATCCTTTTATTCCAATTGCTAAATCCTTGCCATTAAATAAATTTACCTTTCTTTTAATTACTTGTCTAAAGAAATTCATATCAATGTATCCTCGTCCTATTTTACAAGTTTGTTTAAAAATAGGTAATACCTCTGGTGTAAAAGCTACCTGGAATAAACTTGCATGCTTCCAATTCCCATTTCTTATCCAACCTCTACAAACAGGATTATAATAAATAGTGTACATTTGTCCAGCTACATCATAATCTTTTATCTTTTCCATCATTGTACTTAAATATTGAGGACAGTAATAATCATCATCCTCAATGATAAATATAACTTCAATATCATACTTCTTTACTTCCTCTATACCTACTAATAGATTACGAGATTGAGTATTCTGTCCTTTCTTCCACGACGGCTTTGGAAATAGCTTTATTACTTCCCATCCATCTCGAGCTATATTATCAGTAGATACTGGCATTACATCATCAACTATTACCCATAGGACCTTCCCTTCATAATCCTGACGTTTCATAAATTTCGAGCAAAGTTCAATTTGCTTTGGTCTTCCTCCTGTTGGTGTAATAAGAGCTATCATTTATTCCTATTTATTACAATAATACCTTCAATATTAACATCCTTGAGATCAATCTTATTACTTGCTAAAACAGTAGCAGGAACATCAGTCATTCCCACTGGATGAAACTCAATCCAATATTTAAACTCTTTACTAAAATTTCTTTTCTCTTCAACAACTCTTCCGAAGAAGTTCATAACTGCTGAATATTCAGTATCGTGTACTACAATATAATCAGCTATATCCTTATATTTCTTTATTGCAGCTTGCCTCTCTGCCCAATTACCTCCTTGACAATCTACAAATACCAAACCCCATTCAGTGGTATCTTCTTTAAAGAACTCAAGCATTTGGAAACTGCTCATTAAAACTAAACTGTGATTTTCTGATCTTAAATGAGTAAAACGAGATAACCAGTGAGGATGGCTTTCAATGGTCAGGATCCTATTCTTTGTAGCTTCATGAATCTGTACGGTTGAGCTTTCCCCAGCACCAAGTTCAAGTATAGGTTTAGAAGTATGCTTAACCGCATATAATAAACCTAACTGATGGGATCCTCCTTCTCTTATACCAAAATAACCTTTCTTCATATCATTTTACTCCATCTTTGTAAAGTACTTAAACCTTGTTCATATGTATAAAAAGGAGCTCCTGATGTTAAAAACACCTCATCATTAAATCCCTTTTGTTTTGCTTTACTATAAATCTCAGTTCCAGGAACGATCCAAGCTATATTGACTCCTATTCTACTTATTTTTACCTTCCTTCGGTTTCTACTTGTTTCCTCTATATCTTTTAAAGTATCTCCAGGAAGACCTACAAGGAATAAACAAAAGGTTCTTATCTTTGCCTCTTCAGCTGCTTGAATACCTTTAATCATCTTTTCAACGGTTGTTCCTTTCTTACACCTATCAAGAGCCTCCTGACTCATAGATTCTATACCTAAATAAACGTCTCTGCAACCAGCACGATACATCTCATGGCATAGATCACTATCTAAATCTTCCGCTCTGGAAACGGTCTTCCACATAAGTCTTCCATCAAGTCCTGCACAGATATCCATTGTCCTTTTCCTATGAGCCGTAAAGTTATCATCATAGAATATCCAAGTTTTATGCCCTTCTGTTTTTCTTTGTTCAACTTCCATTAGAACATTCTCAGCTGATCTCATCTTATATTTATGATGCCAAAAGTTCGTTGATGCACAAAAGGTACATCTATTTGGACAACCTCGTGATGTAATAATAGGAACTCCTAAAACCCCACTATAATTCAATCCAGTATAATCTGGGAATGGAAGATCATTGACATGAGTAAAGAACTTGTGATCGTCTGAATATATTAATTTGTTTCTATCACCTTGAACTATTCCTATAATGGCATTCTCTCCTTCACCAACTACAACTTGATCATAACCAATCTCAAACATCTGATCCCACATAGCTGATGGATGATGTCCTCCACAAACCAAATGACCTTTAAACTTCTCCCTTATTTGTCTTGCATATTTAACAGAGAACGAATGAAAAGATACACCTACCATATCATACTGTTCAGTATCTGAAAGAGCCTCCTTTAAATCTTTGGCGACCACACCTATCCCCTGATACTTCAAAGCAGCCTGTAAATAGCCTGTTGAAGGAGGAGGACATTCTTGAGGATCCCATGGATTTATAAGCAAGACTTTCATAAATCAGCGGTTATTAAATGTTTGGCTCTTATATTACCATTCTTTTTCAGAGATATAAATAACTCTTTATTCTTTTCCATTCTCTCCCTCTTATCAGGAATTAACCCATGGCCACTAAAATGCCACTGGTGTACAACAAAAGGGTTATCAATTATATCTACTCTTAATCTGAGTTGCTTCACTCTATTAATAAAATCATCGTCATCATAAGCAATACCTTCAAGGAATCTCTCATCAAAACCATTAAGTTTCTTTAAATTTTCAACTGTTATAGCTGAACAAAAATTATATCCTACTGGGCGCTTTGTTGGGTGATTATACCAAGCATTTTGTCCATCTACTTTTGCACGATCATTGTTCTTTTTAATTACTTCAAAAATATCATGTTCAGAAAAAGTAGTTCCTTCATCAATACTGTAACAACCAAATGAAATATAATTCCTATTCGTTACAGTAGAGGCGATTGATATAACATCACCAACATGATAACATTCAGCGTGTTGCATGAGTATTATATCAGCTCCTCCAGAGATCGCAAATTTAAAGCCTATATTAAAAGCCATCATACTCCCAACCCAATCTTTCGTATCTTTCTTACAAGAAAGAATAATTGGTTTATAAGTCAGGTTTGGTACTTCAAATTTAAGTTGATTTTCATCAGTAACTATAATGACCTCAAAATCTTTATGCTCTGTTTTAGCAATTGATAATAAGGTTTCATGTAACTGAAACGGTCTTTCAAAATAGGTCATTACGACTGCTATCTTCATGGAACTAATCTATTTTTGCCACTGGAACTTCCATTGGCTGTTTTGTAATAATATTGTTCATCCTCGGGTAATTCACTAAGATGGAAATAATACCAAGGTATATGTTTTGCCGTATATGGACGATTTGTTCGTAAAGCGGGATGAAAATATTCATTCACTCCCTCCCGATATAATGCAAAGGTAGTATCGATAGGAGCATCAAAATATAATGGATCTAATGCTTTCCTCCAATAACGAGGTTCAACCTTAGTTCTTATCAAGTCCCCCTCAGGAGTAGGTGGTAAATCATTTATTTCAAGGGAAAATCCGCATTTATTAAACCTGGGATATTTATCTAATCCTTCATTCAGAACTTTCAGAAAGTCATCAGGGATCCCCGTTAAATCTAAATCAGGATCAGTTACAATATATCTTCCTTTGATCCCAAGTTTCCTTACAATATTTGTATCCCAAAATACCTTATGTCCATAATTCTGCTTCAGGTATATAACACTAAAAGGACATTTTTCATAATATTCTAATAAAGGAGGATAGTCTGAGTGGTTATCTACAAAGACAGGTTTACAGCCTCTTTCAAATAGCCATCGAGCCATATTCTTTGGAAGAGTTAACCTATTGTAGTTTATAATAAACACTTTCATAATAGATCCTTTACATTACATTTTGGAAATACTGTTATGGCACTCTCAGGACAAGCATTAATTATTTCAATACCTCTTGCTTGTGCATCTTTTGCCATTTGTGGGAATCCTCTCAAATGCCTCTCAAACGGCATTTTAATCTCATGACGAAATCCTATCTTCCTAAGATTTGTTATCTCCTTAGATGAAAATGTAGGATTATACAATCTATGCCAATGTTTACCTCCTCCATCACCTAACTTCATATCAAATCCCAATAATATTATTCTTTTTGCTCCTGCATTAGCCGCTATACTCACCGCCGCGGAACCACTATTAAGATTCCAAGATACTGAATCTAATTTACTACTAATTCCATAAGGATGAGCACTATCTCTTTCTAAATACTTAACCCAAGGAACCTTTATTAATCCTGGATTACAAGTAACCTTCAAACCAGGCCAAGAAGCCAGATTTTCTTTATTTTGTCGAAAGGATTTACCATCACCAAAAAAGCAAACATCTATCCAATCACCAATCAAGAAAGCCACATTTATTCCAATCACGTGTTTCTTATGGATAGCCCCCATATATGGAGAATAAGCACTTGGTGGTTTAACTTTATTAAATACATCATTAACCACTTCCTCAGGAATGTTAAACTGCCTTATAACAGAAGGACCACCACCAAGTATCCATACTTCTCCATCTTCCCAAATGGGAGGGACCTTCCAAATCATTTTGTCAAAGATTCTAAATATTCATCTGCTTGATCCTCTCTTAAAGCCTTTTCATTAATTTGTTTACCTTGACCATCAAAGATGTCCCAAAAATTACTGGTTTCTCTTTTTACCTTGGTGTAGGCAGGCTTAATAACAAATTTTAGATCAACTGGATCATCTATAGGTCTCTCCGCAGGAATAGAATCAACTGGTTTTATCAAATCCCGAAACTGTTGAGATATCTCATCTGGACGGGCCCAAAATATTTCTCTTGGTCTATAAATATGATTCTTTAAACGAAATATTCCTCTACCTTCTTTTCTCCAACGTATCTTTCCGTCGGGTCTTACTTCATTAACAGGGCCTCTACTACGTTCCATAATTTTTTTGGTTTTAAAAAAAAATGACTTGATTAGTCAATAATTAATTACGATATATGAAGAATACCGCTACGTCCATCAGCATCAGCACGAATCTGAGGAACCTGTATAGTAAGTACCTTATATTTATTAACAAACTTACCTTCAGTTTCCCACTGAACATTCTGTAAAGGCAGACCCTGAACAAGACGAACAACGTCATCGGTCATCTGGATAAACAGAATAGTATTAGCTGCCAAAGTATCAATAACTTTGAGCCCAGAGATTTTTTCAATCGCCATAATTCTCTGACGAATTGTTATCCCAGGAGCCGTATCTGGAGTTGAACCTACATAATCCTCATCCAGTATGGTCTCATAGGCGGGTGGAATGTAAATCTGCCACGGGCCATAGTGCCTGTCATCAATACTTGCCTGTTTCCAGGATATGATTTCGTCAACTATATTCTTACCGGTCGTTGCTGAATCATCCCAAGCATTAATCAGACTAATCTGATTCCTGTCTGGGTGATTAACATAACTATAAACAGTATTGCGATTATGTGAATCTTTCTCTCCAAAGCTAAAAGTTAAATCTTTGAAAAGCATATTCTCAAGTTTCTCCATTACCGCACGAGTTGCACGTTCCGCCATTGTAGTATCCAATGGATTACCCATGTTACGGCTTGTTTCCAATTCCCTGAAGTTGATTTCATAATCAACATGAACAATAGGAATTGGCATATAGTTGTATTGGAAGTCCGGTCTGTTACCAAGGTTACGAGTTACCCCATCCATGGTCAGATCAGCTTCAAGGTTTCCAACCATGTCATGCCATTCTAACATTGTGGTACCCATACCATTCCCAAGTTGGAAGGTAAGACCTTTGGTAATTAAATCCTGAATTCCACCGAGCCTATAATCCTTAGCTCTTACAACAGCATCATCAAGCTGTTTCCACTCATCCCTGCGAAGAGTCGCATTCGTATTTAGAGCAGGAACGACATTATAATTTGCCTTATCTTCTGGATCCCCACCTTTATAGATGGACAAATAAGATAGACCGTCATTACCAACCCATGGACGCATTTTATTAGGATCAAGTCTATTTTGAGCCATTAACCTAGCAATTTCGCCCTGTGCTCTTCCATTCGCATCAATTAAATCAATATTTGTTTTCATTTCTTCTCCTTTCTTTTAATTAGATTACCATCACCTTAATTCTCCTGTTATAGCCGAAAGGACTAACCGGGTTGTTAGGATCAGGAGCATCTGAACTATCTGAACCTGAAAGATTCAAAGCTTCAAGTGCGATTGCTACCGCCCCATTACCAGAAGTAAACTTCTGTAAGTAACCAGATCCATTTGACTCAAGGTAGTCACCAATACCAATATTAGCCCCATCCTCAAGTAAAGCATAAACAACATCTCCACGACCAGCTACCCATCCGCGAACCCAGTCACCAGATGCATAGGCATCATCAACTCCTTTACCTTGCAAAGCATCTTCTATTGCGAAAATAGGAACGCATGCAGCGGCAGGAGCATCATCACTATGAACTACAAATGTATCACTCGAGTTCAAAGCCAGTAACATCCCTGGGTAGAGAGTCCCACCAGCTAACTTCTCAATAAAAACATCATCGTAGCTCTTCAGTTTGATTGTATAACGATCAATAGCCATTTTTTAGTCCTCCTTTTTATTTGGTTACAGTTTTAAACTTAATACCAGTAGGTGGAAGAGGTTCTTCCTCACTACCATTTGTCTGAAAATTACTTCCTACAAATGAATAATCATGTACTACCTCTTTACCTTTCTTAACAGAGTTAAATACTTTTTCAAGTTTTATCTCATCCATGTCAACCAGATCAGCATCAGTCCAAATATCTTTGGTATTGGACTGAATCCCTTTTACCATATCCTCACGTCTCTCCTTAAGCAACTTCTCACCATAGGTGAGTGCTGCTTTTTGAGTAGCAGTAAGAACATTTACTTCCTTGGTAACTTCCTTCTCAATAATAGTTGGTATCAATAAATCCAACTGATCCTCAGAAAGAGTTTCCAACCATTCCCTATGTGTTTCAGCAAATTTCTTTGATTCATGTGCAATCAAGGCATCTACTTTCTTCTTAACACAGGGGGTGCATGTTACAGCATTATCTGCCATGTTTTGTTCCTCCTCGTTTTTATTAATAATAATTCTGGTTCTCTTTTGACCGGAACCTTCAGCCATTGCAATATAATCTACCTTACGGCGAACTTCTAATGGATTGCCTTGCAATTCAACTATTCCATTGTTGTAGGTATAACCCTGTTTAAACAAACGAGATCCACCCATCCTCATTCGAACCTCATAGACAACGTAATCATCATACACTTCTGATAAGAAGTGAATACTACTTTCACTATCCATACTGTCCAGTTTTTGACGGACGGAATCCACAAGTTCACGATATCCCTGATCTGCATCAGCGATAAGGTTATTTACAGAGTAACCTTCCTTGTTCATGTCCTTTAGGACTTTAAACAACTCTTCCACTTGTACATTACCTCCTTTCTGATTATTAGCACGAACGCCACAACCATCTTCCACTGAACATGCACCACGCCCGCCGGGCAAGAGAGCAAGGTGATCTGGTCTGTGATTTCTGGCAATAGCATCGTATTGTTCCCCATTCCATTCTCCCGCAGTTTGTAACTCCTCAGTAAACATACCCAGACTAACCTCAATAGATTCTCCTGCCTGTATTTGTGCTAAGATTACGGAAGATAATTGACGTAACCTTTCCTCATCCAACCAAGCCTCTGCCATAAGTCTTACACCATCTACACGTGTATTAAACACTCTACCAATACTACGAGCGTCAAGTACATCAGGGGCATTGGCAGAAATATTCTGCCCTTCAACTTCTGGATGATCTATTGTTACGGGTATTCCATTCCAAGATTGAGGAAACTTACCAAGATCCTCAATCGTATGTAAAAGTGGTCCATGACTTCCATTATGGACACCTTCTACCATCATTACAACGGGAACTATCAGGTGAGTTCTCCCTTGGTATTCTTGAGATCTTACCGTATAGGCTCCATCTTGTTTCTTTTTATATGTTGCATAAAAAGATTCATATTCTACACTATGGCCTACTACACCATTCGCCTGACGAACGGCTCCACCTGCACAGGTGACATCCGTACCACCTTTTTTAATACAAGCTGCAAGGGCAGAATTTGCTACCGCGACCCATCTTATTTTTTGTGTGTCGGATAACCCTTTCTTATGTTTGTCTACATCAGCAACTGTCCATGGCATAATCTTATCCTCCTATTTTTATAAATTAACATCTTTTGCATTTTCTTCTATATATGGTAAAGCAATACATCTACATTGTGGATGTAATGGTATCATAGGTTCAATCTCATCCAACGTAAATATTTTACCTTCTAAGGCTTCACATTTATCACAAACTCTTTTATCTCCAGCCGTTTTCCACTCACCTTTAACCGTTATTCCTAATAAACCCCAATTTCTATATTCCTGTATAGTAGCCAAATGATGGGCTCTGATTACCTCCGTGCGTGCAAGTATTTCAGCACGAATTTTTGCTGGTATAAATCTACCTAATTTATCTGTAATTCCCAAATCACCCAATCCTGCACCATTTATTGCCGCAACCATCTTGCGTGCAAGTAATCTAGGACCATCTCCATCAATTAAACCTTGTGCAAGTATCTGACTAATAATAAGATCCATTTGTGCTGTTATTCCTTGTAATCCCGCATAGACTCTGGTATAAATTAATCCTACACGATCTACATGAAATGGAAGAGACATAACAGCATTTATTCCTCCAGATTCTTCAATAGAAGGTATAGCCATCCCAATCGCCTTCATTTCTGCTCTTGCTCTTAATACACCTCTTTTATATGAATCTAAAATATATGTATTCATCCAAGCTCCTTCTACCGCCTTACCTATTTGTTGATATTGTGCTAATGTTAATATTCCAGATTCCACTTGTTGACGTAACCAACGCATAAATCCTTCAACCTTTGCTGCACTTCGAGTAAATGCAAACGCACCTTCTCCTGGAGCAAACATCTGAAAAACAGAGATATGCTTCTCTAATCCTAGAACATCTTTATCTAAAACTGCAACCTTAATTATTTTAGTCAACTCATCAAACCTACGCCGCATATTTCGTGCGAATGCATTACGCAAAACAGTGGTCCGTGTTGGATCATAATGAACCATACTAATATAATTGTCTATTGCTATCATACCGCTGGTTTCTTTTTAGGACGTGGGGCCGCTGGTTTTCTTGCTGTGTCTCTATTCCTTGGTGATTGTCCTGGTACTACCGACTGTGCAGGAGGAGGAGTCATAATCTCTTGCAATTTAGCAGCCAACTTCATTTCATCTTCCATTTCATCATCACGTATAGCCTTAATTAATTCTATTTGGTTTGTTGTCAATCCTAAACCAACCTCCATAAAAGCACTTGGTGGTACAACCTCCATTGCCATTGGATTAACGGTGTACTCACGTATTGCAGTAGCACGTTTGGCTCCAATTTCAACTCTTGCCTGCTCACTTAATGCAAATAAATCTGCCCAATCTACCTGATACCCCTCTTCTGGTTTAGGCAAAATTCCTAACTCTATAAATCTATCTATTGTCGGGCGTAGAATACGTGGTTCTGCATGTTCCTCCCTTCGGGACTTAATATAAGACATCCATTCGTTTCGATCCTGAGAACTGGCTAATTCGCCTCGCTCACTACCTGATAGTATTCTTAATGGAATTCCTGTCTCTGCGGAGATCATTTTTAAATGTGAATCTAAATGTGGAGCAGGATCTGAGATCTGTTGGGTTAGAGGTTTCATTTCTACACCTTCCAATATAAAAAATCTACGAAGTTCATTTTCATACTCATCCAATTGATCCTTCATGTCTTTTTTTGTCTCATCTGTTGCCTGATATTCCGGAGCTAACATCCCTTGGAAACCTGGACGTGCCCCCCGCCAAAACATTTCAGCATCTCCACCTATTAATTTTTCAATGTCCATTAAACGATTATAAACAGCCTGCAAACGTGGTGTACCAAATACCTCTGATTCTAATGTACCGTCTGTAATATGAATAATTCTAGAATAATGAACCTGGACATTACGACTACCTTTACTTGCCTTATCTGCTACCTGTATTTCATAAAATAATGGGTAGCCATACCGTGGATCTTTTGGTTCTGCAACAAACTGATTAATTTTTGCAGTCTGTTCTGAAAAAGGTTTAATATAGATTAATTTATGATCTTTATCCTCATTTACAGGACTAGAAAAAGTAGCAATATCCTTTGAATCATCTAATCCTAATAGTAAAACACCATATCGACCTAATCCTGTTAAACGATCTACACGTGCAAAGATTGTCTTTAACTTAAGAACCATACTTAATTCTCCCCAGGCCTTTTCAAATTCAGTCTCCTCAGGCTCATTAGATTCTATAAGTTCCAAAGGACCTTGCCATGTAGAATTTACAGGACGGTCTATAATAGCCTTTGCAATATCTTGTCTCTGATATTTTACCAGGTAATCATTAAATGAGATATTTGTAGGATATCCTAATGCCTTATATAAATCTCTTGCTCCTTCATAAGAAACTCCCATTTTATAACCCAACATAGCTCTATTAACCAACTCACTAAATACCTTAATCTGAGATTTATTACGAGGAATAATCTTATCCAATTGAGTACCTCTAATTCTTTCCATTTAGTCCTCCTTATTTCTTATAATTTTATCCTTATCTGCTGACCCTTTACTCGATCCAAAGTAATACTGAACCACCGTGGTAAAAGAACTTATCAACGCCCCAATTATTAAAAGCAATATATTCATATTATCCTGTGGGATGGTAACTGTAAAAAGTAAATAAAGCATTACCACAAGTATTACTCCTATTGCCGTCCCTAATATATTCTGATATAAGTCTTTATTATTCATTAGTAAAATATATAAGGATTCATATTTTTATTTTTATTTAAAATCTCGTAATGTAGATGATTACCAGTTGAAAGCCCTGTACTACCAATGGTACCAATCTGTTCACCCTGATCTACTACCTGATCTACAGAAACCAAAATACTATTCAAATGCCCAAACTTAGTAACTATACCATTACCCGAATCTATTTCAACTAAATTACCATACCCACCTTCTCTTTTAGCTAATATTACTCTTCCTGCTGCTGAAGCAAATACTGCCGTTCCTTTCTTAGCTGTTATGTCTATCCCCCTATGCCATGTAGTATCTCTTGTAATAGGATTAATGCGTAATCCATATTTACTTGACATATTTGATAGATCAGCAGAAGCAACAGGAAAGACCGTTGGAAGATGCTTCATATTAATCCTTGTTATTTCATTGATACTGTCTTGTTTATTTTGCCATACAAATATTCGTTCAAAACCAGTATTCATATCAACTCTTAATTCAGTAATCTGTTCAGGAGTATCTTTTACTTTAAGGAACGCAGGGCGAAAGTTTATATAAGCAATCATAGCCCAAAATAATACAAACGCAGTAAGAATTATTATAACCTGTTTCTTACTACTTATAAGGATTATGTGTGTCTCCTTTTTGATTTTATCTATTTCTTTTTCTATGTCCATAACTATAAATATTTAGGTTATTACTCATCTTCACTCCAAATTGTTACTCCAACTGTTTCTCCTCTTGCTTTCCTACCATCACTAAACTCTACATAAGACCAGAACTTCCAAGCTCCTCTCTGATCCAACAACGTACTAT
>Ga0315284_10005118_pt1 | contig 18634 bp, 20 predicted proteins | sample YL17G09_16_MG_FD_203696 | JGI IMG/M metagenome (GOLD analysis project Ga0315284, IMG submission 203696) | Sediment microbial communities from Yellowstone Lake, YNP, Wyoming, USA - YL17G09_16 | ecosystem: Environmental > Aquatic > Freshwater > Lake > Sediment | place: USA: Wyoming | collected... | reverse complement strand
CGGGATAAAAAAAAAAAAATTTTTTTTTTGGCATTACATGTTTTGGCCCAAGGCCTTGCCCCCCCCCCCCCCCCTAAATTCCACTGAAAATACCACTTGCCAAACCCCGAATAGCAGGTTATACTTTAGTTGTCGAAAAAGTGGTTCTCATAGTCCAAATTGGAGCATGAATCAAGTGGTCGCTCGGTCGATACCTGGAGAAGGTGTATCAAATAGGCTGCGGGTCAAGGCGGATACTTCGGATTTCAAAGCCGGGGTGCATTCCGAAATTTCGGGTTGCACCCCGGTTTTTTTGTTGTACTGTTCGTTTCCTCAACCAAGTCTTAAGGAGAGCGGCAATGAAGACCTTCACATTGTTCCTTATCGTTTTTCTGCTGGCCTTTTCGGGTATTGCTGAAGCAGTAATGATTTTTGAAACTGATTATGATGCGAGCAAGCCGCTTCAGCAGGATTTCATGACAGGGTTTGTGGTGTCTCAGCCTGGAAAATATGTGGTAACGTTGACCAATCCTGATGCAAGTCGTGATCCATATTTGTGGATAACTGGATATGTCGGTAGCACACCGACAAATAATATAAGGATATCAGCGAGACATCTTGTTCCTGGTTATAGCGAGTCACCATACTTGCCCACTACGGAAGGGGCGTATAAAAGGGTTTTTGAGTTCTCCGCTAGTGTCAGCACGGATCCTCTTAACTTTGATTTAACTTCCGACATGCACTCTGGACAGGACTACACGGGCATTAACCATGTGAAAATGGAATTCATTCCCGATCCCATTAGCATCGCGGATGCAGACTATCTGCTGACCATAACCTCTGGGCCGACACAACAGAATTCCGCACAGACCGATTTCGACGTGGGTCCATACAATGGTAAATTGATACTACGCAATACACAGATAGGCAGTGGGGGTGGAGGATTTGCCGTCGAACTGGACGGGCATGGCCTTGGTATTGCAGAACAGAATGGATCATGGACTGCTGAATACTATACCTTTGAAGTAGGACCTGGCGCTCATCATTTGGAACTTAAGCATGCGGATGACGAGTGGCGTGATAATGTTGGTACTCGCCAAACGATGGTTTATTATCAGCAGGGAACGCCACCGCCGCCAGCGCCAAAGTTACACGCGATTATAGTGGGAGTCAATTGGGGATACCCCCATCGCGGCGATTTAGGTGCTCAGGCGGTTTATGATCAGCTCTCCTCATTGACGAATTGGGCAACCGATAATCCTGCCCCCATTATTTTGAATCCTTACTCAGATGACGGTCAACACAACTGGCTGGAGGTTGCAGGGGCCGTAAACAATATTGCCGACCATTTAAACCCCGGTGATTCCTTCGTATTCTATTTTGAGGGGCATGGAGGCAATTATGACTCTGGTGACGAGACCGGTGTAATAGCCTATAGCCGCTGGGGCATTCCGGGCTATAGCACAGGTGACGAGTTCCTTGCTCTATCAGAGTCCTACTACTTAACCGATGATGAGTTAACCAGTTTGTTTGATTACCAGCAATGGAGTGGCATAAATAAACTATTCGTGCTGGCTGCCTGTCAATCCGGCGGATTCTGGGGAGATGACCTGACGGCGGATGCTGGTGATCTAGAAAGATTGCCACTAACGGCACTCTTGGCCGCAGCACCAGAAGGCGAAAATAGTCTGGTCAATCCTCTCACCGGGCGAAGTTTTTTCGGCACGGCTTTTGAAAAAGCATTTGCAAAAAACTCGAATAACGGGCTTTTGAACGCGGACCTCAATGGAAATGGAGTCGTCACCTTTGCCGAGTTGAAAGAGTACATGGGCCGATATGATTGGAGTGGCTATGAGGGAACGGATGCATATGTGGGTGGGCCTTTTGACCCGGTGCTGGCACCTTTTGAATGGAATGTGTTCTCAGACCAGACCGAGGGTTTTGATGATCGACTAGCAACCACCGTTCCCGAGCCTGCGACAATTGCGCTGATTGTGCCCGCGCTTCTTGGCCTTGCGGGAATCGCTTTCAGAAAAATGCGGAAGAAATAATCTCACCACGGAGAGCACGGAGCACACAGAGAACAAATAGGGTAACTACAAGACGGACAGGGCGCACGGAAATGTGCGCCCTGTTTTTTTGTTCTTCGTTTTTCATTTTTCCTTTACGCCCCGCGCCTCGTGCGCCCTGTTTTTTTGGCAACGAGAATCACAGCCCCGACCTTTCGTCTAAGCATGTATAAGGAATGTCGGGGCGGCTGTGCCACCTGCGGACGCAAAAATCACGCCTCAAGTCTCACTGCCTCAAACCTCAAGCCTTTCACGGCCGAGGGCGGCCATCATTTCATAAATTATGAAATCGTGCCTTACCATGCCTGGATTACGCGCACTTTGGCGTGCACATACGAGCACGTCGCGACGGAGGCGCGAGAACAGTAGAAAGGAGAGAGTTGAAAGTAGAGCAACGCTTCGCGGGGACAGTCCCCTTCGCCTGCGGGACGCAAAAAGCGCAGCCTCAAGTCTCACTGCCTCAAGCCTCAAGCCTTCCGCGGACTTGGCGGTTAAAAGACTTTTTTCGGTTTTTTACAGAATGCCTTGACCAATCGCCTTCGGCATGCCTATAATGTACGTTGGTAATATAACGATTAGTCCGTATTTCTCACGAAGTTCAAATTTGTCGCTTATTGCGCACCGGCGGGGACAGTCCCCATCTACGAACTGGTCGCTTCGCGCCTGCGTTCCGTAATGTGGACAGTCCCCTCTGGCGAGAGATAACGATTAGTCTCTTTACAACTTCCGAGGGGGACGCCGGTCCGGTTCTCTTGTCCTTGTGCCACGGGACAGGTGGGCTGGATTTTGACTTATCTGGGAGATGCGTTCTTTTCAGGGCGCCGGGGGTCAGACCCCTCCCGTCCCGATCTTTCATTTGTGATGAATGCAAGGAATATCGGGACTCTTTGGCGTCTGACCCCCCGAACACGCATTAAGGAGGGATGGCCATGGCTTCAACTGAGGGGATTGCGCCAGCGCCAAACGTTACCGTGTCGAAAGAAGTACAATATATACAGGGCAGGCGGCTGAGATATGACGAGTTGCTCGGCACGCCCGGCCCCGGCAAGAACCAGGGCGGGCTTGCTGCGCGCCAGATAATGAAGCACGCGCAACTGATGGCGCGGCACTTCGAGAACCTGCCCACCGACATTCCCAGCATTATCGCAATGGCGGCGGGATGCTGCGCGCACAGGTACGACTTTCCGCAAAATCTTGAGGCGGTCCTCAAGTCCATCGACGCCAGCCGCCCCGGGGCCATGCGCACCGGCACGCAGGTTGACGGCAAATGGTGGAACCTCGTCAACGAGGTCGTTGTCGGCATTCGCGCCTGGCTGCGGCAGGAAGACCCTTCGGAAATCATCGAATCCCACGGGCTGACCACTCAGGGCGTGCAGAAGATCATCAACATGCTCGGCACGGACCGTCATCCGGCGAAGTTCCCCCTCCTCAAGCGCTACATGCACAAACTTGTAACCTCGCTCAGATGGCGCACAACGTTCAACGTAATTTCCGACGACGCCGTGCCGCCCAATGAACTCAAAGTCCTGAATTTCTACGACCTCTACGACACGCTTGAGGGCGGATTCTATTACGACCTCGACGCGACTTCCCACCAGATTGCGGACTGGGAGGAAGAGATAGCGCAGAAGGTCGAGGAGCCGATGGCGTTCGTGGACTGGCTGAGGCAGTGGTCGTGCGCGCCGTGCCAGTACAACTTCCGTGAAATACAGGAGGCGTTTCTCGCGAACGTCGGCCGCCTGCAGTGGAACATGCTTTATTGCCACAGCCGCGTGCCGCGCGAGGCGGCAATACAGGCGTACTGGCTGTCGCTGGAAAAGTGGGCGAACAACACTCTGCCCGAAGGCGCGGAAGACCAGATTAACAACTACGTTTGCGCCACTGTGACCAAACTGCTGGGCGAGAAGACGCGGCTGAAGACATATCTCGTCAGGAATTTCCTGCTGGGCGAAGGCCGCGGGTGCTTCTACACCTGGGCGAAGGACATCGACAAGACGCCGGAAGAGGTCGAGAAGGGATACTGACCTCGGTTGTCGCACGCAACAAAAAGGCTCTCCGCAATGGAGAGCCTTTTATTATGCCCTGTTGACGCAAGAGAAAATAGGAAGTAAACTGTGTGCATTACCAGCGAGAATGATGGAGATGTCCTGTGGCTGACGAGAAAGAGATAATTTGCCCGGTGTGCTGGGCGCACAATCCCGCCGGCGCGATAGCCTGCCGCGCTTGCGGAGCCGCTATTCCAGACACACTGCCCGGCACGCCACAAGCCGAAACCCGGGGCATTACCTCCCCATCCGACTCTTCGAGCGCCGGAGCCACGCCGGAACATGCCACGTTCGCGAGCGCGGAGATAACGGGCTTTGCGCCCGGTTCGATGCTCGCCGAAAGATACCGCATAGTACACGAAATCGGCCGCGGAGGCATGGGGATTGTCTATCTCGCCGAGGACACGTACCTTGACAATCTGCGCATCGCCATCAAGATTCTCCCGCGCCAAGTCCCGCCGGACTTGAACGCGGAGAAACGCCTTAAGCGCGAGGCTCTCACCGCGATGGCGCTGTCGCACGACAATATCATGCGGCTCTTCTCCTTCGACCAGTACCGGGGCCAGAGTTTCCTCGTAATGGAATACATCAACGGTCCGACGCTCGACGACCTGCTTCTGCATCGCGGGAAACTCACGCCGGCGGAGGTGGCGCTTTTCATGCGGCCCGTTTGCGAGGCCCTGCAGTACGCCCACGGAAAAGGCGTCGTGCACCGCGACATAAAGCCCGCGAACATAATGCTCTCTTTGCCTAAGGACTCGCCCTTCCGCACGGCAAAGGCAAAAAGCGCGGACGTGTCGCCCCACGCCGCGACGGTAACCATCACAATCGACCCGAACGCCCCGGCCCATCCCACACCGCCAATCGCGAGGGATTCATCTAAACCGGATTTTTCGCGATTCGGGTACGAAGACGCGCTCAAGGCGAAAGTAAAACTATGCGACTTCGGCATCGCGCAACAGTTGCGCCAGACCATGACGCGCCTGACCGGCACGGCTCTTATCGGCTCCCCGGTCTATATGGCGCCGGAACAATTGCAGGGCGGGAAGACTGATCACCGCACGGACATTTACGCGCTCGGCGCAACCGTGTACGAACTGCTCTCCGGCAATGTGCCGTTCGACGGGCCTCTGCACAGCGTTACTTACCAGATAGTCGAAAAGGAGCCTCTGCCGGTGCCCGGAGTTGACGAGGCGCTGAGCGATGCGGTGCGGAAGTGTCTTGCAAAGGACCCGCGCAATCGCTGGCAAAACGCCACGGAACTTGCGCAGGCGCTCGAGGACGCGCTCGAAGGCAAAAGCGCTGGCGCGTATTCGCCCGATAGCGCCCGGCGGCCGTCGCAGATGAAAAGCGGCGCGCCGGCGTTTCAAGCCGCCCCGCGCCCGGAGAAAATGAAAGTTACCGATCGCAAGACGGCGGATTTGCGCGTGGCGAGGCTGAGTTTCGAGGAGCGGTTTTTTGACAAGACGCTTGAGGAAATGAAGCAGTACCGGCTTCTCCACGGCGATTCGGAGGAACTCTTAAAGTTTGCGGCTGAATGCGTGGACTATCTGGTGAGCCGCCGCGAGTTCGCACACGCGCATGAATTCTGCCAGTTCGTGGCGCTAATCGACAAGGAAAACCCCAATGTGTACCTCACGCTGGGACGAATCCAACGGGTGCTGGGACGCGCGTCCGACGCTGAAAGGAACCTAAGGCTGGCGATGATTTACGGCGCGGACGAAAAGGCGGTGGAAAAGGAATTGCGCGGGACACTTTCCGAACTGCGCGCCGGCGGGCCGACGGGCGCCAGGGAAAAGCCCATCCAGATGACCGCGCCGCGCATCGCCGGATACGCGGGCGGACTTATGTGCGCGATCGGACTTACGCTCGCGCTCGCCTACTTCGCCGGCACATCCCTTTCGCCGTACGGCCAGATGCTGAGTTGCCTCGCGGGAGGCGCCGTCCTGCTGATTGTAAGCAGCAGCGCGGGGATTTTCCTCACGGCTGTGTTTGCCGGGAATTTCTCAGACATCGGCGATAGACTGGCCAAGACGCGGCAATACCTCGCCAAACATGGCTACGCGGGCGGGTGGCTGGGCATCGCCGGCCTTGCTACAGGCGCATCATTTCTCGCCAAATGGCTCTGGGATGTCCCGGAGTACTGGCAGGTTTTCCTGATGGTCTTCGGCTTCACGGCGTGGGCCGGCTCCGCCATCTATTCGTGGTACGTCGTTTATTCCGCGCTCTCAGAGCGGCCGTCCGCGAAACTTCCGTGAATTCCGCGCAACCCTTGAGTCATCACCCTCTTTCCGGACATTTCGCTTGAAAGAATCAGAATGCCCTGCTAGACTTTGCTGTTCCGGTGCGGAGAGGTGTCCGAGAGGCCGAAGGAGCACGCTTGGAAAGCGTGTACACGGGTAACTGTGTCGGGGGTTCGAATCCCCCCCTCTCCGCCATTCTATACCTGGACACTCCACGGACACATCCGCCCCACTTCCCGCACCGGGCGCGACTTCCGGGCAGATTTCAAAATCCAAAAAAGACAATTCTGGGACACTTCCGAAACACAAAAAGGACGCTATTTTCCGCGAACAGCGTGCAGATTTAGCTCACTTGTTTTCGCTACAAGATGTCGTCACGGTCATAGAGAACTGCCCGGAAATCTCCAAGAAGACCCGCCATAGAATCCTCTCTCGCATTCCATTTGTAGTGAGGAAGGAACCATGACAAACCCTCTCAACAAATCCGACTGGGATGCACTTCAGGCAATCTATAACGCAGACACTCTGTTGACCCAAAACGTCGAGGTCGCAGTCCAGCAACTTCACAGATTCTTCCGTCTCGCATTCGACGAAGCCAAGCGAGCCCATGACCGCGAAGTCGAACTCGAAGCGCAGGTTATCCATGCAACAAAGTTGGCGCTCCAGGCTACCGCGTTGATGGAGCATGCCCTCGACTTGGCAGAGCACCCTGTCGACCGCAACAAAATCGCCCCATGCATGAATTAAAGGACAAAACGGAATAAGGCCCATGCAGGAATTCTTGACCACAGCATTAAACTACGCCGACCGAGGCTACATGGTTTTCCCATGTGTCCCCGGAGAAAAGAAGCCGCTGACTTCGCGCGGGTTACTCGACGCGACGACGGACGTGGGCCAGATTGAAGCGTGGTGGACACAGTATCCGAACGCCAACATCGGGATTGCCACGACTGGGCTTATCGTCATCGACATCGACGGTGCGGACAACGCTTGGCTGGCTGACGACGTGGATAAACAAACCGACCTCGCGCAAGTCGTCTCTCTGACGCCGAGTGGCGGACGACATCACATCTTCCGGCAGCCGGAAGGCAAGAACTGGCGAAACACGACGAGCAGGATTGCACCTAAAGTCGATACGCGCGCGAACGGTGGGTACATCGTCGCTCCCCCGTCTGTCGTGAATGGCAAACCATACCGCTGGGCACCAGGGATGGAATTGACCATGCCCGCGGGCGAATTGCCGGAGCCGCCTGCGTGGCTAGTGGAGATTCTGGATGGGATTCGTGGCAACCTGCAAACGCCGATATGCTCTACTCCCCTATCTCCGTCCGGCGACATCGAGAAACGCGCCCTCGCGTACCTCGACGCCATGCCTCCGGCGATAAGCGGTCAGGGTGGGCACAATGTGACCTACGCGACGGCAACGATGCTCGTTCACGGCTTTGAGATTCCGCAGGATCAAGCATTGGCGATGCTGCTTGAGCACTACAACCCGCGTTGCGAACCGCCGTGGACTGAAAAAGAACTTCGTCACAAAGTTCAAGACGCGGCGGTGAAACCACATGACCGGCCCAAAGGTTGGCTCAGGAACTCTGATCCGTCGCAGGGCGTAGACCTTTCGCAATTCAACATCGCGCCGGAACGACCGGACATGCAAGACGACGACATCGTCATACGCTTGTCCGACGTCGCGCCTCAACCGATTACGTGGCTCTGGCCGCTCAGAATCGCGCGCGGGAAGTTGACGGTCATTGCTGGCAATCCAGGTCTCGGAAAGTCGTTCATCACGTTGGACTTAGCCGCTCGTGTCTCGCGTGGCGACGGTTTTCCGCTCAGCCCTTTGAGCGCGGCCGCGCCGGGCGGCGTTGTCCTGCTTTCCGCCGAGGACGATTTGGCGGACACAATCCGCCCTCGATTGGACACTGCCGGGGCAGACCCGACTCGCATCGTGGCGATGAATACCATCAAGCAGTTCGACAAGACGCAAAACCGCTGGGTCTATCGACAGTTCACGCTCTCCGACGACTTGGCGAGGCTTGAGACCGCGATTCGCCTGGTCGGCAACTGCGTGCTCGTAATCATCGACCCGATAAGCGCGTACCTCGGCTCGACTGACTCGCATAACAACTCGGAAGTGCGCGGACTGCTCGCTCCCCTATCCGAACTCGCTGCGCGGCACAAGGTCGCTGTCGTGGTCGTGTCGCACCTGAACAAGGGGACCGGCGATGCAATCAATCGCGTTATGGGTTCTCTGGCGTTTGTTGCAGCGGCTCGTGCCGCATACGTCATTACCAAGGACCAGAACAATCCTTCGCGCAGGTTATTTCTGCCAGCGAAGAACAACCTCGGCGTGGACGACACCGGCCTTGCATATCAACTTACAGGCTCGCCTGTGCCTTACGTCAAGTGGGAATCTCTGCCGGTAAATGTCTCAGCGGACGACGCGCTGTTAGATCACAAGAATCCCGTCGGACGTCCGCCTGATGATCGGCAAGAGGCAGAGGAATGGTTGTTGGACGCCCTCAAGAATGGAAGCAGACCTGCTGCTGAGATTCTAAGCGAAGCGCGTAAGGACGGGTTCGCAAGAGTAACTTTGATGCGTGCGAAAGCAGTGCTTGGTGTCACGTCCATGAAACAGGGGTATGCAGGTGGATGGGTTTGGGCGTTGCCTGAAGACGCGCACAAAGGGGTCGAGGCCGAAGAGTCTCACGAAGAGTATCAAGCACCCCTGCCCCAATAATATAGATATTCTTCCAATAATATAGAGACCCTTCCCTTAATTAAAGGGGTTATGGCGAGGGGTATTTAGAGATTCTTGGGAATGTGGGTATGAAGAGTCTCCATATCTGAGGGGCAGGGATGATGCGAGCATCTTGGGCGTTTCATGGTTCCTTCCGGCGGGAATCGAAAGGTTACGCGCGCGGGAACAGCCACGCTAGATCAGACAGTTTGTTAATTTTTGCCGGTTTTTCCGCACGGTTGCGTAGTTCTACGACTTGGCGAACAGGACGCGCCTTATCGCAACGTGGCGCGTCGGTGCGGGTAATTAGGCGAGTTTCGAGAGAGGGATCGGCATGAACGCAGAGTTTCGCAAGAGTTCCAGCATCGGCAAGGTCGAGCGCATCTCGCTCCAGGAAGCAAAGCGCTTTGTCTTGTGCTGGCACTATTCGAAAATCTTCCCACCCCACTGTCTAGTGAACCTCGGTCTGCGAAATGACGCCGGGGAACTGATCGCCGTCGCCATGTGGGGTTGGGGTGTGCGTCCGCGCCACACAATCCAGCGCCTATTTCCTAGTCTCGGCGTCCAAGATTATCTCGAACTGAACCGCCTGTGTCTACGCGACGATGAGCCGCGCAATTCCGAGTCACATTTTATCTCGCTCTGCGCCGAGTGGATTCGCACCAACTGCCCGAGCGTGAAACTGCTCTTCACTTGGGCGGATGGTCTGCGCGGCAAGCCAGGTTACGTCTATCAAGCATCGTCATGGCTCTATGGCGGGTTCATCAAGACCGACCTCTATGTGGATGAGCATGGCGGGCCGATTCACCCGCGTCTGATGATAACGCGTCTCGGCACACGAAGCCGCGCAGAGTGGATGCGGCAAGGCTTCTCGAAGTGGAAAGGTTACCAGTTCCGTTACGTGAAATTTCTTTGCGGCCATGCGGAACGCAAGCGGCTCCTGCGTGAGTCGACCGTTCGCTGGGCGCGAGTATATCCCAAGACAGCGGACTGCCGCTGGTGGGTCGATGCGGGGGAAGGCTCAAGAGAGAGCTGCCAGCCACCCCGGCTGGAGGGGACGGGGCGGTTCCGTCACCCCGCTCCATTGCAAACAAACGCTGCCGAACAACAACGATTACTTTTCGGAGGGGAACACCATGCAAATTGAAATGCGCAAGACGACAGACATCAAACCATACGACAAGAACCCGCGCGACAACGACGCGGCTGTCGATGCGGTGGCGCACTCCATCCGCGAGTATGGATTCAGGCAGCCCATCGTGGTCGACAAGGATGGTGTCATCATCGTCGGGCACACGAGACTCAAGGCCGCACAGAAACTCGGTCTCACAGAAGTACCCGTCCACGTGGCCGTGGACATGACGCCAGAACAGATCAAGGCGTATCGCATCGCGGACAACAAGGTCGCCGAACTCGCCACGTGGGACATGGAGTTGTTGCCCATCGAGTTGTCGGAGTTGCGTGGCATGGATGTTGACCTGGCGTTGCTGGGCTTCTCCAGCGAGGAACTGGAGAAGATACTCGGCGCGACGGGCACGGAAGGACTGACCGACCCAGACGCTGTACCCGCGCCGCCGGACGAGGCAACCACGCGCCCGGGCGACCTGTGGATTCTTGGCAACCATCGCCTGCTCTGTGGTGACTCAAGCAAGACCGAGGACGTGGACCGCCTTCTTGAAGGCACACGGATTCAACTCGTAAACACTGATCCCCCATACAATGTCCAAGTTGCCCCACGGAGTAATGCGGCAGTCGCGGTCGCACGCGCAGGTGGCAAGTTCGTGGGATCTCAGGGGCTGGATGTCGGCGTTGAAGGCGTCGCGAAAGCCAGCGAAACCACTCAGGTGAAACTGCGCCCGAGGGATCGCGCCCTCGCAAACGACTTTGTATCCGACGAAGAATTCGCGCGACTACTACGCGCGTGGTTCGGGAACGTCCAGCGCGTTCTGGAACCCGGGCGCGCGTACTACATCTGGGGCGGGTACAGCAATATTTGGAACTATCCGAACGCGCTCAAGGACTGCGAACTGTATTTCTCGCAGATGATTATCTGGGTAAAGGAGCATCCGGTGCTGACGCGGAAGGATTTCATGGGCAACCACGAGTGGTGTTTCTATGGCTGGCGCGAAGGCGCGGCGCACTACTTCAACCCGGAAATCAAGAACGCCACGGACGTCTGGAGCGTGAAGAAAATCAACCCGCAGTCGATGGTCCACCTCACAGAGAAGCCCGTAGAACTCGCGGTTCGCGCCATGACATATAGCAGCAAGCCCGGCGAGAATGTCCTCGACCTATTCGGCGGCAGCGGTTCAACGCTCATCGCGGCCGAGAAGACCGGGCGCAAAACATTCCTCATGGAACTCGACGAACTCTACTGCGACGTTATCGTGCGCCGCTGGGAGGAGTTCACGGGCAAGAAAGCCGATCGCGTCGCCTCAGAGGTGACGGCATGAAGCTTCATGGCCTACGTGATTGCGCCGGTGTCCTCCGACAGAACTTTCAGGTACGCAGCGTAGGCGTACATACGGTCGCGCCGCTTGCCAGTGGTCTCTTTGAGAACACCGATCTTTTGAAGCGCGTCGATGGCCTTCATCGAAGTAGGTTTGCTGGTCCTGGTCAATTTCATCGCGCTGGACACCGTGACGGTGGGATGCTCCGGCAAAAGGTCGAACAGCCTGACCGCCGGAATCGTCGTCGCTTTGTGGCCAGTGACAATGCGCCGGTCCTTCTCGATGAGGCTGAAAATGCGTTTGGCCGCGCTGACGCCGTCCTCGGCAGCCTCACATACGCATCGCAGGTAAAAGGCCGTCCAGCCCTCCCAGTAGCCTTTGTTGCGCACGTCAAGCAGCCTGCGGTAATACTCATCGCGGTGCCGCTTGAATGCAAGACTCAGATACAGGAGCGGCGTTTTAAGAAGTCCCCAGTGCTCTATAAGGAGCGTGATGAGAAGGCGCCCAATGCGACCATTCCCGTCGAGGAACGGGTGTATTGTCTCGAACTGGACGTGGGCAAGCCCGGCGCGAACAAGCGGAGGAAGCGGCTCCTTCGCGTGTATCCAGCGTTCCAGCGCGGAGAGCGCGTCCGGTATGGCATCAGGTGGCGGCGGTACGAAGCGGGCGTTGCCGGGACGTGCGCCCCCTATCCAGTTCTGCGTCGTGCGGATAACGCCCGGCTGTTTTTCAGAGCCACGCGCGCCGTGCAACAGTCGTTTGTGAGCCTCGCAAAGCAAACGCACGCACAAAGGCAAGCCCTTGGGCTTGGCAATTTCCGCGCGAGCATACGCGAGGGCCTCAATGTAATTGCAGACCTCTTCGGCGTCGGCGGGACGCTCTGCTTGACTCGTGGCTTCGTATGTCAGCACGTCCAGGAGCGTGGCCTGCGTGCCTTCGATCTGCGAGGAAATCAATGCCTCCTTGCGCACATACCCATAGAGGAACCAATCTGCGCTAGGCACCATGTCCCCGGCCACCGCGAGGCCATCAATTGCCGCGAGCGCCTTATTGTGGAGCGCGCTCAGTTTGGCGTCAAGGACGAGCGGCGGATTCTTAGGGGGAAGCGGATGCGGGATAAAGGCCTTGACCTTTTCCTTTCCGACAACGGTGATTCTGTATGTTCCGGTGATTCGTTTCATGCTGGTAAGCCCTCCTTTACTAGTGGTTTTCGCTAGTAAAGATATCTTAACTAGTGATTTGGGATAGTCAAGGATTCTTTACTAGCAAAAAGCAGAAAAAGGCAGGCTGTGATGATTTATGTGGCGAGTCCGTATTCGTCTTCAGATCCCGCTGTGCGCGAAGCACGGTATCGCGCCGTGTGCCGCCAAGTGGCGGAGATGCTGCGGTGCGGCATTCAGGCATTCTCCCCTGTTTGTCATTCGCACCCGTTGGTGGAATACGGCGTGCCGGGCGACTGGGCGTTCTGGCGTGATTACGACCTGAAGTTCCTGGCGATGTGCGATGAGGTATGGGTGCTCATGTTGGACGGGTGGAAAACGTCAACGGGCGTGCAGGCGGAGATTGCAATGGCGATGGCACTTGGAAAGCGGGTGGTGTTCGTGGAACCTAATGGTCGGATCACTGACCAAACCCCAGCGGGTGCCGGGGTGGTCAATTCGGGAGGCGCGTGTGATGTTACTGGTTAATCTTGAACATGCCTCTGTCGGCTTTGGTGAAGCGCGACGCGCTGCCTTTCACCGCGATTTCGCGGATGATTGCGGCGTAGATCGTCGCGGCAGGCGTCTTGCCGTTCGTCGTCCAGTAACCTTTCTCGATGGCGCGTTCGACCATGGTTCTGGTGTTGAGCGGCTCGCCTGCTTCCGTGAGAACCTTGGCGGCGGCGTCCAGACCGCTCATCTTGCCGTCTGCTTTAGTGTCCTTGTCTATGATGACAAGGTCTTCGGCGGTGCGCGCCACGCCGTCGTCCTTCTTCGCTGCGTCCGTGGCCTTCTGCGTCTTGGTTCGCGGCAGGCGCATGGATTTCTTGGACGGCGCTTTCTCGTTGAGGGCGACGCGCTTGACGGTGGACATGTAGTTCTTCTCCAGCGTCTCGTTGGTCTTCGCGGACTTCTTGGTTTCTTTCTTCGCGGTTTTTGTGCTCTTCTTCATGGTAATCCTCCGTGTTTTGAAAAAGGGGAAAAAGGAATTCGTTACTTTTTCATTTCGGCGAGGTGGTCGGCGATTGCGCGATGCGTTTCGGTTTCGTTGCCGAACCGTCCGATCATGAATTGCGCGAGTATGTTTTCCAGCGATTCTCTTACGTGGGCCACGTCTCCGACCCAAGTCCACGCTTTCGGCTCCTTCGCGGCGCGTTCAGCGTGCGCGGCAAGTTCCTGCCCAATGAGATCGAGGAGAATCGCGCAGTCGTTGTTGAATACCGTGTACTGCTCGGCGGCGGTGCGTTTCAACTGTTCTTTGATGCGCTCGGTTTCGATTTTCTTCCGCGCTTCTCTGTCTGCGCTCGGGAATCTCGCGCTCAAGAGTGTCGGGTACGTCTTGCGTCCGGCGTCTTTCTTCTTGTCTGTCATCTCGGTCCTCCGTATGTTTTCGAATCGTATGTTCGACACGTTGCATGGATCATACGATGCGGGGGTTGAAAGCCAAGGCACATTCCTGAAATCATGTAAGTTATTTTCTAATACTGTGTTAGGCAATGTGTTAGGCTTTTCGGAATGCCTGGCTTTGGAATCCCGTCGCGAGAAACGCGTCGATGCTTTCCGGTTCGCCGAGGCTTTCGGCAAATGCACGCGCATCTTCGACTGTGTCGAAATATCGCGGCAAAACGTAGCCACCATAGGCGGCGGTCTCATCGTCCACCAGCAGCGTTCCGCCGTTGTGCGCCAGGATGAGTGTGAAGTCGACTCCGTTCTTGAATACGCCTTCGCCGATCAGCGGCGCGATGGATTCGTTCTCGCCCCATCCGTCAGCGCCAGCGAACGCGTGCCAATCTGGTTCTATAAAATGTCTCATCTGCATGGTTGCCGTCCTTTCGCGTTAGTCGTTCTTGGTTGCGACGCAGACGTGCGTGGCGTCCAGCGTCAGTTCCTGGTATTTGACCTCATCGCAGTTCCACGTGGTCAACAGGTGCATCGCATATGCGTGCGCGATTGCCTGCGCGGCTTGGAAATGCGCGGCCTTGATTGTGCGCTTCTCGCATGCGACATCCGTATAGTGGCCGCCGTTGCGCCAGACGCGGCCCGTGTAAAACTCGTATTCAAAGGTGAATTCTTTCATGGTCGTTCCTTTCTGGTCTCAATAGTTTGCGGTCAGCGTCGCGAGCGCGGACGCTGCTCGGCGCAGGCACAGGTATGGGAGTCCGTTCGTCGGCATGGCCAGCATGGCGTAGGAATAAGTCATCCCTTCGACCGCCCATCCGAATGCAGTAAGGAAATCCAACTCCGCGCTTTCTACTTTGCCCTCTTTGCGGCGCTTGATGTCGTCGCGGAATCCAATCCAAATGTCCGCGTCCGTTCGTTGCGCTTTCGCATGCGCCGCGATGTTCTGCATAAGGTTGCGCGTGCCGTCAGGCATCCAGCATTTCACCGCGAGGTTGTTCATGGCCTCGATGAGGCTGTACATGGCGTGGCGAAAATCGACTTCGTTTTCCTGCAGGGCGCTGAGTTCTTTTGCGCTGTACGTCATCGTCGTTCTCCTGTTCAGTTGACTGGTATAGTTACGATCTTGCCGTCTAGGTCGTACACAAATGCGAAGGTCGCTCCTGCTTCGTCGAGGCGGTCTGCTTCGAGCGGGTCGACCACGAAGTATTTTCCGTCGAGGTGGATCGCTTCGAGGTCAGCGGACTCCGCGTGCGCAATTGCCTCTCTGATGTCCGTGAATTCCGCGGCCTCAAATACGACGTTCAACTCGTATGTGCCCCGGTCCATCGTGTGCGTGTGCTTTTTCATTTCATTTGTCATCGTTGCCTTCCTATCTGTTCAGCGTGAGAATGGTTTCGTGGTTGTATCCGCACCTGCGTGCTTCCGCCTTGATTGCCTCGCGGATTTTGGCGGCGTCGCGTCCGCCGCGTCGGTAAATCCGACCAAGGTGTTCCCAACTCAGGGTCTGGATTCTTGGCTTCAGCACCATTCCCGCGCATTTGCGACGCACGGGCGTCATCAGCCAATCGTGCGTTTCAACCGTTTCGATTTTCGTCGTTTTCTTCATTTGTCGCCTCCGTCGTATATGGTTGCCTGTAAATCGTTTACGTTGATCGGATCATACGATGCTTTGGCGCAAAGGGAAGGCATGCGTGCGAGAATTCCGCGAGATTTAGCATGGTCGTAACTAGCGTAAACATGCGGACATGTGGCGCACCTTGCGAGATGTTCGCGGAGGCACGGAAGATTTCTGAAAGGCCCAACATTCAGGGAGAAACAAATGTCCGAACCCATACCTAGCACGAGCGCGCGACCAAACGCGCTGTCGCTTTCGGACGCGGCAAAGTTGCTTTCAAAGATAGGCGGCAGACTCGTCACCGTGGAAATGTTGCAGAAGGACATCGACGTTGGCGCGCCCGTGAACGCGGACGGGACCATCAGCATAGTGCATTACGCGGCGTGGCTTGTGAGGGAATTTGGCAATGGCGTTTGATCCAAGAAATCTTAAACCGTCCGACCTCGCGCGGCTCCTCAACTCTACGCCGCTTGGCACGGTCATCGACGAACGGCAACTATACCGGCATCGCATGCACGCTGGCTTCCGCATCGGCGATGGGAAGCATGTGGACTTGTTACGTTATGTTGCGTGGCTCATCGAGCAGCGAAACGCGCCAAAGAAAGTCGTGGACCCGGTCATAGACTACGAGAAACTGAAGGCGCGTCAGGCCGCTCGTAATCGCGCGAAATCCGAGGCCGGACGCGACATCGGAGAACTGCCCGCAGTTCTTGACCCGGAGCGAAAGGCGCGTGCGGAGAATAACTTTCAGTACTTCTGCGAGGCATACTTCCCGCTGACGTTCCATCTCTCGTGGTCACCCGACCATCTAAAAATCATCCACAAAGTGGAGCAGGCGGTTCTGCACGGTGGATTGTTCTCACTGGCAATGCCCCGTGGGAGCGGGAAAACGTCGATTGCGGAATGCGCCTGTCTCTGGGCGGTGCTATACGGCCACAGCGAATTCGTATGCCTCATCGGCGCATCAGAAGTCCACGCGTGCGAGATGCTCGACAGCATCAAGATGGAATTGGAAGCGAACGACTTCCTGGAAGCGGACTTCCCGGAGGTCGTCTTCCCGATTCACCGCATCGACGGCATCGCCAATCGATGCTCCGGGCAAATCTATAAGAATGAGCGAACGCATATTGGCTGGACCGCGAACGAGGTCATTCTGCCAACGATTCCCGAATCGAAGGCCAGCGGTGCAATTATCAAGGTAACCGGAATTACCGGGCGCATTCGCGGTATGAAGTACAAGCGCGCCGACGGCCAGACGGTGCGGCCATCGCTTGTCGTTCTAGATGACCCGCAGACGGACGAGTCCGCGCGGTCACTTTCGCAGTGCGCGACACGCGAGAGGATTCTCGCTGGCGCGGTTCTCGGACTCGCTGGTCCGGGCAAAAAGATAAGCGGGATAATGCCTTGCACGGTCATCCGGCCCGGCGACATGGCCGACGTGATCCTCGACCGCGACAAGCATCCCGAATGGAACGGCGAGCGCACGCGCATGGTTTACGAGTTCCCCACCAACGAGAAACTCTGGTCAAAGTATGCAGAAATTCGCGCGGAGTCACTGCGCATGTATGGCGATATGCGGGACGCGACAGCGTTTTATGAAGCGAACCGGGAGACGATGGACGACGGCGCAGTCATTGCATGGCCTGAACGTTTCAACCACGATGAAGCGTCCGCCATTCAACACGCCATGAATCTTAAGTTGCAGGACGAGGCGGCGTTCTTCGCGGAATATCAGAACGAGCCGCTTCCTGAGAAAGGCGTGGAAGACGAGGAACTCCTCACGGCCGACGAGATTGCCACAAAGTTGAACGGCATGAAACGCGGCGAAGTCCCTGTCGGTGCAAACCATCTAACCATGTTTATTGACGTGCAGGGCAAACTCCTCTTCTGGCTTGTCGCGGCATTCGAGGACGACTTCACAGGCTACGTCATCGACTATGGCGCATATCCCGACCAGCGCCGAGCGTACTTCACTCTTCGAGACTCCCAGAAAACGTTGCAGTCCGTCGCCACGGGGACCGGGTTGGAAGGTTCCATTTACGCCGGACTGGATTCGCTCACTAAAGAATGTCTCCGACGCGAATGGCGGCGAGACGACGGCGCGCTGATGCGAATTGAACGTTGCCTCATCGACGCTAACTGGGGAACGTCGACAGATATAGTTTACCAGTTCTGCAGGCAGAGCGAGTTCGCGGCAACGCTGCTTCCAAGCCACGGGCGCTTCGTCGGCGCGGCAAGCGTGCCGTTCCAAGAATACAAGCGCAAGCGCGGGGACCGTGTCGGCCACAATTGGCGCATCCCGAACGTGCAAGGTAAGCGTGCAATCCGCCATGCGATATTCGACTCGAACTACTGGAAGAGTTTCATCCATGCCCGGTTGTCAGTGCCAATGGGCGACCGAGGCTGCCTTTCCCTCTTCGGCCGTGACCCACAAACACACCGGCTCATCGCCGAGCATCTGACCGCGGAGTATCGCGTGAAAACCGAAGGCCGTGGTCGTGTCGTCGACGAATGGAAATCGCGTCCCGAAGCCCAAGACAACCACTGGCTCGACTGCCTAGTCGGTTGCGCCGTCGCTGCATCCATTCAAGGCGCTCTACTGCCCGGCACCGGTGAAAACACTGCGGCCAAAAAAGCGAAGATTCGATTGTCAGACTTGCAAGGAGGGAGAAGCCGATGACCGACTTGGACAAACGAACGAGGCTATCCGACCTTCAAAACAGTGGCCCGCGCGGTCTCGAATGCCGTAAATGTGGCTGCAAACAGTTCTACGTTCTCTACACCCGTGCCACTGTTGGCGGCCGAATTCTTCGTCGCCGAGAATGCAGGCATTGCGGGCGTCGGGTAACAACATATGAGAAATAGGCATACGTGATGGACAAAATTACCGTCA
>Ga0315284_10005116_pt1 | contig 18638 bp, 16 predicted proteins | sample YL17G09_16_MG_FD_203696 | JGI IMG/M metagenome (GOLD analysis project Ga0315284, IMG submission 203696) | Sediment microbial communities from Yellowstone Lake, YNP, Wyoming, USA - YL17G09_16 | ecosystem: Environmental > Aquatic > Freshwater > Lake > Sediment | place: USA: Wyoming | collected... | reverse complement strand
TCGAGATGAACTCGATCTCCAAGTATGCCACGTCCATCGAGCAGGCGTTCCGGTTTGGCTTCTGTGCCCCGGCATTGAGGAGTCCGTGGAATGGATAGACTATGGCAAATCATGGAAGACACGCCCATGAACGGGGGGGCCTTCACCCCGCAGACCGTGCTTCTGTCGCTTCTGCTGGCCTTCGTGCTGGGGCAGGTCATTGCGTGGGTCTACTACATCACACACAGCGGATTGTCCTATTCCCGCTCCTACGTGCAGTCCCTGATCCTGATCACGGTGGTCATCTCGATGGTGATGTCGGTGATCGGCAATAACATCATCACGGCCGTCGGGCTGATGGGTGCCCTGGCCATCGTCCGCTTCCGGAACGTGATCAAGGACACGCGTGACATCGCCTTCATCTTCTGCTCACTGGTGGTGGGCATGGCTTGCGGGTCGCACCGGTACTTGACAGCGATCCTGGGGGCGACGATCCTGTGCCTGATTGCCATTTACCTGCATTTCACGGATTTCGGCTCGCATGAGCCTCACAATGGATTCCTGCGCTTCGGCCTGCGGGGCCCGCTCGGGCCGGACCATCCGGTGCCCAATATCCTGCATCGATTCTGTGGGAGTTTCTCTCTGATCTCGGTGCAGGACAGCGGTTTCGGCGGACCCGCCGAGTATGCCTATCAGATCATGATACGCAACATCGCCAAGAACGAGGAGCTTGTCGCCGAGTTGGAGAAGGTCGAAGGGATTGAAAACATCAACCTGACGATGCAGGAGAGGCTACTCGAGGTGTAGGCCGCACGATGAAAAGAAAAGCCGCCCCAAACAACCCTGAGCAGAAGCACTTCTACCTGCGTCACGCAGTACCGGTGATGGTCTGGCTGGTGGCCGTCACGGGTGTCGTCGGGCTCTTTCGCCAGCGGGCCCAGCGGTTTGAGATCGTGGGCATCGCTCGCGGGCAGATCCTCCATATCTCGCCAAGCAGTACCGGCCGTGTCAAAAGCATCGCTGCGGAGATGTACCAGCCGGTAAGCATCGGACAGACACTTGCCGTCATCGATACGATCCTGGACAACGAGCAGGGTGAGGAAGCAAAGCTCAGAGCGGATCTGGCCGGCGTGCTCGCGGAGATCGAACACCTGACGGCTCAGTTGATTCCGACGCAGGAGAAGATGCAGGCGGAAGCCTCCAATCTGGAGATCAGTCGGGCGGGAGACGTGGGTCGGCTCTACATGGATGTGGAGGGATATCGGCTGCAGACTCTGAAATTGCGGGCGTCGATCGCATACGACCAGATTACACTCCGCACGTTGGCCACTGACGTCAAGATTCTTGAGCAGCTTGTCAGCGAGGACGCAGTAGCACCCTATGAATTGGAGAAGGCGAAGGTCCAGCACGAGGGCTTGAGCAGGCAAATCGAAGAGAATGAGAAGCTGCTGGCCCAGGCCAAGGCGGACCTGGCGCAGGCTGAGCAGCGACTGGAGCAGTTCATGCAGCGACAGATCATCCGCCCCTCCGAGGATAGCGCCCTTGAAGTCATCCGCAAGGGGATCAAGGTGCAGGAGGAACGGATGAATGGGTTGTTGGCGCAGATCAAGGCGCTCAAATCGCGAGAGATGGTAGAACTCAAGTCCCCGATCGACGGCATTATTGTCCCGATTCCTGCGAGGGAGAACGAGGCTCTGCACCAGCGGCCCGGGGAGCAGATGATGCGGCGAACGGGGGAGGTTGTGAGAGCGGGAGATCCGATCCTGGCCGTGGCGGAGAGAGAGCCGACGGAGATTGTGGCATATGTCGGTGAGCAGCAACTGGGACTTCTGAAGGAGAACATGAGCGTCGAGCTGGTCAAGATCAGAACTCCGGCGCAGATCGCGCAGTCGGAGATCAAGTCCATCGGTCCGACGATTGAATTGATCCCACAGCGTCTGTGGCGCAATCCAAACATGCCGCAATGGGGGCGGCCGGTCCTGATTGGCATTCCGCCCGGGTTCGCACTTGTGCCTGGAGAGATGGTGGGGATCAGAGGCTTGTAGACCCGACTGACTTCTCGTCGTTTGGTTGAGCAGGGTGAATGCGCAGAGGTCTGAGAATGATGGACAGATCGCATAATCACAGATGGCTGAGGCTCGGTCTCGCGTGCCTCGGTGGTCTGGTCGTATTGGCGGGATGCGGTCCGAAGAACTACAAGCAGGACGCGGACAAGAGGGTCTATGATATCATCGACAGGAAATGGACCCCGGAGCTTGGCGCGAAGGCAAACTACAAGATCAGCGATGTCGAGCCCTCGCCCTACGATGTTCGGGCGGATCGAGACATACCCGTATCGGGTGTCCTGACGCTGCAGGAGGCGGTGGCTATTGCGACCGCCCATAATCGGGAGTACCAGCTTCAGAAGGAGCATCTCTATACGACGGCTCTCGACCAGCGCCTGGTGCGCCACGGGTACGAGTGGCAATTATTTGGCGGCGGCAGCGCGATCTACTCGAATGATGGGAAAGATGAGACCGTGTCGGTCGAGGCGAACGTCGGTTTCAACCGCCTGCTCTCGACGGGCGCCCTGGTCAGCACGCGCGTCGGGACTCGATGGCTGGATGCGCTTCTTGGCTTTCGTGAGAGCGGCCTTTCCTCCGTTTTGGGTGCGGCGGTGACGGTGCCGCTGCTTCGGGGCAGTGATCCGAAAGTGGTGCTGGAGCCCCTGACGCAGGCCGAGCGCGACACACTGTACCAGATCAGGACCTTCAATCGATTCCGCAAGACGTTCGTTGTCTCGGTGATCACGCAGTACTATGAAGTCCTGGAGTTGCATGAGGTCGTGCGGAATACGGAGGACTACCGCAACTCGCTCGAGAAGCTGTGCAGGCAGGTGGAGCGTCTCATCGGCGCGGGAAGGCTGCCGGCGGAGGAATTGGACCGGGTCCGGCAGGAAATCCTTCGTGCCCGCGATACTTACATTCTGGCGAAGAACGAGTATGACCGGTTCCTCGACCAGTACAAGATCACGCTCGGCGTGCCGCCGACGTCGGAATTCACGCTGGATGACGGCGTCTTCGATGCACTTCAGACCCGGGGGCTGCCGCGTCCGGATTTCGCTCTCGATGAGGCGGTCGAGGCGGCGTTGTGTCGGCGCCTGGACGTAGTCAACAGCGCGGACCTCGTGCTCGATGCTCAGCGAGCCGTCTACGTGGCCGCGGATGGCCTGCGCCCGGGACTTGCGCTGGCAGGCAATGCCGACGTCGGCACGAATGGTGACAAGACCATCGCAGGGGGGCCGGTCCTCGATTTGCCGTTGGACCGGGTGCGCGAGCAAGACGTCTATCGCAGGGCGTTGATCCTCCTGAACCAGCGCCGGCGCGAATATGAGTTGGCGGCGGATACGGTTCGCCTGGAAGTCCGCGAAGCGCACCGCAAGCTAATGGAGGCGGCCGAGAGGTATGCCGTATTGTCGGAGGGGCTCACGCTTGCTCGCGAGCGCATTCATAAGACATCCATGCTGCTGGAGTACGTGCGTGTGAGCAGCCGGCGCGTCCTCGATGCCGAGCAGCATCTGCACAACGCTCGCAATGAGGCGGCTGACGCGCTGGTCGATTACGCAGTTGCGACCCTGGACTTCTACCGCGATACGGACGTGCTTCAGGTCCGGCCGGATGGGATGTGGGAGATCGGGCCTTCCGCGACCCCGGTGGCGAAAACAGCACCGAACGCGGACCGTTCGATAACACCGAAATAACTTTATGGTATAATGGGGGACAGGCGGCCGACAGCCGAAAGGAGTCATGGCCGTTCTGAACGGAGTCAACGGTTTTTCTACTGTCTCTTCGAGAGTGAAAGGGTGAAATCATGTGTGTGACGAGGATGTTGTCGTTGTGGATCATGCTATCATTATTGGGCGGCAGCCTGTGGGCGGCGGACGTCGTCCTGAACGAGTACAATGCGGTCGATCCGACGAGCTTCCTCGGCGACGGGGATTCGGCCGCCGATGCCAAAGGGGGCCGAGCGTCTGATTCCCACTTCGGCCGTGTGGAAGGCAACGGGGGAGACTGGTTCGAGCTGGTGGCCATCAAAGATCATTTGGATATGCGCCGCTGGAAGCTCGATGTCTATGAGAACAAGAAACTCGACAAGACCCTGAACCTGACGAACCATGCGATATGGTCGGATCTGCGAAGCGGGAGCATCATCACCGTTTCCGAGGGTGTGCCGAGCGATATCAGCTATGACCCGGCCGCGGGCGACTGGTGGATCAATGTCCAGGCCAACGATAAGGGTGATGGTCTCTACGTCGACAAGTCATCCTTCAAGGTCAGCAGCAAGAACTGGCAGTTGACGATACGGGATGCGGCCGGGGCGGTGGTCTTTGGCCCTGCGGGCGAGGGTGTCAGTCCCTTGGACGGAGTATCGGGAACCAACGTGTTCAAGCTGAGAACCGATCCGAGCGCATCGATCAAGCCGGACTCCGGTGATTACGGTGATGGCAGCGACCTCAGCACGTTCGGAGCGTCGAATCGCTGGGGCGTCCAGGACTTCAACGACCTGCGTCCCAAGATTGCGCCTCCCGCGGCCACCATCGAGGTCCTGACGCCGAACGCCGCAGATACCGTCGTCAATGCGGGCGACATCATGACCATCCAGTGGAAGAGCACGGGCATTACTGAAGATGTCCTCATTGAGTTCTCCATTGACGGGGGCACGGCCTGGTCGCCCGTGTATCCGCCGAACATCGGCAACACCGGCCAATACAAGTGGCTCGTTCCTCTTGTGGATTCCGACCTGTGCCTGATTCGAGTCTCCAGCGGCACGCGGCTATCCACTAGTGATGTCAGCGACAATCCGTTCGTGATCCTGCAAAGTATTCCTGTGGCCGGCCTGACGGATGGTTTTGCGGACTTGTTCTCGACCTGGCTGGAGTGAAACGCTCATCACGCGAAGCAGGTAAAGAAGGCCCCTGCCAGGACTGAGAACCAGGTTCGGCCGGAATCATGATGTACAAGCGGCGCGAGTCGTACGCGACACGAGATTCGTCTGCGCTCCCGGAGCGGGCATCTCCCACGACAAATCACATTTGTCCCATTCGTTAGCACATTTACACGGGTACGGGAAAACACTATAGTATGCATCCGGAGGTGGTTGGCCGGCCTGGCCTGGCACAGGTGGAGATCAGGTGGTTCAATCGCCCAGGCTGCCTGAGCCCTTTGTGGCGGCGGCAGCAATCGCATGCCAAGTCCTGACGCAAGACTGTTTATGAGGTTATTGACGTAGATGAGCATGAAGGAAGGCACGTACAACTTCAGTGAGATCGAGAAGAGGTGGCAGGAGTACTGGCAGGAGAACAAGACGTTCAAGGCGGTGGACTGTGATCCGTCCAAGCCGAAGTACTACGTTCTCGACATGTTCCCGTACCCCAGCGGCCAGGGCTTGCATGTGGGCCATCCGGAGGGCTACACGGCCAGCGATATCGTCGGGCGGTACAAGCGCATGAAGGGCTTCAACGTCCTGCATCCGTTTGGGTGGGATGCGTTCGGACTGCCCGCCGAGCAGCACGCCATCAAGACCGGCACGAACCCTGCGCAGACGACCAGCGCCAACATTGCCAATATGAAGCGGCAGACGCAATCGCTTGGTTTCAGCTACGACTGGGATCGCGAGATCGCGACCACCGACCCGGAATACTACGAGTGGACGCAGTGGATCTTCCTGAAGCTCTTCAACTCCTACTACGATGAGGCCGAGCAGAAGGCCAAGCCCATCGAGCAGTTGCCGATGCCGGAGGGATTGAGCGAGCAGGAGAAGCGGCGGTTCATCGATGAGCACCGGCTGGCCTACCAGGCGAATGTTCCGGTGAACTGGTGTCCGGCCTTGGGGACCGTGCTGGCGAACGAGGAGGTGGTGGGGGGGGTGAGCGAGCGGGGCGGGCACCCGGTAATCCGCAGGCCCATGCGGCAATGGATGCTGCGCATCACGAAATATGCGGAGCGGCTGCTGGATGACTTGAAGGAGGTGGACTGGCCCGAGTCCATCAAGAAGCTGCAGGTAGACTGGATCGGCAAAAGTGTCGGGGCGGAGGTCTGCTTCAAGGTCGATGGGCATGACGAGGAGATGTGGGTCTTCACGACGCGGCCGGACACGCTCTTCGGGGCCACATACATGGTCATGGCGCCGGAGCACCCGCTCGTGGACGTTATCACGGTGGACAGCCACAAGGCAGCGGTGAAGGAGTACCGCGACGCCGCGGCCCGCAAGAGCGATCTCGACCGCACCGATCTGGCCAAGGAGAAGACCGGCGTCTTCACCGGCGCCTACGCCATCAATCCCGTCAACGGAAAGAAGATGCCGATCTGGATCAGCGACTACGTGCTAATCAGCTATGGGACGGGCGCGATCATGGCCGTCCCCGCCCACGATGACCGGGATTTCGAATTCGCAAAGAAGTTCGATCTGCCGATCATTCAAGTGGTGGAACCGCCGGACCCCGATGATGTGGAACGGGTCCATCGCGGCGAACTGTGCTTCACGGGCGACGGCACGGCGATCAATAGTGGCCCATTCAATGATCTGTCCACGCCTCAGTTCAAAGAGAAAATCACGGCCTGGTTGGCGGAGCGAGACCTGGGCCATCGCGCGGTCAACTACAAGCTTCGTGACTGGCTGTTCAGCCGCCAGCGCTACTGGGGCGAGCCGTTCCCGATCCTGCACATGGAGGATGGCCGGATCATCGGCCTGTCCGAGGACGAGCTGCCGCTGAGGCTGCCCGAGGTGGAAGACTACAAGCCGCCGGGAACGGGGGAATCGCCGCTGGCGAAAGTGACCGAATGGGTCAACGTCACATTGCCCGATGGCACGAAAGCCAAGCGGGAGACGAACACGATGCCGCAGTGGGCGGGCAGTTGCTGGTACTACCTCCGATACCTCGACCCGCGGAATTCGCAGCGAGGCTGGGACCCGGCCAAGGAAAACTACTGGATGCCGGTGGACTTGTATATCGGTGGCGCGGAGCACGCGGTATTGCACCTTCTGTACTCTCGCTTCTGGCACAAGTTCCTCTACGACCGGGGTTACGTCAGTACAAAGGAGCCCTTCCAGAAGCTGGTCAACCAGGGCATGATCCTCGGTGAGGACGGGCAGAAGATGAGCAAGTCGCGCGGCAACGTGGTGAACCCCGACCATGTGGTCACAGAGTACGGCGCCGATTCGATGCGGCTGTACGAGATGTTCATGGGCCCGCTGGAAGCGATGAAGCCGTGGAGCATGCAGGGCGTGCAGGGCGTCTACCGCTTCCTGCAAAAGGCGTGGCGGCTGATCGTGGACGAAGAGACGGGTGAGCCGGCCGAAGCGATCCGGGAGGCGACGCCGAATGAGGAGACTCTGCGACTGCTGCATCAGACGATCAGGAAGGTCGGTAGCGACATTGAGACGTTCGGTTTCAATACGGCGATCAGCGCGATGATGATTCTTGCCAATCATCTCGGCCGGCTGGAGGTCATGCCTCGATTCGTCGTCGAGCCGTTCATCCTGATCTTGGCGCCGTTCGCTCCGCACATTGCCGAGGAACTCTGGCAGCGCCTGGGTCACGTGCAGAGCCTTGCGTATGAGCCTTGGCCGCGGTACGACGCCGCTCTGGCCAGGGAGAAGGAGGTGGAGCTGGCGGTGCAGGTCAACGGCAAGGTCAAGGACCGCATCGTCGTGCCCGCTGAATCTGATGAAGAGCACATCCGGCAAAAGGCCCTTGCCAATGAGAAGGTCATTGCCGCACTGGCGGGCAAGGTGCCCAAAAAAGTGATCGTGATCAAGTCGAGACTGGTGAACATCGTCGCCTGAGTGTTGGTACGTACCTATGCATGTGGAGATCGAGGCCAAACTGAAGGTGGATTCGCTGCACGAGGTCGAGGGCAGACTCGCAGAGAGCGGAGCGTCCTTCGTGCGCGAAGTCGTGCAGACGGATTGGTATTTTGACACCGCCGGTCGCGAGTTGACGAGAGCGGACAAGTGCCTGCGGCTGCGGGTCGAAAAAACAGGATCACGAGAGCGGCTCGTCCTCGCGTATAAGGGCCCGAAGGAGAAGGATGATTTCAAGAAGCGGCAGGAGGACGAGCTTGAAGTGAATGACGCGGCGGCGGCCGAATCGCTGCTCGGCGGGCTCGGTTACCGCAAAGCTCTGGCGTTCGATAAGAGACGTCGCTTGTGGAGCCTCCAGGGATGTGAAGTAGCCCTGGATGAGCTTCCGCTGCTGGGAGTATTCGTGGAGATCGAAGGGCCGGACTCCGGCACGATTGCACAAGTGCAGGCGATGCTGGCACTATCCGACGTGCCGCACACCACGGATAGCTACGCGTGTCTGATCGGGCGAGAGCTGTCACGACGGGGGCACGGGCAGCGCGAGGTCCACTTGTGATGGTTGCAGATTGGACGACGACAGGTAAGGGCGATACGGATGGCTTTCAATATCGGCAGTATTGATATCGGATTGGATACGCCGTTGTTCCTCATGGCGGGTCCGTGTGTCATCGAGAGTGAGGATCTCTGCCTGCAGATCGCCGAGCGGCTGGTGCAGGTCGCCGAGCGGACAGGTGTCGGTATCATCTTCAAGGCAAGCTTTGATAAGGCCAACCGCAGCAGCATCACGAGTTATCGGGGTCCGGGGTTGGCCAAAGGCATGAAGATCCTGGCAAAGGTTCGGGCCAAGAGCGGTCTGCCTGTCATGACGGATGTGCACGAGCCGGCGCAGGCGGCTGAGGTCGCCGAGACGGTCGATTGCCTGCAGGTGCCCGCGTTCCTGTGCCGGCAGACTGACCTGCTCTGTGCCTGTGCCGGCACGGGCAAGCCCGTCAGCATCAAGAAGGGCCAGTTCATCTCGCCGGACGAGATGGGCAACGTCGTCGAGAAAATGCGTGCGTGCGCCAATGACAAGGTTCTGCTGACGGAGCGGGGGACGTTCTTCGGGTACAATCGCCTGGTGAACGACATGACGAGCATCGAGGCGATGAAGCGGTTCGGCTGTCCCGTGGTGTTCGACGCCACGCATAGCACACAGCAGCCGGGTGGTCTGGGCACGGCCAGCGGGGGCCGGCGTGAGTTGGCGCCCGTGCTGGCGAGGGCGGCTGTAGCGGCCGGGGCAAACGGACTGTTCCTCGAGGTGCATCCGGAGCCCGAGAAGGCCAAGTCCGACGCCGCGTCGATGCTGCCGCTGGATTACCTGGAAGAGGTCGTGAGGACTTGCCGTAAGATTTTTGAGATTGTGCATGGACAGCAAAGAGACTAAACAACGCCGCCACATTTACGGCCCCGTTCCGTCACGCCGGCTGGGCCTGAGCTTGGGCATCGATATTGTCCCGATGAAGGTTTGCACGCTGGACTGTGTCTATTGCCAATTGGGCAGGACGACGGAGAAGAGTACGGTCCGGCGGGAGTTCGTGGATATCGACGCTGTTGTCGCAGAAGTGAAAAGCAGGTTGGCTGAGGGGGTGCGAACAGACCATATTACGATCGGGGGATCGGGTGAGCCCACGCTCAATTCTCGATTGGGCGACTTGATCGACGGTCTTCATAGCGTGACGGATATTCCCGTCGCCGTCCTGACCAACGGGACGCTGTTCTACCGGGCGGATGTCCGGGCCGAGTGCGCGAAAGCAGACGTTGTCGTTCCATCCCTGGATGCGGGGGATGCGGCGGTATTCGAGGCGGTGAACCGTCCGGCCCGCGATATCAGCATTGAAAAGCTGGTTTCCGGTCTGTCAACGTTCCGGGACGAGTTCGCCGGGGAGATTTGGCTGGAAGTATTCATCGTGCCCGGCGTGAACACGAATCGCGAACAAATAGAAAAAATGAAAGAGTTGGTTGGAAGGATTCGCCCGGACAAGGTGCAATTGAATACGGCGGTTCGACCGCCGGCCGAGAAGAGCGTCGAGCCGGCCTCCTATGAGACCCTTGCCGCCATCGCCCGCGAGATGGGCGACAACTGCGAGGTGATCGCCGATGTCCCGGTGGGTTGCCGTGACCGCCAATCGCGGGAACTGACGGCGGACGTATTATCAATACTGAAACGCAGGCCATGCTCGGTTCAGGACCTCTGCACAGGGTTGGGGATCACCGCCGAGGAGGCCATGAGACAGGTAACTGATCTGCGAGAACTGGGACTGATCGTCGCCGACCTGCGGGGGGACACGGTGCACTTCCGAGCCCCCTCCAAGCCTTGCTGATGCGCGCGTGGAGTCCGGCCATCCCGAGCGCGCCGCGCGCGGAATACGCAGTGCCCGGCTCCAGTTTTTGTAAAGACGGACGCTTCATTGGCCGATAAAAGCGGTGTGGCATTTGAGCAGTCCCGCATTTGTGGCGGGGTATAAAGACAGAAGACTGCAAGACGCCACGCGGGAAGGGACGAGCATGCACAGGCCAAAGCGACAACTGGTTCTCAACAAGGGGGGGGAGAAGTTCATCTTCCGCTATGAGCCAGGTCGCGAGGATCAACTGCTCGATGCGATGGTGGAACAGGCAAAGAACAAACGCACAGACTTCGACTGGTTCGATGCGGCGGTGCTGAGCTTCAAGCTGACCCAGACCCTCATCGGGAACGCCGAGGAGTTGCTGCGGAACGACAGCAATGTGAAGATGACGCCTTAGTGGCAGGGGTCCGTCCGTGTGGGCAAGGGCGCCGGTACAAGGCGATGACGGTTGGCACGAAATAAATGGCAGTGTATGCCGATGATTGAAGTGGGCAGGTGGACTATGGAAGGCAGCGTAATCGTAGAACAGTTTCTGAATTACCTGAAGTACGAGAAGAGGTTCTCGGAACACACGGCCAAGTGTTACGGGGCCGACTTGGCTCAGTTCGGGGAGTTCCTCCTGAACTCATGCGAAGGCGATGGCGCGCCGGTGGATGGAGTGCCGCTGGACCATGAGCAGGGCGGGACAGCGACGGCCGTCGCGACTCAGACGGAGCACAAGGTCGATCAGTTCATGCTGGCGCTGGACGTGAACGAGGCCCGGTCGTACCTGGCCTACCTCAATGAGAGGGCGTACTCGAAGGCGACGATCGCCCGAAAGCTGGCGACCCTGCGCAGTTTCTACAAGTTCCTCGTGAAAACGAATCGCTGCACGGCGAACCCCCTCAGCGAGGTGCGGACCCCGAAACAGGAAAAGAAGCTGCCTCGGTTCCTCGAATACGAGGAGGTCAAACGCCTCCTGGAGACGCCGCCCGTGGAGACCTGGTTGGGCGCCAGGGACAGGGCCATCCTTGAGACGCTCTACAGCACGGGCATACGCGTCAGTGAGCTGGTGGGTCTGAACATGGACGATATCGACTTCCTCGGGGAAGTGGTCCACATTCGCGGCAAGGGTAAGAAGGAGAGAATCACGCCGATCAGTTCCTCAGCCCTTCAGGCGATCCAGCATTACATGGAGTTCCGAAACAAGCGGGCAGAGAGCAACGGCAACTTCGATTTGAAGGTCCTGTTTGTGAACAAGCATGGGCATCGCCTGAGCACGCGGAGCGTTCGCCGCAAGATGGACAAGTACCTGAAGATAGCCGGGCTCGATCCCGCGATCAGCCCGCATACGTTGCGACACAGCTTCGCCACCCACATGCTCAACAACGGCGCCGACCTGCGAAGCGTGCAGGAGCTGTTGGGGCATCAATCGCTCTCGACGACACAGATCTATACGCATCTGACGACCCGCAAGCTCAAGGAAGTCTATGACAATGCCCATCCGCGAGAACATTTGGGGGAGGAAGGGTACGAGGCGGGTGAGAGCCATGACGGGAATGGACATATGTAGGATGCCGTAAGCACAAGCTGTGCTGAAGGCGATCAGCGAACGAAAGGGCCGGCCAGGAACCCGGCCCTTTTCTTATGCGCATGACTCAATCGGAATGGGTAGAAGGAGACCGCCGTCCGGATCAGATGACGCTGGGTGCGTACTCTGGGATGAGTTCTTTGATCTTGCTCGTCAGAAGATCTCCATCGTGGTGGGAGGCGATGGAGAGCAACTCGCCGATACCCGTGCGAAGGTTGTCGCGATCCATCGGGATGTTCTTCCAGATGCTGATCTTGGGATGACGCGTGCGCTGCATGCCCTCGCCCTCGATACGGAGTTCCTCGAAGAGCTTTTCGCCGGGCCGGGGGCCGGTGAAGATGATCTCGATGTCCTCGCCGGGCCGAAAGCCGCTGAGGGTGATGAGTTCCTTGGCCAGGTCCACGATCTTCACGGGGTCGCCCATATCGAGAACAAAGATCTCACCGCCTTTGCCCATCGTGGCGGCTTGGAGCACGAGCTGGCTGGCCTCCGGGATCGTCATGAAGTAGCGTTTCATCTCCGGGTGCGTGACGGTGACCGGCCCACCTTCGGCAATCTGCCTCTTGAAGATGGGCACAACCGAGCCCTCTGAGGCCAGCACGTTGCCGAAGCGGACGGTGATGAACTGGGTCTCGCTCGTCCTGCTGAGATCCTGGACGTACATCTCGGCGATGCGTTTCGAGGAGCCCATGATGCTGGTCGGATTGACCGCTTTGTCAGTGCTGATCATAACGAAGTGGGTGGCGCCGGACTTGTGGGCGGCGTCTGCGACGACCTGGGTACCGAGCACATTGTTCTTGATGGCTTCGCCGGGATTGAGTTCCATGAGAGGGACGTGCTTGTGTGCGGCGGCATGGATGACGATCTGCGGCTGATGGGCTCCGAAGATGTCCTCCACGCGAGAGCGGTCCGTGATGTCGCAGATGATGGGCCGCAACACGATGTCCGGGAACTGTCTTCGCAGATCGCGCTCCACGTAGAAGAGGGGATTCTCCGCTTGTTCCACGAGCAGCAACGACTTCGGGCGGAACTGGCAGATTTGCCGGCACATCTCCGAGCCGATGGAGCCGCCGGCCCCGGTGACCAGGATCGTCTTGCCCCTGGCGAACGCCTCAATGAGGTCCAGGTCGAGCTGGACGACCTCGCGTCCCAGCAGATCATTGATATCGACGTCGCGAATCTGGGAGACGCGGAGCTTGCCGGAGGCGATGTCCGTGATGGACGGGACGGTACGGAACCGGATCTTTGTTCCTTCACAGACCTGAATGACGCGGCGAAGCTGCTGGCGAGTGGCAGAGGGCATGGCGATGGCGATCTCTTCGATGTTGCGCTCCTTGCAGATCGTGGGCAGCTCGTCCACGGTGCCGAGGACCGGTATGCCGTGAATGTGGATGCCCTGCTTGATGGGCTCATCATCGATGAAGCCGACCACCTCATACTGGATGACGGGCATTCTGTGGATCTCTCGGAGCAGCGCCTCGCCGGCATTGCCGGCCCCGACGATCAGGAATCGCTTGAGCCGGCGGCCCTCTACGGTGCGGAACTCCTCGTGGTAGAGCCGGATGATCATTCGCAGGCCGGCGGGCAGGAGGATGGTGCCGAACAGATCGGCCATGAAAACGCCCTGGCTGACGTCCGCGATGCCCGTGGGCAGTGCGTGTCGAACCACCGGGATACGCAGCATCACGACGAACCAGATGGCCACGATGATCAACGTGCTGACGAGGGCGGCCCGGAGGATCCCCAGCAGGTCCGAGATACTGACGTACCGCCACCAGCCGCGGTACTGCTTGAAGAATCCGAAGACCGGCAGCTTGATCGCCAGGAAGAAAAGCAACAGGAATGGATATTGCTGAACGAGCCACTCCTGTTTGAATTGCATGTTGTTGGCCACGAGGAAGGAGAAGGCCAACGAGGCCGCAAAGGCGGCGACATGGGCGAAGATCACGAGCGGCTTGCGGAGGGTCAGCAGCGGGCTTGGAGGTGTCGCCGAAACACGCAAGCCGGGCTGCTCGCTGTCATGGTGCTGTACATCTGTGTTTGGCTCAGGCATACTCCGGCGGCACTCCTTCACCGTCCATCACGAACAGAACAGTCAAAATATGGAAAAGGCTCAGCGGCCGTCAGACAGCCACGTATATCATCGGCGTATGCCGGGACCCGGTTGAGTCTTCGCGGCCGTCCGCCATATCTCGCTTGTGCATCATATTGTGCAGGCTCGAATGATTATTCGGACGTCTCCTGTTTCCAGTCGGGGCCAACGGGAGCCTGTGGCTCGGTGCCGGAGGGAGTCTCTTCCGTCGGAGCCTGAATGCAAGCCGCTTCCGCTGCCTCCTGCGGCGGATAGACGTAGACCTCCTCGATAGGGATCAAGTCCACGCGGTTACGCATGAGGGCATAGATAATGGTGCTTGCCGAGAAATAGAAGCTGATCACGAACGACACCACCAATCCAATGACCACGAGCACCCAGAAGCAGATGAGAGCGGAGCTGATGGACGTCGACCAGTTGGTTGGTGTAGCAACGCCCGCACCGAAAAAGTCGGGGAAAGCGGGCTCGGGCCAGATTGCATGAAGCTTCCGGTTCTGGTAGGCGAAACCAAGTTGCAGGAATGTATGGGTGGTCCACAGGACGAGGAAGGAGAAGAACCGAACGAACAGATAACAGATGGCCCCATAGACAAACGCTATGATCATGTAGAGGCCCATGCGCCAGGGCTTGTTGTAGACGTAACTGAAGGAGCGGCTGATGGCATCGAAGCAGTCGGAATCCTCGTAGGCGATCGTCGGAAACATGAGGCTGAATCCGCCGACGACTCCGATGGCAATGACAGTGATAACGGTCGCGACGGCGAAGGCCAGTGGCAGAAGCAGGCCTGCGGTGAGCTCGCCCACGTACGGGATGTTGCCCCACGCGCCAAGCAGGATGATGGTTGCGCCAATGACGAGGATGATGATCATAGGAGTCAGTGGCGCGGTAAAGAAAGCAGTGAATTTTCGCAGGCCGAACCATACGGCCTCGCGCAGGCCCGGCCTCTCGGCGCCGGCGAACTGCAGTGCCGCAATCCGGCAAATCGCGCCGCCCGCCACCGACAGTACGGCCAGCGCGATCGCAAAGAAGATGATACTGTACGCAGGATGAAATCTGAAGGCCCAAACCAGCGAGGCAAAACAGGCCACAATATTTCTGAGGACTGCATCTATGTTGACCTTGAAGAGCGATTGCACGGCGGCATGCAAGTGTTGGGCCGCAAAAGTCCAGAGCGCCGCAAAAACACCGGTTCTGCTTCCTGTATCCGCGAATGGCACGACGCGTTCGTGCGGCTCCGTGATCGGCCTGGCGTACACATCCAGTTCAGTGGTGCCGCTCCGAGCGACCACAACGCTCTGGCTGGCCAAGTCCATCACCCAGCCGGTCAGGCAGATCAGCGTGAGGGCACACAGGGCGAGGATCAGTTTCGTGGGCTGGATGGATATGCGGAAGGCCTGAAAGATCTTGGGGAACAGGAAACTGTCGAGTGGCAGTATTCGCTCTTTTCCATTCGCCATCGTGCACCCTTTCAAAATCGCGATCCGCTCATTCCTTGTCTGGAATTGCCGCCCATAGTGCCTGCATGATACTACCGAGGTGTGGTGTCGTCCAGAGGATTTCGTTCGGCCGGAGCCTTTCTACGAGGCTCCCTGCATAGTGGAGGAGTCGTCTTGCGAGAGTCCTTCGGATTCCTCCTCGGGTCGGCTGGGAATCCTGTAGTCTGCATCGAACCAGGCCCCCAGATCGATGAGTTTGCAGCGTTCGGAGCAGAAAGGAAAGAACTTCATCTGTGCTGACAGATCCTGTTCGGGGAATCTCACGATTCGTTTACAGGTGGGGCAGCGGAATTGCCGGGTCTGGTGCGGGCGGTCTTCGTCCATGCGATTTGACGGTTTCATACATTCTCCCGCAATGCATCGATTGAACGTCTGACCGCCGCCGACTCCTCTCTGATCGTTGTGCGCGGCTGGCAGTTGTTCGGCATCGTCGCCTCCTTGATCTCGACTGTCCCGTCCACGTGTCTCGCCAACTACCCGGACATAAGCCAAGTCAGGCACTACCTAAGCCCGGCTTCTCAACCCTCTCCCAGTTGCTGCTGCTGTTGCTGCTGTTGCTGCTGCTGCTGTTCTGCGATGCGTGCATACTCGACGGAATATCGAGCCCAAGGTTGAGCCTCAAGTCTTGCCTTGGATATGGGCTGGCCTGTCCCTTCACACATGCCGTACGTGCCGTTCTCGGTCCGCTCCAATGCGTCGTCGATCTCCGTGAGCAGTCTCCGCTCGCTGTCCATCAGGCCGAGGGAGAACTCCTGCTGATAGTTGTCCGTCCCGAGGTCCGCCATGTGAATGGGCATGCTTGACAAGTCTCCGCTGGCATCCAGCCTGGATTTCCCCAGAGTCTCGTCCTCGATCTCCACGACGTTGTGCATGATCTCTTTCCGCTTCTCCAACAGCAATGTGTTGAAATGTTGGAGTTCGGAAGGGGTCAGGTGCCGCACCCCGGACTGTTTTGGCGGAGCCTTATCCTTCGGTAGCTTCTTGCGATTCTGTGTCACCTCTGCGCTTGCCTTTCATATGCCTATGCTAGAATCTACGTTACGCAGAAACATATAGTCTACCATATATTCTCGCGTCGGGGTAGTATTATTTGTCTTGGAGATGAATTCTAATTCCGTGGATAGTCCGGGAAAAACAGTTGTGTCAGGTGTACGCATTGGCCAGATGTAAGTGCTTTGTGCGAAGGAACTTACGTCGGCTTCATAGTCGCGATGTCCCCCCTGAAGGGCTACCGGTCAGCAGCGCGGATTGCGTCCTTGGCCATGCGGCCAAGAGGGATGAAGAACTGCTCTTTGCCGATCCGGCCCGAGAATCCGCTCACGCCGAAGGTTTCCTCGATATGTGCCGCCGCAAGCACCTCGCAGGCCGGGCCAATCCGGTACTGACAGCGGTCTGCATCGGCGTCATTCCCTTTCGTGGAAACAAGCGGCCGGGAGAGAGGGCGAAGAAGAATCGCTTCATCGCAGTATTGTGCCGCCAGATTGACATCCTGGGTAATCGCAATGATCGTCCTCAGTTTGTTAACTTGGATAGTTTTGAGTAGGTCGTAAACACCAACCTGGTGCTTGAGATCGAGGAAAGTGGTTGGCTCGTCCATCAGCAGGATGGGTGTGTCCTGAGCCAGGGCGCGTGCGATAAAGACCCGCTGTCGCTCGCCCCCGCTGAGGCTGGCCAGCGGACGGGAGGCAAACTCAGTGGTGGTGGTCATTTCGAGGGCTTCTGCCACGCATTGCCGGTCGATCTTACTCTCAAAGCCGAGCGGTCCATAATACACCGTTCTCGCCATCAGTACAGTTTCGGCCACGGAGAACCCGAAGGCTGGAACAAACCCTTGCCGCACGACGGCGATCTTGCGGGCCAGCTCCGTTGCTCCCCAGGACCGGGCGTTGATTCCGTCTATGGATATTGTGCCGGACTGGGGTGCAAGCGATGCGGCGATGAGGTTGATCAGCGTGCTTTTCCCCGCCCCATTCGGCCCGACAATGGCCAGGAACCTCCCCGCCGCCACGGCGAAGCTGATGTCCTTCAACACCGGCTGTCCCCGGTGATAGGCGAAGCTGACGTTTTGTACCTGCACTGACGCCGTCATCGTAGCCACGACACCTTTCTGTTGTACCGAATGAGCAGGATCAAGAAGAACGGCCCACCGATGATCGCCGTGACCACGCCTACAGGCAACTGTGCCGGTGCCACAATGACCCGGGCAACCGTGTCGGCGATGACCAGGAACATTGCCCCGCAGATACTGGAGATCGGCAGCAACTGGCGGTGGTCGGGGCCAAGCACCAGCCGGACTGCGTGCGGCACGACGAGCCCGACGAAGCCGACCAGGCCGCTCAGACTCACCGCGACAGCCGTAACGAACGCGGATACGATGAACGCCAGGAGCTGAACTCTCTCAACGTGAATGCCCATGCTCTTGGCATCTTCCGGGTTGAAGCTGATGGCGTTGAGCTGAGGGGCGAGGAAGTACAACGATACGACTCCCGCCGCCACGCACCCGGCTCCAATCCACAGAACGAGGAAATCTTCCTCCGCCATGTTGCCCATCAGCCAGAACATCGTCGCGTGGAGTTGCTGCCCTTTGGCGACGGAGATGAGGAACATGATGATCGCGGAGAAAAAGGCATTCACGACGACGCCCGCCAGGAGCAGACCAGTCACGTGAAACTTGCCCGTGATGCGCCCGATACCCCAGACCAGGCCGACGGTTCCGATGGCGCCGGCAAAAGCAAAGATGGCGACGGGAGAGCGTCCCCACAGGGTCCAACTGAAGCCGCCGATGATGGCGAGCGTGGCGCCCAGGCCGGCCCCGCTGGAGATGCCGAGAATGTATGGGTCGGCCAGTGGGTTGCGCAGGAGCGCCTGCAGGGCGACACCGGCGGCCGCCAACGCCGCTCCGACAATTGCCGCGAGAATGACGCGGGGTACTCGGATGTGCACGAGGATCTCGTAGTCGGGGTTGGTTGAGCTGCCTTCGTGTACACCGGCCAGAGCGGTCTTCAGGGAGATGTTCTCTGTGCCGGCCAGAGCGCATAAGAGCATCACCACGACCAGCACGACAGCGGCGGCGACGACCCTGACCAACAGAATTCTCGGCGAGAGAAGTTGCTGCACCATCTATTCTCCAAAGACCTCCGGATGAAGGCATTTCGCTATTATCTCGATTCCGTCTCCGAGCCTCGGGCTCAGCCGGGAGACAAGGTCCCCATCGATCACATGGATTCGCCCGTCAGCCACAGAGGGGACAGTCACGTATCGCTTCCAGTAGGAAG